>JFJP01045834.1_pt1 | contig 10642 bp, 10 predicted proteins | sample 431651 | NCBI WGS metagenome assembly JFJP01 (sample SAMN02602958, study PRJNA72255) | Microbial mat metagenome, whole genome shotgun sequencing project. | biome: fresh water; feature: sink hole; material: water; isolation source: purple microbial (photo- and chemosynthetic) mats found in...
GCGCTAATGCACCGGATACCTACAGAGTTACCAATTCTGGCGTGATGTCAGAGGACGGCGAACCGGATGTGTTCTTCCATATGTTTGACCGCTTCGACATCAACGAAGGGTTTTCAAGAAGGTATGGGCAATTACCAAAAGAATCCGACTTCCTTGTCCGCGTCCCCCACCACTATGTCAGTGCGGAGTGGCAACTGCTTGAGCTTGAGACAAAATATCTTGAGCAAGGTTATGAAGGCATCATGGTGCGCAGCCAGAACGGTAGCTACAAAGAGGGACGCAGCACGTTGCGGGATGGTATTTTGGGGAAGCTCAAGCGTTTCACCGACGCGGAGTTTGTGGTCGTTTTCACACAAGGAAAACCTTGTTGGCCGTGGTGATCTCGGCGCTCTTATCCTTGAGTACGATGGTGGGGAGTTCAATTGCGGAACGGGTTTTACCGACGAGGATAGGAAAGAAATATGGGAAAACTTCGGTAACTATTTAGGATGTATGGCAAAAATCAAATCGTTCCTGATCGGGGTCAAGGACGCACCTCGCTTTCCTGTGTTTCTTGGTTGGCGCGACAAGGGGGATGCGTGAACAAAGCTACACGCCTCTCCAGAGCTAATAACCACAAAGCAACCAAAGGAAGAAGTAAAGATGATGGCTTCATTAAGTGGTTGAGGAAGCAGGCGGTTAGGCCGGATATGGTGGGTGAGTTATCAAGGTATGTGACGAAATGCATAGCCCTTCCTGGGATAAGATTCAGAGCACGAACCACGAGGGAGCTTATACAGAGCATGGCTTGGTACGACACCCCATCCAGGATGTTTTCAATACTTGATATTGCTCACACTGAATTTATTAAAGGTGTGGGTTGGGATGAAATGGAGGACGTATGAGTAAAACATTTGCACCTATAGCTGTACTGGTAAAAGTTATAACCCCTAAAGCAGTCCTCACCAGCGACGGCTTCAACGAAGTCTGGATACCAAAATCGTTGATTGACGAGGATGATGTGGATAGCATAGAGGCTAATGAGTTCAACGAAATCAACGTACAGGAATGGTTCCTGAAAAAAGAGGGTCTGCTATGATTGTATCAGCGGTGAGTCATTTTGGGTAAGTCAGTGTGAGCCTTACGGTGAGGGGTTTTATCGTGGTGTCGTCGATAACGAACTAAGCCAAGTACAAGGTCTTCAACTTGGTGACGTAGTGGTATTTGCCTTTACGGAGTTGTCATAATGGCGACCCTGATCATAAATGATCTGCATCTAGGCGTCCGCCGCACCAGCGGCACTACCATACAATCGCAACAAGCTCTTGGCGATTATCTGCACACCAGCTTCAGCGACCTGATTAACCAGCACAAGGATAAAGACCTGTTGATCCTTGGTGACCTGTTTGACGGGTTCAACATCGACTCCCGCGACCTCATTCTGTGTTTCACCACGCTGGCAGATTGGGTTAAGGATTCAGGTAGGAAACTGATACTGGTCAGCGGCAACCATGACTACAGTGCCAAGGCGACCAAAATCTCGTCCTTCGAGTTGTTGTGCCACTTCCTCACTTCGCAGTTCTCGGAGCGGGTAGTGGTAATCAACCACGAAAATGGCTACACAGAAATCATGCCAGGTGTCGGTGTCATACCTCACTGCTTGAATCAGGACTTGTTTGATGTTGAGCTTCAGCGGGCGATTGACTCTGGTTCTGAGGGTTGGTTGCTGCTTCACTGCAACGTGAAAAACAACTTTGCGGAGCAGTCCGATCACTCCCTCAATCTAAACGAGGAGTGGGCGAACAAGCTATCCAAGCAGTTCCGCCTGATGGTGGCACATGAGCACCAGCAGAAGGATTACGATGACATAGTGGTGATCGGCAACCAACTCCCCTCGTCCATCGCTGACTGCCTTGGCAACAGCACAAAGCGTTGCCTCGTGCTGGAGGATGATCTCGGTTTCACTGAGGTTAAGACTTGGAATGTTCTGGGAGACTTTGCAGAACACGATTGGCAAGACCTTGGCGATCATTGTGATCAACGCTTTATCCGCATCAATGGCACAGCGGTGTTGGAGCAGGCGACGGAAGTGGTGAATGCCATCGCCAAGTTCCGTAGCCGATCCTCCGCTCTGGTAGTCTCGAACGCCGTGAAGATTGAAGGTATGCCCGACATGGAAGAACTTGCATCGATGTCAGTGGAAAACGTCAAAGCATTTGACGTGTTTCAGGCTTTGCTGGATTGCCTGACCGAGGATGAATCGAAGGTAATTAAGGAGGTGATGGATGCTTAAAACCTTAGAGATGACGTGCTTCCGTAGGGTGGAACACGCCATCATGTCATTTGAACCTGGCATAACTGCGATACGCGGAGACAACGAGGCAGGCAAGACAACGCGCCTTGAGGCCATCCTGTACGCACTATTTGGAAGTCGCTCGCTGCGTACTCCGTTTGCCGACACCGTAACCTATGGCCACAAAGAGTCAGAACTAAAAGTCTCACTGGAATTTGGAGACGTTACCTTCACACGCAGCGCCAAAGGTGCTGAGGTTGTGAAAGACGGCAAGGTGTTCGTCACAGGGCAAACTGAAGTTACCAGCTTCGCTCAAGACCTCCTTGGGGTCGATGCCACCACGGCATCCAAGCTCATGCTGGCGACCCAAGGGCAACTGCGGGGAACACTTGAGCAGGGGCCGAAGGCGACGGTGGAGTTGATCGAGGGGTTGGCAGACTTCACCTTGTTCGACCGACTCATCGAAGCTATGCAGCACAAGCTGGTGTTGGGGTCAGCCCTGCCATATGAAGAAATGCTCAAGATGTACGAAGGGCAGTTGGCAGACTTTACCCTCCCAGAGCCACCCTCAAAAGAGGATCGTGACCTGCGCGTGAAGGGGTGTCACGATACGGTCGCCAAGGCGAAGGCCGTGCTGGAAGGGACGCGAGTGCAGGAGGCAGAGCAGCGCGTCAAGGTGCTACGAGACAAGCACGCAGCATTCATCGAGGTCGAAGGGCGGAAGCGGAACTGCATCGAGCGCATTGAGGAGCAGACTGCACGCCGCGCCGTTGCGGACGCCAAGGCAGCAGACATGCCCTCTGCGGCAGACATATCCTCGCTGGAGCAGCGTGTCGAGTTTGCCTCCAGCAACGCGCTGCGCTACAAGGCTTGGAAGCTGTTCTCTGGCTACACCGTACCGGCTACGCTTTGGGAGGGCAGCGTAGCGGAATATGACGCAGAGGTGCAGAAGGTCACTAAGCAACTGGAGGATGCGCGAGCAGCGGCGGCGACCGCCTCATCCGACATCAAGGTAGCGGAGACCAAGCTCATCACGTCAAGCGCGTGCGGGTTCTGCGGCAAGGATGTCTCACAGTTCCCAGAGGTGTGTCAGAAGAACGCCGCACTCAAGGCGACCATCGTGGAGTGTGAGACAGCACGCCACAGAGCATTACTGTCCGTGGATATGGCGTTGGAGGAACTCGGCGCACTGAAAGAGGTAGCGCGGGTGGCGCGGGAGCAGGAATCACTGGCAAGTAAGCTGCACGGATATATCAATTTTGATATATCCACCTACCCTCCTGTGATGATCTGGCAAGGGCAACCACCGTCAGAAACCACCGAGGACATCGGGGCGGTAAAAGCCGAGATGTCACGCTTGCTGGAACGGCGGGACGCGGCTATCAAGGCGCAGGCCCAGGTGGAGATGTTCGACTCGGACATACGGAAACTGCAAGGGCAACTTGCCAAGGGCAACGCTCTGAACGTGGAGAGCGTCAGCCTTGAGGATTTGCAGAAGGCGACCGCCGAACTCGATGCAGCAAAAGAGTCAGTGGCGACCTGTGAGGGGGTCATCGAAATGCAGGAGATGATTCTCAGGAATGTGCAAATAGAGTATGCGAATGCGGTGGATGCCTACAAAGTTGCCGACCACCAGCACGCCATGCTACGCGCTCAGGTAGGGGCTGTGAAGGCCAACATCGACCGCCTGCAATTCAACAACGCCCTGCTCAAGAAGGTGCGATCCGCCCGCCCCCTCATCGCAGACAAGCTCTGGACAATGGTGCTTGCCACCGTCAGCCAGATGTTCTCAAGTATGCGTGGGGAGAAAAGCGCGGTATCCAAGGGTAAGGATGGCTTCATGGTGAATGGTCAGGCGGTTGCTTCTCTGTCAGGCAGCACGCTCGACCTCCTTGGCCTCGCCTTACGGGTCGCCCTCACCAAGACGTTCTTGCCTACCTGCCCGTTCTTGATGCTTGATGAGCCTGGGGCTGCGATGGACAGCAATAGGGTAAGTCATATGTTAGGTTTTATTGCCAGTGCCGAGTTTAATCAGGTGCTTCTGGTGACGCATGAAGATGTGTCATCCAATATTGCAGACAGCTTAATGGAGATTTAATAATGGCATTCAATCCTGATAACTTGGTTGAGAAAGTGATCAAGAGTGTAGAGATAGAGGCAGCGGGTGCGGGGGTTTTTGAGAGCGATGATGGTGAAAAGCTGGTGGTAATCGGCTTAACTGCTGATGATAGCTTCGCAGCAACGCCTGAAGAAGCCATCGCTATTTTTAACGCGCTAGGCGAGATATTGGTTTCTGTTGGTATGTTGAGAGTTACCAGTAAACCTGTGAGCGCAGACAAAACACCTAAAGCAAGGAGACTGCATTGATTACTAAATGGGACACACGTTTTATGGAACTGGCACACCTTGTTGCTACGTGGAGCAAGGATGCCAGCACCCAGGTAGGTAGCGTCATCGTGGATGATAAAAACCGAATCGTAAGTGTTGGCTTTAACGGCTCACCGCGAGGCGTTGAGGATGCAAAAGACAGACCATCCAAGCTGATGCGGACTATTCACGCGGAAGCCAATGCTCTCCACTTTGCAGCACGTAGCGTGGAGGGCTGTACTGTCTATGTCACCCACCCACCATGCGCTCACTGTGCGGGGCACCTGATACAGAGGGGGATTGCTTGCGTGGTGTTTCACGTACCTAGCGAAGACTTCCTGTCTCGGTGGCAGGACAACTATAACGAGGCGGTCGCCATGTTTGCAGAGGCTGACGTTACAGTTGTTGAAATGTCACAAATACAATAAAGGACACATAAGTGAAAATCATCAAACCTAGCGCGGAGCTTATCTCCTTCACCCCAGACCTTGAGATGCTTATCGAGGTTGCAGGCCGTACCTGTTACAAATCAGAGGACAAAATCAATGAAGATAGCGCGTCGGCTTTCATCGAGAAGATCAAAAACTTCAAGCACGAAAGTGTCCTTGAGCACGGTTCTATCACAGCCAGGTTTATTGTGGATAGGGGTGTCAGTCACGAACTCGTCAGGCACAGGTTGGCGTCTTTCTCGCAGGAATCGACGAGGTACTGTAATTACGGTAAAACAAAATTTGGAAACGAGATCACGGTAATTGAACCGTGTTTCTGGGATAAGGGTAGCCCACCTTGGCAGCAATGGATCGAATCGTGCCTGCAGTCTGAGTTGCATTACTTCAACCTGTTGTCCGAAGGCGCAACACCGCAGCAAGCGCGATCCGTTCTTCCAAACTCGTTGAAGACGGAAGTTGTGATGTCGGCAAACGCACGCGAATGGCGTCACGTTTTCAAAGTGCGCTGTCATCGTGACGCTCATCCTCAAATGATCGAGGTCATGGTCCCGTTGTACCAGCAATTCTCGGAAAGATGGCCAGCACTGTTCGATGACGTGGAATTTTCTGGAAAACCGGAAAAATCGACCTCGTAGATCGGCCCAGGACGAACGATCACACTATGGGCGATACCAGCACCTCAGAAAAGGCTGGAAACCCATAGTGGGCTTGGATTAGCTGGCAATCGGTATCTGATGACATATACCTAAAAACAGGGCTAAAAATCATGGCAACATGCGATGTGAGTAAGGCGGCGGCGCTTTTATGCGTTCATCCTAGAACAATTTTTGACTTGATCCACGCAGGGGCAATTCCAGCAGCGAAGATCGGTAGGGCATTTGTGATGCTTGAGAAAGACATCATGGACTACCTTGAAAACCAGGTCGTAAGACAGACGGCAGCAAGGATGCGGTCACCACAACTTAGCGGCAAGGTTGCTAGACCGTAGCTTCAAGTAGCGCATCATCATCCGATGAGTCTTGTGTCCGGTAATTTTCATCAGTTCCTCAACACTCAAGGTTGTACGCTCAAACAACCTTGATACCGCTTCATGCCTCAAGTCGTGGTAATGCAGGTCAGCACACCCTGCAGCAGCAAATACCTCGCTGAACAGTTTGGAAAGGAAGTTGCTGGTTAGTTTCAGGTTTCCTTTCTGTTCCGCCAACCAAGGGAATAGTGCTCCCTTTTTCGGTAATGTCTCGAACACGGCAAGTGCAATGCTTGTCATGGGCACCGTCCTGCGGTCCCCGTTCTTGGTCTTTTCGAGATGTACCGTACTCCCCTTCAAATCTATCTGGTCTCCCGTGAGCGTGTAAAGCTCACGCAGCCTCATCGCTGTCTCCAACGACAACGTGAATAGGGCAATCAACCTGCTCTTGTGTTCCAGCGTGTAGGGGCGTTGCTTTCTGGGTAACGCCCCCGCATCGAGGACGGCGCGGATGTTGGCCTCCTCGTCGCCCTCCAGCCTGCGGTCCCGCTCCTCGTTCTCGATCTTGCCGCCGACAATGGCCGCGTCCCTTGGGTTGTACTGGGCGTAGCCGTTCGGCAGGGTGCGTAATGGGTGATCCGGCATCAGGATCAACTTCTTCCTCATCCCCCAATCGCAGCACCTGGCCAACGCCCCGACCTTGGCGCTGATCGTAGAGGGGGTGTAGTGGTTCTCGTGCTTCATGGTGGCGATCCACTCATCGACCCAGTTCGCGTCGATCTTGGCGACGGAGACATCACCGATAACCTTGGCAAGGGCTCGCAGCATCTCCCTGTCCATTTGCTTGACCGAGTGATCGCTTTCGTATTGGTCGATCAACTGCTCAATGGTCAGCACCCTACCCTTGGGTTTGTGATCCTGCGGGACTATCCCTTGGTCAAGCAGCATCTCAAGCCGCTTGCAATAAACGTCCCCTTCCGCTTCCGCAGCAAAGGTCAATGTCAGGGGTTTGTCCAGCAAACCAGCCCTCTTGACCACGAACTCCCATGAATCCCCGCGTTGCCTCTTGAATGCCATGTGCTCCTCCTATTGCCGACATTCTGATTGTACTTAGATTTACGGTTGGCAAGCGACTCTTTTTGGGTGGCATAGACTCACTGTGGCTCACTATCAGGGTGGCAGCACAAAAGAAAACAGCCACCTAAGTGGCTGTTTTTACTACTATTATTTGGTGGGTCGTGACGGGCTCGAACCGCCGACATTCTGCGTGTAAGGCAGTGGGTACAGTGAAGTTTGTGAGGTAGCGTGCAACGCCTTTGGTGATTCTTAGGTCGTCTATGTAGCCGTTTACGCTATTGCTTCCTGCAGATTCTCCAGCGCCTATAATGAATGGGTACGCAATGTCAGGATAAGTGGTTGTCAGGTTAGTCGTAACCGTATCACTGTTACTCCCATTAACGTAAATTTTTACAGTTCCTGAGCTACGCACTACTGCAACATGTGTAAATACACCAGTAGACACTGCACTGTTACTGAGTGTGTCCGTGACAGTAGAACCACCAACGTAACAGAAGGCTCTTAGCTGGCCAGTTGTAGCATTAACACGTAGGAAGTAGAAGTTTTGTAAGTCACCAATATCTCTATGTGCGTATACATCTTGATTTGCTGTTAGATTTGACGGATTTATCCAACACTCAATCGTGAAATCACCAGACCCAAACGCCCAATCCGCGCTATCAGCCAGCGTTAGATAATCCCCCGTCCCATCAAAGTAACACGACTTCCCACCAAACTTTGATTGCGTGGTCGAGATTGCTGCATTCCCATACGCAGTAACAGCTTTACCCTTAATGTCCGTCAAGTCCTGCATGTGCATTCCGAGAACGACGTTGCTCAAGTACGGATCATACTTGATGGAGCGTTGGTCGGGGTTTGCTTTGGCAGGCGGTGCGAAGTTGGCAGTGTAACGCGCTACGCCTTTTGTGATGCGGAGGTCGTCGATGTAGCCGCCAAACTTTTGTGTAGCACCAGCCGCATCGCCGGGGATTTTGAATATAGCTAATTGCGGATTGGTAGATGTAATTCCAAGCCCATAATCAGACGACGAAACAAGCTCGCCATTAGAAAATACCTTCAAGTCGCCAGCCGTAAAAACGAAAGCAACGCGATACCAGTTGTTAATAGTCATCGGTATTATGGCGGGAGACCTTACCGATGCCCCATCCCAATATTGAATACTAACACCACCGCCTACCGTTTGAATAAGCCAATTAATCCCGTTGGTGGCGTTAAAAGATAGCACCCCACCTCCTGCCGCAATAATTCTCCCGCCATTCCCGTTAAATTCCGTTGGGTATACCCAAAATTCAATCGTAAAGTCCCTGTTGTTTGTTGAAAAATCCGTCGATCCACTAAAGGTTAAATTGTCGCCTGTTGTTGCATTTGGAGAATAGAGTGATGCAGTGCCGAGTTGCTTGATTGCGGATTTTGTAACCACATTCCCTGATTTGGTTGCTACCTTTCCTTTGATGTCGGTAAAGACAGTTCCATTATCCGCTCCATCCATGTGCATCGACAACACAACCTGATCGTAGTACGGATCATAAAGGTCTGATGGCAGTATGTCTGGGAATCTCGACGGGGGTGCGAAGTTGGCGGTGTAACGCGCTACGCCTTTGGTTATACGGAGGTCGTCTATGTAACCGTTTAATGGGTAAGTGTACCCAGTAGCCTCAGGATTCATCCCAACGTATGCACTGGTTGCTGTTGTACCAGCGTCTATATTTTGAGTAATTGCGTTCGATTTTTTTACGACGCCATTAACTGATATATACAAACCTGTTGAATCTGAACTAACAGCTACATGGCACCACGAATTCTTGCTGAGAGTAAAAGATTGCCCTACCGATTCAGTTACACCAGATAGCCTACTATAAAACCCAACACCTATACCAGTAGTTGTTGTATCTCCTGATATGTATATAAACCAAAAAGTTGTTTCTCCAAATTTCTGTGTTGATATAATTGCCGCTGGTCTATTGGTATCCGCAGAGAGTGTAGAGTCACCTGCAATATTTACCCAAAACTCAACTGTAAAAGGATTTGTACCAAAACTAAAATCCTGTGTGATTGGGGTGCTTAGGTAGTCCCCCGTCCCATCAAAGTAAGCGGATGCAGTGCCGAATTTCTTGGTTGCGGTTTTTGTCACAGCATTACCTACAGCCGTCACAGCTTTCCCAGTAACCTCCGTGAACGTAGTCCCGTTATCCGCTCCGTCCATGTGCATCCCAAGCACCACGTTGCCGAGGTAGGGGTCTCCGAGTTGTTGGCTTAGATCAGAGGTCTTTTCTGGAAAGGGGAATTGGTCGGGGATGAAATCTGCGGTGTAGCGTGCTACGCCTTTTACAGCCGAAGAATCATATAGTGCTGTAGATCCTATGTTATGAGAGGTACCGACTACACCGTCAAGGTATAGAGATAAAGATGCCCCATTACGGACAATAGCTAAGTGTTGCCAAACACCAGTGTTAGGTGTTGCATTACTCAATGTTGCAGTTTGCGTCCAGGTTGCCCCGTCGGAGGTATAAATAGAAATCCACTTCTCAGTTCCCCCATAAAACAAGGTAAATGAATCATTTACACCAGACTGAGTTCTTTGAGAATAAATCGAGCAATACTGCCCAGAGGATGGAACAACACTAAATTTAATCCAACATTCAATCGTAAAATTTCCGCTACCAAAAGCCCAATCCACACTATCAGCGACACTCAGGTAGTCCCCTGTCCCATCAAAATACGCCGACGCCGTTCCAAACTTCTTGCTAGCAGTTTTGGTTACAGCATTTCCACCAACCGTCACGGTCTTACCTGTAAGCTCAGTAAAAGTCGTACCATTGTCCGCACCGTCCATGTGCATTCCCAATACGACGTTGCCTAAATACTGGTCGTATTGCGGCTTAACGTATGTGTCGATAGCGCGATCTGGGGGCGTGAATGTGCTTACATAGCGGGCAACTCCCTTGGTTATTCGGAGGTCGTCTATGTAGCCATGTAATTGCCAAGTATAAGGTGAGCCCAGACTGTTACCGACAGAAAGTACAGGTGCACCAGCCAATATAGCAGTACCAGAATTATCTGAAATTGCACCTAGCACCCCATTACAGAAAGCTCTAAATATTCCACCACTTCGAGTCATTGCCGCATGTACCCATACGCCTGTAGATGCAGTAGACCACTCTGATCTAGAACCAATCTCCGATGTTCCGTTCGTGCTTATAAACCCTTCGACAGAGTACGATCCAGAACCAAGATTCCTTATACCTAGAAACCATTTGATATTCGGTGATGTCCAATCTGCGGAAGCGATACACAGATATGTATCGGTAGACGGCGGCAGCGAAGATAAATTTACCCATGCTTCAACGGTAAAGTCACCTGCACCAAACTCATAATCTGTGCTTGCGGGGAACGTGAGAAAGTCACTAACCCCATCAAAATACATCGCGCCATTCCCGTACTTCGTGGTCACACTCTGAGGCGTGGCACCGACCAGGGTCACGGCTTTACCCGTGTCCTCGATGAGTACGG
>JFJP01006024.1_pt1 | contig 10641 bp, 11 predicted proteins | sample 431651 | NCBI WGS metagenome assembly JFJP01 (sample SAMN02602958, study PRJNA72255) | Microbial mat metagenome, whole genome shotgun sequencing project. | biome: fresh water; feature: sink hole; material: water; isolation source: purple microbial (photo- and chemosynthetic) mats found in...
CCGCAGGAGCCCAGCATGACCACCACTCTTCAAGCCTTTAACCCGTTCAGTCTGATGATGGAGCCACAGCGTGTGCTGCACACCATGGAACATTCGCAACAATTGCGCAGCCTGCGCCGCCACAAACTGCGCCCGCTGGACAAACCGCTGATTCCCTATACCAGCGAAGCGCTGGCCAGCCGCGCGGCCTTCGATGCCATGATCGACGCGCAGGAGCTTGATGCCATGGATGATTATTTGCTGAACTGAGCCGGTCAGCCGGTGCGGGTTTGCAGCAGGCGGTAGATCGACATCACCCGCTGCACATAGGTCTGGGTTTCCCGGAAATTCGGAATCCGGTTGCCAGCCCGGGCCACCGCCCCTTCACCAGCGTTGTAAGCGGCCAACGCCAGCTCGGTTTGGCCGCCAAACAAGCGCAGCAAGTCTGCCAGGTAGCGGGTGCCGGTTTGGATGTTCAGGTCCGGGTCGGTCAGCTTGGTTGAAATAGTGACACCACGGTCAGACTGCACGCCATAACGCTTGGCTGTTGTTGGCATGATTTGCATCAAACCCACTGCCCCTTTGGGCGAAACCGCCTTTGAATTGAAGGCCGACTCGGTTGCCACCACCGCCTTGAGCAGGTCGTAATCCACCCCATACGACACCGATGCTGCCGACAAACTGCCATGCACCGCCAGATAGGCGGGTGAGGCATTGATAACAGCCACCGTTGTCTGCGTTGCCGCATCCGACATGGCTGGTAACGGGTTCGACGGCGCAGATACCCCACTGTCCGTGGGGTTGGAGGCAATCACCAGCTGGCCACGCTTGCCTGGCGGTTCGTTGGTAAATTGCACATTCCCGTTTTCGTCCACCACTTTCCAGACATTGGCCAGCGCCGGGCCACTGGCGGCGCAGGCTAGCCACAGGCCCAGCAGCAGGGCGGGAAGTCGATTCAGCTTTTCTGGAAATAACAACACAAATTCCTTATTGATCACGCATTTACAATTGATTTTTTAACGGGAAGCAGACCATTTATGAGTCAGGTATGACACCACACCGCACCCATACCCTCTACGCCATCGCACTGGCCGCCGCTGTCGGTTTGCTGTACAGCTTTGGCATGAATAACCAATTGCTGTTTGACGACGCGCGCCTGACGGATGGGACCATTTTTGGCCAATACGGCAGTGTGCTGGCTCTCAAAATCCGCGCCCTGTCGTATGGCAGTTTTGTCTGGGTGCGCGCCATTTTAGGTGACGGCTGGGCTGGGCAGCGCGGCATCAATATCGGGCTGCACATTGCCACGGCATTGGCGCTTTACGCGCTGGTGCTTGAACTGTTGAATCGCACCGAATGGCCGGACGACGACCGCCGCCTTGCCGGTTTCCCGGCGCGCTTGTCAATCGCGGCACGCCTGGGGGTGGCGTTTTGGGCACTGAACCCAGTGGCGGTTTATGCGGTGGCCTACCTGATCCAGCGCTCGATCCTGATGGCCACGCTGTGGGTGGTGTTGATGTTGTTGAGTTTTCTGCGGGGGCTCGTCAGTGGTAAGCCAGTCTGGTGGCTTGCCACTGGCCTGTGCTACGCGCTGGCCATGTTGTCCAAAGAGTACGCAGTGACCAGCATTTTGCTGCTGGTGCCGCTGTACGTTTTTTATAAACGTCCGCCTGCCAGGCGCGTTGGGGTCGTGCTGGGTATCGTCATGCTGATCATTGGTGCAATGGGCCTGTTGTTGTATGGCCAACTGTCGGGCATTGTCGGCAACGTGTTTGACGAAACATCGCGCGCCTTTGTCGTACAGCTGGAGCAGCAGCGCCCCGGTATCAGCAAAGACCTTTTCCCGCTGAGCATCATCAATCAGGCCAGCCTGTTTTTTCAGTACGGTTTGTTGTGGCTGCTGCCGGTGGTGGGGTGGATGTCGATTGATCTGCGGCCGGCTTTCCCGCTGGTGACGCTCAGCTGGCAGTTGGCTGGCCTCATGGGCTGGTTGGGGGTGGTCGTGCTGGGTGCCTGGTTGGTATTGCGGCGTAGCGACGCGTTGGGCCTGCTCGGCTTGTGCCTGTTGTTGCCATCGGTAATGTTCATGACGGAGTTCGTTACCGTCTGGCTGCAAGACCCGTTTGTGTTGTACCGCAGCTACTTGTGGTCGATGGCCGTTCCCGTTCTGCTGGCACTGGTGGTGATGTGGGTCGGCTGGTCGGGGCGGCCGTTTTTGGCGGTTTGCCTGCTGTTGCTGGCAGGTTTGGCCGGTTTCAGTTTTGAGCGTGTTCAGAGCCTGCGCACCCCTAGCATTGCTTGGAAGGATGCCAGCGCCAAGATTGATTTGCAGGCACCTGCCAACGCCGTGGGGCGCTGGCGGCCATTTCTCAACCTGGGGGCCGAGGCGCTTGACAAAGAGGATTACACCGAAGCTTTGCGCCTGTTCAACCAAGCCGAAGCACTGGGCGAGCCGCTGGGTGGGGCGCGTTTCAACATGGGGGTGTGTCTTCAGCAGCTCAAGCAACATCCGGCGGCGCTGGAGCAACTGGCGGCCGCCAAAGCCAAAGGCTTTGCCGAGGCGGCGCTGTTTTACCACCAGGGTGAGTCGCTGTTTGCCCTGACCCGCTTCAAGGACGCTTTTGACAGCTTCAGTCAGGCGTTGCAGTACCCACAGGTGCCAGAGGCCGAGCAATTCACCCGGCTGCGCCAGGCCGAGTCGGCAGTCGGCAGCAACAACTTTGATGCCGCCATTGCCAGCTACCAAACGTTGCTGCAAAAGGCACCCGATAACCAGCGCTACCAGGTCGGTTTGAGCATGGCCTATGTGGGTAAAAAAGACTTGGCAGCGGCGCTGGCCATCCTGAACCCGGCGATTGCCACCCGTCCCACCGGACCGGCGCTATATGCGCGTGCGTTGACCCGGTTTTACCAGGGCGACCGCGCCGCCAGTGCGCAAGATCTGGGTTTTGCGATGCGTGCTGAGCCCAATAACCCGGCATATTTGCAGTTGCACCAGATGCTCAATGCGCCGGCGGCTCAGGTTTCCAAAAAAACAGTTACCAAACCCTGATGGCCAATTTGCAAATTACCACCAGCCTGCTGGGCCTGAGCCTGGCGGTTGCCATTCTTTACCTGCTGCGGCGTGACCACCTCTACATTCTGCATGGCATGTTCTGGATCTGCATTGCCTTTCTGGCAGCGCTGCTGGGCATTTGGCCGGGGCTGATCGACCGCGCGGCCGCCATGGTGGGCATCAGCTATTCACCCGCTGCGTTGCTGCTGGGGGCGGTGCTGGTGTTGCTGATCAAAGGGTTGTATGCCGACATGATGCATACCGAGCTGGAGCGCCAGGTGCGCCGACTCAATCAGCGCATTGCGCTGTTTGAGGTGCAGTTGGCAGCCAGTCAAACCGCCAGCGTCGCCGTGTTACCCACGGCCGACACCGATGCGCCACAGTGAACAGGCCTGAATGCAACACCGAAATAAGCCCTGTGCGGCAGCTTGCCGCAGTGCCGACTTGCGATAAGTTGCTGCTCGGGCATCTGCTGGATTTTGTGATTGTTCTATTCCCTGTGACCTGCCTTGCGTGCCCCCTATGATGGTCGCCTACGACCTGTTTGCGCTGGGGGCGGCGGCCTGTTGGGCACTGGGCAGCGTGACATCGGTGATGCCGTCGCGGCATCTGGGCGCGTTTGCCTTTACCCGCTGGCGCATGCTGATGGTGGCCGTGATGCTGTGGTCGGTGGTGGCGGTCACCGGCCACTGGCGCGGGTTTGAATTGCATTACTGGGCTGTAATGGCAGCCAGCGGGCTGATCGGCATTTTTATTGGCGACACGGCCCTGTTTGCGGCCATGAACCGACTCGGGCCACGCCGCGCCGGCGTGTTGTTTGCCACCCACGCGGCGTTCAGTGCGGCACTGGGTTTTGCGCTGCTGGGCGAGCGCATGAGCCTGCAGGCGTTTGTAGGTGCCGTGCTGACGCTGCTGGGGGTGATGACGGCCATTGTGCTGGGTCGCCACAAAGACGAAACCCATGCCTGGGAGGCGGATCGCGGCCACGTCGGCTTTGGCGTGTTGCTCGCGCTGCTGGCGGCGCTGTGCCAGGCGGTGGGCTCTTTGATTGCCAAGCCGGTGATGGCGCTACAGGTCGATCCGGTGATGGCCTCGGCAGTGCGCGTAACAGTGGCCACCTGCGCACATTTTGTGCTGCTGGCCAGCGGCTTTGCCGCTGCGCGGGCGCAACAGGCCCCCACGTTGCGCGTACTGGCGCAAACCGGGCTCAACGGATTTATCGCCATGGGGGTGGGCATGACGCTGGTGCTACTGGCGCTTGAGAAAGGCGACGTCGGCATGGTCGCCATCCTGTCCTCGGTGTCGCCGATTCTGGTGTTGCCGCTGCTGTGGTTTCAGCTCAAGCGCGCACCGGCAGCTTGGGCCTGGGCCGGGGCGGTGCTGACGGTGGCGGGCACCGCGCTGATCCTGTGGCGCTGAAGGTGTCACTTGCCGGGCCATTCGCGCCCACCCAGACGCGCCGCCAGCGGCCTACTCGGGCGCGTCCAACTGAGGAATCTAGGTTGAATTCTTCGCATGATTTAAAAAGGCTTGACTTGTTGTTGGCTAGAGTTGCGACTCTAAGAAAATGCTGCAATGCAACAAAAATGGCTTGCACACCGGTTGCTTATCCCTATAATTCGACCCATGCTGCACTGCAACATAAATTTGCCAAGCTGCTTCACCCCGTCAACCAACCTTAAAGAGAGCCCACCATGATGATGACCGCCGACCAATTCGCCGCCAGCAACAAAGCCAACCTGGAAACTATTGCTGGTCTGTCCACCAAGACCTTTGCCGGGTTCGAGAAGTTTGCTGAACTCAACCTGGCTGCTGCCAAGGCGCTGATGAGCGAGTCTTTTGAATACGCCACCAGCTTGCTGGCTGCCAAGGACGTGCAACAAGTCATCGCCCTGCAAACCAGTCTGGTCGCACCCATGGCTGAAAAAGCTGCCGCCTATGGCCGTCATGTGTATGGCATCGTCATTGAATCCAGCGCTGAGTTCACCAAAGTGCTTGAAGGCAAGGCCGCTGAAGGCCAAAAGGCCTTTGGCCAGGCCATGGAAAGCATGACCAAAAACGCGCCGGCCGGCACCGAGTCCGCCGTGGCAGTGCTCAAGAGCGCGCTGGCTTCCAGCCAAAGCGCCATTGAGTCAGCACAGACAGCTGCCCGCCAAGCGCTGGCCCTGGCTGAGAGCAATGCCACGACTGTGACCGAAAAAGCCCTCAGCGTTGCCGCTTCGGTTAGCAAGCAGGCTTAAATCCCTCTGCGCTGGCCAGCGCCTGAGCATCGCCCCCCCAAAAAAGCACCTTCGGGTGCTTTTTCCATTTCAGCCTACGCTTTCACAGGCAAACCATGCCGTCAATGCAGGTCACCACCTCACCGCCGACCCAGATCTGGCCGTTTTCATCCTGATCAATATGTACCTGGCCGTGACGGCCCAAGCAGCTGCCCTGGGTGGCGATGTAGTGACCCGGTGCCAGGCCATCGGCAATCAGCCACTGCGCCACACTGGCGTTGAGGCTGCCACAAACCGGGTCTTCGTTAACCCCCAGCACTGCGGCAAACGCCCGCAGTTGCACCAGCGGCGCGTGACCAGTGCCCTCCAGTCGTGGCTTGTGCGCTTGGTCAGCGGGCGCTTCAGGACTTGCCATTGCTATATTTTCGCTAGCTAGTAGCGCTTTCTCTATATGGGCTACACCCACTTTTTGTCCCAAGTTTTTGAGCTCCTGGTGGTTGGGCTCCAGGCCCAGCAGCACCTCGGCACTGTCGATCAGCAAGCCCAGCCAGGTCGTCCCGTTGTTGAGCAACTGGGCGTTCAGCAAATGCCGGGTATCGAGCCCCAATGCCGCCAGCACCGCCTGCAGCATGGCCGTGGTCGGCTCGCTTCGCTGCAGCGGCGGTGCCCCAAAGGCTAGCCGGGTACCGTTGCGCTGGATGCGCACCAGCCCAACGCCACACTCTTGCACAAGCAGGCTGCGACCGTTGTCTGCGCGGCTGGGGTCGCTCTGCTGTTGCGCCTGCAACCAGGCATGGCAACTGCCCAGCGTCGGGTGGCCGGCAAACGCCAGCTCGCCACCTGGCGTAAAAATGCGCACCCGGTAATCGGCCCCCAGTGCGGCTGCCTCTGGTGTGGGCGGCAGCAAAAAGGTGGTTTCTGACAAATTTGTCCATTGCGCGAAGCGCTGCATTTGCGCATCCGACAGGCCCGCTGCGTCCAGCACAACGGCCAGCGGGTTACCCAGGTACGGGGTGGCGGTGAACACATCCACCTGTTTGAATTGACGATTGAGCATGGTTGGTTGCACTTTTCAAAGGGTGGCGATGGCTTGCAGGCTTGCCGCGTACTTCTGGATACCAACCGCCAGCGCTGCCACACCGCAGTGAATGTCTTCAACACTGGGCGTGACAAAGCTCAGGCGCAGTGTGCGCGCATCGCCATGGTCGGCGTAAAACGGTGCGCCGGGCACAAACGCCACGCCTTGCGCCACGGCAAACGGCAGCAAGTCTTGCGCGCTCATGCCTTGGGGCAGGCGCGCCCACAAAAACATGCCCCCATCAGGTCGGTTCCAGGTCAGGCGGGTGTCGGCCGGGGCGGCTGGTAAAGCGACGTCGCCGGCGGGCATGCTGCCAAAATGCTGCGTCAATGCCGCCAGCATGGCATCGCGCTGCGCCTTGTACAACGCACGGATGGTGGGCACATGGCGATCCAGAAAGCCGTCTTTCATCACCTCGGCAATCATGCGTTGGTTAAAACCCGGGCTGTGCAGGTCGGCCGCCTGCTTGGCTTGCAGCAGTTTCGGGTACACCGCCTTGGGTGCCACCAAAAAGCCCAGTCGCAAACCCGGTGCCAGCACTTTCGAGAACGAGCCCAGGTAAATGCAGCCGTCGGGGTGGCGAGCGCTTAAAGGCGCGGGCGGTGCTGCCTCGAACCACAGGTCTCCATACGGGTTGTCCTCGATCAGCGGCAGGCCGCGTTCAGTGGCGAGGGCGCTCACGGCCGCGCGGCGCGCTTCGTTCATGGTGCGCCCGGTGGGGTTCTGAAAATTCGGCAACACATACAAAAAACGCGCATTGGCGGTTTTGGTCTGCAAGTCATCCATAACCACGCCGTACTCGTCACTGGCCACGCTGACCACCTCGGGCTCCATCGGCACAAAGGCCGACACCGCACCCAGGTAGGTGGGCGATTCGACCAAAATTTTGCTGCCAGCATCAATCAGCACCTTGGCCACCAGGTCCAGCCCTTGCTGGCTGCCGGTGGTAATCAGCACCTGCGCCGGATCCACGGCCCATGGCACACCGGCGGCGGCACTTTGCTGGCTCAGCGTGTGCGCCACCCTCTCGCGCAGCGGGCCATAGCCTTCGCTGGCCGCGTATTGCAGCGCGCCGGCCGGGTCGTCTTGCAGCACTTTGGCGCAGGCAGCTTCAAATTCGGCCACTGGAAAGGTCTTGGAAGACGGCAGGCCGCCGGCAAAACTGATGATGCCGGGGCGCTCGGTCACCTTGAGGATTTCGCGGATGGCAGACGGATTCATGCGCGCAGCGCGGCGCGCCAGTTGCCAGGAGTTTGGGGTTATGGTCATGAGGGGCTCGCTTCAGGGGGGACGCTAGTCACTAACAAATCAAGTCTTTGCAAATCATGCGAAGAATTCAAACATTCAAAGCCATTCGTCGCGCCCTCGCGACGAAGGCTCCTCGATTCCGGCTCGTCCGGCTTAGGGGTGGGAAATAGGTTTGTGGGGTGGCGCTCGCGCACCGGCATTTTTCGGCCGACAAACACCACCGCAATCACCGCCAGGCCAAAACCGACGGTGAGCGCATCGAGCCGCTCACCCAGCAGCGGCACGGCAAACAGCATGCTCAAAAAAGGTTGCAGCAGTTGCACCTGGCTGACGCGCACCGTGCCGCCAAGTGCCATGCCCCGGTACCAGGCAAAAAAGCCCAGCCACTGCGAGAACACCGCCACATACAAAAATCCGATCCATGCACCAAAATTAATAGCTGTCTGCGGATATTCCATAAGCGCTAGAGGCATATTTATAGGTAAACCGATAAGCAGCGCCCAGCAGATGACATGGTCCGCCCGCATTCGCTGTGACAGCAGCGACCCCATGCCGTAGCCTATCGCCGCGCAGGCCATGGCCGCCAGCAGCAGCGTATCAGCCCAGGCCAGTGTGAAGCCACTGTGGCCAGATCGCAACAGGGCAAAGATCACCACCAGCGCCGTGCCCAGGCCAGCGCAAACCCAAAACCCCGCCGATGGCCGCTGCCGGTGCAGCCAGGCCCCCACCAGCGCGGTGGCCAGCGGCACCACGCCCAGCATCACGCTGGCATGCACCGCCTCGACATGGCGCATGGCAATCGACGACAACATCGGAAAGCCAAACACCACGCCCAGCGCCACCACTCCCAGCGCTGGCCAGTCAGCGCGGCGTGGCAGGGGTGCGCGGCTGAGACGCAGAAAAATGATCGATAACACTGCGGCCACGGTAGCGCGCCCGCTTGCCACAAACAGGCCAGAGAGCTGCGGCGCTTGCGGCGTGCCCACCGCCAGCCGGGTCAGCGGCAGCGTCAGGGCAAAAATCACCACCCCCAACAGCCCCAGCCACAGGCCTCTTTGCAGGTTGTGAGGCAGGGGTTTCATGGCGGTGTGCCGTCCTTGGCGCGAAATGTGGGCGAAATCGTTGACAAGTCTGACCGCGCCATGGCGCGGGTCGCAGTGGTTGGCCTCGTCTTGATGGGTGCCGAGCAATGCCCAATGGGCAACCCGGCGTAGCAGATTTGGGGTCGGATTCCAATTCGGTCCACCGCACTTCGCGTCGTCTTGGATGCCTCACCGAATTGGGCTCTGACCCCAATTCTGCGGCACTGGTCAACCGGCTGCCTCATGTCAGCGCCCAGTCGGCGGCGCTGCGGGCGTGCAGGGCGGTGGTGTCAAACAGCGGCACGACGCAGTGCTGCGGCTCGATGAGCATGGCGATTTCGGTGCAGCCCAGGATCATGGCTTGTGCGCCCCGCGCCTGCAGATTGGCAATGATGCGCAAGTAAGTTAGGCGTGAGGCTTGTTTGACCTCGCCGAGGCACAGCTCCTGGTAAATGATTTGATGCACCTGTTCGCGCTCAGTGGGCGAGGGCATCAGCACGCGCAGACCGTGCTTGCTTTCCAGCCGACTGCGGTAAAAATCCTGCGCCATGGTGAAGCGGGTGCCGAGCAAGCCAACGGTGGTGAAGCCCGCCTGTTTGATCGCCAACGCCGTTGGGTCGGCAATGTGCAGCAATGGGATGTTGACCGCCGCCTCAATCGCCGGGGCCACCTTGTGCATGGTGTTGGTACACAGCACCAGCGCATCGGCCCCGGCGGCCGCCAGCTTTTGCGCCACACCGGCCAGCAAGGCACCGGCAGCATCCCACTCGCCGTTCATTTGCATCGCCTCAACCTCAGCAAAATCGACGCTGTAGAGAATGATTTTGGCTGAGTGCAAACCACCCAGCCGCTGCCTGACGGTCTGGTTGATCAGCTGGTAATACGGCACGCTGGACTCCCAGCTCATGCCGCCAATCAGGCCCAATATCTTCATCAAATTACTCCAATAAATGTAGCTTGTAGCGCTTATTGAATAAGGGCTTCAGGCTAGTTTTGCTTAAAATGTGGCCATCCACCCGGCAGTGATGACCAGCACGCCGGCCATGCTGCGGTTGAACCAGCGCAGCCGCCTGCCGCCATGCTCGGGGTCGGCCAGCCAGCCGCGCAGCAGCGTACCGATCAGCGCGTAGGTCAGGTTGCTGCACAGGCCAAACAGCAGCAGGATGGGCAGCACCACGGCAAAGCGGCTGGCGATGTCGTCGCGCCCGGCCAGCCAGCCGGCCACCACGGTCAGCGCCAGCATCCACGCTTTGATGTTGAGAAACTGCAGCAACACCCCTTGCCAAAACGTCACCTGCAAGCGCCGTGTGTCGGCCTGTGCCAGTGTGTCGGCGCGCACCAGCTTGAGCGCCAGCCACAGCAAATAGCCCACGCCTGCGGCCTGCACGCCCAGGCGCAGCGCCGGCACCGCCAGTACCAGCGTGCCAACACCGGCTGCGCACAGGCTAAACAGCAGCCCCCAGCCGACCGGCACTGCCAGCACAAAACGCAGCGCGCGCTTCAAGCCCAGATTGGCTGCCAGCGCGGTGGACAGCGTGGTGTTCGGCCCCGGCGTGAAGCTGGTGGCGGTGCAAAGCACCAGCAGCGCGGTCAGTTCAGCGGGTGGCATGGGGTGAATTTGGGTGCGTCATGCGATCAACTGTAGCCTGAAAAACAATACAGTTACAGTACACTTCAGAAAACATTTGATTGAACTGTATTGCTTGATTCTGCGACACAGTTGTCAGCCAGGGTAAGTCGGGTTACGCCTGGCGGCTGACCCGACATACCAAAATTCAGCCGTGCCGGTTGCAGCAGGCAGTTCATTCACATAAGCCGGACGAGCCGGAATCGAGGCGCCTTCGTCGCGAGGGCGCAACTCCCACTCAAACAGCCGGCACCTGTTTGAATTTGATAGGGGTAGAGAAGGACACCGTCCTCCCCTCCCTCCGAACCGTGCGTGCGGTTCTCCCGCACACGGCTCTCCAGTCAGTGGTTTCC
>JFJP01024733.1_pt1 | contig 10641 bp, 12 predicted proteins | sample 431651 | NCBI WGS metagenome assembly JFJP01 (sample SAMN02602958, study PRJNA72255) | Microbial mat metagenome, whole genome shotgun sequencing project. | biome: fresh water; feature: sink hole; material: water; isolation source: purple microbial (photo- and chemosynthetic) mats found in...
CGGTGCGCTTTCTATGAGAGCCTTCATGTGTCTCTGGTAGTTCTTTAGGAAGCTCTCTCTCAAGCCGACCAGTCTTTCGCCGCACTTGGCTGGGTAAGCAGTGGCTACTGATGCAGTCGAAATCTTCCTTCAAAAACTGAACGGTTTCGAGGGCGAACATGTTGCAGACTCTGCTGCAGTAGATGCCTCCATCTAAGGTGAAGCTTCTCTCGTTCGAGCGGATGAAAGCCTCGTGCTGCGACTTCGTGGCGACGTGCTCGGGGTACGGAGGGTTCTTGATAGACATCGAGTCCTGGATTATTAAATAAACGCATCATGGGAAATAAAACACAGGTACTCGCAGCTAACCAGAAACAAGACAACCTCATCCTGGCCCTCCAGCTGGGCGTCGAGAAAGACATCCTCGCTCTCGTCGACCGGCTGGCCAAAGAAGAGCCGGCTTGCATCAGCGCACCGATCAACAAGGTACGAGGCTCATTCGCCTGATGTTGCAAACCCTCGCTCACCTCAGGTCGGCGACACTCTGCTCCACTACGCGGCCTACAAGAAGCTCGCCCAGGTGGTCAAGAAAGCAGTGAGTCTGGGGGCAGACGTCCACCTGCGCAACATGGTAGTCTTCCCTCACCAGCGAGACTTCACTCCGCTCGAGCTGCTGGAAGACGACGACGCCTCGAAGGAAGCAGTCGAAATCAGAGCCATCCTGCTGAACCCCAGCAAGTACTGCAAGCAGCCCCCAGCACCCACGAGACCGGCAGAAGCAGCGAGTCCGCAGAGTCCGACCAAAGCCACAGAGGCCGACCCGCAGCGCAGCCTGCTGCCCCAGCCGATGCAAGACGGCGACAAACAGCAGGAGCAGGTCTTCGAGATAAACGACAACGAGCCTCTTTAACCTCTGCCTTTAATTTTGTTAATGCTCAGAATAAACAGCGAACCGCACTTCGACGGCAGCCAGCTCGCTCCAGTGCTCTCTGCTCTCCGGAGAACGCGCGACGCGGCCGAGTTCTACAGGGTTGGCTGCGCTCACCCAGGAGACCGAAAAGAGCCTCGCAGACCTGCTGCGGTTCGACCCCTGCGACCTGCAGCTCGGCCTCAAGGCCTACCCCTGCGAAGCCGAAGAAGAAGACTTCTTCGACGCGGTCATGCTGCTGCTCTTCAAGAAGCTCGCCGCGGGACACGTCGAGGCAGCCTTCCCGCGCGACTCCTTCGAGGCGCTCTGCAGTCTCGCCTCAGACGAAAAGCTCTTCCGCGCACTCACCAGAGAGATCCGCGCCTTCTTCCACGAAGCAGCTGCAGACTCCGCGAAGAAGCAGCCGCTGCTCGTCGCCTCGATCGGCCTCGTCGAGCTCTACTTCGAAGCCTGTGCCAAGGCCGCGGACGAGGAGCCTTTCGGCTGCTGGGCCTTCTGCCAAGAAGTACCTGCTGAAGCTGCCTTGCGAGACCTCTCGCCGCGACTCGCCTACTCGCTCGAAGCCTTCGACTTCGAGAGCAAGCTCGGCTACAGCGGCTTCCTCTGGTTCAGGCTCGCAGCTGCTGGCTCCGAAGTCGCGCTGCTCGAGCTCTCCTTCAAGACCAGAATCGAGCAGCTGGTGGCTGTCGGCGTGAGGGACAAGAAGCTCTTCGTGCGCTTCGGCCGGCAGGAGGTGCAGCTGCAGCTGGACGCAGCAAAAAACCACCTGCTGGGCTTCTGCGTCTCTCTCCAGGACAGCGCGTGCCAGGTCTTCTTGGACGGCCACTCGATCTTCCGCTGCGAACGGCTGCTGCAGGGCTTCAGTCCGATCGACTCCGAGCTGCGCGTGACGCTGCTGAGCTGCTTCGCAGGCAGACTGAACTCCTACTTCGCCTGCTACGGCTGCGACGTCGAAGCGAGTCTCGCGGTGCACCGAGAAGTCGGCCTGCAGGGCATCCAAAGCTGCGAGCAGCTCAGCCTGCTGCACCGCCTGCTGAAGAACGGGACGGCCCACAAAACCATATCGCCAGTCTGTGAGAGTAAGACCTGCTGACCAGACCACGACTTGCCGCTCTACGAAAGACAAGACGTCCAGGCCGTCCGAATCCGCGACCACAAGCGGCTGCTGCTGCAGGCACCAGGCATCCAGGGCCTCGTCCCGCTCTACACGCTGCTGCGTAGACCGGCATGACCCAGGCTTCATCGAAGGCAAGTCTGTCGCTGGCTGCTTCCTCAAACTGAACCGGTGTCTGCTGAGTCTGCTCGGCCTGGTGGTCTGGAACGAGCTGCACCAGCAGAAGCTCGTGCTGAACCTCATCGACTGCATGACGGTTCAAATCGACGTAGGCAGCGGTCAGCAGATCTTGACGCAGAAGAACCTGCTGCACAGCGTGACGAAGGAGCTGCTCGACAGCCTGCTGCAGGTGTACTTCAGGATCAGCAGTCCGAGGGTGCGGGAAGAGTACCTGATGAAGGTGCTGACCAAGTGGAAGGTCCTGCAGCACTGCCACCCCTCCCTGCGCGACTACTACTACGGCAGGTTCTCCTCCATCATCTGGGAAGAGCCCCTGGTCAACCACCGCGGCGTGCTCAGCACCATCATCCTCAAGCAAGACGACCAGCACCGCGGCAACATGCTCGCCCGCGCCTCGAGCTCGCAGGCCAAAGAAGTCTCGCCCATCCAGGTCTACAAAGACATCCCCAAGTCGCTCAACAAAGAAGCAGAGCTGCCGAAGATCAAAGCCATCTTCTCGAGTCTGCTCGAGTTCGCCCAGGTCGAGAAGTCGGACAGCAACGAGATCCTCTTCCTCGGCCTGCTGAAAGACCTGCTGCAGCGCATGCTTCCCACCGAGAAAGACCTCAAGTTCCAGCTGATCATCGACTGCGTGGAGAGCAGGTTTTCGCACAACGTGATCCACGTGAAGGAAAGCGCGCTGCGGATCCTGGCAGACATCTTCTGCAGCAACCACGAGCAGGTAGCCTTCCCTCAGCAGATCTTGGCGAGCTACGGCCGCGAGTACGTCGACCGAGTCTGTCGCAGGATCGCGGACGAGCTGCGGTACTTCGTGTCGAACCCGAGTCTCGAGACGAAGCTCTACGGCGGCACCGAGCACCTCTCAAACAACAGCAGAGGCAAAGGCGGGGGCTTCTCGATCACCCCCAAAGCGAACCAGCTGACCCTCGAGCAGTTCGGCAGCCGCCTGCAGCACCCCCAGAGCGCCACGAACAAGTACTCCAAGAAGTTCCAGTTCGACCCCCTCACCGTCTCCAAGCGCGGACTGGCGGGCGGCCTGCCCATCCCCAAGACCGTCTCGCCCAAGGCGCAGGTCTCCGAAGCGCCCAGACAGCCCACGCCCAAGGCGCAGGAAGCAGCCCCGCAGCCGAAGCCAGACCCGCCCAAAGGCAAAGGCTTCCGCAAGCTGATGCTCGACATCGACAAGGTGAACGAAAGCTCTTCGACCGGCGGAGAGCAGGGCTACCGGCTGCCCAAGTACTCCCAGCTCACCCAGCCACGACGACGACAAGCACCTGCTCGACACAGTCAACAGACTCGCCAGCGAGCTGCTCGGCTGGATGGAGGAGAGGGAGCGCGAGAAAGGCTTCAAAGTGATCCGCTTCGAGGAGTCCCAAGCCCTGAACTTCAAACACCCCAACCCCGCGCAGGACTCCAGCAACCGGTCCGCCCCGATGACCACACGGGCCAGCCAGCAGACCGCCTTCGACATCCCGCAGCAGGACAGGAAGAAGAACCAGCAGCTGCTGCTGAACACCATCGAAGAAGCCTCCAAAAGCAAAGGCGACTCGGAGTGGGTGGCGGGCACCAGTCTCTACTCGAAGAACGTCTTCATCGCCAACGCGAACACGCCCAAGAACGACCTGGCCACCTACAACTTCAACCTCGCCCGCACCTTCCTCCAGCTCATGACCAAGGGCCAGCTGCACCTCGGGGAAGCCGCCATCCTGCCCCGGCCGCAGCTCGGCCTCGCGGACGGGTCGCTGCACTTCGCCCTCCCCGACCTCCTCAGCCCCGAGCTGCTCGGCGCCTTCCACTCCGTCCTCGGCCTCCTGCCCAAGTCGCTCAAAACGCTCCTCACCGCCAAGCTCACCCAAGTGCTCCTCGCAGCTCGCAGTCCCGCGCTCCTCGAGCACCTGCTGCCCACCTTCCGAGAAGCCCTCAAGTTCTGCGCCTGCTTCGAACAGCTCGCCCTCTTCGAGCCCCGCAGCCACAAAGCCTCCGCCGCAGGCTCCTCCCAGAAACCAGACGGCCTCCTCTCGGCCCTCTACAAAAACACCACGAGCCAGGTAGGCCTCGCTGAGCCAGGAAGTCGACCGCGTGGCCCACTTCATCCGCGCGTGCCTCGAAGTGGCTCTCTCCGCAGACGAAGCAGTCTCCCCCGTCCTCGGCCAGCTGCTCAGCCTGGCGCTCTCGGTCGACAGCGACAAGAAAGACCGCAGCCTCGAAGAAGAGCTGACCAAGTCAGAGCGCGACTCCATCAGACTCCAGCGGAGCATCTGCGCCAAGCAGTACTCTCACCTGACCAGACTCGCAGAAGTCGTCCCCAGACTCGCAGACGGCCCAGGCTTCGAGGCCTGCTTCGCCAGCAACGTCTGCCGCGTGGCCCTGCACCTCTTCCACTCGAACATCTGCACCCTCAGCGACATGGCCGTCCGCAAGATCGAAACCAGCATCGGAGGCCTCACCAGACTCAACCCCAACTTCTTCCTCGAAGTCGCCCTCTCCAGCGACCTCTGCGCGCTGCTCGTCTCGCTGCTCGAGGCGCAGCTCAAGCGCTACCTCGCCACCTACTTCGAAGTCGCTCACTTGGAAATTTTCCTCTCACCTTCCAAGCAGACTTCGGCCGCCCTCAAACAGCTCCTCCAGCTGCTCGACTCTGCCGCGCTCGACCCCCGTCTCCGAGACAGACCCAGGTTCTCTCTCCTGCTCTGCACATGCGAAACCTTCAAACAACGCACTTCGGTCAAAACCTCCATCATCGAAGTCCTCGTCTTGAGTCTCCTCGCGCAGCTCAAAGCAGAAGTCGCCAGCGGGCCATCCGAAGACTCGCTCGAACTCGTCAAGAGACTCGGCTTCCTGCTCAAGCTCGTCGTGGTCTTCCTGGACTTCCAGTTCGACCCCGCAGAGACCTTCGAAGGCCAGCGACACCCCTTCAGCCAGGTCTACACCGCGATGCTCCACAGGTTCCTCACCGTCGCACACCAGCTGGTCGAGGCAGCAGGCGACAACCCAGTCTCCAAGAAGCACCCGCTCGTCTCCGCAGTCGTCGAGCTCACCGCAGACCTGGTCGACTCTCTGGCCACCTGCATCTCGCACCTGCTGGACACTGACCCCGACTGTCTCGAAGACCTCGCCCCGCAGCTCTCCTCCAGGCCAGACGGCCGTCTCGACCCCAAGCGACGCCTCTGCGTCACCTTCTCCAAACAGTTCCTCGTCCTCAAGCACCTCGCAGCAGCCAACCAGCCCCCCGGCCCAGCCAACTCCAGAGGCTTCTCGCAGAAGCCAGGTTTCGGCTTCTCGATCAACAAGAAAAAGCACCTCACTCTCGGCTCGGAAGTCATCGCAGAGCCGCTGCTGCAGCCAGAAGCCCTCCAGCCGGCCGTCTCCTCCAGCCTCTCGCACCTCCTCACCAAAGACCAGCTGCTGGCCGGCCAGGAGAGGCCCTGGTTCACCCCAGAAGCCGCCCAGAAGTACCTCACCGAGAACGGCGTCTTCTCGGAGAAAGAGCCTTCGGACCGTCTGCACCTCAACCTCGAAGAGATGCGCCGCAACTTCTCAGCCTTCGTATCGCGGACCAAAGCAGAGCTGCAGGACAGGCACGAGCAGCGCTCATCGAACAGATCAGAAGAGAACAAGCTTGCCAGGCAGATCAGACTAAACGTAGCCCTGTCCTAAGTGAGATGCTTTTGGACCGGGAGGAACGCACCAACGCAAGTCTCCCAGCCTATCTCCTCAACCTCAACGTGGCCTGCTTCGTTCACCCCGCCTGGGCAGAGTGGCTCACGCAGCAGTCGAACCAGAAGTACCCTCCGCTGACCAGGTACAACAAGCACGAAGCGAGACGGAGAAACTTCATCTTCGCAGAAGCAGACATCTTAACCGAGAGCAAAACTAAACCTTTCGTCTTCAAAATTATCGACCCCAGGAGCGCGCTGGGCCAAGAGCTGTCGGCCAGCGGCAAGTCGCACTCGCTGCTGCTGTCTCGGACCGAAGTCGAGGCCTGTCTGCAGCTCGGTAAGTCTCGCTGACCAGAATCCCAGCAGCCGCACAGCTCGCTGCTGCTCTGGAAGTTCGGCTCGTTTCTCTTCTGCGGCAGCGAACAGCCGGCAGCCTTCGTCGTCTCCACCTCGACTCTCCGCATCCTCTTCACGCACAACCACCGCAGAGAAGCCAGCCGCTGCTTCGCGCTGAGTGCCATCCGCGACCTCGTGCGGCTGTCGTACGGGGGAGTCTTCAGCGCGCTCGAAGTTGCCTGCGTCGACGGCTCATCGTTCGTCTTCAAGTTCGAGAGCGAGGAGGCGCAGCAGGAAGCCTCCAAGAAACTCGTGCGCATGAGTAGGCCTCGCTCACCAGGGAAAACCCGCACCACGCGGCTGCAGTACCACCAAACCCTCAACCCGGTGAACGTGCTGGCAGTCACGAAGCTCGCCCAGAAGTGGGCCTCCCTCCAGCTCACCTCTCTGCAGTACCTCGCGCAGCTCAACTCGCTGGCAGGCAGGACCTTCCACGACCCCAACCGCCACCCCATCTTCCCCAACGTGCTCAAGTCTTTCAGCAGCGCCAAGCCCGAGTCGCTGGACTTCGGCCAGGCGAAGCAGAGCCACAGCTTGCTCTCGGGTACGCCTCGCTGACTCCAGAGGAAAGCACCCACGGAGAGCCGGCCATCGCGACCTTCAGCCTGGGCAGGAAGCACCCCTACCTGCTCTCGCTGGGCCACGCCGCGGACAGCTCGGCCTTCAGCTCGGTGCTCGAGCTGAAGAGCCAGGCGAACCACGTCTTCGAGCTCACGCCCGAGTACTACTCAGACCCCTCCTTCCTCCTGGGCAACAAACAGAGAGATCCCGTGGGGCTGCCCCGGTTCAGCTCGGACCCCTTCGCCTTCATCGCCACGCAGCGCAAGATGCTCGAGGCTCCGGAGACCAGCTGCTGGCTGCCCAAGTGGCTCGACTGGGTCTTCGGCTGCGACTCCCGCTCGACCGAGCTCGCCTGGAACTCCACCGTGGAAAGCACAGTCCGCAACACCTCGCGCGAACTGGCAGACGCCCTGCACCTCAAGCTCTTCCAAGACCCCCACCCCTCCAGGCCGCGGGTCGAGGAGCTCGAGAAGAGCAGCTCGAGTCTGCTCGGCAGAGGTAGGCGCTTCACGATCTACCAGCCGACCTCGGAAGACTTCGAGAGCCTCACGTACTTCGTGCACGTCTGCTGCAACCCCCTCTCGGACGAGCTGGCGCTCTTCGGACCGGCCTTCGTGACGGTCCTCTCGAAGCAGCCATCCGCAAACTCCGAAGACCCCGGCCAGCTCGCTCGCGGCTTGTCCGTGGTAGACGAGTCTCCCCTGAACCCCACAGACGTCTCTCGACTCTGCAAGCCGTTCGTCTGCGACTGGGCGAAGCTCAGACTCATCGGCGCGCTCAAGAGCTCCGTCGGCAGCCTGGGCATCGTGGACCCTTCGAAAGACTCCCTCGAAGAGCTGCACTGTGGCACGGCTGCGGTCTCCGCGCTCGCGCTGGACCCCGTCAGCCGGCTGCTGTACGTGGGCACGCACGACGGCCTGCTGCTGGCCTACTGCCTGGCCAGAGAACAGCCCTCGCTGCTCTTCTCGACCGTCCTCGGCGCGCTGCCCGTCCTCGACAGGGTAGCCTCGACTCACCAGGTCTCTTCGATCGAGCTGCACCCTTCCGAGTGCGTTCTGCTGCTGGCCCAAGCGAACAACCTGCTCACCCTCCTCAACAGCCACACAGGCGTCCCCGTCTGCTCGATCAAGCTGCCCAAGCGCCTCCACAAGGTACCCTCGGCTCACCAGGCCGTCTTGAGCCTCTCCCCCACGCCGCTGGTCTGCGCCTACAGCAGCGAAGACAGCAGTCTGTCCGTCTACAGCCTCACCGGCCAGTTCCTCACCGAGAAGAAGCTCAAAGACACCGTCGTCAAGATGCTCATCTCGAAAGACGCCGCCGCAAACGCCTCGCTCATCCTCCTCTCCGAAAACTCCAGTCTCAGCTTCCTCACCCTCCCGTCGCTCGAAGACGCGCGCAAAAAGCTCCAGCTGCCCTCGCGCTTCAAAGCCTCGGACCTCCTGCTGACCCACGACCGAGCGAGTCTCGTCGCAGTCGACAGGAGAGACCTGCTCATTTGCCAGTCGGAGAAGACGAGCTACTAATTAAGCCCAGCTCAGAGAAATAATTTATCAATGATGAATGGTTCGCATCTGCGCGAAGGCTTCATGGGCTCCGATTTCTTGTACGGCTCCAGGCCCAGGAACCAGCCGAAGGTCGAGTCTTCTTTTCGGGGAGAACTCAACCAAGTAGCTGCCGCTCACCAGACTCTTCCGCACATTTCAGCTGCCGACTCGTTCACCGACGGAAACTACACCATAACGGCGGAGAAGAACAGGCGAGCAGCCAGGGACGTTTTGGAGACGAAGCTGAGGGTCAGAGTGAAGGTATGGTGCTTCTGAAGCAGTCGAACGACCGAGAGGAGCACTCGAGAGTCGTCAACGTCATTATCAGCACAGGCGAGAAACCACCGGGAAACAGGGTTTTTCACTCGGTGCAGCTGACTGACGAGGTCGACCTGCTTTTCCTGTACGTTGTGGAGATAACAGAGCAAGAGTTCCTGGCTCTGAAGCAAGAACAGTGTCTCAAAGTCGACTACCAAGAGTTCCCCCTCATGCTCAGCCAGCTCTTCGAATCCTGCATCAATTCCTCCCAAGACGACTACGAAACCTACCGCTCGATCATCGACCTGACCAAACCCCCCGAAGCGCACTTCAGCATCGTCGAAGAGAAGAAACACAAAAGCATGCCGCACCTCGTCCTCAAGCTCCGCCAAGCCAACGACGAGCAGCTCAAAAAATACCTTGCCAGGTGTCTCTCGGTCTCCAGAAAAGAGAACGAGAAGCTGCGCGAGTTCAGCTCTGACCAGACTGAAAAGATCCAGATGCACCTGTCGGACCTGGACCGGCTGCAAGAACAGCTCAGGAACTTCGAGAACGAAAGAAATGCTCGCGAAGTCGAGTTGAAATCTTCCTACGAAAAGCTGATCAACCAGCTTAAAAGCGAGTCGCTGGCAAGAGAGAACAGGAACCTCGAAAGCTACGAGGCGGACAAGAAGCAGACCGAACACCGCTTCCTCGAACGAGAGAGGATTCTCTCAGACAAGTCCGAGAAGTACGAGCGACTCAGCTCCGAGCTCAACCAGCGACGCATGGAGCTCGAGGCAGACCTCAAAGACTCGCAGGGCAAGCTCAGAATCCTCGAGAAAGAAAACCTCAGCCGCAGACTCGACACCGAGAAGATGCAGGCCGAGTACAACGAGCTCATCAAGTACAAACACGAAGTCGAGCGAGAGGTCTCGGCGCTCAAGGTACCCACAGCTCACCCAGGCTCGATGCGAGTCGCAGTCGCAGCAGCTGGACGACAAGACGAAGCTGGTCTCGAAGAGCGAGGAGTCCATGCGGATGGTCGACGACGCGATAAAAAGCAGAGACGCGATGATCACCGACTTGCGCGCGAAGGTCGAGAAGCTCGACCGGAAGCTGCGCGAGAGCTGCGGCGAGACGCAGAAAGGCAACGAGTACATCGAAGAGCTGAAGAAAGACGTATGCCGCTCCTCACGCAGCTGACGAAGAAGAAAGACAACATCAAGCAGAAGAACGACATCCTGCGACAGCAAGAAGCGCGCATCAACGACCTGAACCACAGGCTCGACCAGCTGCGGGGAGACCTGACCCAGTCCGTCCGCGACAAAGAAGCGAAGGACCGAGAGATCTCCAGCCTCAGCCAGTCGATCGACGACCTCAACTCGAAGCTCGCTGCTTCGGAGAACCTCAACAAAGAGAACGCTTCGTGTAGGCAGTCCTCACCCCAGTCATCCAGTACCTCAACTCGCAGATCAATAACAAAACAGGCCCCAGCAGGCCCGAGCCGCCTCTCGGCCCGACAGACGTCTACAGCTCGTTTCTCAAAAAGCACCAGCACATGACCCTGCCAGAAACCTCGGTTCGCTCTCCTTACTCTAGAGCACGTACCAGCCGAGCGCTTCGCTGCGGAAGGACCTGATGCCGGGCAGGCCGAAGGGATTCGACCACGAGTCGCTCGCATCGCTGACGAACGACAGGGAAAGAGACCACTTCAGCGTGCAGGCGGCGAACCCAGACCGCCTCGCTTCGCGCAAGCCGATCACCAGTCTCGCAGGCAAGACGAGCTACGACCGGCCGGAGGGGCTGGAGTTCAGCACGACATACGCCTCGCATAAAAAACACGCGCTCTCCGAAGAAAAAGAAGGAAGCGTGCGCTCCGAGTTCGAGCCTCAGCCTCGTTCGAAGGACCAGATCTTCCCGATCAGCTTCAAGTAGGCCGCTGCGACCGACAGCGGCCGGCCGCCTGGGAGCAATACTTATAATTACCAATACCTATACTGACGTCTCGACTGCCGACTTCAACTTTTTGCCGCAGTGTGG
>JFJP01034137.1_pt1 | contig 10641 bp, 7 predicted proteins | sample 431651 | NCBI WGS metagenome assembly JFJP01 (sample SAMN02602958, study PRJNA72255) | Microbial mat metagenome, whole genome shotgun sequencing project. | biome: fresh water; feature: sink hole; material: water; isolation source: purple microbial (photo- and chemosynthetic) mats found in...
TGAGGAACGTCTGGTTGATCAGGGTGATGACGAGCACCAGGGCAAACAGAACCACCCCAATGCTCGAGGCATAACCGAACCGGCTATAGTTGAAGGCTTGGTCGTAGAGAGCCAAGGCAGGGAACATCGTGGCGTAACCCGGGCCACCGCTCGTGAGTGCGTAAGGTAACTCGAAGACCTGAAAAGAGTTGATCAAGACATAGATGAACACCAGTTTGAATTGGCTGGCAATCATGGGCAGTTCGATGGATACGAAGCGCTTGAAGCCTTGGACGCCGTCAATCTTGGCCACCTCGAACAGCTCCGTTGGAATACTCATCAGCCCGGCCAAATACAGCAGAAAGGGCAAACCGGCAATCCAGGGAAACCCCACCATGATCAGGGAGGCCAGCGCCGTTCCGGGTTCCGCCAACCAGCTGTGGGTCAAGGACTGGAGTCCAATCGTCGTCAAGAAGGTATTGAGGATTCCGTCGTCTCCTTGGTAGATCCAACGCCACAGCAAAATGACCACCATGCCGGGAACAACCATGGGTATCACCAAACCGGCCTTCAAAAACCCCCGGAACCGTTCACCTTGAATTCGAAAAACCAGAATGGCTGCTAGCAGAGGCATGCTCAAGTTGATCGCTAGGTTAGCCAAAGAATAGATGGTCACATTAACAAACGCAGCAATCACCTTTGAGTCATCGAGAAGCTCGCGAAAATTGGCCAGACCGATGAAGTTGTTGACGTTGACGGCGTTCCAATCAAAGAACGACTCCACAATCGCCATGAAGAACGCATAGTATTTGATCGAAAAGATGAGCAGCAGAGCAGGAACCAGAAACAGAAAAGCCGTGGCGTACTTTTTCCAATTCCCTACCGAAACAATTCCGGTTCTCATGAAACCTCCCGGTTGATGAATCAGCCTAGGAGCCGTTTTTGGTTTTGTATACGAGGAGATTCTTTGGAACTGTGTGGACGATCTTTGGTTCCCGTTGGCAGAACTAGGCTGGCGATGGCAAACCTTGAGCCCGAAACCATGGCAAAGATCTTGGAAGGCTTGCTGGAAATCGTGGAATAGCCTTGGTTTCAGGGCCTCCTCGTCACGCCGGGGCAATCCGGGGCATGGGGAGGGGATCCTTGGCCATCTCCCCGTAGAGGAACCGAAGGAGCAAGTCACTTTTCACCTGGGAAAACGCGGGGTCGTCCCAATGGTTGACCAGTTCGCCGGGGTCGTCCTGCAGGTCGTACAATTCTCCATACGGCCGGTTGAAGTGAATGGTCAACTTGTAGCGCTGATCGATGAAGGTTCGCAAGTTCATCGTCGTGGGTTGGTGGCGGTTTTCCACAATGACGTGGTCGCGGAGGGTTTCACGCTGGCCGGTCCAGACGGGGGCCTCGTTCAAACCCTGCATGGTCGGGGGAACCGGAAGACCTGCCATGGCCAGGAAGGTGGGTGCCAAGTCCACGGTCGATTGAAGAGAGTTGCTCACTTGGCCCACGGGAATGGTTCCCGGGCAGCTGACGACCAGCGGAACCTTCAACACGTCTTCGTAGTGGTGGATAGCCTTCTTGGTCAGCCCATGCTGGCCCCAGAAATCCCCATGGTCGGTGGCAAAGCAGATCACCGTGTTCTCGGTCTGTCCCAAGGCTTCTACCTGGTCGAGGATTTTACCGATGTAGGTATCGAGCATGGTCATCATGCCGTACATGGTGGCGATGTTTTTGGCTTTGACCTCGCGGCTGAGCAGGTGCGAACCGGCCCCGTGGATTGCATTGCCTCCGGCTTCCTGGTATTCCGAGAAATCGGGGTTGGTTTCGAGGGCCTTTTTGAAATACGGAGGCTTGTCATCAAACTCGCCGGGGGTGTGTTCGGGTACGGTCACCTTGGCGGGGTCGTACAAGCTGGCGTAGGGCTCGGGCACCATGTAGTCGGGATGAGGGTCAAAAAAGCTGGCCCACAGGAAGAAGTTCTGCCCCCTGCCAACACAGTCGGCCATGAGGGCGTTGGTCCGCTCGGCAATCCAGGTGTTGTAATGAATTTCCTCGGGAATTTCCCACGCCTGCCCTGGCTTGCGCTTGGTGTGTCCTGATTCCGTTAAAAGGTCGCCCTCTACCTTGAGGTGGGGAGGTGAGGGCAAAAAGTAGTCACGCCAGTTGTGGTAGCCCTTTTCTTCCATCCAGAGGGCGTAGTGCTGCCCCGCGTGCCCCTCGTCGGTATGGTTGCGGGCCAGTTCCACCCGTTCGAATCCGTAAAACGGGCCGTGAAACTTCTTCCAGAACTCCAAGTCGTGGAGCACTGGGTAGGACTCGAGCGAAGGGTACTGTGGTGTTGAAAGCAAGGGTTGAAAATGGGCTTTGCCCACCAGCCCGGTAAAGTAGCCGGCCCGCTGGAATTCCTGCCCAACGGTGGGCACGTTTTCGTCCAGCTTGGTTCCCAGGCTATAGGCCCCATGACGGCTGGGGTACAGCCCGGTGATCCAGCTGGCCCGGGTCGGGGTGCAGGTGGGATTCACGGTGTAGGCCCGGTGGAAACTTATGCCCGATCGGACCAGCCGGTCGAGATTCGGCGTCTTCACCTCGGGGTTGAGGTAGCCCATGGCCAGATAGTGCTGCTGGTCGGTGCTCAAAAACAGAATGTTCTTTGGCATGATCGCCCTCTTTCACACGTCTATTTTTTCGGCCTGATCGCTTCGACCATCTCAAGCCCTGTGTTGTAATCGAGCTGGCGGGGTTCGTATTCTTCGTTCTCGCGCTGACGGGTCATGCCCGTGTAGTCCCAACTGGGGGAAACGGCGTTGGTCCGCCAGGGACGACGCTCCCAATAGTAGCCTCGGAACGGATCACGGGTACGGTTCATCCAAGCCAGAATTTGATTGTGGAGACGGTCCCGGATAGCCTGGTGCTTGACGGAGGTCAACAGGTTGGTCATTTCCTGCGGGTCTTCCTGGAGGTCATAGAGTTCGTCCGTGGTTAACAGGTTGATGGCCAACTTGTACCGCCCGTCGAAGGCGCACCGGGACGGTTGAAATCCTCCAAAACCATCGTGATCGACCTCATAGCGGTGAAACTCGATGAAGACGGCGTCATTGATTCGCAAATCAGGCTGACGAAGGCAGGGCACGAGACTGGCACCCTCGAGAAGCTTGGGACAAGCCAGCCCCAACCTGTCGAGGATGGTGGGAGCTAGATCGATGTGCGAAACAGGATGGGGACAGACGGCTTTCTGCTGACCTGATTGAGGGTCCCGGATGATCAAGGGAATCCGGGTGACCTCGTCGTAGATGGCGGGACCTTTGTTGCTGATGCGGTGTGAGCCCAGGGCGTCTCCGTGGTCGGAGGTGTAAATGACCATCGCTTGTGGGATGGTGGCATCGATTTGGGAGACCAAGCGCCCGATTTCATAGTCAACAAAAGAATTGCAGGCGAAAAACTCCTGTAGGCCGCTGCCGATCTGGTCGGGATCGAGGGCCCGGTTGTTTCCGGCCCACACCTGAATATGTTCGGGCTTGTCTTCGAGAGCATCGCCCCGGTTGGCTTTCAGCGGAAACTGATAGCCGTTGTACAGATCGTAAAAGCTCCCCGGACAAAGAAATGGGTGGTGCGGTTCATCGAACGAGACAACAAGCAGAAAATCTTGGTTCTTGTGCTTCTCGATAAAGCTCAGTGCCCTTTGGGCGACCCGATGACCAAAAGTGAATTCTTCCGGGACGCCGCCGCGCTTCATCACCGACTGGTCACGGGACAACAGCCTGTCTTCGGGCGTCAGTTCTTCTAGGTAACACCGCATGTCATACCAGTATTCGGCGTCCCAACCGTCGGGGCATTGGCCCAACCCGAAATAGTCACCGCCGTCGAGGTGCCACTTGCCAATGTAGGCTGTTTTGATGCCCAGGTCGCTGACGCGTTGCCCCAAGGTTTTGACGTTGGCACCCAGCGGAAGAGAGTTGGCCCAGCTGCCGTTCGTGTGGGGGTAGGTTCCCGTAAAGAGGGCTGACCGGGCCGGACCGCACACCGGTTGGCAAGTGTAGGCGCGGTCAAACCGTATCCCTTCACCGGCCAAGCGGTCCAGATGGGGAGTGATCATCCCTGGGTTTCCATAGCAGCTCAACATATCGGTGCGTTGAGTATCGGTCATCATCAAGACGATCTGGTTCATAGCGATCACTCCCCTCTTATTACTTCTTGAAGGACATCAGGGTATCATAGCCTTTCTGCTGAATGGCTAGAATCTTGTCCAAGCCCATGGCCTTGAGCTGCTTTTGGTAGGCATCCCAATCCTGATTGGTCAAACCCTTCATGACCCAAACCGCCCATTTCTGATCGACGAAACTGGTAAGGTCAGGGTAAATGCTGTCGTAGGTTTCCTGGTCCTTTTTCGCCATATAGAAGACCGGCAGGGCCCTGTCCTTGGGCAGATACTTGAGGAACAGCTCATCCTTGGCTTTGTCCTTGAGCTGGAAGGGCAGCGGATCCTCGGTCTTCAGCTTGGCCGGGTAGGTATAGGGCATGTGGTGAAGGCTGTTGACCATGCGGAAGCGTTCCGAAGTCACACCGGTGGGTGGTGGCAGGAATTTCCAGACATTGTCCTTGGTTTTTTCCAGGGCTTCCCCCAGAATTCCATAACCAAGCTGAATGTTGATTTCGGGTTGGTAGATATAATCCAGCCAGCGCATGGCGACTTCGGGATTCTTGGCTGCCGAGGTGATCACGCCAAACCCTCCCAAACCTAGGGCACGGGGGTGCCAACTGGCCAGTTGCTGACCCTCCGGACCCTTCAGAGGGCCGATGGCGACGTAGTCATCGGCGTTCAGACCACCCACATTACTGGCGAACCACGAGACGTAGAAGCCGTAACGGGGAGGTTTCTGGCCACCCTTGGCTTGCATTTGAGCGCGGTCCTGAATGTAGGCTTCGGGGTCGATTAGCCCTTCCTTGTACAGTTTGTTCAGCCATTCCAAGGTCTTGCGGAAACCTGGCAAACTGGGTTCCCAGACAACTTTCCCTTTTTCCAGAGCAAAGAAGTCGGCCATCGGATCCATCTGCAGTCCAAACGAACCGAAGAAGTTGAGGTCAGACCAGTTGGCGTTCTTTTTGTAAAATAGCAAGCCCAGAGGAATCTCGTCGTCAATACCGTTCCCGTTGAGATCTTTTCCTTTGAACGCTTTCAGAACCTGGTAGAATTCCTCCGTGGTCGTTGGAACTTTCATGCCGACTTTCGCCAGCCAGGTTTTGTTCACATAAACCATATTTCCCAAGTCCTGATGGTAGGCATTTGCCAGGCTGAAGAGGGTGTACATCTTGCCGTCGGGACTGGTCACAGTTTCCTTCAATCCAGGGATATCCTTGAGAAAGCTCTTGATGGTCGGAGCATACTTGTTGACCAGATCATCCAGAGGGATGACGGTTTTTTCGTCCGAGTAGGCAAAGGCCTGGGGCACCGTCATGCCTGTCAGGAAAATGTCGGGAAGATCGTTCGCGGCAAACAGAAGGTTGATCTTGCTGGTCCTTTCTGCTGTCGGAGCGGTGATCCACTCAATGTGGACGCCAGTCTGCTTCTCGAGCATTTTCACCACTGGCATGTCGTTGAAGGGAACATTCTGTTCCGGGTAAACATCGAAAAACACCTTGAGCGTTGTGGGCTTGCTGACAATAGGAAGCCCGGTGGCATTGAAGCTCTTGTCTTGGGCAGACGCCAGCAAGGCAAAGGTGAGCATCATGGCAAGAGCGAAGGTAAAACGTTTCATAAAAACTCCTTTGTTGGACTTGGAATACAGGGGAACAAAAACCTCCTTTTCTTAGTGGTCGATAGGACGATTTAGCCCTTCACCGCGCCGATCATGGCGCCTTTGACGAAGTAGCGTTGTAGAAAGGGGTACACAATCAACACCGGCAGACTCGAGAAAATGATGGCGCCGTACTTGATCAGGTCTGCCAACCGCTGCCTTTCATCGGCAGCCATCGGATCAATGTCCATGCTCATGCTCTGGTTGGAAATGATCAGATCTCGCAAGACGACCTGAATGGGGTATTTGTCTTTGTCCGTCAAAAACATGTAGGCATCGAAGAACGAGTTCCAGTGAAAAATGCCGTAGTAGAGCGCCATGATGGCAACCAGAGCCTGGGAAAGCGGCAGGACGATGCGGGTGAAATAGCGGAAAGTCCCGCAACCGTCCATTCGGGCCGACTCGTGCAGTTCTTGCGGAATGCTCGTCCGAAAGAACGTCACGCACATCATCAGATAAAAGACATTGAGCGCGTTGGGCCAGATCATCGCCCCAAGGTTGTTCATAAGCCCCAGGTCTTTCACGACGAGGTACCGGGGAATCAGTCCTCCCTGGAAAAACAAGGTGAAGATAAACAGAAACGTGAGAAACCTTCTCCATGGGAGGTCTTGCCGTGAAAGCGCATACCCGCTGGTAATGGTGACCACCAGGTTGATCACCGTTCCCAAGGCCGTATACAAAACCGTGTTGATGTACCCTTTCCAAAGCGGTTCATACTGAAAGATCTCGCGATAGCCATCGAAGGTCAGATTCACCGGGAACAGGATCACTTTTCCCGAATTGACATCGATGGGTGAACTGATCGAGGCGATGACCACAAAGTACAGGGGGTAGAGAGTGACAACGGCGAAAAAAATCAGAATGCCAACATTCAGAAAATCGAAACGCCGTTCTTTGTCTTGTTGACGAACCATAAACAACTCCTAGTAGAGACTCTGGCCCGAAATGCGCTTGGAGACGGTGTTGACCACCATCACCAAGCCCAGATTGATGACGCCCTGAAAGAGCCCGATCGCCGAGGCAAAGCTGTAGCGGGGAAGGGCGCCCGTCCCCAAGATGCCTGCTTTGTAGAGGTAGGTTGGAATGACTTCGGATGCGGAAAGGTTGAGCGGGGTTTGAAGCAGAAACGCTCTTTCAAAGCCGATGGACATGATCCGCCCGAAAGAGAGGATCAACAGGACGATCGCTACCGGCATAAGCGCGGGCAAGTCGATAGAAAACATACGGCGCATTTTCCCTGCACCATCGAGCATGGCCGATTCGTGCAGACCAGGGTCAACGCCTGCCAAAACCCCCATGAAAATGATGGTATTGACGCCGGTGTACTGCCAGATGGTTGAGAGGGTGAAGATGTGGTAGAACCAGTCGGGTTCCGCCAGGAAGAAAACGGGTTGTCCGCCCACGGACTTAATCAGGTGGTTGACGACGCCGCTCGACGGGGACAGCATGATGAACATCATGGAAGCCACGACGGTGACCGAAATGAAGTTCGGAGCAAAAAAGATGGTCTGCAGGGTCTTCTTCGCTCCGGATCGCATCACATAATTCAGCATCAGAGCCATAATGATCGGGAGCGGGAAACCTGCAACCAGTTGGTACAAACTCAAGAGCACCGTGTTGCGGATGGTGATTTCAAAATAGTAGGAGTTGAAGAACTGCTCGAAGTGTTTGAGACCGACCCAGGTGCTGTCCCAGAATCCCTTGGAAGGGACGAAATCCCGAAAGGCGATTTGTGCGCCCCACATCGGCCAATACTGAAAGAGAACCAGCATCAGCAAACCAGGGAAAATGAGCAGAAGCAGCTGAAACTTGTCAGCATCGAATCGATTCTTTCTGGGTGTTCTCCGATCAACAGTCATTGTTCCCCCTCGATCCCGGTCAGTATGGAGTGACCCCTGAAAGCCGTATATCGGCCGTTGCCCGGAACCGGGAAGCCAAATTTGACCGATCAAATCCAGAAGAATGACCGATAACTTGACAGTTTTGGGAAGTGGTATCTATGCTGACTCATGAAACACCGGGGTCAGTACCTGTATTCCCATATGGTGCTGAGTTCACTTCTGATCTTTCTCGTCCCCTTGCTGCTGTTCAGCGGGGGTGCCCTCGTCCTGATGCTGACCGCCGCCCGAAGCCAACTGACCAGTGATGCCCGGTACGTGCTGAGCAATGCCAAGCGATCGTTGGAAGGTGACTTCAACCGGTTGAACTACCTGGCCTCAGCCCTTCGCAGCGACCTGCTGCTGCGTTATGGGCCGTCGGCAGACCCTGTCGATGTGCTGGCTCTTCAAACCAAACTGGTCCAATATGCCCAGATGAATGGTCTGGTGGAAGACATTCTCTATACCGGAAAAGATCCCGACCGTTTTTTTGGTATGCGGAGCCTCTACACGGTAGATACGTTCCTCTCTATTTATGCGCCTCGAATCGGACTCAAGGCCTATCAGTTCCATCAGATCCTCAGGGCTGCCACAGAGCCTGGTTTCATTTTTTCCCAGGAGACCTCCGGCGTCGAGAGCCCTTACCTTTTCTTTGTGTATCCCCTGCCCCACCAGACTGATCCGGACCGAAGCGTCACCCTTGTCTTTGTTCTTCCCAAGGCAGGCTTGCTGGAATCGATCATTCCATCGATCTCGGCAGCCGGCTCCCAGTTTCTGGCATACAACCAATCTGAGGTGCCCTTGCTGCAGAGCGGAAGTCTTCTCCCTACCTCAGAGAAGGCGTTTCTGCAGCTCGGACTGGATACCCTTATAGAGGGGGAGCTTTCCCTCGATGGTCGGCTTCATTATGCGTTCCTCGAGAAAGGAGCCTTGGGGGGCTGGACGTTCGTCTACCTTCTTCCCTGGAATCTTCTGAGCCTGCTTCCCGAGTCTGGTATCGCCTTCTCGGTAGTCGCGGTCCTTCTCCTGCTGCTTTCCGAGCTGATCTTTTTCTCTTTGCTTAGGAGCAGGCTGTATAACCCGGCGGTCGCGCTGACTAAGGGAGTCCTCAGTTTGGTTCAGATTGGGATCGATCGGAAGAATGTGCATGACGAGCAGGCCCTGCTTTGGCAGATCTTGGACCCTTCAAGCCCCGTCCCCCATTCGATCACAGCAATGATGGAGCAGCTTGGTCATAGGCAGGGCACGGCTCTTTTCGGGGTTCTTCTGATCCGTTCCCAGGTTTCCCGCTCACGTGTCGAAGCGGCGCTTCCTGCCCAGATGGTGGTCATGACCCCTCGCACGGAGAAGCCTGGCTATCTGTTGATTCTTTCGGTCGAGCCCTCTCAGGTAGCGGAACTGAGACGAGCTCTCACCAATTCTTTGTTCACCGCCACTCTGGGCGATTTGAGCTCCGACCCGGAGCAGCTGCCTCATTCCTATCGAGTGGCACAATGGGAAGAAGCCAAGGGCCCTTTGACCAGCGGGGTTTGGAATCCAACGGTTCTCCTGGAGACCCTCCAGGATTGGCGGCAGAACACTGAAACGCTCCGTTCGGGAGACCCCCGTGCGGCTCATGCCATGCTGGGGCAAATGCTTGAGCAAATCCGTCTGAACGCCTACCCCCAGGTTCTTGCCAGGAATTTCAGTGCCCTTCTGTGGAAAGAATTGTTGGCCTTCCTGCTGGAACACCATCCGGACCAATCCGAACACTGGCAGCAGCAGTTTCTTGAGCTGGATTGGGAAAATCCCGAGGTCGCACTTCCCGCCTTGAGAGAGATCTTGGCTGTCAACCTGATCCAGCAGGACAAGAATCTCCCCGCCCACTCCCTGGACTCCGACGCGAGAGAGCGGCTGAATGCGTATGTTCAAGACAATTGGACCCAACCGAACTTTTCCTTGAAGGAAGTTTCTGATCTGCTTCAGCTTTCACCGGCATCAGCCAGCGTGTTTTTCCATAAGGTCTACGGTGAGAATCTCATCCACTACCTGACAAGACGGCGCATCGAGTATGCCAAATCGTTGTTGGCTGACGGCCTGACGGTCAAGGAAACCGTCCTTCGTGTGGGCTATCAGGATGCCACCAGCTTCATCCGCAAGTTTAAGGGAGTGACCGGGCTGACTCCCGGTGAGTGGGCGGCGCGCAAAGTTTAGGGTGGTTCCACCCCGTTGAACCTCGCAAATTCCCCCAGCGCTTTCTCCAGCGCCGCGTCGAAGGCTGCCCGTTTTTGGGGCAGACCGTCGTAGCGCAGGTTCTGCACCACGAGGGTACCGGCCTTGCGGTCGGCTTTGGCGTCGAGAAGGCCGATAAACGAATCCCCCTGCAACAGCGGCAGGGCAAAGTACCCGAAGGTGCGTTTGGCGGCCGGTACGTAGCACTCGATGGTGAAATCGAAGCCGAAAAGACGGTTTACGCGTTTGCGGTGGATGAGCAGCGGGTCGAAGGGGGACAAAATGTGCAGTTCCCGCCCTGGTTTGGGGAGGGCATCGAGGCGTTCCAGATCGGCGGCGCGGACCCAGTACGGCACCTTGGACAGGCCCTCGATCTCGACTTTGACCAGCGTTCCCTCTTCCTGGGCATCCTTGAGAACTCCCGCAATCTGGTCCACATGCTCCCGGCGCTGGTAGGCCAGCTCGTCCGGGGGTAGGTACACGGGTATCCGTGGCGGGAGGGAGAAACCTCTCGGTGAGGTCGAAGATTTTCTGAAAGCCCTGACGGGACACCATCAAGTCACCGGCGGCAAACAAGTACTCGAGGGCCAGCTTGGCGGGTTTCCAGTCCCACCAACCGGCCATTTTCCGGGGTGCTTCAAAATCCCGCAACATAAGGGGGCCTTCGTCACGGATGCGCTGAAGCACCAGCTCGGCCTCGGCCCTGTCGGTGCGGAACCAGTCGTGCCCCTGCGCCTTCACCCGCTCTTTACGCGGCAGAGTATGCCGAAAGTCGCGCCAGGGCA
>JFJP01040804.1_pt1 | contig 10641 bp, 12 predicted proteins | sample 431651 | NCBI WGS metagenome assembly JFJP01 (sample SAMN02602958, study PRJNA72255) | Microbial mat metagenome, whole genome shotgun sequencing project. | biome: fresh water; feature: sink hole; material: water; isolation source: purple microbial (photo- and chemosynthetic) mats found in...
CGTAACTTTTTGAATCTCTTCCCAGAGTTCTGCATTAAAGGAGCTATTGGTTACATTGCACTGAATTACACCCAACGCCATTTTTGGTGCTTTCTGTTTCAGTTCTTTGGACAGTGTTATTGAAATGGGATTCATTTTTCGCTTTTTCTCTAATCCATAGAATAATTGAAAGTAAAACCTGCCATTAAGGTAGCACCAGGCATGGTGTAACCTGCGTTGATGCTATATTCTTCATTGAGCAGGTTTTCGCCTTTTATGAATAGTTTTAAGGTTTTGTGTACCCGATAACTGGCTTGAGCATTCAATAATCCGTACGATTCTTTTGATTCTATCAGGCCAACCGTGTTGTAAATATCTGAAATGTATTGATACGAAGTGGTAAAATCGAATTTATTAGGGTGATACGATATTCCCGCGAATACCTTTTGTGTAGGCGTTCCTACTACCGGATTTTCCATATTAATGTAGCTGTAATTGGCATTCCAACTCAGCCAATTGGTTACCTTATGGTTTATAGCTAATTCCAAGCCGCTGTTATGCACTTCGCCAATATTCAGATAGGTTTTTTTATTTGCCTCATTCAAGCCAACAGCGATAAAATCGCTACCTTTTATAGTATAAACACCAACCTCAAGTGCCAGTTTATTTTCAAACAGTTTTTGTTGAACCGATAGTTCTGAATTAATTGACTTTTCTGCGTTTAACTCAGGATTGGGAGCCGGAGCAAAGGGAAATTGTATAAATAATTCACGAATTGTTGGACTGCGAAATCCTTTTGATACAGAAGCTGCAATAGTTGTAGTGCTCCATGGATTGTATGAAATTCCTCCGGAAGGGACAAGCTCAGTCCCAAACACCGAGTTATTATCTATACGAATCCCAGCATTTATAGTTAATTTGGAAAACAGATTTTGCTGAACCATTATGTAACCAGCCAATTCATTTATTGATGTGTCTGTAAGTATTGTTCCGCCCATGTATTTTGTTAATTCGGCTTTTCCACCATAAGTTTTATAATCCACACCCAAAGTTATCGTGTTTCCTTTTATATACTTGAAATTTTCATAAAACATGAGGCCATAATTAAAGTCGTTCGATAAAAATCCGGTAATATCATGGTTTCCGAAATTGTAGAACATCCGAACTGAACCGTCAAATTTCTCATATCGATTGTTAAGTGAAATAGCTCCCATGCCGCGAAAAATATCTAACGTATCGCCATGTTTTATAATATCGGAGGTATCCAAGCCGGGGTCAGCTCCACGGAAATTTACGATTGATAAATCCGCTGAAATTGTATGGTGTTGATTCAGCTTATAACCAGTTTTTAAATAGCCATCGGTACTTTTAAAATAGGATGCTTCGCGGTGGCCATCGGTTTGGTCGTGGTTTAGTCCGGCATAAATATTAAACTCATTTTTATTAAACCCGCCACCTGTGGCAACTTTCAATGTGTTAAAGGAACCGTATTGAAGGTTGGCATGGGCACTGGCTCCTTCCGATGTTTGTTCTTTGGTAATAATGTTAATAACACCTCCCATGGCATTGGAACCATAAAGCATAGATGCCGGGCCGCGTATTATTTCAACCCGTTCAATATTTGCAGAACGATATGCATCGGCTAACGGATGCCCCATAATACCCATGTATTGTGGATTTCCGTTCAATAAAACCAGCACTTCGGTGGTGGGAGAACCACCAACTCCACGGATGGAAATTTGTCCGGCAGCACCATTGGCCACACCAAAGCCTGTTACTCCGCGTTCGGTTACAAAAAGTCCCGGAATTTGTTCGCTTAAAACCGGAAGCAGCGACGATTCAAAGCTTTTCTCAATTTTATCGCCGGTTATTACCGAAATGGTTAACGGAACCTGATTTCGGTTAACCGAAGTTTTAGTTCCAGTTACTACTACTTCTTCAATAGCAATGGTATTTGTTACTGCTTTTAATTCATCTTGTGCAAAACCCGTGGTTTTAAAAAAAAAGAGTATGGCCGCAGCACAAAGCAAGTTTGTTTTTTTCATGGTTCAATTTATTCAATGGATGATGCCACCAAGTTTCCGTGCCGGATGCCTTTAATAGCTAATAATTTATTGCTGAGTTTGATTACTTTGTCTGCAGTGCCACGCACAGCAATGGTTTCAATGCAGTTTTTTTCGTCTAAATGTATATGCTGGCTTGAGAGAACCATACAATGGTATTCATGCTGTAAATTTGCAACTTCGGTATGAAGTCTGGCAATACGGTGGTCGTAAACCAATACTATAGCACCAGTAACTTGCTGATTTCCTGCAATGCTTTGCCGTGTTTTATGGTCGTTTACCAAGAATCGGATGGCCCGGGATCGATTGGGAAACCTTTGGTTTTCAACAATTAAATCCAGATCGGTCAGCAGTTCTTCTTCCAGTGAAACTCCAAAACGTTTTAGCGACATCGTGTTACGTATTTTAAAATAGTAACACAAATATAAAATAATTTGTAGAAGTAGTTTGGGTATCGGAAAAATTTATGAATGAACGAAAGCTTATTTCAAAAAAAAGAATTCAGAATTGGGGTGGTGAAATTCATTTTACTTCATTTCGTATCTTATCGAAATATTCCAGATAAAGCTCTTCCACTTTTTGCCGAGCCCAAGGGGTTTTGCGTAAAAACTTTAACGTTGATTTTATGCTGGGATCTTTTAGGAAGCAATTGATAGGAATGAGTTTACCGAGCATATCCCATTCAAAATAATCCACCAATTCGGTAACCAAGGTTTCCAATTTGATGCCATGCAAGGGATTGTTCTTTTGACTTGGTTCTGGTGTCATTTGCTTAGTCATTAATCTGTTGCACCCGTCCCACGATACCATTGGTTAACCGCACTTTGATGCCGTGTGGGTGGTTTTGCGAGTTAGTGAGTATATCTTTTACAATGCCATCAGTAAGTTTGCCGGAACGTTGATCTTGTTTTTGGACAATCGACACCTTAATTCCGGGTTCTATATTGGCTCGTATGTTTGGGTCCATTCAATTGTAATTAGGGCTGCAAGTTACATCATATATTGGAATTGTTACTGTTATGTTTCGACGTGTTTTAAATTCAATTTGTTCCGAATTTAGTTTCCAATGAAGGATGTAGCAATAATAAGTATAAGTATTGCAATCATCGAAATATAAGCATAAGGACTAGCAAAATTTAAAGTCCAACCCATCATGGAAATGCGTTTAGGAACAATTATCCTTGGATCTGCGGGATTGAAATAAAAAATGCCAGCCTTCCAGTTAGTTGGGTTTTTGTGCATCAAATCGGAGAACTCTTTTTCTAATTTTGTTTTCATAATTCCGTTTTTTATAGTTATTTTCCTCGCAGCAGGCGCTGCAAGTTCCTAATATTTTTGGATAGCGAAGCGCCTGCTTCGCTTCTTGTTGAATTTATTGCGTTTCGTGGATTAATTCAACAAGAAATGTCCAATTACATATTTAGGCAATATCATACCCATTATAATTCCAATAATAAAAACCGGAATAACCCTTTTGTGCGGCAGGTTAGCCGATTCTTTAAAGCCGTTGTAAATCCAGATTCCACTCCATACTGTAAGGGTAATAGTGATTAACCCAATAACCATTACCATTAGTAAATCATTCAGGGGTAACATATCCATCCTAATAGCTTTAGGGTCAATGCCAATAAGCTTTTCAGTCAAGCGTTCTATGCTTTTTGAGAAACCCATTAAACTAGCTGGTACAAGCGGCAGGAAAGCAAACGCTTGGGTACCAAAAATGTCAATTATTCGGATTTTTGATTGGCTAAATACCATTCCAAACAGAGTAAACCAGATTCCTAAAAAGGCCACATTAGCAAATGGCCAAAGGAGATGAATCCACATAGGCGCTATCAAGCCACTATGTATGTTTAATACACCATCAAAATGGGTATTTGAATAAAAACTGATATAACCGGCAACCAACATTCCAATTACCCCTGCAGTTAGGGCTTTAAAGCCGGCAATCTTGGTAAATGGATTGAGCATTAGATTAGTGTTCATTTTCTATGGTTTTTAGGGTGTTAATAATTTCATCGAGGCGGTTACGTACCGTTGGATAACTCAACGACATGGTTTTAGCCATTTCTTTCAGGCTACCACTATTTTTAACAAACTCAATAATAAACTGTTGGGTATCTTCGGGGAAGCCAGCAAGTACCGGCATTTTAAAATTGCCATCTACTTTAGTTAGGCACTGTTCGCAACTTAAAGTTTTCACTTTTAATTTACTCTGACAGCTGGGGCATAAAATAGGTAATTTCATACGGTTACTTGTATTAAAAAATCGATACAAATATAAATAATATTTAAGTTAATATCAATTATATTAATAAAAAATTAATATAATTAAAGTTGTAATAAATATTATTCATAATAAATGGGGGTAATAGAATTATTCAAGTATGATTGCCAGAACATTTATTAATCACTAATTTGCACCCAATCAAATCAAACCAATTACTATGCGTAAGATTATAAATCCATGGCAAGAGGCCAATATTTTTCATTGTTTTGGGTGCGACTCATCGCATCCATTGGGATTAAAAATGCAATTTTTTGAGGACGGTGACCAAATTGTTAGTTTTTGGAAAGCTGAAAGTTCTTATCAGGGTTATGTTGATACGTTGCATGGAGGCATTCATTCTACTTTGCACGATGAATTGGCAAGTTGGGTGGTATATATAAAAGGAAAAACTGCCGGTATGACATCAAAAATTGATATCAACTTTTATAAACCGGTTCCAACCGATGGAAAGGAAATAAAATTGGTTGGTACTATTAAGGCGTCTGATAAGAAAAGCATTGAGGTGCATACTCAATTGTTTAACCAAGAAGGAGAATTGAGTTCGGAGGCAACCGTATTTTATCGGATTTTTCCACAGGAATTGGCTATTAAAAAACTATATTATCCAGGATCTGATGCTTTTTTTGAATAATTATTTTGTTGTTCAATTATATGAAAGCAATGCAAACTGGGAATGGATCTTTGTTAAAAAAGAGTAATTTTGCGGCAATTTTACATAGCAAACTAAAATATTATATAAAATCATGTCTTTAAAAGTTGAATTAAGCGAAAAGGTTTATTGGTTAGGTTTCAACGATCGCAGGAAACATTTATTTGAGAATCAATGGCCATTGGAAAAAGGCGTTACCTACAATGCCTATTTGATTGATGATGAGAAAACAGCGCTCATCGATACGGCTGAAGCCCCATTTTCCGGTGATTTGGTTGCATGGATAAAAGATCTTTTAGGTGAAAAAACATTAGATTACTTGGTAATAAACCACATGGAACCGGACCATTCAGGTGCAATTAAAGAGGTTGTAAATGAATTCCCGGATGTAATTTTGGTAGGTAACCGGAAAACGTTCCCCATTTTAGAAGGATTTTATGGAATAACCAAAAATATCCATGAAGTGGCAGAGGGAGATACCCTTTCGTTGGGAAACCATGTGCTTCAGTTCTTTATGATACCAATGGTACACTGGCCTGAGTCGATGGTAACTTATGAAATCAACAATAAAATCCTTTTCTCGAACGATGCTTTTGGAAGTTTTGGAACATTGAACGGTGGTGTATTTGATGATGAAGTGGATGATTTAACCTGTTTTAATGAAGAAATTCGACGATACTATTCAAATATTGTTGGTAAGTATGGTGCACAGGTTCAAAAAGCGTTAGCAAAATTAGAAACTTTAACTATTAAATTAATTGCCCCTTCGCATGGAATGATATGGCGATCGAAAATACCTTACATTGTTGAAAAATATCATAATTGGAGCACCCATTTAGGTGAAGCTGGTGTTGTGGTGGTTTTTGGTTCCATGTACGGAAATACCGAAAAAATGGCCGATTATATTGCCCGTTTCCTTATTGAAGCTGGTGTAAAACATGTTCGGGTGCATGATACATCAAAAACCCATTCTTCCTACATTATAAACGATATTTGGAAATTTAAAGGGGTTATCATGGGAAGTTCTGCATACAATGGAGGTATATTTCCACCAATGGCTCACTTACTCTCCGATTTAGAACACTACGGCTTGCGCGATCGGTATTTGGGAATTTTTGGGTCATCGAGTTGGGGTGGAGGTGGTGTGCGCGCCATAAACAAATTTGCTGAAACCATTAAATGGGAAATAGTCGGGGAACAGGTTGAAGCCCGCTGCGCACCAAATGAATCGGACATTGACCGTTGTCGCAATATAGCCAATGCCATGGCAGCGCGTTTGTTGGAAATCTAACTTTTGTTTCAGCCACTTTTATGAAATGAATTATTGTAAATACTTTGTGTAAATGTTTCAAAACTTTTCCAAACAACTTTTAATTACTGGTAACTTAAACCGACCCGATATTGATTTTAATGGTACTACCGGTGAATTAGTAATGAGTGGCCGTTCCATCTTAGAAAATACACCCCGATTTTATGATCCGCTGGTGGAATGGTTGGAACATTATTGCAATGAACCAGCTAAAACTACCCGGTTGCATTTAAAGATGGAATATTTTAATACCAGTACTTCAAAGTTTTTATTAACTATTGTGGAGCGGCTTGCAGAATTATACCAAGAGGGAAATGAAGTGGAAATTGTATGGTATTTTGCCGATGAAGACATGCAAGAACTTGGGGTTGATTATAGCCACATGATTGACATTCCTTTTAGTTTTGTTGCTTATTCCTATTAAACGGATAATAAAATGATTTTTGAATAAGGTTTTAGGTTTTCTGAAACCTTTTTTTTATTATTTTGTAAGTTGAAACCTCAATCCGATTCTATGAGTTTTATCAAAAAATATGCGTTACTAATTTTAATGGCATTTTTCAATTTGAGCTTGTTGGCACAAGTTTCGGAGGAAGGATTAATAAACGAAGTTGCAAAATACCGGAGTTCAAATAATTTACCACAATTGGCATCGGTATTAAATAAATTGGCTTTTTATTATTGGGAGGTTGAAAAACTTGAAAAAGCACTGGATGCATTTGACCAGTCGGTAACCATTAATAAAGAAATTGGTAACAACAATGCCATTAAGGCTATTTATAGTAATATGGGAATGATAAATTCCGACATGGGCCAAATGGAAACAGCTTTGGTGTTTTTCCGAAAAAGCTTACTTATTAGCAGGTTACAAGAAAACAAACAAGATATTACTACTAACTTGATTAATATTGGCACTTCATTGATTGCTTTAAACCGAAATGAAGAGGCATTGGATAATTTGGATGCCGCACTTTCTGTTGCAATGGAATTTAAAAATAAAAAGCTGCTTATGACTTGCTATGACTTACTATCAGAAGTATATGGAAAAGTAGGCAATTCGCAAAAATCAATGGAATACTTCAATTTGTTTACCACTTTTCAACAAGAAATACAAAAAGAAGAGATGGAACAGGTTCATCAAAAAAGTATTGAACTAGTGGCTAAGGCAGAACAAAAAGCTACAATTGCAATACAAGAAAAAATAGAAACAGAAAAGAAGTTGGTTAAGTATCAAGATTCATTAAAAATATCGGAAGAAATTAATCAGTTAAAGGAATTGGCTTTACAAAAAAAGCAAGCAGAATTAAAGAGTCAACGGCTTTTAACCCTAATTTTTTTAGTTGGAATGGGGTTTGTAGTTATTGTTGCTTTGTTAATATTTAGAAGCAACCAACAGAAAAAGAGACATAATCAGGTTTTGGAATTCCGGAATGCTGAAATAAAGAAGCAAAACAAAGAAATTAAAGCACAGAATTTGCAAATTTCACAAAGCATCAATTATGCACGCAATATTCAAGGGGCATTGCTTCCAGAAATTAATTCAATTAAAAATATTTTCAAGGATTCTTTCATTTTTTTCAGTCCAAGAGATGTAGTGAGTGGAGATTTTTATTGGTTTACGAAAATACCCAATCAAGAGCATTTAAAAATTGTTGCAGCAATTGATTGTACCGGACATGGAGTGCCTGGGGCTTTTATGAGCATGCTGGGTATGAGTTTTCTGGAAGAAATTGTAATAGACAAAGGAATTGTTGAGCCAAAAAATATTTTGGAAGCTTTGCATGTAATGGTAAAAGCATCACTAAATCAAGAAGTTACTGGTAATTTCGATGGAATGGATGCGGCAATTTGTCTTTATGATGAAAAGAATAAAATCTTAACCTTTGCTGGAGCCGTTAATCCTTTAGTTATAATTCAAAATGGTCAGGGTTCTACCATCAAAGGAAATTTTTTTGGAATTGGTGGAACTATGAAAGGTGGCCAATTGGATGAGCGCAAGTTTGATCAACAGACCATTGCTATTGATGGCCCAACGGTCTGCTACATATTTTCTGATGGGTTTAGTGATCAGTTTGGTGGGGAATATGGTAAAAAATTCTATGCAAAAAATTTCATAAGTTTTCTTTATTCCATTTATCAATTGCCTTTTGTTACTCAGAAAGAAATGTTAGCGGAAACTTTGCGGAATTGGCATGGAACAGCTTATCCAAGACTCGATGATGTTTTGGTGATAGGATTCCGTTTATAAATTTTATTGAACATATTTTGTTTTAATGCGTATGAAATATAAAAAAAAGGACTTATGAAAAATATACTCTTGGTTTTGGCCTTGTTTTTCTTGGCAATTATTGCGAATGCTCAAAGCACATTGAAGCATCCATTTAAAATTTATAAGGCTCCTGATGGAAAACTTTATGTGCAAAAATCATTGCCAATTTATTTTTATTTATCAACAGAACCGAATCAAAAAGGTACTATGTACCAGTTGCAAAGTGATAGTACAAAGGCTTTTGCAAACCCCATGTATCTAGATACGGAAGGCTACAATACATTCCGATCGCCATCAGCGGTTGATACGGTTACTAAAGAAATAGTTTATCCATTAACCGATGTAATATTTGAGATGTATGCTGATGGAATGGTTCCGAAAACAGTGATGAAAATGGATGCATCGAAAAAATACTTTGATGGAAAAATAGAATTTATTGGAAGCGGTTTAATGGTTGAACTTTCAAGTTCTGATTCTGAATCGGGAGTGGAACAAATATTGGTTTCCATTGATTCAGGAGCTTTTGTAACTTATTCAAAACCCATTGCGCTCGACAAGGAAAAAACATATTCCATCCAGTATTATGCTGTTGATAATGTTGGAAATGCAGAGCCAATTAAAGCTAAAAATTATACCCTTGATTTGTCAGCACCAATTACCGAATTAACTTTTAATGGTGAAAAGTTTGAACATGTGATTTCAGGTAGAACTCAATTGATCTTAACTTCATCGGATCCTATTTCTGGGTTGAATTCAGTTTATTTTTCAATGGATGGCAAAAATTTTCAAAAGTATTATCATCCGTTAAGTGCTTCAATATGGGCTGAGGGCGAGCATACCATTTATTATTATGCCGAAGATAAAGTTGGCAATAAAGAAGTGGAAAAGGAATATAAGTTTTATATCGACAAAACGGCACCGATACTTGTTGATGAAATAATGGGTAATAGCTTTGTGGTAAACGGGCGTGAATATTCCTCAGGTCGCACTAAGCTAAAATTAACAGCAGTTGATAATAAAGCGGGTGTTAAAGAGATAAAATATTCAGTCAATAATGAAGAGTTTCAGTTGTACGATAAACCTTTTTATTTGACTACTATTTCCGGATCATTGGCTGTTTCATCGTATGCTATCGATAATGTAGGTAATAAGAGTATTGCCAGCGAGAAAAGTACCCGGAGCAGAGCTTCGTATGTTGATTTAACCGGTCCGCAACTAAAATATGATTTTACAGGTAAAGTGTTTAAAACCCGGGATACTACGTTTGTCAATAAAGACACCAAAATTGTACTTTCAGCAATGGATCCAGAATCGGGATTAAAGGTTTTAAGCTATTCATTGAATAACGGCTCAGAAATAACTTATCAGAAGCCATTCAATATTCCCGATGAAGGAGCTTATTCACTTAGTATTTATGGATACGATAATGTGGATAATTCCAACCGGGAATCTATCAATTTGGTGGTTGACAATGCCGGACCTGAAATATTTGCAAGGTTTAGTATTTTACCAATCAGTAAGAAAGAAGTAAAGGGTTCACTAGTTGATGTTTACTCAAGCCAGGCAGTTCTCTTTTTGTCGGCTACCGACAGTAAAGTGGCCATCGACCGGATTTATTATACCATTAAAGGGGAAACCGAGAAAATGTTTACCGGTATTATTGACGGATTTAAACGGGGAAGAGAATATGAAATTGAGGTTAAAGCATTGGATAAATTGGGTAACATAAATAGAGATACCATCGTTTTTATTACAGATAATACAGGTCCTGAAGTATTTACCCGTTTTAGTATTCATCCAATTGGAAAAGAAACCATCGATGGTAAGGAAGTTGATATTTATCCGTCCCATGTTTCTTTGTTCTTATCAGTATCCAATGCCACGGGAGTTTACGATAAGATTTATTATTCCGTTAATGGAGGTAAAGAACTAATTTATCAGGGAATTATTGATGGGTTTAAACCAGAAACCTTTGTAAAAATGAAGATTCGGGCACTGGATAGATTAGGAAATGAAACGGATACAGAAATTGCATTTAAAATAAGTGAATAAAAAAGTTTAGTTTTTATATGAATTATAAAA
>JFJP01002399.1_pt1 | contig 10640 bp, 6 predicted proteins | sample 431651 | NCBI WGS metagenome assembly JFJP01 (sample SAMN02602958, study PRJNA72255) | Microbial mat metagenome, whole genome shotgun sequencing project. | biome: fresh water; feature: sink hole; material: water; isolation source: purple microbial (photo- and chemosynthetic) mats found in...
GAAGATTTTGAACCCAAGATCGACGAGATCGCGGGCGACACAAACCGCGCGGTCTTTATCGCGATCCGAAACGGAGAGAAACACATTGCCGGTGACGGGCAATGGATTGAAGGCGGAGATTTGGGATTTGGCGTAAGCCATGCCCCAGTCGGCGTCGATGCCCATGACTTCGCCGGTGGATTTCATTTCCGGGCCGAGCACGATGTCGATACCGGGGAAACGGTTCCATGGGAAAACGGCTTCCTTCACCGAGAAGTGCTTGGGGATGATGGTTTCGGTGTAGCCGAGATCGACGAGCTTGTGGCCGAGCATCACTTTGGCGGCGAGCTTGGCGAGGGAAACGCCGGTGGCTTTCGAAACGAAGGGCACGGTGCGTGAGGCGCGCGGGTTGACCTCGATGACATAGAGTTCTTCATCCTTCACGGCGAACTGGATGTTCATCAGACCCTTGACCTGAAGCTCGCGGGCAAGATCCTTGGCGGCGCGGACGATTTCCGCCTTGATGGATTCTGTTAGCGAGAATGAGGGGATGACGCAGGCCGAGTCTCCGGAGTGGATGCCGGCTTGCTCGATGTGCTCCATGATCGAGCCGACGACGGACGTTTCGCCATCGCTGATGCAATCGACGTCCACCTCGGTGGCGTTGTCGAGGAAGCGATCGACGAGGACCGGACGCTCGGGCGAAGCGGTGACGGCTTCGTTCATGTAGCGCGAGAGTTCGGTGTCGTTGTAAACGATCATCATTGCACGGCCGCCGAGCACGAAGGACGGGCGGACGAGCACCGGGTAGCCGATTCTGTTAGCTTGGACGAGCGCTTCGGCTTCGTTGGTGGCGGTGCCGGCTTCGGCTTGCTTGAGGTTGAGTTTGTCGAGCAGGGCGGAGAAGAACTTGCGGTCTTCGGCTTGCTCGATGGATTTCGGTGAGGTGCCGATGATCGGGACGCCGTGGCGTTCAAGATCGGCGGCGAGGTTGAGCGGTGTTTGGCCGCCGAACTGGACGATGACGCCATACGGTTTTTCCTGATCGCAGATGTTGAGTACATCTTCTAACGTGAGCGGTTCGAAAAACAATTTGTCCGACGTATCATAGTCGGTGGAAACGGTTTCCGGATTCGAGTTCACCATGATCGCCTCGTAGCCGAGTTCCTTGACGGCGAATGCGGCGTGGACGCAGCAGTAATCGAACTCAATGCCTTGGCCGATTCGGTTAGGTCCACCACCAAGGATGATGATTTTCTTTTTATCCGAGTCGCGGGCTTCGTTTTCGTCGCCGTAGGTTGAGTAGAAATACGGTGTGTAGGCTTCGAATTCTGCGGCGCAGGTATCGACGAGTCGATAGGTCGGGATAATGCCCTTGGCTTTGCGTTCGGCGCGGACTTCGTCTTCGTGAGTGCCCTTGGCCTTGGCGATCTGACGATCCGAGAAGCCGAGTTTTTTAGCGCGCTTGAGATCGAGTGATGCGAGTTCCTTGCCTTCATCGGCGATTTGTTTGAGGTGGCCGAGGAACCAGTGATCGATCTGGGTTGCGGCGAACACTTCATCGATGGACCAGCCGTTGATGAAGGCGGTTTGCAGCCAGAAAATGCGCTCGGCATTCGGGATTTGGAGCTTGCGGGTGATCTCGTCCTTGGTCGGGTTTTTCGGTTCCTTGGAATCAAAACCGAATCCCCAACGGCCGGTTTCCAGTGAGCGCAGGCATTTTTGCATCGACTCCTTAAACGTCCGGCCGATCGACATCGCTTCGCCGACGGATTTCATCGAGGTGGTGAGAACCGGGTTTGCGGTTGGGAATTTTTCGAAGGTGAAACGCGGGATTTTCGTGACCACGTAGTCGATGGTCGGCTCGAACGAGGCGGGGGTTTCGCGGGTGATATCGTTCGGGAGTTCGTCGAGCGTGTAGCCGACGGCGAGTTTGGCGGCAATTTTGGCGATCGGGAAACCGGTGGCTTTCGAGGCGAGGGCGGACGAGCGGGAAACGCGCGGGTTCATCTCGATGATGATCATGCGGCCTGTTTTTGGACAGGTGGCGAACTGGATGTTCGAGCCGCCGGTCTCCACACCGATCTCGCGGATCACGGCGAACGAGGCGTCGCGCATGATTTGGTATTCGCGGTCGGTGAGAGTCTGGATGGGTGCGACGGTGATGGAGTCGCCGGTGTGGACGCCGCAGGGATCGAGGTTTTCGATCGAGCAAATGACGACGCAGTTGTCGGCGCAATCGCGCATGACTTCCATTTCGAACTCTTTCCAGCCGAGTAGGGATTCGTCGATGAGGACCTCGGTGACCGGCGAAAGATCGAGGCCGCGGGTGATGATTTCCTCGAACTCCTCGCGGTTGTAGGCGATGCCGCCACCTTGGCCGCCGAGCGTGAAGGCCGGGCGGACGATCAGGGGAAATGTGCCGATTTCCTCGGCCACTTTGCGGGCCTCCTCCATCGTGTGGGCGATGCCGGAGCGCGGCATATCGAGGCCGATTTTGGTCATGGCCTCTTTGAAAAGCTGGCGATCTTCGCCCTTGTCGATGGCCTCGGCCTTCGCGCCGATCATGCGGACACCGTGTTTTTCCAGCACGCCGGATTTGAAGAGCGACATCGAGGTGTTGAGCGCCGTCTGGCCGCCGAGGGTCGGGAGCAAGGCGTCCGGCTTCTCGCGGATGATGATTTTCTCAACCACTTCCGGCGTAATCGGCTCAATGTAAGTGCGATGCGCGAATTCCGGATCGGTCATGATCGTCGCCGGATTCGAGTTCACGAGGATCACCTCGTAGCCTTCTTCCTTGAGTGCCTTGCAGGCCTGGACACCGGAATAATCGAATTCGCAACCTTGTCCGATGACGATGGGGCCGGAGCCGATGACGAGAATTTTTTTGATCGAGGTGTCTTTGGGCATGGTGGAAGGCTGGTTTGCGGCGCGCCGGGGCGGCTAAATTGGACGGGGTTTGGCAGGGATTTTCCCGCTTGTAAAGAGTTGGCTTCAGAACAATTCCCGTGGGCTTGCAATAAGGGCCTGAGCGCGGAAAAAAGAGCGCGATTTCAGCGCGTCGTCGCCCAATCACGCTCGTGCCGCCGCAACAGGCGGTCCGCAAAAAATGGACCGGCCGGCAGCAACGATGCGATGCCCACCAAGCACGCGGTTTTAAACGGCAGCGCGGCTCGCAGCATGGCCAGCAAAACGAGCGCACCGAGCGCCATAAAAAGCACCCCGTGCGCCCAACCGACGTATTTCACGGCGAGCGGCCAGCTCCACACATACTTCAGCGGCATTGCCACCAGCAACAAAAGCAGGTAAGAAACGCCTTCGGTCAGGGAGCAGGCACGCAAAATTCGCATCAAGGTCATCGCGGCGGGACATTGCCCGCGAAGGAGCAGATTTCAAATGATTTCCCGATTTTCAGTGCGGCGCTTTTTCTCCGGTTCGCAGAAATTGGGTCACCTGCCCGGCCAGCCATTCCTCTGCCATCCACGGCACACGATGACCGACACCCGGAGCGACGGCCAACGCCGCGTGTGGAATTTCCCCGACCGCGCGCGCTGCCAATTCGCGAAATTTCGTGTCGTTTTCCCCGACCACCCACAGGACGGGAATCGTGATTTCATGGAGCCGACCCCACAGTGGCGCTTGGGTCCCGAGCGACCAATCGACAAAACTCCGCGCGATTTCCCGGCGGCGCATGACGAGTCGGCCAGACGCCTGTGAGTCGCGAATCGTCTGATCGCCGAGGACCGGTTGGGCGTTCCAAGTTTCGAGGAACTCCTGCCAATTCCCCATCAGCGCGCGGCTCGCCCACGCGGCATCGGAAGCCCGGCGGGTTTCGCGCTCTGTGGCGGATTCCAAGCCCGGATGGGCGGAAACGATCACTGCCGCCTGCCACGGATGGCCATTTTCTAACAACGCGTGCAACGCCAAACGGCCACCCATCGAGTAACCGAGCAAGGCCCGTCCGTTGCTGCGGACCTCGCCGCCCGCATCGGCGTTGAGGGCGGCACCGAAGTCCTCAAGCGGCATCGGCTGGCATTCCAGAAATCGCCACAAATCCACCGCCCGCGAGCTGGTTTTCGCTTCAGCGAGTCGTTTGGAAAAACCGCGGAAATCCGCCGCCATGCCGACGGCTCCGTGGAGGCACCAACATTCCATCGGGCCCGCCTCGCGACGCTCATCGGCAAGTTTCGAGCACTGGATCACAGTTTGGGCATTTTTTCACGGAGTTCTGCGGGAATTTTATCCAACAGCTCTTGCAGGGCAGGACTGTCCGCCTCGCTGAGCATGATGAAAATTATCGCCGCAATCGTGAGCTGCGTCAGCAAGAAGAACACCCAGTATAAAATCGCCAGCGCTACGCCGGCGCCATCGAGTTTCTTGTGATAGGCATAGCCGGGCGGGCAGACGAAACATCGGTAGCCGACCCATAGATTCAGCAATGGCACGAAGGCCCCGAAAAACCACCAACGGCTCATCCCCAAATTCACTAACCGCATGAGGAGAAAATAAATCAACAAGATCACAGGCAACAAGGCGGCGACAAGTTGGATGTATTCCATGATTTCCGGCCCCAATTGAGGTCCGAGAAATGACGCGATGAAGCTATAAATCCCACCCCAAATGAGCGGAAAAATGAAAGCTAGGAAAAGCACGCTCCGCCTCCGAGCGCCGGGCCAATCAACCTCATGGCTCATCACCTCGGCCACCGAGTCTTCGTGCTGCGACATATCCGCCCCGCCCACCTTACCTGCCGTGGGAGCCAACGTTTTCTGAGACTCCGGCGCATCCCCTTTATCATACATACCGGCAATTTCGCCTGCGGCTTTCCACTCCTCCATCCCTTGCTTCCAGACCATGTCCAATCGCGGATTCAGCCCGGCCTCCCGCGCCTTCGCCTGCAACTCCGAAAACGTCACCGGTCCAAGGCGTTCGCCCTCATGCGTGTAAAACCATTTCTCCTGCGTCTCATCGGTCATGCCCCTGATTACCGAATCCACCGAAGGCTGTCAAACGCCGTCCATCACGCCCCCAGTGATAGAATCCAGCCTTTGTGTCAGTAGCGCCCGAAGTGAAATTCCTCCTGCTCCCCTTGCTCCTTGTCTTCCCGCTCGCCGCCGCGGATCTGCCGTCGCTCGACGCCATGAAATCCGCTGCCGAAGGCTTCCTCGGCTCGCTCGATGATACCAAGCGCCAAAAGTCTTCGTTTGCCTTCGCCGACGAATCACGGGAGCACTTCCGCTACACGCCGCAGTCACGCACCGGACTCGCCTTCAAGGAAATGGATGCCGCCCAGCGCGCCGCTGCGGAAAAGCTGCTCCAGAGCGCCCTCAGCGAAACCGGCCAGCTCAAGGCCATGCAAATCATGACGCTGGAGGGCGTTTTGGCGGATCTGGAAAAGCGCCCGGATTACCGCGATCCCGGCAAATACCACCTCTCCATTTTCGGCAAACCCGGCGAGGCAAGCGGCTGGGGATGGAAAATCGAAGGCCACCACCTGTCGCTCAACTACACCATTCTCAACAACCGCGAAATTTCCGTCACGCCGTCGTTTTTAGGTGCGAATCCCGCCGAAGTCCGCGACGGCCCGCACAAAAACCTCCGCGTCCTCAAAGCCGAAGACGATCTCGCGCACGCCCTGCTCCAAAGCCTCTTGCAACAGGGAAAAACGGCCGTCATTTTCAGCGAAAAAGCCCCGGCGGAAATTCTCACTGCCGAGAACCGCAAGGCCACCGCCCCCGAACTCGTCGGCATCGCCGCTGGCGAAATGACGGCCGGACAGAAAAAAGCCCTTTTCGACCTGGTCACCGCCTACACCGGCCGCCACCGCGAAGATCTCGCGAATGCCGATATGCAAAAAATCGCGCGGGCAGGGATCGACAAGATCCGCTTCGGCTGGGCCGGCGGCACCAAGCCGGGCGAAGCTTGGTATTACCGCATCCAAGGTCCCACGTTTCTGATGGAAGCCGCCAACACCCAGAATCAGGCCAACCACATCCACACGACCTGGCGCGACTTCGAAGGTGACTTCGGCCGTGACGTGCTTTCCGAACACTACCGCCAACACTGATGCAACGACTGTGATTTCTCTGTCCTTGCGTGATCCTCAGCAGCCCGCTAAATCCGCGCCGCCATGGCCGCCATCAATTCGAATTTCCTCAAGCTCAAAGCCGGTTACCTGTTCCCTGAAATCGCCCGCCGCGTGCGCGTTTACACCGAACAAAACCCCGACAAAGCCGCCCGCATCATCCGTTGCGGCATCGGCGACGTGACCGAACCGCTGCCACCCGCCGTGGTCAAAGCCATGCACGAAGGCGTGGATGAAATGGCCGACCGCGCCACCTTCAAAGGCTACGGCCCGGAGCAGGGATACGAGTTTCTCCGCCAAGCGATCGTCGACAACCAATTCGCCAATCTCGGCATCTCCGCCGATGAGGTCTTCATCTCGGACGGCTCGAAGTGCGACACCGGCAACATCCTCGATATCTTCGGCAAAGGCAACGTCATCGCCATCACCGATCCGGTCTATCCAGTCTATGTCGACACCAACGTGATGGCCGGCAACACTGGCGACGCCGATGAAAAAGGTGCCTACGCCGGATTGCTCTATCTGCCGTGCAACGCCGCTAACAAATTCGTCGCGGATGTCCCCACGGAAAAAGCCGACCTCATCTATCTTTGTTTCCCGAACAACCCGACCGGTGCCGTGGCCACCCGCGCGCAACTCGAAGCCTGGGTGAAATACGCCAAGGCCAACGACGCCATCATCCTCTTCGACGCCGCCTACGAAGCCTTCATCCAAGACCCGGAAATCCCCCGCTCCATCTTCGAAATCGAAGGTGCGCGTGATTGCGCCATCGAGTTCCGCAGCTTCTCGAAAAACGGTGGCTTCACCGGCGTGCGCTGCGCCTACATCGTCATCCCGAAAACCGTCAGCGGCAAAGCCGACGACGGCAGCCGCATCCCGCTCCACCAACTCTGGAGCCGCCGCCACAGCACCAAGTTCAACGGTGCCAGCTATCCCGTCCAAAAGGCCGCCGCCGCCGTGTTTTCCCCCGAAGGAAAACAACAAGTCAGCGCACTCATCGAACACTACATGGGCAACGCCAAGCTCCTCCGCGAAGCCGCCAGCACCGCCGGACTCCCGGTCTTCGGCGGTGAAAACGCGCCTTACGTCTGGGTCGGCTGCCCCGCCGGACTCAGCTCGTGGGACATGTTCGACAAAATGTTAGGCGAAGCGCAGGTCGTCATCACCCCCGGCTCCGGCTTCGGCTCCGCTGGCGAAGGCTACTTCCGCATCTCCGCCTTCAACTCCCGCGCCAACGTCGAAGAAGTCTGCCGCAGACTCAAAGCACTGGTCGCGTGATCTGATCTTATACCGCCGGTTCGAGCTCACTCGCCAAAGGAGCCACGACATTCCTGTCGTGGATGAGAATGAAAAGCCATTAATAGAGAGCTTCGCGCTTTTCAATGGCCCCGCATTCGCCTGCACCACAGGAGTGTGGTGCCTCCTCACCACAGGAATGTGGTGAATCCTTAGGCCAGAATGCCTTTGACGATTTGGCTGCCGGGTTTGGTGATGTTGGAGAGTCGTTGTGGCACGCCTTGTGAGGGATACGTTAGTTTTTCGTGATCGAAGCCCATGAGGTGCATCATGGTGGCGTGGAGATCGTGAACGGAAACCTTGTCGGTGATGGCCTCGTAGCCGATGGGATCGGTCTCGCCATAGGAAATGCCCGGTTTCACTCCGCCGCCAGCCATCCAGATGGTAAATCCGCCGGGATTGTGATCGCGGCCGACGAAGGGATTATCGTTTCCGCCGCGGTTTTCAAGCATGGGAGTGCGCCCGAACTCGCCGCCCCAGACGACAAGCGTGTCCTCCAGCAATCCCCGTTGTTTGAGATCTTTCAACAGCGCGGTCATGGGTTGGTCCACTTCTTTGCATCGTTCGTTGAAACCGCTGTTGAGCGCCTCGTTGGCGCTTGCTCCATGTGAGTCCCAACCCCAGTGGAAAAGTTGGATGTAGCGCACGCCGCGCTCGGCGAGGCGGCGGGCTAACAGGCAGTTGTTCGCGAAGGATTCCTTGCCAGGTTGGGTGCCGTATAGCTGGTGGGTGGCTGCATTTTCCTGCTTCAGATCGAAGGCATCCGTGGCGTGGATTTGCATCCGATACGCCATCTCGTATTGGGCGATGCGGGTTACGGTTTCTGGATCACCCACATCCTCGGCGATTTTTTGGTTCAGGCGGTCGAGTGTGTTGAGCGAGCGGCGGCGGAGGTCGCGCGAGATGCCGGCGGGATCGTCCAGATAGAGAACGGGCTCGCCTTGCGACCGGCATTGCACACCTTGATAGACAGACGGCAGGTAGCCGGAACCCCAAACGGATTTCCCGGCATCCGGATTTTTCCCGCCAGAGGTCAGCACGATGAAACCCGGAAGATTCTGGTTTTCGGAGCCGAGTCCATAAGTGGCCCACGCGCCGATCGAGGGCGCGCCAAGGTTCTGGCTGCCGGTGTGCACGAGCAACTGCGCGGGACCGTGGTTGAATTGGTCGGTGTGCATCGACTTGATGAAGCACACGTCATCGACGACGGAGGAAAAGTGTGGCAGGCGGTCGGAAACCCACGCGCGGGATTCGCCATGTTGCTGGAACGCGTATTGGGGGCCGAGCATTTTTGGCACGCCTTGGATGAAGGCGAATTGTTTGCCTTCGAGAAATTCCTTCGGGCATTCCTTGCCATTGAGTTTGAGCAAATCGGGTTTGTAATCGAAGAGCTCATGCTGCGAGGGCGCGCCGGCCATGTGCAGATAGATGATGCGTTTCGCCTTGGCTGCGAAATGCGGCAACGCGGGGGCGAGCGGATTCGACGGGTCTTTTTTCAACACGCCCGATGCGCCCCACGCGCGACCGGCGGAACCGGCAAGCCACATTGCGCCAAGGCCGGTGCTGCACTTCTTGAGGAAGTGGCGGCGGGTCAAGTGCTCTAACTGTGAATGTTGGAGCCGGGCAAAATGTTCGGAATTCATCGGGTGAGGGCGGAGTCCAGGTTGAGCATCGTGTTCGCCACAAGCACGAGCGCGGCGGCGCTTGGCGTTTCCGCGAGCTTCGCGGATTCGGCTGAATTTTTCTGATAGTCTGAAACGCAGTCGGCGTGGAGCGAGACCAATTCATCGATCATCGCCGGACTTGCCGCTTGCTGGGTGGCAAGCAAGATGCCGAATGCGAGCTGCGCCGGGAGATTTTCCGAGTGGGCGCTCATGCGTTTGGCAAATCCCTGGGCGGCCTCGATGTGGGCGGGATCGTTGAGCGTGACGAGCGCTTGCAGCGGAGTGTTGCTCACCAATCGCCGGGCGCTGCACAGATCGCGACTTGGCGCATCGAAGGTGAGGAATCCCGGAAATCCGCTGGTGCGTTTGGAGTAGGTGTAAATCCCACGGCGGTAGCGATCCTCACCTTTCGACTCGGTCCATTTCGCCCCGCTGTAAACCGAACTCCACACTCCGGCAGGCTGTGGCGGAAACACCGGCGGTCCATGCATTTTAGGCGAGAGCAATCCGGCGACGGCAAGCGCCTGATCGCGGACCATCTCCGCAGAAAGCCGGCTGCGCGGGCCACGGGCGAGCAGGCGGTTCGACGGGTCTTTTTCCACAAGCTCTTTTGACGCGCGGTGGCTCTGCCGGTAAGTCGAGGATAGCACGATTTCGCGCAGCATGGATTTCACCGACCATTTGAAATGATTTCCAAACCGGAGTGCCAGATGATCTAGCAACTCGGGATGGCTTGGCGGTGTGCCGGAGGTGCCGAAATCCTCGGCGGTTAGAACAATCCCGGTGCCAAAAAGCTCGCCCCACAAGCGGTTCACCATGACGCGGGCGGTGAGTGGGTTTTCCGGGCTGGCGATCCATCGCGCCATGTCGAGACGGCTCATCCCATCCTTGGCGGCGCTGTTCGCCAGCAATTCCGGCACGCCGGGTGTGACCACGTTTTCCTTCGATAGACGGTTGCCGCGTGCGAAAACGCGGGTCTCGCGGGCGGGGCGCTCGGTCATGATCGGAACCATGGTGCCTGCGATTGCCTTGTGCCGCTGGCTCATCTCATCACGGGATTTCCATGCGGATCGGCGTTGCGAATCATGGACAAGCGTCAGCCATTCGGGTCGGGTGGAAAATTCGATGGCAAACTTTCGCACTGGGGTCGCCTGGCTGCCCGCGGTCTCGCCCTTCTGGGTCATCGAGATTTCCAATCGCGCTCCAGCGACTGGACTCACCGGTTTTTCAGGAACAAAGACAAACCATCGCGGACCATCGAGTTTCGGAAATCCGCCGACATTGCCGCCAGGCCCGGGATCGCGGACGTCACCCAGACGATCGGCAAAAACTTCCTTCATCGCGACAGCCGTGACCGCGCCCGCCGGATCGATGAGATTCACTTGAAAATGCGTGACTAACGAACCGCGCTCAGGCCATTTTTTCGGGTCGTCATGGTCCGGCAAAATTCTCAAGCGAAGTGCGCTGAATGCCGCTGCGGGACCTAAAACCTTATGGATGTTTCCCTTGGGCAAGTTGCCCTCACTGTGAACCACTCCATCGGCGGAAATCGCCAGTTTTCCATGACTCGGCGCGAAGACATCGGGGATGAATGATTTCCAATCATCCGTCGTTTT
>JFJP01024734.1_pt1 | contig 10640 bp, 2 predicted proteins | sample 431651 | NCBI WGS metagenome assembly JFJP01 (sample SAMN02602958, study PRJNA72255) | Microbial mat metagenome, whole genome shotgun sequencing project. | biome: fresh water; feature: sink hole; material: water; isolation source: purple microbial (photo- and chemosynthetic) mats found in...
CCCAAACCCCAAACCCCAAACCCCAAACCCCAAACCCCAAACCCCAAACCCCAAACCCCAGACAGCTCCAACTTAAAGACCGAGCATATCTTTTATCATTATTTGTGTTAAGCCATGGGCAACGCAATTTTTGACAACATCGTCGATTTTTCATCGATTGAAAGTATTTGGACTGAGGAGTACGAAGACAGCATGTCAGCACTGTGCGAGCTGAACTCTGAGGCGCGGATCGACGTGATCAAAGCAAACGAGTCGAATATTTCCGAGCGGAACATGCACCTCTTCCCGAAGCTCCAGTCGCACATCGAGTTCGACTACCAGACAGCTGCAGCGAGGGAAATGAAGATGACCATCCCGCTGCTCGACCCGACCGTCCCGACCTCCAGCGCTCCGTTCAAGCAGCACGTCTACCTGGGCGAGGTCCGCAACAACAACCGCGAGAACCAAGAAGCCTACAAGTCCATCGACCAGCTGAGACTCTTCATGGCCCAGTTCATCGCGTCTGCAGATGTCTTCAGGAACAAGCTCACGCAAGACAGAGACAGGAGCGTCAACAACCTCTCTGCGTTCATGGACAAGCAAACCGAACTCACCTCGGAGCAGATCAACCGGCAGAACTCGCAGGCGACCAAAGACGCGGCCAACCTCAAGAAGAGACTCATGAAGGTCATCGTCGATGACATGCTCTCGGTCATCGTGGAGATCAAGACAGAACCGAGCAAAGAAGTCATCCGAGACCTCACAGACAAGTTCAGACAGATCAACAGCGCCTTCAACTACAAAGACTGTCTAGGCGCCGAAGAGCTCGAGCTCTGCATGAGTCTCGAGAAGCTCGTCAGCGAGCTGGTCTCTCTCCTGCTCGAACCCGACATCAGGCAGCAGCTCGCCTCGGAAGACTCGCAGGCGATCATCGAGCTGGTCATCAAGCTTGGCTTCTACATCCGCAAAGCCTCGGTCCAGTTCAAGTCCATCTCCTTGCTCATCAAGAACAACCTGCACCAGCTGATGGAGTCCAGAATCAACGAAGCGCTCATGGCTTCGGGCAGCATGCCGCTCAGACTTGAAGGAAACCGCAAAGAGGTCGAGCTATCGAACAAGTCGCTGCTCGGAGGCAAGCACCGCTTCGTCTGCGCAGGCCCGGTCTCCTTCGCAATCGCAGTCGACGAGAAAGTCCACCTGTTCAACCGGACGCCCGACTTCAAGAAGCACCAGCTCATCCGGACTCTGGACAACCCCTCCAAGAAACACCCCTTCCTCTTCGACCACCAGATCTGGCTCTACACCGAAGACAAGCACATCGTCTCGACCGACAACAGCGCGCTACGGATCAAGATCAACCCTCCGTGCTTCAAGCCGCTAGAAAAAACCATCCAAGACGCCCAGAAGCTGGAAGATCCCACCATGTTCTTCCTGGACTCCCAAGATGACCTGCTCTGGACTGCCTTTTACTTGCCAGGCAAGATCGTCGGAGCCACAGAAACCCTCTTGAAGCTCATCAGAGTCGTCGGAGCTTTCCGAGTCGACTACGAGCTCAAAGTGGCCAACATCGAACCTGCAACCCTCACCGTCGTCCACTTCGAAGACGCGCCCTTCACGAGTCCGCGGCCGAACTTCCTAGAGTGTCTGACCGTCTTCCCCGGACTGAACTGCGTGCTCGAAGTGGCGAGCAAGAAGAAACTCAACTGCTTCGACCTCAGGTCCGGCCAGCTCATCAGCAAAGAGGTGGACCTCGACTTCGAGATGGATGGCTTCGACTGCTACAACCTGACAGTCTTCGAATTCGACCCTGAATCCGTGACGCTCTACAAACGGCCTGCAGAGTGCAGCTCTTTCTTCGTCCCCATCGAACCCAAGGCGGCAGGCGACATCAACCAAAAACTAGAGAATCCGATCAAGTACATAAAACACCTGTCCATCGTGCACGACGACGAAAGCGAAGAAGAGATCTTGGAGCAGCCTGCAGTTCCTGACAAAGGCGAGACGGTCAAACCACCGCAGGAACTCAGAGACTCCAACGCTGAATCTGCCGCCTCCTGGTTCACGCTGCTCTTCAAGAACGCATTCGCATCCAAAAACGCGCTCACCTACGGCTTCCACAATCGAGAAGAAAAACTCAAAGAACACGTCAAAGAATACTCGAGCCAGGGCGGCCTCCTTGAGTTCAACAGCGCTGCAGTCGAGAATCTACTCGCGCTCTTCGAAGCCTCGATCCTTCTCCCGTGGACTTGCGTGTTGCCTCTACTCAAAATCGTCGAGATCTACCTCGGTCAGGCTAGTCTCTTCCAGGACGTCAAACCTTCGAACACCAAGGTGATCACCCAAGAAGCTATCTTCAGATTCAGGACTGCACTGTTTACTTTAGCCAGCAGAAAGAAGACTTTGCCTGACCATGCGAAACCAGCCTTTGAAATGACGTGGTTCAGAGTGTTCAGACACATCGCAGTGCTAAGCAAATCGATGCAAAAGCTCAACTTCAACCAACTCGTCAGCTTCATTTTTACTCCAAGCACCATTCACCGACTCGATGACCTGCAAAGAGTTTTTGAAGAGCTCATTGGAAAGACAGGGATGACTTTGGCGAATCCTAAAGAACTAGTTGACGCTCTGCTTGAAGTCATGATAAAAAATATTGGCCTGATAATCGAGGCTGAGTTAAAGACTCTGATCAGTTTTGGCACTGAGGCGTTCCCTGATTGTTTCTCAGATCTCGCCAAATTCAGCAAACTAAAAACAAATACCAAAAGAATGATTATCATCCTGATTCGACTCAAAGATAGCTTTTCTCAAGACCAAATCGAGCAACTGCGCAAATTCGGAAGCCAAGTCTCAGATTCAATGATTCAGAAAATCGCTGAATTCGCAGCTGCCCAAGGCTCCTCGCTCAAGAACGCTGATAAACTACAAGCTTTTGACCGTTTCTTCATTCAACTGCTGACGACCGAAATTTTCTACCGAGAGCTTGCCTTATCGATTTACACCTCGACAAAAAACAAAATTGAGGAACGTCTAGTGGCTCTCAGTAGATCGCTCATCAATGCATGCAAGCCTATTGTCTTCACATCAATTATTCAGTCAACCTCAGCAACTCCAGAACAAGTGATCGAGATTACCGTGCCTAAAGAACCTCAACATGCGACTAAAATAATCAAAACCTACCTGATCTCTCTATCAAATTTCAAGCAAGTAAAGATTGAACCTTCAGATTTCGACCCTCTGCTCGACAGCATCGCGATCACCTCAATTCATAAATGTGACTCAGCAAATATTGGAAACGGATCGCTAGACAAAGAGTTTGTCGCCGTACCTCATTCGCACTCCTGTGGGAACAAGCCAATCATCCTGGACATGAACCACTTCTACCTTACAGTCAGATCGCAGTACAAGCTTTCCGAATGTGACAGAAAGATCAAAGTTAGCATTTTTGGCACCGCACCAATCGACCACAAGATGAGCAAATTCGAAGCCCTACATGAAATATGCTTCCAGATCGCCATCGACAGCTTCAGACAAGAAATAGAGACCACGAAGAATACTTCATCCGACAACAGCCTCAGCATCTCTTCTCTGGAAGCTTTGAACGTCGTCCTGGGTTCAAGAATCTTCAGCCACGGCTTTTCTGTGGATGTACACAACGGATTCGTCGAGTCACTCAAAAACAACCCTGCAGCTGAATCAGAAATGCAAGAGAAATCAGACCCCAAACAAATGCTGGTCCAAAGCCGCTTCGAACACCTCTGCACTTGCCTGAACTTGACCAGCAACCAAATCACACACCTGAACAACCTCTGCCAAACCCTGCAGAAAGCCTCCATGAAAAAAAGTCTCCACACGAACTTGCTTGGTTCCATCGGCTTTATCCTGGTAAAGTCTGCTTTCCTCGCTTGCATCTACCACGATGACAGCCTCGAGTATGCGACCAACGAAGACACGAGCTCTGAGAAAACTCAGCAGTTCGAAGCGATGTGGCTGCTCTGCACCAAAGTTCGAGTTTTGTGCAGGTCTTTCGAAGTTGAGGAGCAGTTCACCGAGTTCTACCAGAAGATCGTGATCCTCCTGTCCTTGAGTCCTGCTAAAAGCCTCAAATCATCCACTTCGGTGCAAGACGACTCAGACATGCCTTCTAAAGACGTGCTCGAAGTCGTTCGACTGGTGAAGACTTTCTTCGACGAACTAAAACTGCGCAAGTTCTCCAAGTCCAAAGAAGTGATCAACACCATCCCTGAGCTTATCATCAAGTTCATCAGCTTCGAAACCGCCTCAGGGCAGATTCTGACTCTCCTTTCGGACAGAAAGCGCCAGTACGAAGCATTCAGTCGCATAATCACGATAATCGAAAACCTGATGCAAGGCCAGAAGCAAGACATGCGCGACACGATCCTGCTGTTGAACCAGGTCTTCAGAAAAGAGAACGGGGCGCTCAGCCACCTGTCGGTCGACACGAACGGCCTTTCGAAAGTGCAGATCGCGAAGCTGCAGGGCAGCATCAAGTGCATCTTCAAGAGCATCGTCGAGTACCTCTGCAACAAAAAGCACAACGGCAGCAAGGCAGACGACAAGACCATCTGCATGGCCATCGACACGCTCAAGTGGCTCTGGCGGCCCAGCGAGTTCGCCTGCGTGCTAGTCATCGACCCCGAGACCATCGTCCTGTCCAACCCAGACCTCCTGCAGCACCAAGACGTGGCCTTCAGCCTGGTCGAGCTGAGCGGCGTGATCGTCGAGTTCTGCGCGACCAACTGGCGCGACCTGAACACCACGATCGACGGCGGCTCGATGAGCGAATCCGCAGAAACCGTGCTGAGCAGGAACATCAGCTTTTTGTTCGACACTCTGGACAACAACCTCGACAAGTACGTGCAGAAACCGACCCTCAACGCCCAGCTCGACTGGGACCAGTGGTTCAGAGACACCAGACACCTCCAGAGGAAGATCTTGCTGGAGACCGCTCGCGCTTCTATCCAAGAAACCATGAGGAAACTCACGCTCACCTGCGAACCAGACATCTGCTCCACAGAGCTCAACAACGTCGACTGCAAAGAAGACAGCAGGCCGAAGTCTGCGATCGAAGCCGCACTCCAAATCACCAGCCAGCCCCACCAACAGAACAATGCTCGACCGGAACCGAGCAACCCTGCAGCAGCCGAAGACGACTACTTCGGAGCTCTCTTCGAAGACGGTGACGCGCAGCCTGCACCCGAACAGCCCGTGGTTGCGCAGGCGACTCAACCAGCAGAACCACCGGCCGAGAACGCGGTGCAGCCCGCGGCAGATGCAAACCCGCAGCTGCTGTCGGTGTCCAGTGCGGCCAGCTACGACCAGTCGCTGCAGGTCGCGATGGAGTCTTCGAAGCTCGCCCTGACGTACCTGTACCACTCTCTGCAAAGCTGTTCGCAGCTCTCCGGGTACCTCACTAAGTACGTGAAGAAACTCGTCGAGACCATCCAGACTGCTTTGCCAGCTGAGCTCAAAATCTTCTACATCAACCTGCTGAACCTGATCTACCGGTCCAGCGAAGAGAAGATCGAGCTGGACGCTTGCTTGCTTCCGCGGCTGTACAGGTCGATCCGACACCACTACGAGCGGCTGTTCGACCAGGCGATCGAGTCCTACCTCGTCCGCGACGAGCTGCACATGCCTGTCGTGCTTTTCTTCCGCGCGCTGCTGCTGCACGACCGCTACACCGAAGACTGCATGAAGTTCCTCTACGACTCGGACTGGACCGACGCCTTCACTCTCTTCGCTCTCGAAGTGCTGGACCTGACGTGCAGACAGATCGCGCCAGGCAGCCTGGTGTACCACATCGAGGACAGACTGAAAGAGCAGTACATCGTAATCGGCGACTCGGCCGGCGTCATGACCAAGGCGTACTTGAGGGACGAGCTGACTTACCGCAACAACCTCAGATTCGAGAAAGGCTTCCGCAGCAAGCTGCGAGAGACGAAATCGCTTTCGCTGGGCCTCGCCTGCGTCTGCATGCGGACGAAGAACTACAGGATCTTCACCTACGAAGAAATCGAACTGGTGCATCCGACGTACGACCTCGAGAAGTTCCGGTCCGTCATCGAGCCTCTGCCAATCTGCGCCATGGTCAACCAAATCGGAAACGACACCGGAGGCATTCTCTGCTTCTACCGTCTCTCGAACATCATCAGACTCTCTTTGCACAGCAAGCACAAAGCAGACTTCGACCGATTATGTGATAAAATAAAACTCAACTCTCACCTGCAAACAGTCGACTGGCTGCGACCGCTGCGACCGTCCGATTTCGAAGCAAGTCTTCTGCGCTTCAAGATCCACTCTGAGGAAAAACTCTCACCGATCGCTGCAAACAAACCCGACCTCACACCGCAGAACAGGTACCAGGAGCTAAGAACTCGCCTCTACTCTTCGCTCAAAAGCACTTACACAGGTAAATCAGAGTCCGCAAACATCTACACCCAATCCATCCAGCTCATCGGCATCAACTACGCTCACTATCTATACGCGATACGAACCAGCGCAGACCTGCTGCAGATTCTCCTCACGGTCTACCAGAAGCAAGACCCAGACAGCGTCCTCATTGTAGACACCGTTCTCGATGAGTGCTCGCAAGAGCAGATCCAGAAGTTCTCCCAAGACTTCCTGTCCAAGCTGACTAACCTCGAGAGCTGCCTCGCCGAACTGAAGCTCCTGGCCAAGCTGCTGACTCGCTTCAAAGACAAGCTCTTCGGTGAGCGACTCTTCTCGAAGCTCTTCGACATCGCAGCCACCATCGTGCTCTCGAAATCGCATGTCTGCCTCGTAGACAACAAGCAGCATCTGGACACTCTGGCTTACAGCGTCGAGCTCTTCGCAGCGCTGTCTGTCCACTTCAAAGACCAGCAGTTCACCGAAAATCAGTTTATTGCCTTCGAAAGACTGCTTGCTTTTGTGCGACCGCACAGGGTCGACTCCTACGAGTATAGCATCCAAATCCGAATGGAAAACCTCGAGAACATTCTGCACTTATTCCTCAGATGTGTCATCCAGTCTTACAAGTTCGAGGCTCGCACAGTCAGCAACAAACCAGCTTTCGATTACTTCCGCTCTCTCATCAGGTCACTCGACCTCATCAGCCAGCCTGACTACCACGAAGACGTCGCGATCAAGTCGCTGCTGATGCACGAGTTGCTCGAAAAGAAGAACACACATCCGGACTGGCTGGTCGACCTGGACAAGTCGATAGAGAAGAAGCTAGACTTTATCCAGCAATACGACCACTGGATGATCTTTACCCTAACCAAAGATGCCGTTGTCTTCACACTAGACCACAGATCAAACGGAGACCGCAAAGTCGTATTCAAATACGACAGAAACAACGGAGAAACCTTCTTCTACGACCTAAACATCCTGACCCACTTCGACACAGTCAAAGACAGAGACTTCCACCTCTCACTGATGAACGAAAGAGACTACTACCTTTCACCCAGTATCAGGTTCTTGTCCGCCTACATCGACCCGAACCTCGACCTGCCTGACGACCTCCTCACCATGGGCCTCACTGATTCAGCAGTCATCAAAGGCAAGTTCTACAGCTCGTACAGCAGCTACTACAACATCGGATACATCGAAGATGGCATCACTCTCGCCAACAAACTCTTCAGATGCGCGGGCTACTACGTCGAGAGAAACAAGCAGCTCGTGCTCATGAATGGCTACGAAATCGATGATTCCAGGGTAAACCCACACTTTGTCTTGAAGGGCCACTCCTCCTCAAGTTTTCCACACGTCGTCATCGATCTGTCTGCACTGCCCGTAATCAAGAAGTTCCACCTGGTTTTCGAGCTGCTCGGCGCGCTGCTTGAAGATGAAAACGGCAACTACCTGGTGCTGAACGCTGCAGACAACCACACGAAAGAAAGCTACGACAGCAGCAACATGTCTAGGTCCGTCTACCAGGGCTTCTACTACCTCTACTACCAGAAGCACAGTCTGCTAGAAAACTTCACTCTGAAGTACTTCCAGAAAAACCCGAGCTTCAGAATCGTCTCGGCCTACTACTGCTCAAACAGCCTACAGCTCGGCATTGAGCTCAACGAAGGAGGCTCCTTGCTCTTCAACTGGAACCAGGGAGACAGGAAAGCCACCTACGTGCATTACCCAGGAGAGGAAATCCTCAAGATCGTCTCGATCAGTGATAAGATCGCAGTGCTCATGAAGTCGGGCAAGCTGGCGACCCATTCGGAGCCTGAAGAATTCACTGGCGAATGCGGAACCCACATAACCTGCACGAAGTACCTCTACGAGAAAGTCGTTGACCTCATCTGCATCGACAGACAGAGCTTGACGGTTATCATGCAAAATGAAAAAGGAGAGATGGTCTTCAAAACCGCCTTCAACGACTCGATAAGCGATCACGAACACGCTCAGTCGCTGCTCTTGCCGAACAGCTCCTTTTTGGAAAACCCCACCTCTCGAAACATCTGGCTGCACCCGTCAGCTCGCACGCAAAACATGGCAGCCTTCAACAAAGGCCTGGAAGGCACGAACATCGCAGAGTACCCCTTCGTCTGCAGCCTGAACAAACAAAAAGATGACTTGTCGTTCAACAGCTATTCGAAGCGAGCTGAGATCCTCAAATCAGACGAGTTCGCCATCGTCTGCACCAGGCAACTCCACTACAATGAAAGCCACCAGAACAGCAGTCTCATCGCGAAAATCAAAGCCTACTTCGAAGCAGCAGAAGAGACCTGCACCGAGCCGACAGAGATCCACAAATCCTCAGTGCTGGCCTACAACTGCACGACGAAAGAGCGAGTCTTTCTGGCTGCTTACCCGGAAGAGAGCGAAGTCTCCAAGTTCGATCTGATCGTCATCTCGAAAAACAGATTCAAGAAAGCAATCACGACTTTCGCAGACGAATTCTTCATCAACTTCTCAGCGGTGGACCCAGATATCACCAGGAAATTCTACTTCTACCCAGACATCTTCAAGCTCAGCGACGAGCAGTGGAGCAAGATGAAAGAGCAGACCAGGAGCATCTGGGAGCCTCTGCTCGAGCGCTTCAAAGCGAACTACTTGAAGTACAGAGACCTCTTCATGGACATCGCGAAGATCAACCTCAATTGCGACCTGAGCGGCAGGTCTCCGCCGCACATGTGGCTAAGGATCCAGGAGAGAGTTTCCGAAAACACCGAATTTTACAACTTTAAAGAAGGCAATCCTACCTGGTTCGTGGTCGAAGACTTCACGCTGGTCAGCTACGCGGTCAAGCTGCACAACTTGATGTACTACCCCTTCTTCCGCACGCTCGCCACCTACAACCACCGCTCAATCGACCAGGCAACTCTCGCCAGGACGCACCACAACGTCTTGCCCAGCTACTTCATGGCCAAGCTGAACTACGGCGGAAACGACCGACAGATGTACTGCAGGACGGACAAGTTCAAAGGCCTCAATGAAACCACGCTCAAGAAACAGAACTGGTCGCTTCTGAACCAGCTGATCTTCGGCTTCGACTCCGAACAGTCCAAACCCGGCCTCAATTGCAGAGGCTTTTTCGAGCGACACAGAGTTGAGCTATTGGGAGAAGGTAAACCAGGCTGACCTAGGCGCGACCGACGCAGGAGGCCCGAGACGCGAGTACATCGACAAGGTCTGCGACGAGGTGATCAACAAGCTCAAGCTGTTCATCCCCAGTCCGAACAACAAACACAACGTCGGCGACCAGCGAGAAAAGCTTGTTCCGAATCCCGTGGCCAACTCGCACACCGACATGGCGAACTTCTACAAGTTCGGCATGCTGCTCGCCATGTCGCTCAAGATCAACGACGTGCTGCCGATCAGCCTGCACTCATCTCTCTTCAGCTACCTGCTGGGCAACGAGCTCGCCTGGACAGACATCCGCAGCCTGAACCTCAACCAAGTGGTCTGCATCGAGAAGATGGCAGCGATGAGCGACGAGGACATCGAGTCACTCGAAGAGACGTTCGTGGCCTACCTGAACGACGGCAAAGAGTTCGAGCTGCTTCCGAACGGCAGGAACATAAAGATCACCGGCAAGAACAGGTGGGAGTACATCAACCTGACCAAGCGAGTGCACCTCGCGCAGCTGCAGAACCCCTACGACAGCATCCGAGAAGGCTTCCGCACCATCATGCCCAAAGGCATGATCGAAAACTTGACTCCGGCCGAGCTCGAGCGCTACGTGACCGGCATGGACTACGTGGACATCAACGTGCTCAAGAACATCACGCAGTACAGGAACTTCGGCTTGGACAACCCCCTCGACCACCCGTCGATCCAGTACTTCTGGCAAATCCTCGGCGAGTTCACCCAAGAAGAGCTCTCGTCGTACCTCCGCTTCGTCTGGGGCCGCTCGAGACTCAGCGCCTCCCAAACCGACATCCACAGAGTCTCCTACGTGAGTGGCAGGGCCGGCCTGATCCCCGAGACGCACACCTGCTTCTTCGAGATCGACATCTTCGACTACCCCAGCATCGAAGACTTCAGGAAGAAGCTCAAGTACGGCATGCAGAACTGCGGAATCATCGTGGAGTCCGGCAACACACTCACCTTCAGCTTCGAAATGTAATGCTACACTTGCCTCGACTGGTCACCTTTGCTGAGAGGGGTTTGGGTTTTGGGGTTTGGGGTTTGGGGTTTGGGGTTTGGGGTTTGGG
>JFJP01027623.1_pt1 | contig 10640 bp, 12 predicted proteins | sample 431651 | NCBI WGS metagenome assembly JFJP01 (sample SAMN02602958, study PRJNA72255) | Microbial mat metagenome, whole genome shotgun sequencing project. | biome: fresh water; feature: sink hole; material: water; isolation source: purple microbial (photo- and chemosynthetic) mats found in...
TTTTTTTCTTTTTTTTCTAAAATAAAAAAAAAAAAATTGTTTAAAAAACAAAAAAATAGAAAAATTAATTTTTTCAAAAAAATTTTAGAAAATTAAGCAAAATCATCTTTTACAAGCCAAATTACTTTAATTTTCAAATTGATAACGCAATAAATATTCAAGATATTCATTCTTCTAATTTAAAGCAAAAAAAGCACACACAAAATTGCGTGTTAAAAATAATGGAAAAATAGATTAAACATTAAATTTTAACGAAAAAAAAACCAAAGCTAACAAATGAAACTTACAAATCATTAATACTTTGTGTAATTATCTCCAAAATGGCCTTTTGACTCATTCCCAAGTTATTCCCAAGCTCTACAGTCAATTTCTCCATATTTTTTCCTTCAAAAAACTTTTCTTTGTTAATATTTTTTTCTTCCAAAACCACACAAATCGATTGAATAATATGTCCTATTTTATCCTTTAAAACATAGCTTGTTTGATTCAAATGCCAATTGCTTGAAATTCTCACAATTTCCTTCAAACCAACGTTGTTTCCACCATTAATCCCGATATTATTGTTAAAAAAACAATGATTTATCAGATTTTCATATTTTAAATTCTGATCAAATTTCAAACAACAACAAATAAAATCCACGAATTCTTTCGAGAATTTTTTCTCTATAATGCTTTTCATCAAAGCTCCGTTTTTCCTTGAAATAGCCTTGAAAAAACTCGAGCTATGTCTTTTCTTAAGATATTCCCCAATCTTCTGCTCTTCACATAAATCCCACAATAAATGCAGAAAACAACAGCTAGATCCAATGATTTCTTTATTAAAATCCATGTTTTCTTCACCTTTTTCAAGTTCTTTTCTCCTGTTATTCAAGAAGAAATTAGTCTCTGATTTCATAAAGGCATCTTCTCTGAAATCTCCATTGTTTTTCCTAAAATCTCCACTGCCAGCGTGAGTTTCAATCAAATCAATATCTCCTATAGCACAATACAATAAAACCATTCCGATTTCAAAGAAATCATCATTGATTGAACCAGTATTTGCATTGTTCATAGGCTTAATTTTAGAAAATAAATATCTCCAATTATCAAAATTATTGCTTTTAGGAGAGGATGCAGGAGAGTTTTGTAAGACTTTTGGACCGATTTTCATACAACCCTGATCATCAAAGAGAATTTGTGATAAGGAAAGCGTTCCTAATGAGGTTTTAGTGATTGAATGGAACTCTTTATAGGCTTTCAAAAGAAAAAAAGCCAAGGATTTAAGCATTGTTTCATTTAAAGAACCAGTGAATTCTGATAAATCCTATTTATAAAGAAAATGTATCAATATAATTAAAGGAGAGAAAAAAATATAAAAAGAACCTTTAAAGAACCGCCATGTCGAAGCTCACAAATAATTGAGCTTGATCCTTCAGGATAATTCCAAAGCAACTCAAAAATATGCAAGAAATTCTCGGAAAGATTGAAGTTGTTTTTCCATATTGATAGAATCTTTTTGCGGGGATGGAAATTCTGAATATTTATCATTGATTCTTCCTAAAAAACATTCATTTAAATAATCATTAAAAAAACTAAAGTTTCATAATTTTTATTAAAATTCTCTTTGAAAATTGAAAATTGCCAAGTTAGTTAGTTATTCATAATTTTATTTAAAAACTATCAAATTGTTCATAACTTTCTTTTTTTTAATTAATTTATAAACGGATAAATTAATTTGTAAATAAATGCTTTATAAAATTTTCATATTTTTATTAAATTTAACCCTTCCCCTATAAATTTTCTTTAAAAAAATGAGTTTTATATTAGTACTCTTATAACAAAAGGCTTTAAAGAAGGAATATGCAACATAATTTTGATTTGATTGTTCTCATTGGTAGAATTAATGATCGATAAAGTGACCATTTCATTCAATTGATATCGTTCGTCAGTCTGGATGTCAATGGGTTTTTTAAGGTTCATTTCAAGCTTATTACATCGAGATTCGATTAATTTCACAGTCGAAGTGTCATGAAAAAGATCATCTTCGTTTTTTTTCGCGATTTTAAAGAAATTCTTTAATGGAATTATGGGGTTTTTTATGAGTTTAAATGGCTTTTTTTCTTGTTTTATTTCATTCTTTTCATTTTTTATCACAATTTTTATTGCCTGTGATGGGGTTTTCTATTTGAAAAAATTAAAAAAGAAAGAAAATTCGATTTAAAAACCTTTTCTGCAATGAAAATATTCTTTATAATCTCCTTTTCTTCGAATTTATCATTGGTTTCCTGACTTTATAAATAAAATACGAAAATTGATTTGAAATTCCAGTTGTTTTCAACAACAACAAAAAACATTGTTTTTTGAGTAAAAATCATGGTTTTATATTTTTCATAAAATTTTCCATGGTTTTTCATAAGAAAAAACCCGAAAATAATTAAAGTACTTATGATCCAAACTCTTTAGTTTTTCCTGTTGTTTCTCGTGATCAAATCGGCTATTTGAAGAGTATTTGAAGGCTTTAGGCAGTTTATGGGAATGAACGATGGCTGGAGTCTTGAACTCATGCTTAGAGCAATTAATTTTGCTAACGTTTTCTTTGGAATATTGATGAGTCTCAATGCTGTTAATATCGAAAGGGAGTACTTTTAGTTTATTTGAGAGGAGGTCTTGATTCTTAAGATTATGGAAAATTTCTTTCGGAAAATGCTCAGAGTATATATTCATATGCAAATGGAGTTTTGAGATTTTTGAGAAGTAAAATTCGTATTTTTTTCTTTGGCTAATAAAAAATTAGGAAAAAGTTGTAAAATTAGAAATTTTTTATTAACTAATTCTTGTCAAAATGTTTAGAAAGTTCTATTTTATATGCTTTATAATATTATAATTAATATAATAATAAAATTTAGTTTTTTGTGGAAAGAGTTTTTTTTTACGAATTTTTTTAAAATTGAGACAAACAAAAAATTTATACAATTTTTAGTTGTTTTTTTTTTTTATTTTAGTTGAGTTGTGAGTGTTTGACGATATTTTTTTTTTTTCTTTCTTTTCTTTCTGACTTCAAAATAACAATTTGATCATAAAAAATTAGAGAAATGAATAATTTTCAAGATTTTGGTCATTTAAATTCATGAAAGAATGAGAATTATTTAAAGAAAAAGCAATTAGGGCTAATTTTAAAATAGAAATTAAAATGCTTTTATTTTATTTTTGAAATTTCATTTTTTGCATCAATAAAAGTAATTTCACTATTCTTCCCAATGAATTTCTGTAAAGGATTCCGAAAAAATCGTTTGAAAATAGTAGTCAGACGCTGTGAAATTTTACATTTAGGTTTTCTTCTAATCCTTTGCGTTTCTCAACACTGATTAATCTTATTTCTGTTTTTAGTTCATGAAAATTATTCAAAATCATCAGAATTCCCTGCGATATATTATAAACAATTCAGATTCAAGTGAAGCCTGAACTTCTGAAAGTCTTTAATTACAAATAAAAATATAAAAAAATTTTAAGGTTGAATAAATTATAGGGAAAAAGACCCTACTCATTCAAAGAAATCTCAATCTCAACCGAAATAAACTCTTCACAAAGCTTTTATACACTATTTTTGTTATGTCTTTCCACTAAATGAACATTATCTTTTTTGATAAAATAGAATATTGGCCTAATTAATCAAAAAATTTTCTCTTTTTAATTTAAAGTCGTTTTATGAAAAACAAAATTATTTAAAATCACAGATATAATATAATACTTCATATGATCTGTGGGCAATTCTCTCAAGAATTCAATCTTTTCATCATTTGTAAAAACGCTTTTTAGACAAGCATATTCCACTTTATGAAATCTTAAAAAGTAAACATGGAGCTTCAATATAATCCGAATTTGAAGCCATTTTTTTTAAATTTGTTGATAAATTGATTTTGGTGTTTATTTAAAAAAAAATTAAAAGTTAAAACTATATTCAACTCTCAATAATTTAATATGCGACAACTCAACATAAAATTTATTAATTTCATCCTCAATCAAATCAACTCTGCTTTTCCACTCCCAATTCCAACTTAAATGTATTTTTAAAGAATTATCAAAAATTTTCTTTTACTTATCCATCCAAAAATAAATAAAAACTCCTTCCAATTCTATAAGATTTTTTATAACTTGTCTCAATTTATTTATTCCCACCTCTGAAGCATGCAGTTCAGTGCATCCATAGTCGCTTTATTTTAATGCTTGAATATAAATAGGATATAAAAATACCCAATGTTGATTCTCATCCATAAAAATTTACATGATCTCAACAAAGGCAAAAAAAGAGATAATGATTCCAAATCTTCATCATAAAACAATCTGAAGAATTTTTACAAATCAAATAATTAAAAAAAAGAAAGGTTTCTACATTATGGGCTTAAAAATAAAAGCTTTATAGGAAGTCAAAGTGGCGTCAGAGGATTGAATCAAGCTTTTACATTCGAAGAGGCTTTTTAAAAGCAATGAATTATTTCTGTATTTTAACAGTTCCGCCTCAAACTAAAACAAAACATAAATGGAATTAAAGCAAGAAAAAGAGAAACGGTTTTTCGAAAGTAATAAATTTCTTCCCCTTTGTTTGGAGCTTGACTTGAGGCTTGATGATGATCAAGATCAATTTTATTCATTTTCTTTTTATTATATTTTTATTAATTTTTTATAATAAATGAAAAAAGAAAAAAATTTCCTGTGAATAACAAAAAAAGTTTAAAAGAAAATTGTGAAAATAATTTATTCAACTCTAAAATAAACTATAAATTCTAAAAATTAAATTTTTTTTTTAATTTTCAAAAAATTTACTAAAAAATTTTTTTTTTATCAAATTTTAACTATTTTTCCCTTTTTTTGCTAAATGTTCAGTTGCACTAAACAATTCAAACGTTTTAAAAAATATGACATTTTTGGACATCCAATTGCTCTGACTATGAAAAATGAAGATTCCTACAAAACTGTTTTCGGTGGTATTCTGACCATCGGAATCGTCATATTTTTTTTCTCGATAGTCATATTTTCATTTTATAAACTTTTCACTCAACAAAATCTGCTAACCGCCAAATATGAGTTAAATCTCGGAGCGTCCTACGGATTTCTTGATCTTAATGATCAAAATTTTATGTTAGCAATTCGATTTGATCAAAATGTCTTGAATAATTGGATCAAGCCTTTTATGAATATCACATTGATGCATGTGACGCAGTTTCGAAACACATCAACTGTATGGAAAACCAAAACCAAAATCGGCTTGAAACCCTGTAAGTCTTCAGATTTTAGTGGTTTGAATGAAGAATTTGAACAATTAGGGTTAAATACTTCTTTATGTCCAGCTCCAGGCTCTAATTTGACCTTGCAAGGGAATTATCAAGAAAACACTTTTGTATATTTTCAATTAATATTGACAACCTGCACCAATAATCTGACTTGTCAAGACAATGAAACAATATATCGTGAAGTTTCAAAAATAGGTCTCTTAAATAAAAACACAAAATTCATGAAATAATTTTTTTGATTAGATAAGATTAATATTCAATTCTTTATCACGAACAATGTTATTGATGAGAGGAATTACGAAGAGCCAATTAAAAGACAAATCACATCTGATATGCATTTCTTGATCGATCCTATAAAAGCAGTATATAGAACAGCTGATCTGTTTTTAAATGAAATTGAGATCATCACTGATCGCGGCTATACACCAACAATGTTTTCTGATATAATACTCAATAAAACTTATACATACAATCAGGAATTTCGAGAACAAGTAATTTTTACAGCACTGCAAGGCTCAGAAAAAGTAAATATTGCTGATTTTTATTTCAGAAAAAGCCAAAAGAAATATAAATATGACAGATTTATAGGTAATCTCCTCACTATTTTATCATATTTAGGTGGTATTTGGAGCACTTGCTACATTTGTTTTATGTTTCTATCAAAATCATACAGCCAATATTTTTTCATCAATTGTCTCTCAAACAAACTATATAATTACCCTTCTCAAATGAAAAAAAAAATAATCAAGAAACCTACAATTATTATTGAAAAAACACGAGATATTGATATTGAAGGCAGATTTGCATCAGTTTCTCCGCAAAGAAAAACCATTTTTGCAAAACTTATTGAAAAAATAGAAATTTATTTGAGTTATGATCGCAAATTGAAGTACAGCTTTTGCGAGATGTGGAAGTTCCTTCTGCACAAACTCCTCTTCTTCTTCACTTTCACAGATGAAAAAACCATTTTGATGAACAAATCTAAAAATAATCTCATCAGAGATTTGGACATTTGCAACATTTTGAAGAAATTGCATGAATTAGATAAAATAAAAGAATTGTTATTTTCTGAAGAGCAACAATTAATGCTGGGTTTTTCTCCCAAACCGGAAATTATTAGTTCTGATGTTGATCCAAGTCTATTTGAAATTGCTTCTACAGGAATAAGGAACCTTTCAAAATCCATAAAACAAAGAAAGAAGAAAAAACAAAGACTTTTAGAAGAAGAAGTGAATTTTAATGAAATCCAACCATTTAAACAATTGATTTTCGCATGGAGAAGTTTGAAAAATTCTAAACAAAATACATTTTTAATCAATGAAAATCTAGTGAAAATGTTTGGGGAAGAATTCTCGAAGATTGTTGATGTGACTGAAGAAGAAATGCAAATATTTTGTGATCAACAAAAAACAGCTGGCAATAACTTTTTTCAGATTGTGAAGGGTATAAAGAAAAATGAACCAGAAAGGGATAGAATGAATGAATTAAAACTGAATAAATTTAATGAAAACCAAAGGAATTACAGTTTGCACAGCGAGGATTTCCTTGATTGTCCTGAAAATAATGAGAAGATAATTCTTGGTTTTGGAAATAAATTAGAGAAAGTTGTCACTATGAAGAGAATTTTGAGTGTGAAAAATCTACTGAATGCTAAAATGAAGAGTGTTAAAGAGAAACTTGGGTTGAATTTAATAAATAAAAACAGGGAAATAGTAAACAAAGAAAATAAATCCAAAAAACCGAAAAATTCTGAGGATTTCTTAGAATTTGGTGAAAATTGCGGGGACATTTTCTCACAAAGAGAGACGATTGTCGCAAGTACTGGAAGAAGCGAAAAAAAAGAAGTTCATCTCATTAAAAAGAACATAGTCTTCAAATCAGTAAAAGTTGATCATGAAGATGATGAAAATCAGACGAAGGAGGAGGATGCATCAAAAGGAGGTGGAAAGCATTTATTTTAAAAAAAATGGGCTGTTAAATATATAAATTTAAAACTCACTATTATGTAAAAGAAAGGTAAATTAACAAAATTATTTGGAAAATAAAACTAATTTTTTTAAACTTGAAATTTTTTTAAAAAGGTTTTTACAAAAATATCATATATTTAAAATATCAAGAGATTTTTAATCTTTTATAATATAATGAAGGGCATTTTGACTTATATTTTGGAGTTGAATAAATTAGTATGATCATTTCATTTGTTTTTTTTTTTATTTATAATTGCATGTAAAAAAAATGTTTTTTTAAAATTCTTTTTTTTTAAAGAGAAAAAATTGTGCGTTTTTTTAAAAGTTTTTAAATTTTTTGAAAATTTAATGTATTTATTATTTATTTTCTTTTTTTGATTTCCAATCCAATAATGATTTGATGTTTTGGTTGCTATTTGAAACAATTTTAATAAAGTTATCTTGTTTTAAAAAATATAAGTTAGTTTTAAGGGGGTAAAATTAAATAATTAGACCTATATTAGCATTGGATTTTGCAATCCCTAAATTAACTCTTGCTTGATCAACTAAGGTTCGGTTTTTTTGGTTAGCTTTTTCTAATCTTGCGAGATCGAAATGCTGTTGATAATAATCTAATGATTTAGGGATGTTTTTTTTTTTATAGAACAATTGAGCTAGATGCAAAGCAGCATCAGACTTTCAAAAAAAGTCAAACATTTTAATTCCTAAATAATCTCTTTTTTGTTAATTACTTGAAAATTGTTCATTTTTAATTCTTTTGCTAATCCATAATATTGTTCTAAATGATTCTGGGCTTTGTCAGAATCATCTAATTTCAAAAAAGATTTAGCCAATGAAGAATGTGCTTCCATTTGGCTTTGTTTTCCATCCTTGAAAAATCAATCACAATTCTAAAATCTATCCAAAAATTTTTACCACATTGTTGCTTGAAATTAACAAATATTTGTTTTGAAAATCTATTGTTTTATTAAAATCTCCAAATTTGAAATATAATAATCCTATCTTATAACAAATGCTTCCTTCTGCTTCCTGATCATTAGCTTTCTGAGCAACCTAAAATAAAATAAAATGAAAAAAAATTTCGTACGAAAAAAATTTACTTCTAAACATTTTTCATAATAAAACAAAGCGTCTCGAATATTTTCATTTTCTTCATTTTCGTAACTTTCAGCGATCTTATGATAAATCACGATTAATTGTCTTGAAAGCAGCACCACAATATTTGTCAAAAAATTTTCTTCAGCTTCCTTTAGATCCGATTCAAAGATTTCAATTGCTTGTTCTGTTTGGCCCAATCTATAATGGCATTTTGCAAAACCTAATTTTGCTTTACATTCAAAATGTTTGTCCTTAATAATAAATTTTAATTATTTAATCTTCTTTTTTATTGACATTTCCTAGTTTCGCAAGAGTTATGCATCTTTTAAAGAAATAGGCTGCCACTTGATAATCTCTAAACTCTTCAAATTTTTCAGCTAATCCATGATATTCTTCTAAAGCAGGGCTTTTATCAGGAAATCTATTAAAAAAATTAAAATAAATTTTGGATTAAAATTAATAGAGACCTTGTGTTTTCTTCAGCATTAGTTAAAATTTTTTTGAGTTCGATCAAGCTCTGTTCAGTCATTTCAAAAAATTTAAGCTCTTTGTTTTCTTCTAAATCATCTTCATTGAGATGATCCACTGATTCTACAATATTCGGCATCGTTTTATGAGTTATATAAAAAAAATCTATGTAAGATTGCACGAATCCTGACTCTTTTTTAGAAAGAAAAAAAATTGAAAACTTTTATAAAATCAGTCTTTTAAACTTAAAATATCTAATGCTAGCGATTGTTCATTAATTTTCCCTTCAAAATCAATATTTTCTTCTGTTTGATGCATTTCCTTATATTTTATAGTTCATTTTATAATTAGATAAGCGGAAATTCAGGAAGAATTTACTGTAGATTGCAATGCCTTAGCCTTAATACAAAAAATAAGACAAATAGAGAAATATTTTATTGTTTACCTTTGTTATAATAGACGTTGTTTTTTTAGAGATTGCTCCAGTTGGTACTGCAGTTCCTGCTCCTGGATGAATAGTCAATTTCTTTCGGTTTGAGGAAGCAGATTCATTCAGATCGAGGCCCCTTTTTTTAGAAGGCATCTTTATGGGCTCAAATTTTTTCTCTTTCTATGAAAATCATTGATTCTTGTTCAAATAAACAAAAAGTAAAACCTTCATTGTTGTTGTTTTTTTTGCTTATATATTGGAGTTTCAAAATGAAAATTAACAAAAAATTAGAAAATTCAAGTTTGTTAATTTTTTTTTTTTTTTTTAAATAAAATTTTAAGCTTTTTCCGTAACATTAAAATATTTTATAAGATCGGAATTAACACTATAAAAGTATTGGAAACCCAGATTTAAAATTTTTAAAATATTAATTGGATCCATTTCCCCTGAGCCTAATTTTTAAAAAACATTCAAATTTTAATATATTTTATTATCACATATTTATTTTTACCCATTTTTTTCATTCCCAAAATTTTATTATTTTCTTTGATTGATAACAAATATTTCGAGTCCAATGAATGATACTCCTCTAAGCTTAAATCCAAAACATAATTGTTATCAAGCTAAATATAAATAAAAAACTTTATGCTAACTATTCAAATAATTTATACTTCTCCAATTGTACATAGAACGGGGAAATCTTTTGTATTGAATTTAGTTACATTTGTTGAATAAGAATTCACTAGATCAACTTCATATTCTTCGGTGATTTTATTAAAATCAACTTTTAGTTTTGGTATTTCTAAATCTTCAAATGCACCTCTTATAGCCAATGATATGGCATCGAGAAAACTGATATCCATCATCCCAAGCAAAAAAATATCAACATTGGCGATCCAGCAAATTTTTTGAGGAACGATTATCAATTGTTTCTTATCAATATTCTTTATTAAAAACTCGTTCAGCAGGTATTTTAATTCTTCGTGTAAATTTTTCGATTCATCACGATTTAATTTATGTACTGTTTCAACAAAAGTTGTTCTATGAATGGATTCAATTGATAGATTTATAAGACCTTCATCGGGAGAATCGTTTGCTGGCTTCCCTAATTCAAGCTAAAATATGAGATAATCTTTACAAAATAATTTTATTTTCTATAAACAAACCTTGATTCCACAATAAATTTTGATGCTAGAATCAGGGGTTTGTAATGAGCAAGAGCCATTAGCTTGTAAAAGTGTTTTTTGGGAAATCCATACTTCTCTGATATCGTATAAAGACCGACCATCAACTCTCAAATTGCTTTTAATTCCATTGAGGATACAAATTTTTTCACCAGAGCTTGGATAATACATAAAGAAGAAAAATTAAAAAATTAATTAAATAAACTGAGATATTTTTTTAAAAAAG
>JFJP01040807.1_pt1 | contig 10640 bp, 9 predicted proteins | sample 431651 | NCBI WGS metagenome assembly JFJP01 (sample SAMN02602958, study PRJNA72255) | Microbial mat metagenome, whole genome shotgun sequencing project. | biome: fresh water; feature: sink hole; material: water; isolation source: purple microbial (photo- and chemosynthetic) mats found in...
TTGCGTCTCGATTCTTATAGAACAGATTCTGCTGTTCATTCTGCATCCGGCGCTGACGATTAAGAAGTATTTCCTGTTCAGAGGCATCAGCCTTCCGCTGTTCATTAGCTTGATAAGCCTGATAGGCACCGACAGCGGCCATACCAGCCATAAGCATGAGTGACATTACATTGCCTCCGAGATTGTTATTACAGCACGGATGCTTTGCATGGTAAACGGCTCCCCTTTGTGAGATACAAGCCTGACGGTCTTGTCTGGAGTCTCCCCGCCCGATGACAGTATATCATGCCGCACCGACCCTGTAAATGGTGTGTAATCATTACCGGATGGAAGTGCGAGACGAATCTTATTTTCAGTTCCATCTGGTGACCTTAGGAAGCATTCACCAGTCTCAAGCAGACGTAGATAAAGCTTGCCCATTGACTTCCCAAGACCCTCGGTCTCAGATGTGTCTATGTTTTGAGTCTCAAAAGCCATGTCATACTTGATGCCGAGGTACGCTTCCGTATAGTCGGTCGGTATATCGACCGCAATAGTCTCGCCATACGGAGTGTATTGCATGATATTGTTCGTTACCAAAACTACGCAAGTCCCAGACAATTCACCACCAGGAGTGTTAAAGTGAATCTCAAGAGGTACACCATAGAGCCAAGCCAGATCATTAAGAGCGCCGGTACTGAAAATGCCGCCATCTAAGTACCGTCGTCCTGAAAAAGTTGATGAGTCATCGGAATACAGTCGCTCGATGTTGTTCTCGTACACACCGTTTCCGAACCTATTCACCAGGAAGTAGACGGCATCTTCATCCCTAGCAAACACGACAGCCACAGACTTTATGGTATCCCCCGATCTAGTTACAATCTGGCTCCATCCATATATCCCGTGCTGAGAAAGCCGTCCGCGAAGAGCTTTGCCATTTGAAAGCACCACGAAAAGCTCGCTAGACGGATATTGCCTGAAATCAAAAGACACTATATTAGCATCGAATATGTCTTGCGCGTGATCAGTCATCGAGATCGATCCAGTTGGTGACTGCGGATCTATGGCAAATAATTGCCTCTTGTCTGCTGACACAAACAGAACACGGTTGTCGCAGAACCTTGGCTTCTGGTTCGCGCTACCAGACCTGCCAGAGATCAAGACCTGAATGTTTGTGGCGTCAAGACCCTCTGGTATAAACCATTCTGAAGTTGAGGTTCCAATATGTAAGCCCTTTACAGAGAGCATCCATTGTACCGTCTCGTCCTCATCGGTGGCCAATTTAAGCTTCATTGCACTTGCCGCAACGGTCTGCTGTACAGAGTCCGTCACCGTGTCGTATGTTATAGTATCAGCGTCTGGCCACTCAGAAGAAGGCAACACCTGAGTAGACTCGAACTCAACATCCTCGAAAAAAGCGAAGTTCTGATACTCGTTCACCTTCGATGCGTATACAATATTCCTGTTTGCAAGAAACAATCTTCCGGCGTGGAATGCTACGGCAGATGGCAAATCTCCTTTTTCGCTCTCATAGAATGGAGTCAGTATGATCCCAAGTCTGCCTGTAAAAGCACCGTCTGAGTCTGTTAGAGTTAACGTTGGGTCTTCATCATTTGGGTCCAATGCGTTTAACGACACGATAATCTTTGTAACACCATTCTCTACTACCTTTACCGCAGACGACGCCTCAATCCCATCAACTAAATAATCTTCTCCGGTCATACATTTATACTCAACCTCTGTGTCCATCCACGGAGAAAGCCTTGACATGACATCAGACGAAACGCTCTTGTAACCGCTTAGATCTATCGATGCCGTTGGTGTCGTCAATGGATAATCAACCTTGATCCTTGCATACACAGAATCTTCGAGTCCATTTAGTACAATGTTAGAAGACCCAGAGACGGTAAGCGTTATTGTGTAGGAGAATGGATTATAGTAGAAATACAGCTTCGCATCTCGTTTCCGACTAGAAGAGTTGTTACTATCGGTTCTTATAATGTACTCACTCCCAGACACAAGTTTTGTTGCCATCTTCTCAAGTATCTGTTCCCATGTTTCTACGGCAGATGTCTGAACGTAAACGTCTTTAATCTTATACTCTGTCGGTCCATCGAACCACCCTGTATGCGACTTCTGCCAACCACGACCTATGTATAACTCATACCCAGGATTTGATGACAGAGCATTGTAGATTCCATATCCAATGTTGAGGTCGTACCTTCCGTTCGTATTAACAACATTCGTATAAGATGGGGAGCCTACATTGAGAACACAGGTTATACTAGTTATATCTAGCAATGCTCCGCCTACATCAACCTTCCCATCTGTGACAGGATAAGTAACACCGCTTTCAAGTATACCCCTTGTAGCATCCTTTATCTCTTGCCAACCAAGCTCCCTAAGAGGAGTCTTCTCAACAATTTCTTTAGTAGAAGCGATGTTCCCTGAAAACTCCATAAACCCAACTGACATCTCAATCGTCTTTCCTCCGCCAACAACATCCTCTGTGTTGAAAAACTCAAGTCGAATTGGTTTGATGTCCTTGTGTACAATTATAAGCTCTCTTAGGTTTTGTGCATAATCTAATTCTTGTATTGTCTCTGTTGGTAAATCAAAATCAAATACCTGTCCTGCATCGCCTACCGGCAACTCTGTAACTTCGTAGTCTATATAGGTTCCCGGATTAGAAGGGTCTTCTTTCTTCAGAAACTGAGGGTCTGATCCATCTGAAACATCTAAAAACTTTATTGAGTTCTCAGAAAATACAATGATTAGATCAACATCTTTGTTGATCGACCACTTGATAAGGCCTGCTTCCCCGTCACAAACCGAGTATACTTTATGCTCCAAACCACCACGCTTGCGAACAGAGCCAAACTCATCAGAGTAGCAGTTAAGCATCTCCTTTGCACCCTTAATAAGCAAGGCGTTGTCAACCCTTCCTCGCATTCTCTTTGAGATGAATCCGCTTGAAAAGTCTGTTAGGGTTGGAACAATCTTAGTCATGTCTACTCCCTGTCGGTCCAACGGGTGTCGTTCGGGTTGTTTTGGCTCTCAGTCTTTGATGCTATCTTGGCAATGTAGGCGGCTTGGTCTGCCTCCTGCTTCAATATCTGTAGGAGCGTCGGGTTTTGCACGATACCCACCGCACACTTGTACGCCACTTTAAGAACAAGTGCCTCGACGAATAGGTCGTCAAAAAGACTCGGATCTTCAACGAGAGACACGTACTTTATTTCAATCGATAGAAAACTGTCTTCGTCGTAAGCGTTCGCTTCGTCGGTCAAAAGTCTCTGATCAAGGCCATTCCCCAGAAGCTCATACACGGCGTCTTCTTTAGCCGATACTTTCAAGAGCTTGAGCATATTGAAACTGCTTACATCGTAAGCTGAACCGTATCCGTCCATTGGTCCTGAATACTCGGAGTCAATTGGTGCATAGGCGGTCTTTGCCGCAAAGGAAGGAGCGATGTATCGGAGTAGCTCATTACGCGCTTGAGCGTAGATGCTCTTGCATAGACGGGCTGAAACGGAATCGTCAGTATCCGTGTCGGTGATCGGAGAGGCAGAAATACGTATCAGGGCGCGGTTGCAAAGCTCCGCCTCCTCTACTCCGTAAACCGGGTGAAAAGTCGGCACGCTTACTACCGCCATACAGCCCTCATAATGTAAACCCTCTCCCGGTTTCCCAGGAGAGGGCTGGTGTCATTTTACACGCATCAACCGTGGACGATGCGAGCCTTGAAGGTTCCGGCTCCGGTGACGCCAGTGGTCACGATGGAGAGCCGCAGGTACTTCTTTAGCCCCGTGGGGAGCCGGAAGCTGGCGAGCCGCTGGCTCAGTGCGATAGCTCCGAACGCGAGCGTCACGGACGCGGCGGTCACGTAGCCAGATCCCTCGGTGTCGGAGTGCTCTAGGTTGAAAACTACGTTACCAGCCGAGAACGCAGTACCGATGGTGGTACAGAGGATCTCGACGATCTTCTCGCCAAATCCATCCGCGTACTTGCCTTCAGGCGGGTAGTACCGGGGACCGGAAGCGGCACCGGTCGCGCCAGCGGTGGCCAACGAGTCGGAGGTCGCGTCGGTGGAAAGCTTGAAATAATCCAGATTGTCTACGAGCATGGGTCCCCTCCTTAGGAGATGGTGCTTTCAGTGAAGGCGTAGAAATCGTCACGCAGAACAGGCACTCCATAGAAGGAGAGCATCTGGCGACCCCACATATCAGAGAGGGTGATCGGGCTGGTCCCGCGACGCACGCGCTTCATCATCTGGGCGTACATGACCGGTCCGACGTAGATCGCCGCGTTGTCGGTGTTTCCGCCAGGCAGACGGGCCAGAGCGTCGGACAGCTTGTCCTCGCCCAAGAACGGGTTGGTCGCGTCGTCGAAGAACGAGTTCGTTCCGCTTGGCTGGATGTTGCACACGCGCTGGACGCAGGTTTCGTCAGCTATGCCGATCCCGAACTCCCAGGACCAGTTGACCATGAGAACCTGGTAGGGGTTGCCGTTTGCGTCGTAGGTGGTGATTTCCTTGCCGCCAGCGGTGACATCCTTCTCTCGGATCGTCCGGTCGCCATCCTTGGGATGCAGGAAGAACGCGCCCTCCTCGCCCCACTTGATTACGAGGATCGAACCGAGAGTGCCGGTACCCGTCGAACCTGCGGCAATGGTAACGCTGTTAGCCCCAAGAGTGGAGCGGCGCTTCAGGAAGCCGTCGATTGACAGCTCGTTGGTCGCGCTGTTTCCGAAGGTTCCCTGGGTGAGAGCGGTCTTGGCGAAGGTGTCGATCATGCCCTCGAAAGCCTGCTTCTTCTTCTGGGTGAAGTACTTCACCGGATCGTTGGACTTTTCAAGGATACGAACGTCAATCTTGAAGTTGGTTTCCAGCCGCATGAGCTGTTCCTTCTTCGGTGTCTGGGTGGGATTGACGAACGGCGCGCCCATGTTGTACCGAACCGGAGTTGCGTCGGGGCGGGTCGAGTTGATGAGCATCTCATGGGAGGTGTTGTCCGAGGCGCGTACCCAATAGCCTTCCTCGATGAGGGGCCGTTTCTTATACGCGAGAACGTCCAGGATGTCATTTACCCCACCAGCGGGGGAGTTATGGTTGATCACATCGGCCAGGGTAGGCACGGTGGATATGTCGAAAGTAGCCATGGTTTATCTCCTATGTTCTTCCGGGTGTTGGCTTGCCACCGTATTTTTCGTACATCCAGTCGTAGCTCTTGTCTCGGCTCACCTGCTTCCCACCCTTGTCGCCAACAATCGGATTGTCGTCGGGAGCAAGAACGCCGTAAAAGTCGGCAAAAGCCTCCACCATGTCAGGATCATTATCAAAGCCCTGCTTCTTCAGCCGTTCAAAAAGCTCTGACTTGCCCTCAAACATTTTGGAGAAAGCCTTGTTCGCCTGGGCGGTTCGCTCATCGAACTTGTCACCATACTTGCTTTTCAGCTTGCTGGTTCCCTGTTCGTATCTCGACTTCGCCTCGGCCTCTCTCGCTTTCGTGCTGGCTTCTTCCCGCTCCTTAATCGCACCGGCTATCTCAGATAGCTGACGCTTGTTAAGTCCGGTCTTAAGCCCGCGCTCTGCAAGGGCTTTCCTGAAACTGGGGTCCTCAATCGCGGCAAGCTCGTATTCCTCAGCCGTCTTTGGACGGCCAAGCCGCTCATAGACGCGGGACCAAGACTCTTGGTCTGCCTCGTCCTTTGGCAGTTCAATCGAACGCCCAAGTTTACCTTCAAGCTCAACATAGCTTTTCCCGAGAGATTCAACATCGTTGAACTTCTCCAAGCTCTTGCTAGACTTCAAGGACTCGTCCTTCAACGAATCACGCCAACTCTGTGCGGGAGGATTGTCCTGGGTTGGGTCCATCTCGTCTTACTCCTTATATCGCAAATCTAATAGGCTGTCAACCAACCTGTCCACTTTCTCATCGTTTAATATTCCCATCTCATAAAGCGTTGCCGCCATCATGTTGTGCCGTGGGATAGCTTCTGGATCAGTTGCGTCTATAGACTGAAACAGTCCCGAGTCAATGATCATGTCTCTAAACACCTCACGCCCATCGGGCGTAGTGTAGGTTGCTCCAAGCGCAAGAGCCTTCTTGCGCCTGACCTCGTTCTTGTGATTAAAAAGTGCCATTCTCCGCTCCTACTAGGCCAATCCTCATTCTATGCGCCGCCCAAACCAGCCGCAAACATCTTCTCAAGGTAACTTCCCGGCTCAGGTGCCTTAGCGGCGGCTGGCATACTCTTGATCTTGCGCTCTTCCATCTCTGCGGACATCATCGCTTGTTGCTGTTCGGCTTCTGCCTGAATCATCTGAGCGACCAATTCGTCAGGATTGATATACTTCTCAGGAACACCAAGGTCCCGAGCGATGTCGGACGCGGCGGTGAGGTAATCGAACTTCTTAGGTACATTCCGGTCAACGGTGGCGAACTGCGAAGCTGTCACAAGACCTGATACCACTGACTGCTGGTTGACATACTGCCGCTGGGCCTGAGCAAGCGGGCCTTTGAACCTGATGACAAACGGCGTGTTATTCAGTCCCTCCGGAGGCTTCGGCCATCGACCACGGCTCTGCTCGATCTGCATGAAAGCAACAATCGTTGGCTCAATTAGAAGCCTGTTGAGAGATCCCACCGTCTCAGACAAAGCCGCCGCACCCTCGGCCTGGAGTGCCATGATCTCGGCCCTGGTGCGCTCACGGGAAGAGTTCTGGATGCCAGAGATCGCCATAAAGAAGTCGCTTTTGAAATGCTCTCTGATGATCTTAGCTCTGCGTTCCATCGAGTCCATGCCGAGCGGATAGTTCCCTATCGAGCCGAAGACACCGCGAACGTCATAGTCAGGTCTCTCACGGTAGGTGACACCCTTTGGTGCAATACGAAGCGACCCGCGCAAACCATCGTCTGCAATGAGAGGAGGAGAGGCGGCAAGCTGTGCCATGTCGTTCATCGTTTTTGACTGAGAGTTGATCATCTTGGTGTCATACAGCGCGTTAAACGTCGGGCAGTTCCCGTAGCTGTGACCAGGAATCTCTTCGTACTTGCCGACGGTGAACTGCTGGAATGTCATCCCCCTCTCTGCTAGAAGGCGAGACATAGCCGAACCAGAAACACCGCTCGAAGAAAGGTTGGATGAGTACATATAGTTGGAGGCAATGGGCATCTTCCCGTAGAACCTATCACCCTCAACCGCTGGATACATGAAGTGCAGTACCTCACTCATCTTCTCGCTATCGCGTAGAAGCTTCTCTTTCTCGTCCTTGTCGAACCGATCTGGGAACATCTGCACCAGGTTCCTATTGCGAAGCTTGATGCGCCTGATCAGCGTGTCCGACTTCCCGAACCTATTATCCGAAGTCAAGAACTCGTTGATCTTCAGGGCTTGGAAGTGAACTTGCCCGATCTCGTCGTTCGGCTCTATAATCAATGCTTCGGTACCGGCGGTCACCATCTCGTCTATGGCCACCGCCATCTGCTCGTAAAAGTTATTCTCCATAAAAGCGTTGTACGTGTACCGTTCGCAATCATCTGCGAATATACGCGCAAGTCTATATTGATCAGCGCCCATTGTAGTCGCGTCACCAGACGGTTCAAACTGAAGCCAGTCTATCGAAGGCGAAATCAACCAGGCAAATAGTCCCGATGAGAGCCTGTTCTTCGCCGCAATAGGCTCTCCGTCGAAAATCTTTGAACCGCTACTCAGATCATAACCGTCAGAGAACATAGAGGAAAGCCTGTAGGGTCTGAAGTATGAAAGGACCTCATCTATGAGATCCTGTATCTGGTCTTTCTCCTCGACCATCGAGTTGTACATATTCCTCATTCTGGAAACAACTTCCAGCTCACGTTTAGACAACTGTTTGTCAAGCATCTATCGCCTCCCCGGTAAAGGTATCAAACTCATAGTGTTCTTCCTTATTCTTGTCAGTGGCCCATTGCGGCAGATCACCGCCTAACGTCTCTTCTGCGGCTTTCGGAAACCGAACCATGAAGGCAGGATCGTTGATCCGCGCCATGCAGTCAAGCATATCATCATGCACAAGGAAAGGAAAGGCCATATACTCATCTTGCACGAATGCAAGCATTATGTCTATCTGCCGTTTATCATACGTCTGTTTCACCAGCGTATCGGGGATATATACGCGCTTATCTGCAAACAGCGGCTGTAGCCAAGATAGGATGCGGTCGTTCTTGGACATCGACCCGCCCAGTTCGGTGAGGTTGAACCGATACTGGTACTCATCCATCTTCTCCCTGATGTATTGAGTGTCGGCTTGCATACCGTACTTCTCATACCCAACGTCGATTGGCTTGTATTGCTGATGAAGCCTGATCAGCACATCTGCTCGCTCTTTGAGAGAGAGCTTATCGCGGACCATGTCAATCAGGTAGTAGTTTCTATCAGCTCCAAGTCCGAATACCGACATCACCGTCCAGTCCGACTTCTTACCCTTCTCATTGGCCGGGTCAACGAGGATGTACCTATTCATCTTGTCCCAGTTACGCGGTATCCACCGCTGTAACCATTCTGGAGAGAACTTCTCTTCACCTTCCAGTACAGGCTTACAGAATAGCTGTGCTGAAGCCACTGTCGGCCCCATGCTTCTCACCTTGTTTGCAAGCACCTCGCGTGTCCACAGTACAGGCTCACCGGAAGCCGTACCGTCTTCTGTTGCCGGGTATATGCGTGGTATAAATGATCCGCGATCAATGAGAACCTGATACGTGTCTGCGTAGTGGTACCTGGTTCCAATGAACCGCATTTTCCCACCGTTGATCGACGACAGGTTAAATGAAAGAGACACCGAGTCCGTTACCTTCTCAATAACCTCGGGGCTAGAAACAGCCTCTTTGGTAACAACGTCGTCGTATATGAGTAGAGTGTAGTGACCACCCGTGGGCATCGAGTCAATCACACCGTAAGCCTCAATGGTAGAATGAGGCATAGCCATACTGCGGCGAATTACTATTCCCTCATCCTCCGACCACTTCGGGCTTTCCTTCTGAGGATCTCGGTACAATATGTCAGGGAACAGATCCTTGAGCCTCTTGTTCATCTCAAACTGAGTCTTTATAGAACGCAAGAACCGCTTTGCTGTTGGTCTGTTGAACGAAAGGATGCACACCATCAAGTTTGGATTTTTAAGTACATCTTGAATGGTGAGTGAAATAGTAATGATACTCGATTTCCCATGTTCGCGGGACCATATATCCAAATGGTTATCTGGATCGGCGGCAACGACCTGGGACATCCTAAACCACCAATCGTTGTTGGCAAAGTCCCACCCCAAGATGTACACCATCAGAAAGAACAGGTCTTGTAACGCTAAGGCGCGATAAGTTGCGTCAAGCTCCTTCTTACCCATGCTTATGGCTTTCTCAGTCAATGCCCGGTAGCCGTCAAGCCGGTCAAGCCTCTTTTGCCTCCAGGTGAGAGAATCAACACTATCGCTCATCTACTCCCCTTTTATCGCTAAAGAATTGGTACCTGTTCGCTCTCTACTACCCTGAAATACTCGTCCTCTACCTCTTGACTCTTATGAGGTATTCCCTGTAGTGCTTGCTTATAATCCTTTCCAAGGATAGACGACACCATCGAATCCATCTCAGGAGACAGGAGCATCCCCTCGTTCCCCGGTGCGGCGCTAATCCTGGCGGCAATAACCGACATTTTAGCAAGATCTGTCAGAATAGAATGTACTTCTCGTTTAGCTGAGATTGCGGAAGAGTAGTCCCTCTTTGCCTCGAGCATCTCGCCTCTTTTGTCGGTGGTGTAGAAGTCATTACCCATGATCTCGTCGAACACACGCTCTAGGTCGCGCTTACACTTGATCATCTCGTCGTAGTAGTCAACCGCTTCCTTTTCTCGAATTGCTATCTCGTTCAAGGTTCGCTCCTTCGTCCATGGCCTGAGCTTGCCATATTCACCTTTCAAAGCCCTCTTTGGCTTCCCCACATCTGGGTAGTTAAGGCGGTCCACTGAGATGCGAAACGCCGCATCGTCTATCTCCCTTAACTCAACCTTTGAAACGAAGTCAGCCGCATCTGGCACGTTTGCCATGTGGCGTGCGGCAATTTTACCATAGACCGGACCCATGTGCCTAGCAATGTGCGAGTAAAGGACAGTCATCGTACACTCGTACCTCTCGGATACCTGCCGCCAAGGAAGATGAGCAATGTCCTGGTCAATCTTCTTGTGGTTCTTGCTGTTACACAAAGGGCAAAGACCCGACACCGGGTACAGGCTTATTAGGTCGTACTCTCCGTAAAGCGGCCTTGCATACGGACCCTCAAAGCGAGGCTCAAACAAAAGCCCGCCCTGAAACCTGTCAGGGTTCGGCTCCTCTCCAGGACGCCCGAATGACTCACAGTCGCCGCCTCCAAAGTCGATGCGCTTCCTCTCTGGGTCATTCAGTTTCGTAACATCGACTATCATATCATATATCATAACTTGAATATCACCGGATATGCAAGTGGGTGGCGTCTATTGGCGGCTGGCGGACGGTTGGCGGTTGGTTGTTGACAGTTGGCGATTGGCGATTGGCGATTGGCGGTTGACGGTTGACGGTTACGTCATGAAAACAGAAAGTGGTGGAAAATAGAAGCCGGACATGGGAGGCATACCCACCGCGCGAACCAACCGCGCAA
>JFJP01024735.1_pt1 | contig 10639 bp, 12 predicted proteins | sample 431651 | NCBI WGS metagenome assembly JFJP01 (sample SAMN02602958, study PRJNA72255) | Microbial mat metagenome, whole genome shotgun sequencing project. | biome: fresh water; feature: sink hole; material: water; isolation source: purple microbial (photo- and chemosynthetic) mats found in...
AGCCGGAGAGAAGTCAATTGCAGACTCGAACGGCTGGTCGGGACTTAGGCTTAGGTCTCGCTACCGGCGTAGCATAGAACATTCAGGTACAGTACGCGAGCTACCGTCTACTTATAAGATATGACTAGTGTTATCATAATGAAATTATAGTTATCGCGATCAGATTCCGATGAAAGATAGCGTGGCTCGTATCATATTCAATTTAGATGGTGCCCCTGAAAGATTATAAATCTGCAGCGAGATGGTCCAGAGAGTCACTTACAGAAGACAAAACGCATATAACACGAGATCGAACAGAATCAAAGCCGTCAGAACTCCCGGTACGGTCGCGTCTGACTCCAGGTGGAAGACTCGTCGCCCACTATCTGACGAAGAAAGTTGCAGCTGCCCAAACTGAATGGCTCAATGGTGAAAGAATCGGCGGCATTCCGAGACTCGGAGGCAACGCGCAGAGAAGACTCAGCAAGTCCGAGAGAAGAGTCAACAGACCTTACGGCGGCGTCATCACCGCTTCGGCCCTCAAGGACAAGTACCTGCGGTTCACCCTAGAATTCTGAGAGCCTTCTTGAGCGAGGAAGTGAAGGAAGTCAAGGCGACCCTGGCGAGCGAACAGGAAGAGAGGAAGGCGAAGGAAGTCACGAAGGGCAAGAAGAAACAGACCGCAGGCCAGAAGAAGAAATAATTAAAGGTGTAAATCAAACGAATGACAATTAATTATAAACAGCCTACTGGATGAAAAGAAAGTTCAACATCGACGAGGTGGTTTGGGCCAAGATCAAAGGCTTTCCTTGGTGGCCTGCTTCGGTAAGCCTTCTTCTCTTTTCCTCGCGAGACGGCCGCTCTGCTGACGACAGTGAAAAAATATCCAAGCTTTTCGGATCGACCAGTCGATTGAGCAGCTGAGCACTTGCTCGCTGCCGTCGTGGAGTCCGGCGTCTCTTCGAAGCTCACCGCTTCATATACTCATCGAATAGGTCGGGAACATCTTCATGGGAAAAGACGATACACCCGAGTATTTGGTGAACTTCATCGGGGATTTTTCGCAGTAAGCATTGTTCTTTGCCCGGTCTCTTGCCGCGGCTCACCTGAAGCTCCAAATTACCTGAAAACAAGCTACAGAAGTTTAAAGAAAACATAAACGAGTTCTCGAAACGAAAGAACAGGAAACTGCAAGAAGGCATTAAGATAGCTATGCGGATATATAAGAAAGAGACGACCTTCGACAGTACTCGAAAGTGATGCAGTCGAGCAAAAGAAACTCCGGAAGAGACCAGACAGCAAGAGAAGAGATGCGACCATGTCGAAAGATTCCATGTCGGAGAATAATGCGTCGGATACGGGGGGAGAGTCTGGCTTTCGCGAGCAAAAACCATCGAGACGAAGAAGTAGAGAGCATGAAAAAATGCCTGTGCGGATTCAGCGTGGAAAGCAGTGTATGGGGGCGTTGCCGACCCTGGCCACCAGGCCGCCGACAGCCACGCGACCGACTCAAACGAAGCGCGTGGAAGGCCTCGAACAGCAGATCCGGGTCTTGACGCTCTCTCTGAACAAAGAAGTAGACTTAAAGGACAGAGAAGCGCTGGACGAGTTCAAGAACAACCTGAAAGATTTCGAATCTAACTTATCCCTTGCGAAAGACGACCCTGAGAGTTTTTTTAACAGCTTGATCGGAAAGTATTTGTCTGCGATTAAAGATATCATCGAAAAATTCGAAACCGAACATGGGGTCGAGCTCGCGAATGTGAAAGAAGTAGTCGAAGCTGCTATCGCCATGTCCACGAAAATCCTCACCGACTACGTAGCCTCAACTGAGCAGTTCTTCGATGAAAAGAAAATACTCGAGCAGTTCAACCTCAAGGAAGACGACAAGCCTTCAGGCCACCTCGAAAACCTCTTAAAATCCAACGGAAGGATTCAAGATTTATCCGCCATTGCTTCTTCCGTCGCCATCCCCGCTTCTCCACCACCTGCAAAGCCTCGAAAAGAAGAAGAGTCGCCTGACATGCTCGAAGAAAAGCTGCCAGGCTCAGCTTCACCCAAGAACGAGTCGAACAACCCGAAAGGCAGAGGTACCACAAGAAGTGGAAGGCCAATCGCTGGGCCAGGCACTCAACCACCAGCAACTTCTCGGATGGTCAGAACCACACAGAAGGCCTCCGATGCTGCAGACAAGTCTTCCAAAAGAAACAAGAACCTCAGTCCTGAAGTTGAGAAGAAAGCTTTTAAAGAAGACGAGCTCGGAGCCGTGCTGAAAACACCCACAGCCCCGCAGCCAGAGACTGAAAGAGAACTCCGCCAAACTGCAAAGAAGGTGATCAAGAAAATCTCGAAAGAAATCTCAACTATATACGGCCATGAGGCCGACGCTGCCAACTCTCTGGCCGCAGGTCTCGAACAGAAGGTGAAGGACGGCATCGCAGCCGCCGCAGATCCCAAAGACGACGAGAGCGAGTTTCTAAAGAACTACAAAGCCAAGATCGTCGAACTGATCAAAGCCATCCAAGTAATCAAATGTTATAAAGCAAAAATCTCCTGACTTTGAATTCATTAAAGGCAAGAGAGAACCGCTCCTCGATCAGAGCAAGAAAAGTCACGACGGCCACGAGAAAGCGAACTCTGACTAATTTTATACTAATACTGATCTTTTCTGCTATTTCGATTGGCCTTTCGTCCAATATAAAATTGTAGCAGATGGGGAACTCTGACTCAAAGGCTGATCAGAGAATAGAGTACGGTCGACTGACCTCAGGATTATTGTGAGGGCTAAAACCTACACCAAAGACACCTGCGGACTGTTCGACTATCAATCGCGGGATCACAAATTCCAGGAGTTCGAGCTCTCCGAAGACGGCGTGCTTGCTTTGGATAAAGAGCAGGTCATCCTCCTCAGAAAAGAAGTCATGCGAAAAGATCTGATCAACCTGCTGCGCTGCAAATTCAAAGGAGACAAGATGGTCGCATCGCACACTGCGAAGCAGTACCAAACCCTCGAAGGCTTCGACGAGAGCAAGATCAAGAACAGGAAAGATTACCACGAACGATTCATATGGAGAAGCATCAAGAACGAGAGTGGCGGAGAACTGCTCGACATCGGAGACATCTTCAGAATGGGCCGTATGCGCTTTAGAGTCCGCGAGATCCACGACGAGAAAGGCAACAGGTGCATCGGGTCCAAAGGACTAGACAAGCACGTCGAATATGCAGAACACCAGAATCAAGAAGAAACCTACTGTCGAGTGTGCATGGAGCCTCAGAACCCTGCGAAAGAATTCGCCAACGTCTGCGAGTGCTCCAAGACCATGCCGATCCACGCAGACTGTCTGATGGACTGGGTCAAGACGAAGATGACCAAGAAGAGTGGAGAAGCTTACGAGTTCTACACTTGGAAAGGTATCGACTGTGATATCTGCAAGAAGCCGTACCCAGGTAAGCTTCTGTGATGTCAGAGTACTTCATGGCTAGCGGCAAGAAGTACTCACTGCTGAGCTACGAAAAGCAGCCTCCTCCGTTCATCGTCTTCGACTTGTACAACAAGGAACTGAACACACTGCGAGGCTGCTTCGTGATAAAGAAGACGAGGAACTACCTCAAGATCGTACGAGAGAGTCACTGCAGGGTCGAGGCCAAGAATGCGACATACGGCTGTCGGATATCTCGATCTCGAGGAGCCACTCGATGCTCATGTACCGCAACGGCGCTTTCTTCGTGAACGACTGTGTGTCCAAGTTCGGCACACTCATGATGGTCAGGAACCACTTCCAGACCTCCAGCCAGTCGCCGACTCACATGTACCAGATCGGCAAGTGCGTCATCGAGTTCCACGTGAAGAAAGTAGAGAAGAAGTGTCTCAGCATCTGTGGAGGGTAGTCTTTCCTGACAGCTAGCAACAAAGATACGGTTCCCCTGCCGAAGAACCCTTTCGCTTCTTTGGATGATGAAAGTGACTACCTGTCAGAGACGGTCATCGAGGAGCAAGAACTCGAACGAAAGAAGAGAGAAAACCTCAACAAACCCGATGCTCAGCCAGTCCAGTATCTTCCAACTTACCAGACCCGAAGCTCCTGATCAGAACAACCATGATGCATCTGAAGAAGACGTCTTCGAGAGAGACATCAATCCTAACGATGTCGTCATCCATGCCAACGGCAATGGTGCTCATCAACCCGCAGCTGCTCCTCAACAAGCCCGTCCCAACACCTCGAACCCCCAGCCAGCAAATCCACAAGAGAGAAACAACAACGCATCTGCTAGGCCAGGAGCGCAGATCGACAGGTCAGTCACCCACAACCCCCAGGGAGACAGACCAGCCAACAACCCGGCCAGCGAACAGCCTCGAGCGAACGACGACGACCTCTTCAACAGCGAGGTTTTCGGCAACCAGCAGCAGCAAGTCAACAACGACGAAGAATTCGACTTCGACTTCGAGAGCAGTGACCACAATGCAGAAAACCCTGCCAACCCAAACCTCGGCAACTTCGAAACCAACAACCGAAGACCTGCGAACGGAATCCAAATCTAGCTATCTAACTACTTTATATATTAATCGAAGCATCTCATCGATCGTGCACTATTAACTGACCCGCTACGAATATTCAAATTTACAATGGCCGATCCGAAGATGGAAGAAGAGCAGAAGACCAACATCAACGTGTTCATCAGAGCCAGGCCTCTCAAGAGCACCACCTCTTGCATCGAGTCCATCGAAAAAGACGACAAGTCGATCAACCGTAGGCGAGACTCACCCAGTGAAGAAAGACTTCGAGATTCGGAAGTTCAAGTTCAGCCACATCTTCAGAGACAACGACGACCAGAACGCCGTCTTCAAGAAGACCGCGATACCCATACTCGACTGCGTCATCGAAGGCTACAACGGCTGTCTCATGGCCTACGGTCAGACAGGCACTGGCAAGACGCACACCATCTTGGGCAAGCGAGACGGACTGCTGCCCAAATCGCTGGAGTACATCTTGTCTCGCAACAACATCAAAGACGACCGCTTCGTCGTGGACATCTCCTGTCTCCAGATATACATGGAGAACCTCACTGACCTCTTCGACTACAAGAAAAAGTCGATTCAAATCAGAGAGAAGAACGGAACCTTCGTCGTGACCAATTCGGTCTGGGTCCGACTGAACAACTTCGACGAAGCCATCAAGGTCTTGGAGGAGACCGAGAACAGACGCAAGTCTTGCAGCACTCACATGAACCAGTTCTCCTCCCGCTCGCACGCGATCTTCATCATCAAAGTGACCAACATCAAGAACCTCACTTCTTCCAACCTCTTCCTCGTCGACTTGGCAGGCAGCGAGCGCATCAAGAAGTCCTACGCACAAGGCAGTCAGCTCGATGAAGCCATCAGCATCAACACCTCGCTCATGGCGCTCAGCAAGTGCATCTACGGCATCTCCGAGAACAAGTGGAACCACATCCCATACCGCGAGTCGAAGCTCACCAAGATACTCCAAGAGACTCTCGCCGGTAATGGCAAGACCGTCATCATCATCACCATCAGTCCAGACAACCTCGACATCGAAGAAACCATCAGCTCGCTCAAGTTCGGCCAGCGAGCGAGCAAAATATACTGCACGCCGAAGATCTGCAAGATCGAGAATGAATACCTGACCAACAACATGTTCATCCTCGACGATCAAAAGAAAATCCTCGAAGAAGAAAACCTGCATCTCCGAGAGCAGTGCAAAAAGCTCCTTAAGATCGTCGAAAGCACTGCCTCCAAAAGCAAAGGTCAAAAGCAGCCACTGAGTCAAGAAGACTGCGACGAGATCTCCAAAGACCTCAACAGCATCCTCGACGGCGACTCCGATGAACAGCCACCAATCAGCCACTCCGAATACCAACGACTGCTCCAAGAGAACGATGCGCTCAAGACTCGCATCGACGAGATCGAACTCGAAGCTTTCGACAACATGCGACTGACCTACGAAGAAGTCGAGAACAACCTCTACAACGAAATCAACGAGCACAAACAAACAAATAAAAAACAAGCCAAAACCATATCATCGATGAACAAAAAGCTCGAAGAACTGACGAGAGAGCTCGAGACGACCAAGAGAGAGATGAGCGTCCTCAAGAAGTCTGAAAGCAAAGAGACCATCAGATCTGAGTCAACAGTATCGCTCAACGAAGACAAGAGGACACACGAAAAGTCTGATGACTCGCTGAGCTTCGAAGGCCAAACCCTCGCTGCGAAAGTGTTCGAGGCTCTGCAGGCGCTCCATAAGTCCGGCATCGCAAACGACGATCTTGCCTTGAGACAGAGACTGGCTGAGGTGCTGCAGACAGGCGAGTCTGCCTACTCCTCACTCAAGAAGTCTGATAAACAGACAGATAATATTATCCAGCCACAGGAAGATAAGTACCAGTCATGCTACATATCGATCAGGTCCGTACAGTCGAATAGACACAGAGGCATCTTGACTGACCTCACTCACTCGATTCAAAACGAAGTACAGGTCGACCCTCAGATTGATCAATCCGTCCGAGTCCAGTCCACCGTCGAGGGTCACTTTGAAGATGAGCAAGAGGAGGAAGAAGAAATCTCCAACAACGAAAGCGCCGAAGAGCTGTCAGTCGGCAACAGGAGCGTAGGCATCGACGCAGCAGCTGAAGCATACATGTCTGCCTCTCAAGACCAAAAGGCAGAAGCAGCTCTCCGCATCAGCAGAATCCTCGAAGGCTTGATCTCCGACATCGACAGGAGGTGTGCAAGCCTCAACACGACGACGATGAGAGAAGTCGATGCTCTCGAGAGCGTGGCGAACAAGTTTTCTTCAAGCTTCACATCCTTCGTCAATCACATCGCCTTTAAAGCGCTGCTGGATGACTCCAACAGCTCGCGAGAGTCTGTGCTCAAGGTAGCAGTCAACACGATCATCGAGAACTTCGTGAAGAGGATGATCTCGCTGCGGTTTTCCGAGAAGCGCATCAGTCTGCTCACGTCGCAGAACAGGTTTCTCAAGGGAATCGTGTTCGACGAGTCCGTCAGAGAGGGCTGCCTCGAAGTGATCAGACGGAGAAACCTCTCACTGAAGGCGATCCACAAGATACAGGTGGCCTACAAGAAGTACAGGTGGAGGAAGTCCTACAACAAGACGCAGCGGTCGACAGGCATGTTCGACTGGGGAAGAGTCAGGGCAGCCATGGGCAAGGAAAACATCCAGATTCTCCTCGATGACGTCGAGACTTCAGTCAAGTGTCTCCAAAAGTTTTTCTTGAACTCTTCTCCAGCTTAATTAAAGTATTTATTTATTCCTGTTTTTACTGAGACAGTCTCCTTACCTCCGTCTCGTCTTGCTCCTGCACCGCTGATTCGGACATGCCTCTGAAGGTCTTGATGAACTCCTCAAAGGACTTGAACACCCTCGCTTGGATCGCTTTCAAGAACCTCGCCTCCACATTGAACTCTGCCTTCGACACGTGCAAGACACTCAGACTCGGGTTGTGTTCGAGCACCTGCTGCCAGTACCCGAAGGTTTGGATCAACAAAGCGTGGTGCATGTGGTCGAAGACTGCCTCGTTGGACTCATCGGGGTTCGAAGGCTCGCCTCCGTCCTGAGAGACGCACAAGAAGTTGCAGAGGTTTTTGAGCTTTTTGCTCTGCTTCATCGACTTGCTCTCATTCGACCCGATGGCATCGACGTGGTCGAACTGGAACACTTGCCTCAGGAAGAAGGTGATCCTGATGGAGTTGCAAGCCAGCACGAACTGCTTCCTCTTAGTCGAAGTCCTCATCATCTTTGCTTCCTGAGGATGTCTCTGCAGAAACAATCTCAGCTGGTTAATGGCCATCAGGCCTCCTCCGCGGATGTCCAGCCTCGGATTGCTCGTCTGAAAGCCCAGCGCTTCCCACCTCGAGTCATCGCGGTTTCTGGGTGAGTCTTCGCCGGGGAAGGCAGTGGTGAACAGGAGGTGCAGCTGCTTCTCGTCTTCTTCGGAGGTCTGGCTGAACACTCGGAGAGCTTTTTTTCTTAGGCGGAAGTATCTGCCTTTGTCGTCTTCGGTGAACTTCGGCTTTCTGCAGAATGATTCGAAGCACATGAAGCAGCAGCAGTGCAAGAGCATGTAGAATGTTTGGAATCCGACTGTATACACAAAGCCTGGCAACCTTTTGAGCAGACGCCAGCAAATGATGAGTGCTGCTTTGAGGTGAAAGGCCAGATCAGCAAATATTCGAACGAGTCTGTCCGACATTAGTGATGGCCTCGAGCTTCGGTCATCAGATGGCCTAAGCCTGTAAGTCATCGTATTATGGATTGAACGTAATTAATGTTTGAGTCGCTCGTTAAGCGAGTGCAGCATTTTCTGTCTGTTCTTGTGGTAGCTTTGCGAAGTGCTCCTTGATAGGATCAGGAGTCAGATACTCGAGAGTCTTCAGGTTCTTTTGATTTTGGTATTCTCTCAAGATGTCGTCTTTCGTTCCATGGGTTTTGACGGCTTTCTTGTGTTTCTAGTGTGAGTCATATGTACCTCTTTGAGCTGCTCGATCATCTTGTTGGTCACGGTCTTGGGGTTCTTGACGAAGTCTTCGTACTTGATGCAGACCAGATCCCAGTTGTTCTGTTCGAGAATTCGCTTCTTGAGCTCGTGCTGGATGTTCGGCAATCCGAAGAAGTTTTCTCTGCCGGGATACTCGATGAGAACTCCGACTTGATGAGGGTACATGCAGATGTCGACCAGATACAGGTTCTCCCACCCATACAAGATCTTCATGTCGATCTGGTTGTCGTGGCCGATGAGCGAGTAGATCTCCATCAGTTGCCTCGGTCATCTGTTCTTACTTCTCTTTAGTCTGGTTCATCGACCTTAAAGGATTGAACTCAGTAGCAGCGTGGTAAAGTCTGTTGTCGTAGAAAGTGAAGTTCCAGTCCGGATAGAGACTCGAGAGGTAGAGTCTGAACTGCTTGAAGGTCGAGTAGTACTTCGCAGGTGCGTAGTACTTCATTCTGGACAGGCTTCTGAAGATTCTGATGAGCAGCTGCTCGTCTTTGATGCTAGCGAAGAGGGCTCCTTGGACGATGTACTTGAGCGAGCGGTAGTTGAGCTTGTCGTGGTCGAGGAACTGCTTCAAGAGAGGGTCGAGAACTGCGAGCACTTCTTTGCTGAGCTTGCCCACAGACGATAGCGAGTAGAAGACGTATATTGCATTGTGAGGAGCCAGCGACAGAGACTTGCCAGCAACCATCGCAGCGATTTTATCCCAGAAATTCATCGTGGCTCCATTCGATCCGAAAGATATCTGACTCATCAGTCTGATGAAGTCGACCTTCAGCTCGATCGGCAGAGCAGAGAACTCCTTCAAGATGCGCTTCTCCATTCTGGTGATGATTGGCTACCTCGAATACAGCTCATTAACGTTTTGGATTTTAGAGTTTTCGAGTGCACTGCCGAGTCTGTAGATGGCTTCGATGGTGAGCTGATCGAATTTGTCGGTGATCTTATCGACGAACATCTCGAGCACTTCGTTGGCCTCCTTCAACGCATTCTGTTCGATGCCTCTGGTCTTCCGGTCGAAGGGAGGAATCCTCGCAGTCACGTATGCGTAGAAGTAGTTGACCAGCACCTCGGGACCCTTTTGGTCAGCGGCTCTTAGGATCTCTTCACTGCGGGACTTGAGAGCTGCCATCCACCTTTCGAAGACCTTGAGCTTTCGGTTGTTCGTGTTGGTCATGATGAAGAAAACCAGCTCGTCGATGGTGAGCAGATCGAAGTCGTCCATGATCAGTTTGAGGATGGCTTCTCTCGTCGGCTGCGAGCAGGCTTTAGGGAACTTGAAGATCATGGCGTAGTACATCATGATCAGCTCTGAGGAGTTGAACATGTGCAGCGAGTTGTTGATGGTTCTCTCGAGGTCTCTCCACAGCCCCTGCACGTCCTTTCGATATGAGAGATCCTTCGCCAGTCTCATGACCAGCTTCGGCAGTTCTTTGAAGTGCAGGTCGCCCATGAATCGCTTGACTTCATGGATTTCTGGTCAGCTGGGAGTACTTTGAACAAGGAAGTCGTCTTGGACGTAGAGCGAGTCCATGTCGAACTCGAGGTCAGCGACGGACAGAGGAGTGTTGTTCTCGTCGACGTACTTGCGGCTGATGTGGTCTGCCACGTCTCGCAGCAGCTTCTCGTACTGAGGGTTCGTCAGTGTCTGCGGCTCTGCGAGTTTGTCGTTGAAGGAGTTCTTTCTGGCTGAGTCGAGAGTACATCTGCATGAGTAGGTGGTAGTTGTGCAGCTTGGGGGTGCCGTAGAGCTCGAGGGGACTGGTTTTGTCCACATCGAGCATCTGAGGGAGCTCCGTCCCGAAGACGTAGTCGTTCTCGATGATCGGGTCGGCCTGGATGGGGCGGGCCTCGAGCAGCTTGCCCTTGTAGTCTTCTGCGTAGTAAGCCTCGACCTGCTGCTTCTTGTATTCCTTGACCTCCTCTGGTCGCAGGTACCTGTTCTTCTGCTCTTTCTTTTCGAATGTGGTGTCGTACCATGCCTTCCTATCTCCCACCGGCAGCTTGACTACAAAGCCTCGCTGCAAGCTGCTCCTCAGTATCGATCTCGCCAGTTGAGACATGCTTCCTCCGATTATCTTCAAAAATATTTGAGGCCAAATACAAGTATACAGCAAACCAACAAAAAGTC
>JFJP01033038.1_pt1 | contig 10639 bp, 6 predicted proteins | sample 431651 | NCBI WGS metagenome assembly JFJP01 (sample SAMN02602958, study PRJNA72255) | Microbial mat metagenome, whole genome shotgun sequencing project. | biome: fresh water; feature: sink hole; material: water; isolation source: purple microbial (photo- and chemosynthetic) mats found in...
AATGCCCCAAAACTTTGTCCACCAGTACCCGTTGCTTTAATGGAAATAGTATTGTCAGACAAACCCGCATGACCATATCTTTTTGCAACTTCGCCAGAAAGCATTGCGCCAAAACTCCGATTGTAGTTTTTAATTTCAACAGGAATTTCAACGGGCGTTTGTGAATTGAGAGCAATTTGCGCCTTTTCAATTAATACTTTATCGAGGGCTTTCTCTAATTCGTGATCTTGGGTTTCACAATGAGAAATCGGGGTATCAACTTGAGGTTTGTGGAACAACTTGCTCAAATCTAAACCTTTCGCTTTCCAATGATCAATTGCTCTGCGCATATCTAATTTGTCGCTGCGACCGATCATTTCATTTAAAGTTCTAAAACCGAGTTTCGCCATAATTTGACGAACTTCTTCCGCCACAAAAAAGAAATAATTAATGACGTGCTCAGGTTTTCCAACAAAGCGTTTTCTCAATTCAGGGTCTTGCGTTGCAACGCCGACCGGACAAGTGTTCAAATGACATTTGCGCATCATCAAACAACCCGCCGCGATTAATGGGGCGGTTGCAAAACCAAATTCGTCCGCGCCCAACAACGCGCCGATCACCACGTCACGACCTGTGCGCAAACCGCCGTCGACTTGCAAACACACCCGTCCGCGTAACTTATTGAGAACTAAGGTTTGTTGCGTTTCGGCTAAACCCATTTCCCAAGGCGAACCCGCGTGTTTGATCGATGAAACGGGGCTTGCACCCGTGCCGCCGTCGTAACCCGAAATCGTGATGTGATCGGAATGCGCTTTCGCCACGCCCGCCGCAACCGTGCCCACGCCCACTTCGGAAACCAATTTGACGCTGATCCGCGCTTGAGGATTGACGTTTTTGAGGTCAAAAATCAATTGTGCGATGTCTTCAATCGAGTAAATGTCATGATGCGGTGGCGGTGAAATTAAACCCACGCCAGCGGTTGAATGACGAACTTTGGCGATGATTTTGTCGACTTTGTGCCCGGGTAATTGACCGCCTTCGCCTGGTTTTGCCCCTTGCGCGATTTTGATTTGAATGTCGTCGGCGTTCACCAAATATTCGGTCGTCACGCCAAATCTACCCGATGCGACTTGTTTAATTGCTGAACGTAAAGAATCACCATTTGCTAAAGGTTTGAAACGCTCAGATAATTCGCCGCCTTCACCCGTATTTGATTTGCCGCCGATGCGGTTCATTGCAATTGCTAACGTGGTGTGTGCTTCGTAAGATATTGATCCAAAAGACATTGCTCCCGTTGCAAAACGTTTGACAATTTCTTTTGCGGGTTCAACTTCTTCTAACGGAATGCTTTGTTCAGCGTATTTGAATTGCATTAAACCGCGAATCGTTAACAGTTTCTCACTTTGTTCGTTGATAGTTTTTGCAAATGCTTGATATTTATCAGGTAAATTACCGCGCACCGCGTGTTGCAAATCGGCAATCGTTTGAGGTGTCCAAGCGTGGGCTTCGCCGCGTGTGCGAAATGCGTATTCGCCGCCCGCATCAAGCGCGTTTCGATACAACGGCGCGTCGCCAAACGCAATTTGATGACGACGCACGGTTTCTTCTGCGATTTCTTTTAATCCCACGCCTTCAATTTTAGACGTTGTTCCTTTGAAATATTGCTCGACAAATTGGCTTTGTAATCCAATCGCATCAAAAATTTGCGCACCACAATAGGATTGATAAGTTGAAATGCCCATTTTCGACATCACTTTCAACATTCCTTTACCAACCGCTTTGATATATTTCTTATGTAAATCAAGGGCTTTCTGAGGATTTAATTGAGAAAGTACATCAAACACCAAATACGGATTGATCGCTTCTGCACCATAACCCGCTAATACGCAGAAATGATGAGTTTCTCTCGCTTCACCCGTTTCTACGACTAAGCCCGCTTTAGTTCTTAATCCAACCCGAATCAAATGATGATGAACCGCCGCAGTTCCTAATAAAGCAGGGATTGCAATATTATCTGCGTCGACTTTGCGATCCGATAAAATCAAAATGTTATTGTTTTCTTTAACGGCATATTCTGCGGCTAAACACAATTTATCGAGCGCGATTTTCATTCCATTTGCGCCGTCTTTTGCGGGATAGCACAAATGCAAGGTTTTAGTTTGAAATGCGCCCGATGTTTTGGTTTCAATGGTGCGGATTTTCTCTAAATCACCATTCGTTAAAATCGGTTGATGGACTTCTAAACGTTTGTGAGAACCACCACCATTTAATCCTAACAAATTCGGACGCGGTCCAATCAAAGAAACCAACGACATCACTAATTCTTCACGAATCGGATCAATTGGAGGATTTGTAACTTGAGCAAAACCTTGTTTGAAATAATCGTAAAGCAATCTTGAACGGTTGGAAAGCACCGCAACTGGCGCGTCGATGCCCATTGATCCAATCGGTTCTTCACCATTATTTGCCATCGGTTGCAATATAAATTTGGTATCTTCTTGGGTATAACCAAAAGCCTGTTGACGATCTAAAAGGGTTTGTGGATCGGCTGCCATTGGGGCAATTTCAGAAGGAAGTTCTTCTAATTGAATTTGAGAATCATGTAACCAATGTTGATACGGTAATTTTGAAGAAAGTTTTTCTTTCAGTTCGACATCATCGATAATTCGACCTTCATTCAAATCAATGAGCAACATCTTACCCGGTTGTAATCGCCATTTTTTAATGATTTTACTTTCTGGAATCGGAAGAACACCCATTTCTGAAGCTAACACTACGCAATCATCATCTGTAATTAAATAACGTGCTGGACGCAACCCGTTTCTATCTAAAGTTGCTCCAATTTGCTCACCATCCGTGAAAGCAACCGCCGCAGGACCATCCCAAGGCTCCATTAATGCCGCGTGATATTCGTAAAACGCCCGACGTTTCGTGTCCATTAACGGATTGTCCGCCCACGCTTCAGGAATTAACAACATCATTGCGTGCGCTAACGAATAGCCGCCCATAATTAAAAGCTCTAAAGCATTGTCAAAACAGGCAGAATCAGATTGACCTTCGTCGATGAGGGGAAAAATTTTTTCTAAATCGTCGCCCAAAATTTCCGAAGCCATCGATCCGCGCCGCGCCGCCATCCAATTCACGTTGCCGCGTAAGGTATTGATTTCGCCGTTGTGTGCGATCATGCGGAACGGATGCGACAAATCCCATGTTGGGAAAGTGTTGGTCGAAAAACGTTGATGAACAAGGGCTAATGCGGAAACCATCCGTTCGTCGTTCAGATCGGGATAATATTTTTCGACTTGATCTGCTAAAAACATTCCTTTGTAAGCGATTGTTTTTGTTGAGAAAGAAGGAAAATAAAAATTCTCACGTCCGCCGATGCCGCAAGTTTGGGCTTCGTGTTCGACTTGTTTGCGGATCACGAACAATTTGCGGTCTAAGTTTTGAGTGGATTCGCCTTTGCCAACAAAGACTTGCTTAACAACGGGTTCGACGGCTTTGACGGGCGCGCTTAAACAGTCGTTTTGAGTGGGGACTTCGCGCCAGCCGAGTAGAATTTGTCCTTCTTTTTCAACGGTTTGGGCGATCAATTTTTCAGCGTCGGCACGTTTTTGAGGATCGCGGGGTAAAAAGACCATTCCCACGCCGTAATCGCCTGATTTTGGAAGAGAAATATTTAATTTAGCACATTCTTCGCGTAAGAATTGGTCAGGAATTTGAATCAACAGACCCGCGCCATCGCCAACTTTGTCAGCCCCTTCTGCGCCACGATGTGTTAAATTAGTAAGAATTTCAAGACCTTGCTTGATAATAGTATGATTTTTGTGACCTTTGATGTGAGCAATAAAACCCACCCCACATCCATCATGCTCAAAACGGGGATCGTACAAACCTTGTGCGGCGGGCAGTGCGCGGTGACTCATAATTTTTTGACCTCAAACTTTGGGTGTAAATTCACTTACCTATAAAAAATCCGAACTTATCATTATACACCCCAACGCACACTTACGTGATGATTTCCCTAAATCTATTGCGGTTCTTTAATTATTGCTCACACGCGATTGATTGAGGTTTGGGGACTTTAAATGTCAAAGAAAAGCTATCTAAAACATTTCTTTGCGAAGAAGTTGCTTCAATTTTCAAACGAAATACTGGAATATCTAAATAACGATCTTGAACTTTTAAACCTACAAATCCTTTTTTCTTCAATTCATTTAAGCGATTTTGTAAAGTTTTCTCGGTGCGAAATGCGCCCAAATTAATCAAATATCCGCCTTTTTCATTGCGAATTAATGTGTAATCTTTTACTTTTTTAAGCGCCAAACGTTTCAACAGTTTTTTTGCAACCTCATGACTAGCAGCGGGTAAAAATACGGTACGTCCAGACTTTACTCGATTTTTCCAATCTGTTACTTTTGAGAAAACTTTTTGTTTGTCTAACCATTGTTTTGCTTTGGTTGCTCCAGATTTTTTTTCATAAACACCTGAATAATAACAATTCTTCTTATTTTTTTTACTTTCTTTCTTTGAAGCAGCCAACGTAATTGGCAATTGATCTTCAGATGAATTTTCTGACTTAACTTTTTCTAAAACTTCGGTTTCTGATTTTGTTTCTGAAGAAATAGGTTTATCGACAATTTTAACAGGTTCAATTTTTCCAATTGGTGGCAGTAGTTTTTCTTCAGATTTTATTTCTACAGGCTTAGATGTTATTTCAACTTTTTCCACGACAGTTGTTTTGTCGATGGCTTTATGTTCTTCAACAGGCATTTGAGGTGTTTCAATAGGTTTTTGTTCTGCCAAAGTGATTTTTTCGGGTGTTTTTGCGGGTTCAGGCGTTTTTTCCGATTTTTCCACAACTTTAGGTGGTTCGACTTTTGACGCAACATCGATTTTATTTTCAGGAGGATTTGTGGTTATTAGAGGCGTGCTAACTGCTTGATCTATCGATGAAGTCATACGGTCAGCTTCATTTTTTAGACCTTTTAGAACATCAAAGGCTTGAGTAGCAATTTTTACGGGGTCTTCTTGAGAAACGGTGTCTGGCTGTGCAATTGCAACTGTTTGAATTTCTTTGTTTTTCGATTCGGGAGAAGGCGTGTCAGAAATGGGCTTTTCTGGTTTTTTAGATTCAACCACTTCAATTACGGGTTTAGATGGTTCTGCGTTGATTTCTTTGATTAATTTTAATTGCGGCACATCTTTGGGCAAGGGTGCAGGTTCGAGTTGAGCGGTTTTTTGGACGATTTCGTCGTGAAAGAAGAAAAAGCCCACATTTGCGAGAATTAATAATAAAGCGATGTATTTCATAGTTTTTGTTCGTCCGCCCAGCGCGTAAGTCCTTGTAAAACCAAATCAGGAAGGTGTAAAAAATGGCATTTCAAATGCGGAATGATAAAAATCGCATCGCCGCCCGTTAAAATCACTTTTGCTTGATGCGCAACGGCAACTTTTTCAATGCAACCCGCAATCGCATAAATTGTACCCAACGCAATGCCATCGTGGGTATTTTTTGCAAGATTTAAATCTTTAACCTCTTGATTAAATTGAATATTTTTTAATGCTGCTGCTTTTTGAGTTAAAGCATCGCGTGAGGTTTGTAATCCTGCTAAAATCAAACCACCTAAATGTAACCCATTGATTTGTAAAACATCTATCGTAACCGCCGTTCCGCAATCGACCACGCACAAATTTTTGGATAAATAAGGCTTTGATCCAATTAACGCCAACCATCGATCAACCCCTAAAGTGTGTGGATTTTCATAACCATTTAAAATATCACAATTTTTTTGAGTTGTTTGAGCAAAAATCGGCGAAATATTCCAAACTTTTTCACACCATTCACTTAATAAAATATTTAAATTGGGCTTTCCAACATTTGAAATATAGACATTTGATGGTATTGCTAAATCCTTCCAAAATTTCTCTAAAATATCAATAAAATCAACTAGTTGATAATTAATAGCTTGAATAGGAGATAAAGCATTTTTCTCACATTGTGCCCATTTGAGGCGACTGTTGCCGACATCTACGAAAAGTTCCATACTGCTTATTTTAACAAAGGATTTGCACAAATGGCGTGGATTTATTTAATAATTGCGGGATTATTGCGCGAGGCGGGTTGGGGATTGGCGGTGCTTTGTATTTTTGGAAGTGGTTTCTTTCTGTGGCTTGCACAAAAACACCTTTCAATGGGCGTAGCTTACGCAGTGTGGACGGGCATTGGTGTGATCGGAACATTTGGGATCGGCGTAATCTTTTTCGGCGATCAATTTAATATTGGAAAATCAATTTCTATTCTATTGATTTTAATAGGAATTATCGGATTGAAATTTACTTAATTGTTCTATTTTGCCCTAAGATGTTTAAAGACTTTTCCTATCTAATTAAATGCTCGTTGTTTTGAAATATTTTTAAATTAATTTTGAGCAACTTAATCCAAAATTTATATAGATTTACTGTTATTCGGGGGTTTTGATGATGAGTTGATCGGCTTGTTGGGTGAAGGTGAGGTATTTTAAGAAACTCATGCCGAGGAGGATTTCTTCGCCGTCCATCGAGGGGCTGACGTGACCACCCACATCGCTGAGGGTGATGTCGCCTAAGGTGACGGTGTCGAGGCGGGTTAAATAGGCTTTGGTGCGACCGTTGGCGGTGCTGACGGTGATTTCGGATTTTTCTTCTAAGTTCAAACGTTGCGCGACTTTGCGAGGAATGGCGACGCTGGTTGCGCCAGTGTCCACAAAAAAAGTCACGGGTTGACCGTTGATTTTGCCGTTCGCAACGTAATGCCCTTGATGATTGCGTTGCAAAGTGACGGTTTTCGAACCGCCCGATAAATTAACGTTGGGATTGTGGCGACGATCGAGTATCCCATTGAAAAACCACGTTAAAAGCACTAATGCGATCACCCACGCCGCCGTGAGCATTCCTTTGCCTAATTTGTTGGATTCCATAAAAAGTCCATATTTATCAATTAGTTAGTTGTAATAAACTCGCATCAGCAGGGATTTGCATGATAAAAGTCGTGCCTTCGCCAGAGTGACTTTCGACATCAAACGTTCCGCCCATCAATCGGCAAAATTGCATCGTCAACGTCAATCCAACTTTCTGAGTATAAACCTGACCGCCCAAATTTTTCAAATCCGCGAAAAATAACCGTAATTGTTGCACTTGTTCAGTGCTCATTCCGATGCCTTCGTCGCTGACTTTCAAAGTAATCCAATCCATTTGATGGTGTTTTTGGCGTTGCGCAGAAAGCGTGATAACCCCTTGTTTTGAAAAGCGTCCTGCATTATTTAGCAAATTCATCAACATTTGACGAATTTTTGCCAAATCCGTTGTCATCGTTCCCAAAGCGCCTTCCAAATTCAGCTTCAAAATATTTCCTTGATGTTCCACTAAGGGTTGCACTGTTGCTGCAATGTCTTGTAATATTGGAACTAAATCAAAAGTTTCTAAATACAAATCCATCCGACTTGATTCGATTTTCGATAAATCAAATAGATTATTAATCAAATCCAACATATGGAAACTTGCACCATGAATTTTTTGTAAATCTGGTACGAGTTCTAAATAGCCAAATTCATCCGCATCTTCTTGCAAAATTTCAGTATAACCAATGATCGCATTCATGGGTGTTCTTAATTCATGGCTCATATTTGCGAGAAACCGATTGCGCGTTTTATTTGCATCATCAGCTTTTTGCCGATACATACCAGATTCAACCTTCGCTTTTTGAGCAAATGCTTTGAGTTTTTGCATATCTACTTTGGTTTGTTGAACGTATTTATCATATTTTTGTGCTAAGACTTTATAATGATGTAAAGCAGCTTCTGTTTCTTTTAGGCGTTCTCCCATTTTATCCAAAATAGAAACCTGTGAAATGCTTTGTTGTTGGCATATTTTTAATTCGGCAATATTTTCCTCTTCTCGCGTCATCATTTCTTTTGCTTGAATTAATTGTAATGCTAACATTTGATGCAACTTATTGCTTATGGTTTTGATTTCTAGTGTTCCTTGTTGTGGAAATTCCCAAATCCATTCTCCAGATTCCACTTGTACGGGTCCTTGCGAGAGAGTTTTTGATAAATCTAACAATGGCTTTTCAACTTGAACATACTTTAAAGAAATCACAGCAATTCCTAAGATAAAAATAACCACAGTCCACCCAAAATAACCATCTATATTTTCTATAACATATAATTCGCTATCTTGTTGAAAAATAAGCAAAGTTAAATGAGTATTCTTGATTGGTCTCGAGATTAAAATATAGCGTTTTCCATCATCACCGTTAAACTGCAAATGAGTGATAGGTTGTTTTAAAATATTTTGCCAAATTTTTTGCTGTGTAGAACTAAATATATTGTATTGCATCCGATTGCGTTGTCCTAAAAGGTTTTTGGCGGGTGTATTGCTATCACCATTATGTTCACTCACGGTTTCTGTGAGCAATAAACCTGTTTGATGATTAAATAACGCCATTCCTCCAGTATTTCCAATGCGATACTTTTGAATATCAGCAAATAAATTATCGGCTAAAATATCTGAACCAACGACACCTTGAAATTTTCCTGCATTAAAGAAAGATTGAGAAACCGTCATAATTGATTCACGCAAATAGTTTTTGTCAAAATAAAAGGGACTAAATTGGACTTTATCATTTTCTTTGCTGAGATGATAACGGGCTTCTCTTTCATTTGATAGGTAATTACCATCAAACCACGATTTATAATGAAACTTTTTGCTTTCTGTTTGACGATTACGGGGCGTATCTTTGTACAAGATATTTAAAACAGCATTTTTCTCAAAATATTGCTTTGATGTTTCTTTTTCCAAAGCAACATAGAAACTCATAACGTGACTAGATTGCCGCAAATTATCTGTCATCCAATGTTGGAGAAAGGAGTTTCTCACTTCTGGATTAGGGGTTTTCTCTAAAATCCATTGCACTGCGCCTTTCAAACGTTCTACACCGCGTTGTGCTTGAAGAATTTCGTCATTTAATTGCGACGCTTGTTCATTTGCGATGGTTTCTAGCTTTTGAAGCGCTTGTTTCTCAGCGGTTTGATAGTATTCCCATTGCATGGAAATCCACAGCAATAATTGCGAAAGCAAAATTATACCAAAGGTAATTAATAACACTTTGATTGAGAAAGTTTTTTTCGATAATCGCGCAGGTAATGATTGTAACAAATTAGTGGCTTGAGAAAGCGTATCTTTCCAAGCAAAGTTGGGTTTGGGCATATTATTCTCCCACCATTATTTTGGTTTAGTGACTGTTTTATGGGCGTTGCAGCACGCTTTATGCCAAGTATTGGCGAATAAAAGCGGGACAAGTGCGGTTATAATAACGGTTTGAGTGGGATTTTGAGAATTTTTATGCCTTTTACGTTGCTTGTGACAGGTAGCGCGGGATTTATTGGATCGGCGATGACTCGACATCTCATTGATAATAATGAAATAATTCCAATTTTCATATAAAAATAAAACTATTCTCCCCTCTCAGGTAGTGTTAAAGCAGAGAATGATACCTCAAGCTCCTAACAAAGTATGAAATACTTTAACAGAATCAAATAAATAGAGAAGTTTGCTAAGATATTTTTTGAGAATAACCTAATAAGTTTCTTATATTTTTTTATTGGAAAATGGTCAACTTTTGCGTTACATCGATCCGCGTCGTTGTTTTAATTGACGGCGATCCATTTCAACACAAACTTTTAGCACATTCGGGGATTTTACCAACTCGTTTAAAATTTAAGCAATTTCTTTATGTGTATGGAAGAAACAATTAACCTTGTCATCATTGCAAATCTTTAATTCAACACATCACTCAAGGTCAACGTTCGACTTATTTTTGCCCAAACTGCCAGAAATGAATTTTGATTCTCTTATCTAAACTAACCTATAATACAACCTTTCTAAACTTATCCAACTTGGAAACTTCATGAACCCATCAAAAACACCAACTTTATCAACGACTTACCCCCCCCCCATTTTACTTTAATTAAATCAATGGCTTGTGGCTTGGCTTTGTTGGCAAGTGGTCAGGCGATAGGGGCTAATTACTACAGTACTGGAAACATATCAGCGGCAAATCCTTTTGGAACACTATCCAATTGGCTTACCGATGCTTGCTCTGGTTCTGGCGGAACAACGACCGCAACAACCACTCCTTCACAAACGCCATCTGATGTTTTTAGCATTTGTGACAATCACTCTTTAACGCTTTCAACTAGCAATATTGTTTCTTTTTGGGTTCTTCGGTTTGGGACAACAGGGACATCATTTTCTGGGGTGCTTAAATTTTCATCGGGTTCTAAGGTGATTGGAAATAGGAACACCACTCTTCCCTCTATTGCGCTGAATGTATCAAGCATGACCTCTGGTGACAATATTAATATTGAAGGAGGCAGTCCAAGTGAGAAATCAGTCATCTTCAGTAGCGTGACAGGCGGAAGTTTAAGTTGTGGTAGTCCAGCCACACTTTACACTGCTGGAAATCCCATTGCTCCTAGTACAATTTGCACCGTCACGGTTAATGCACCACCACCCACGAACGCCCCAATTGATCTGCATTTCTCAAAACAAGTTGAAAGCTATTCAACTGAAATAGAATTAAAATAATTTTCTTCTTTTAGATCATAAAAAACCTGTC
>JFJP01006025.1_pt1 | contig 10638 bp, 9 predicted proteins | sample 431651 | NCBI WGS metagenome assembly JFJP01 (sample SAMN02602958, study PRJNA72255) | Microbial mat metagenome, whole genome shotgun sequencing project. | biome: fresh water; feature: sink hole; material: water; isolation source: purple microbial (photo- and chemosynthetic) mats found in...
CGCGAGTTCGCGGCAAGCGGGTACCCTGTGCAGTCTCAAACGGTGCAGTTAGCCACCGCTCGATGTACATCACGATCCAGTCTTCCTTGATGTGCTTGCGTATCGCCTTGAGCAAGAGGCCATGATCAATTTGATCGAAGGCCGCTTTGATATCAAACTCCACAACCCAGTCGTATTGCCAGCACCTCTTTCTGGTGATGGCCACCGCCTGCTTGGCCGACTTCCCGGGCCGGTATCCATACGAATCCGCATGGAACAACGGATCGAGGATCGGTTCAATGAGAAGTTTGAAAGCAGTCTGCCCAACGCGATCTGCCACTGTTGGCACCCCCAACTTTCGAGTACCTCCCGTTGCTTTAGGAATCTCCACTTGTTTGACTGGTGGTGGGAAGTACGATCCCGACGACATCCGGTTCCACAACTTGTACAGATTCTTCGGCAGGTCCTGCTCAAACATCGAAATGGTCTCCCCATCGATGCCAGCAGCACCCCTGTTAGCCTTGACTAGTTGGTACGCCTCCCAGATCGTTCGCTTTGCAATGCCATAAGGTTTTGTTGATGTCATGTCACTCCTCCCCGACACGCGGGTTGGTGACAGTCGTCAACTGGATAACGCTGCCCCTTCGCTCCACTCTCATTACAAAAGTTTCAACACTACTACGGGCAACTCCGCCCCTTGTTACGGCATCGGTATTCTTCCTCATGGTTTCAGCCACTTGTCATTTCCCTTCCCATCCGCAACAAGGTTCTCACGTTCCATACCAAAGCCTGTGTTGAGCTCATGCCGCCTCTACGCCGACTGCCATCAGGGCCGTAAACAGGTCCCGCCCTGACTGATCCTGGAGCGACGAGATGACCCCAGTTTTGACAGCACTTTACGGATTAACGACGCATCATCGAACGGTTTGCTTTCGCTCATCTTCTCAACACTTACCTGCCATCCTTTTAGGACGACTTTTCCACGGTCGCTCACCACCACGCCTTTTGAACGCAGCAGCACCGGGCGGTTTGAAGCCTGCTCCTGCAAGCCGACTTCGGGAGGCCTACTCCCATCTTCAGTACAGCACCACAAGCTTTCGCTTGTGTTCGTGACACACTCTCATCCATCCGCCAGCTGGTCCCGAGCGAGCGTTATCGGCGGCGAAAAATGAGCGCCATGACTGGCAGAATTTTCAAGGCCCAGCGATGCACGGTGGAATGGTCAACAAAGACTCCGCGCTCCTGCATCATTTCTTCCAAATGGCGAAAGCTCAATGGGTAAGCTGCATCCCAACGCACGCACACCAGCATTACTTCCAGCGGATAGTGCAATCGCTTGAGCACTTTGCGCAGTTCGGGGACCATCTCGGTTTCGGCCATGTCTTGCTTACCGACATTTTCATGCGTGGGCGCTTATCGCGACAGAACCCCCCAGCGTGTCGGCGCCGATTGAATATTGACCCACCCTGCCGATTCAAATTTGACCCAGGACGGGTATCCGTGATGCACCAGCGTCAGCATTCCTTTCCATTTGGCTGCCGGAGTTGACCAAACCTTACCATCCACCCCCGGCGTCAATTTGCCACGATTTTCCGTCACTCGTTTCACGGCGAGCATCTTGCCGCTATGCGAGCGGCTCAGCAGGCGTTGCAAGACCTTGACCTTGCCCCACTTGCCAGCCTGAGTTGCCTTAGCGATACGCACTTGGAGTCGATTCACTTCCCGCGTCATTTGCTCCCAGTCAGCCAGAAGCCAATGTGTGTGGGCGTGCGCAGGCGCACCACAAGACGCCGCCATCTCTTTCGAGGTGACTGCATCTTGCGCCATCTGCTTTCCTGCGTTCATCGATTGATCAAGTTCTCTCGCCATAAATGACCCCGCAGAAGTTGGCCCGCTTTCGCGTCAGGTGATGTTGCAACCCGTATCCGCTCCATTACAGTGCGGCATTCGCTTTTTCTGCTTTCCTCTACCCGCAGCACCAACAACCTTCCTCTCGGTCAGCCTGCCACTTGCGCGGCGGCACTACGGGCTTACCCTGTTCCACTTGTATCTCAGATCGGGTCGGACCCTTCAGCTCCGCCGGCGGTTCAACATCCATGGTGGCCCAGTCTTCAAAGACCACACCTGACCGCTCACCGTTTTGGTTCAAGCCTGTCAGCACATTTGGCTTGTTCAACGTTAATTCGAAGTTCACATACGTTGGTCGTAGCCGATCATCCCTTGCTCCTCACCGCCTTTGTGCTGGCAGATTACATTTGGCCTCGCGACCGCATGCACCGGTCTCCCGGTGGCTACGTTGTCCCCAGAGCTTCACACCAAGCCGTTGCCAGCCTCGCATGTCTGGGTAGGGAACGGTTGATGGAACAACCGGTTTCATCCAGGATTACCTCCTGTAAAACAGAGACACAATCGACTTTCAGGTCGCACGAACACGTTTTTTGCCAGGTCGATGCCTACTGTAGTAATCTTCATGTCGGACGCTCCTGTCTGTTCAAGTGGGTTGAAAAACACCTCCACTTTGGCACATACGATGCCGCTAAGGTGGGAGCGTCCGTCCCATTGAGGGGCCCCCAATGAGCATGGTCTCGCCGATGCCGTTGGCACTGGTGTCGGCTGCGTTGCGCACGGTGCGGGTCATTTTTGCTTTGGAGAGGCGTTCCAAACTGCTCAGCACCGTTTTGGAGTTGGACCCGGTGGCGGACAGGCCGATTCCTTTGGCAATTTCTGCGGCGGTTGTGGTGATGGCCAGCAGGGGCAAGTAACGACGAGAACCCGAGAGCTGCATGAGCTACTTAATGGGTTCAACACGTCTGGAATGGTGCGTAGCAATGGTGGTTCAAAGCATTCTCGCGTTGCAGTTGGAAGGGTTTACCCCCGCAATTTCTGCCTGTCGCCAATGCTACAGTCTGCCGGAATTCAAAAATAATGATATAGGGGATGCGGCATGAAACTCAGCGAACGCGAATCGCAAATATTGAATTTGCTCCAGCGCGGATTGACCAACAAAGAAATTGGTAAAGACCTCGGCATCAGCCCGCACACTGTGCGAGACCACATCAGCGGCGTGGCGCTGCGACACGGCATCAAGGGGCGAACAGCGCTGACTGCTTTGCATATCCGCAAAACAATTGTGCAGAATAAGTGAATCCCCCACACGGACCACAACCGACCCCCCTCAAATAGGTGATCCTACAAATGTAGGGCTACATCTGTAGGGTGTTCAAAGCCGGTGAACCTGCCAACAATGCAGGCATGAGTTATCCCCCGCAAACCGCATTGTTCCGCTCTGAAGTAGTCCAGGCCCAAAGCGCCCAGTGGCTGGGCAGCGTACGTTTGCACAGGCCGCTGTCGTTCTCGGTAGTCACCGGCTCTGCGCTGGGCATCGCCCTGCTGCTGGCAGCCTTTGCCACCTGGGGCGAAGTCAACCGCAAGGCGCACCTGTCGGGCCTATTGGTGCCCACGCTGGGCACGCTCAACATCAGCGCACCGCAAGCGGGCACCGTAGCGCAACTGCCAGTCACCGAAGGGCAGACGGTCCAAGCTGGCGACGTGCTGCTGGTGCTCAACGCCGAGCGCAGCAGTCTGCGCAATGGTGTGGCAGACGACACCACAGCCCGCGTCGCCAGCCAAATCGAAGCCCGCCAGCAAACCATTGCCACCGAACGCACCCTGCGTGAGCTGCAAGTGCGCCAGCGCGAACAAGTGTTGAGCGACCGCCTGCGCAGCGTGCAAACCGAGCTGCGCCAGGTGGGCGAAGAGGTCAGCCTGCAAGAGCGCCGCGTGCAACTTGCCCAGACCACTCTGGAGCGCAACCAGCAGTTGGCCAAAGACGGCTTTGTGTCCGCCGCCCAGGTGCAAACCCGGCAAGAAGAACGCATAGACATCGAAGCCCGCCTGCAAAGCGCACAGCGCAGCCGCATGAGCCTGCAACGCGACCTGCAAGCGGTCAAGGCCGAGCGCGACGCCTTGGCCGCGCAATTGCAAGCCGACGTCAACCAACTCGACCGCAGCCGCGCCAGCCTGGAGCAGGAAGCCACCGAAAACACCTCACGCAAAAGCATGGTCATCACCGCACCGCATGCGGGCACGGTCACCGCACTTGGCCTGCAAGCCGGCCAATCCGTGCAAGCCGGGCAAACCCTGCTCACCCTGCTGCCGCAGGCCACGCCCGGTAGTGCAGCGCAAGACAAATTGCAAGCCCACCTCTACGCCCCCAGCCACACCGCAGGCTTTGTGCGCCCAGGGCAAACAGTCTACCTGCGCTACGCAGCCTACCCGTACCAAAAGTTTGGCCTGTACGAGGGGCGCATTACCCGTGTCTCCAGCACCCCCTTTGCCCCCAGCGAGCTGCCACCCAACCTGGCCCAACAGCTGGTCAGCCAGGCGGGCAGCAATGAGGCGCTGTACCGCATCAATGTGCAACTGGTTGACCAGTCGATTCGCGCTTATGGGGTGGACATTGCGCTGAAACCTGGGCTGACGTTGGAGGCGGATGTGCTACAGGAACGCAGGAAAGTTTGGGAGTGGGTGCTGGAGCCAGTGCTGGCGGCGCGGCAGCAGGTCAAAGTTCTTAACACTGATCTGGGAGCCAAGCGCGAAGGCGTTTGAGAAACAGACGGTGTTGGAAGCGCAATGGCCGGGCGCGTTTTCGGCTGTTTGGAAGGAATGGAAAAATCATGAGAGTATTAACTATTGACGAAGCTGACCAAGTTGACGGCGGCGTCGGTGCAATTGGGGCTGCACTCGGTGCAATTGGAGCTGCGGTCGGTGCGTACCAGAACAATGCAAGTGCTGGAACCATAGTTGCGGCAGGGTTGCTTGGTGCAGTAGCCGGGTTCTTCGGTGACATTGCAGCAACGCCAGGGATCGGCGCAGGGACGGCTGCAATGTTTGGGGCGTATTCGATTTCCGTTGCAGCGACGGCTGGACTTTTTACCATGTCGGTTACGGTTGGTGACATACAGCTTTACCAAGAGGACTACGCGAGGTAGTTGAGGTCGATTGTCCTGGCCCATCAGCGACTGGGTGTATTTCCCTGACCTTGGGCGCTTTCGCTAGCCCGGGTCAATCAAACTCACAAAACATTTTTGACGCAGGTAGTCAGAGGAAAGAAGTAAATATGTCAGATGCCAGTTTTTACGCGGTACTTGCAATCACTACTTCGCTGGGTGTCGTTGTTGTAGTTCCGAAGCTTCACTCGAGCAATTACAAATATGTTGGATATTTCGCTGTTTGCGTGGTTTTTGCTGGGTTTACGGCGGTAGCCATTCCTCGCGAGTTTGATCTATTGGAAAAGTTGGCTCGCGGACTTTCGACCGGGATTACTGTTGTAGTACTTGGGCTTGTAAAAGTTTGGTTTAGAAAAAAATGGCCGACGCTATAGCCCATTGATGATAAAAGTACTATGCAGCAACCGCTATCTTTACCGAGAAAGCCTTCGAAGACCACAGTCAGTCGCTTGTCGATACCAGAATCTGACGACACAATCAATTTACTCCATTGCACCTCCGTAGTTCAGGTTTCGGCTTACCGCGTTCGAACACCGAAAATTGCCTGGATAAATGAAGGTAGATTTACAAAACAATTGGCGCAGGACAATGCGTTTTGTGTTCGTCAGGCGTACGAAGCGCTAGAGCTATATGGCACAGAAAAGCGTATCCAATTTGCAGACCGCTACGGCGGGCATGGATTGGGATACGCTGGGGGCAGTGGTCGATGTGCAACATTCGGCAACGTTCAAATAAAGGGGGTCGGTGTAACGCCACTTGTGTCATCAAAGGATGAGCTCTTTCACACTAGTGGTGTGGCTTCCCTTGACGAAGCAGCACGGGAAGCGATCTGGAGTCAGGTTTTCGATTCGTTCCTGCCATACGGCGCAGTGCCATCACTGGCCATTACCCTCACTGGTGGTAACTTTCAAGAACGCCATGCGAATGGAAAGTTGATCCCAAGGCAACGTGCGCTCCTGATGCGTGAATTCGCGTTGAGACCTGCACACTACCTTCGCAACCTACGCTACGTCGAACCCGTGGAATCGCGTTTGCCGTCAGATGCTCTATGCCAAGATGCAAATCGCAGTCGGATTGCAATCAATATGCTGCACGTCGGATTGGAAAATGCTTTCGGCCCATCAATAGTTGAAGCCAGTGGCGTTGAGAAAATAAACCTTGGGTTGGAAATTATGGTGAAAAGGTTTGCGGCCCAATTGGCTACCAGTTTTGCTAGGCGCATTTTTCATGGGGCACTGAGTTGCTCCAACATCGCCCTTGATGGTCGATTTATGGACTTTGGGGTTACGAGTTTTGTTGGTGCATATCGCCGAAGAGCCAGAGGAGCGACATGGGTCGATCCTTGGTCAGAACACGCAGCACTATTGCAAACCATACAATTATTGAGATTTCAAGTTCAGAAGTACTTACAGGTCGACGGCAAGGAATCCCTAATTTCCGAGGCCGAACTCGTGGCAGTCTTCATGTCAGAGTTAAGCAATTGTCATGAGGTCGAATTACTCAAAATGACCGGGGTCCCAGCGGACGTTGTCATGGCATATCCAGCAACCAATCGAAAGCGCCTCTACAAGAGTTTGCGCGACATTTACACATGCGGCGGAGGGGAGGCGTTCATCAGTTGGCCTGCTCGCTCAGTTACCGTCGGGAACAATCCAGCACCAAGACAAAGCGGCAGATATGACTTAAGTCAGATTCTCGCCGTAGCTGCAACTTGCACGAAAATTGAAGCATTGGATTGTGCCGTTTCTGAACTGCTTAGCGCTCCACAATTGCGACGGGACTTTGTCGACAGTTACAGTGATTTACGCGAGTGGACAACGTCATACCTTTGCCCAGAAACGCGCCAAACCGCTGATGTATTCATCGCTCTACAGGCGATTCGGCTGAATGCGGACCTCTCATTTCTAACCTTGGAGACTCTAAAGGATCAGTTGGCTGCGTTTGACGCGAATCCAGAAGGAGTTGGAAATTTCATCGACACCACTATACGGCGCGGAACCTATTTTTTAGCTGAAAGCCATCCAGATCTCGTTGAAGAAGGGGCTGCAAACCAGATGATCGCTTTGAAAAGGATGGGGTCAGCACTACCCGTTTTTGTTCATGAATCACTTTCCTCTGCCTGGGTTTCCCAATATGCACGCGATAGATTGACAACTCTGACAAAAACACCACTAAACGCCGTTTCCAAATCGGGTGATCTCATGCAGTCAAAAGGATTTTGCAAACCATGCAATACAGCATAAGTGCCATAGGAGGTAAACCAGCGCCTGGAGAGGGTCCCGAAAGGCGTGCCACAACAGTTGGGTTTGTTTGCGGTCTCGCACGCAGCAGCTTGCTGCACGCACAAATGTCGAGTGGGGCACTAATAGACATGCTTTATCCGGCAATGCATCTCGGTCAAGTAAAAATTTACTTCAATAACTATGGCGAATGCATGGGATATGTCGTCTGGGCAACGTTGGCACCGGACGTAGAAAGAAGGTTTATTCGCGACAAGAATATCAATTTGCACCCAACTGAGTGGAACGAGGGCATTAGTCTTTGGATTATCGACTTCCTGGTTCTGCGTGGTTCGCTCCAATACGTATTGGCGGATCTGCGCGACAGACAATTCGCGGCCTATGAAACGTTGACGTACTTTCGCATCAAGAACGGAAAGCGTATTTTCAAGCGAGTGGGCCGCACAGATGGTGGGCGCTTCTTTCGCAACCCATGCGCGTGACTCCGACGCTTCAGTCCGAATCCAGCGAATGCGGCCTAGCATGCCTCGTCATGATCGCGAATGCCCACGCCCTGCAACTTGACTTGTCCGAAGTCCGTCGTCGCTTCTCAGTCTCGCTCAAGGGTGCCACCCTTCAGCAGCTCATTACCCACGCCGGTCAACTCAACTTCAGCAGCCGCCCGCTGCGTTTGGAGTTGGATGAGCTGGCACAACTTCAACGCCCCTGCATCCTGCATTGGGACCTGAATCACTTCGTCGTCCTCAAAGGGGTAGGGCGCGGCAATATCAACGTCCTGGACCCCGCAGTCGGCGAGCGCAAATTGTCGCTGACCGAAGTATCCCGCCACTTCACTGGTGTAGCGCTAGAACTTACCCCCAATGCTGACTTCAGACCTGCGGATGAACGCAAGCGGGTTGCATTGTCCGCGCTCACGGGCAAGGTGCTAGGCCTCAAACGTTCGTTGTTGCAGATTTTTACGGTGGCCGTGGTGTTGCAACTATTTGCGATTGCATCGCCCCTGCTTAACCAGCTAGTGGTGGACGATGCAATCGCCACGCACGACATGGACTTACTGCAGGTATTGATCGTCGGATTCGCGCTGCTCTTGGTGATTCAGACCTTGGTCGGTCTGGCACGCAGTTGGATGCTTATGGTGTTGGGCCAGTCCCTGAGCCTGCAATGGGCCAGCAATGTTTTTGCGCACTTGGTCAGGCTGCCGGTGGAGTATTTTGAGAAGCGGCACTTGGGCGATGTGGTCAGCCGCTTTGGCGCGGTGGGCGCCATCCAAAAGACGCTGACCACCAGCGTGATTGAAGCGGTGCTGGACGGCATCATGGGCATGGCCGCTCTGGGCATGATGCTGCTGTATTCACCCAAGCTGGCGGCTGTCACCGTGGGGGCGACTGCAACCTATGGACTGATGCGCTGGGCGGCTTACAACCCGTTCCGCCAGGCTGCGTCCGAGCGGCTGATTGTCAGCGCGCGTGAGAACACGCACTTTCTGGAAACCCTGCGCGCCATCACCCCGCTCAAACTCTTTGGCCGCGAACAAGAACGCCGGGCCCGCTGGCAGAACTTGATCGTGGAGGTGCAAAACCGCGATGTGCGCACGGCCAAGATGAACATTGCGTTCGGTGTGGCCAATACCTTTGTGTTTGGGGTGGAGAACCTGTTGGTGTTTTGGCTAGGTGCGGGGTTGGTGATGAAGTCCGGCGTTGGTGGCGCGTCTGCTGCCATGGCCGCCCCGTTTACCATCGGCATGTTGTTTGCCTACATCGCCTACAAGGGCCAGTTCACCGGCCGGGTGTCGGCCCTCATCAACTACGCGGTCGAGATCAAGATGCTCAGCCTGCACTCGGAGCGGCTGGCCGACATCGTGCTGGCCGAGCCCGAAGTGGATACAGTGCCACCCAACGATCTGGCCCATTTGCAGCCCAGTATCGAGCTACGCAATGTGAGCTTTCGCTACGGCGAGGGCGAACCCTGGGTGTTGAAGGACATGAACCTGGTGCTGGACGCAGGCCAAAGCGTGGCGCTGGTGGGGCCTAGCGGCTGCGGCAAGACGACGCTGCTGAAAGTCTTGCTGGGTTTGCTGCACCCGCAAGAGGGCGAGGTGTTGTATGGCAGCGTGCCGGTCAAACACCTGGGCCTGCAAAACTACCGCCGGGTCATCGGCACGGTGATGCAGGAGGACGTGCTGCTGGCGGGCAGCATTGCCGACAACATCAGCTTCTTTGACCTGCGGGTAGACCAAGCCCGCATACACGCCTGCGCCGCCCTGGCAGCGGTGCATGACGACATAGCCAAAATGCCCATGGGCTACCAGACGCTGGTGGGGGACATGGGCTCTAGCCTCTCGGGCGGGCAAAAGCTGCGCGTGCTGCTGGCCCGCGCGCTCTACAAGCAGCCGCGTGTGCTGGCGCTGGACGAGGCCACCAGCCATCTGGACATTGCCAATGAGCGGCGTGTCACTGAAGCACTGGCGGCCATGCCACTCACCCGCATCATCGTGGCGCACCGGCCTGAGACGATTGCGGGGGCGCAGAGGGTGGTGGGGCTGGATGGGGGCAAGGTGCTGGAGCTGAGGAAACCGCCTGAGCCAGCGGTGGCTACTTCCCAAGCGGCCTGATCACGCAACCCAATTGTCCAGTTGCATCGCTGGCACGCGCTCGAATTCGCGCATGTTGTTGAGAGCGTTCGATTTGGTGGGGTATGCAAGCGTTCGCATTGAAGCCACCATAGGCGGACAGATCGCCGCAGAATGAAGACCACTGAACTGGAGGTCATCATGAAATTAGAACTTCATTTGGATATTACTGACGACAGCGGGTCCAGCCAAACCATCGCGCTGGGTGCAATGGACATGGAGTCCAAGCCCTCAATTGCGGCCTTGGGTTTGAGCTTGACTAACGGGAAGGCATTTCTGTCCCAACTACAAACCCGAGACGTTTCAGCCCAGCTTGCGGCCATCAACTCTCGCCACAGACAGTGCCCAGTGTGCCAGTCTCAGCGACGTGTCAGAGATTATCACCAAGTGAACTTTCGCAGCCTTTTCGGTAATGTCTGTGTTCGAGTTCCAAGATTTGAGCCTTCCCCCTGCCATTGTCAAGCGACCAAAGAAGTACCCCAACGGCGGCAACGATGGATATCGGCGGAGCTGGAGTTCGTTCAAAGTCAGCTGGCCGCGACCCTGCCTTACGCCCGTTCAGCCAAGGTTCTTGGCATGCTTCTTCCTGTTGCGGCGGGTAATGCGGTCAGCACAGTTCGGGAGCGTTTGCTTGCTACTGGCCGACGGGTGGACATTCAAGGCCTTCAACTCACCCTGTCATACCAATACGCGTTCAATAGAGTAGATAGTATAATAGCTTCTGAACTTTCAGGAGCTATTCATGAAGGATCTGATCTCGAATGACAAGGCCACCATTGCA
>JFJP01044325.1_pt1 | contig 10638 bp, 11 predicted proteins | sample 431651 | NCBI WGS metagenome assembly JFJP01 (sample SAMN02602958, study PRJNA72255) | Microbial mat metagenome, whole genome shotgun sequencing project. | biome: fresh water; feature: sink hole; material: water; isolation source: purple microbial (photo- and chemosynthetic) mats found in...
CCACCGCTGCCGAAATCACTTCGATTTGCAGATATTCCTATATCTTTGCAAACCATTTTTGGACTGCAATGTAAATGCAAATGGTATTAGAGGGGATGAGAGCGAGTTTTAGCAATGACCTTTTTAGACCGCGCCCAAATGTATGAAAATTACGTTTTGACGAAGATTTGCTTATTCAGCCCAACCGATTTATCCGCCAAATCCTTGTCATGAGCGTGCATTTCGACCCGGATTTTCCCGAAGCTGACGAATCGCAGGCTTCAACTTTGAAAGCAGCTTGGTATGACATGCATGTGGATGCGGACAAAGTTCCGGGAATCAGGTCCTAGGGTTCGCGGCCAAGCGCGCTCGGAGCGCAGGTGGCCGGGCGGTTCCTGGGAGAGGCCTTTCCTCGTCTGCCGGCCTTCGTTGCGCTCAGCTTTCGCCTTGCTCCATCATTCGCCTTACAGCCGCGGCTATCTGCGCCGCGGGCTGCCGCGCCATGCAGTGGAAGTGCCCTTTGGGGCAGCTCGCGTGGCCGAGCTTGGAGCAGGGCCGGCAGCCGAGGCCGCGCACCTCGAAGATCCGGGAGGCGGGGTGGGGCCGATAGGGGTACATTCCGAACTTTGGGACGGTGTTTCCCCAGACGGACACGATCTTGCGCCCCAGGGCGGCGGCGATGTGCATCAGGCCGGTGTCGTGCGCCAGCACGGCGCGCGCCTGCCCGGCCAGGTAGGCGGACTGGCGGAGGCCGTATTGGCCGCAGGTGTCGCGGATGTCGGTCCGCGAAGGCAGGGCCTCGAGGATCTGGCGGGCCTTGGGCTTGTCCTCCGGGCCGCCTAGGAGCAGGGTGGGGAAAGGCAGGAGGGCCAGGATCTCGGCCAGCTTCTCCACGGGCATCTGCTTGGTGGCGAACTTGGCTCCCACGGTAACGGCCAGGAAGCCGCCCTCGAAGCCGGGCCCGAGGTCCGAGAGCGGCACGCGGTCCTCGTCGGTCAGGAAGAAGTCCAGGCCTTGGCCGTCGTCGGCCACGTCGAACAGGCGCAGGGTGTCGCGGTAGCGGTCCACGATGTGCCGGTCGGGGAGGCGGTCCTTCTTGAAGTGGACCAGCAGCCATTTCTCCCAGTTGAGCTTGTGGAAGGAGAAGTCGAGGATGCGGAGCCGTCGTTTGAGGCGCCAGGTGCGGAGGTTGTGGTGGAGGTCGATCAGGTAGTCGAAGTGCAGGAGGCGGAGCTGGTCGGCCAGTGCGGGCAGGTCGCCGTCGAAGAGGTGGAGCTGGTCGATGTAGGGGTTGGCGCGGAGGATGGGCTCGAACTGCCTCTTGGTGAGGAAGTGCAGCTCGGCGCCTGGGACCTGCTGCTTGATCCCACGGACCACGGGCGTGGTCAGGACGATGTCGCCGATGGAGCTGAGCCTGACCACCAGGAACTTGACCGTTGGGGATTCGGGCATGGGCTTTCAAAAATCGGGGGGAACGCCGCGCTTTGGCGGCGTTCCCCCCAGGTTTGGAATGTTTGTCGGCAGCGCGGGGCTTCCTGCTCAGACGGACTCGACCAGCACGACGATGTTGTTGGCGGCCGCCTCCACCACACCGGACGCGATCTCGAAGATCTGCTCGTCGCCCTGCTGGGCCACCACGCGGACCTTTCCCTTGGCCAGGGTCGCGATGATGGGGGCGTGGTTCTGCTTGAGCTGGAACGAGCCGGACGCTCCGGGCAGTTGCACGGAGCGGATGGTTCCGGAGAAGGCTGTCTTTTCGGGGGTTACGATTTCCAGGTGCATGGCGATGGTCTGTGCTGGTTTCGGGGTCTAGTTAAGCCTTTGTCAGTGCGCGGCGGCCATGAGCTTCTCGCCCTTGGCGATGGCGTCCTCGATGGAGCCCACCAGGTTGAAGGCGTCCTCGGGGTACTGGTCCACGTCGCCGTCGATGATCATGTTGAAGCCCTTGATGGTGTCCTGGATGTCCACCCAGACACCTTTGAGGCCGGTGAACTGCTCGGCCACGTGGAAGGGCTGCGAGAGGAATCGCTGCACGCGGCGGGCGCGGTGGACGACCTGCTTGTCCTCTTCCGAGAGCTCGTCCATGCCGAGGATGGCGATGATGTCCTGGAGCTCCTTGTAGCGCTGGAGGATGTTGATCACGCGCTGGGCGGTGCGGTAGTGCTCCTCGCCGACGACGTCGGGGCTGAGGATCCTGGAGGAGGAGTCCAGCGGGTCCACGGCCGGGTAGATGCCGAGCTCGGCGATCTTGCGGCTGAGGACGGTGGTGGCGTCGAGGTGGGCGAATGTCGTGGCCGGGGCGGGGTCGGTCAGGTCGTCGGCGGGCACGTAAACGGCCTGGACGGAGGTGATGGAGCCGCGCTTGGTGGAGGTGATGCGCTCCTGCATGAAGCCCATCTCGGTGGCCAGGGTCGGCTGGTAGCCCACGGCGGAGGGCATGCGGCCGAGCAGGGCCGAGACCTCGGAGCCCGCCTGGGTGAAGCGGAAGATGTTGTCCACGAAGAACAGGATGTCGCGTCCGCCGGACTGCTCGTCGCCGTCGCGGAAGTACTCGGCCACCGAGAGGCCCGAGAGGGCCACGCGGGCGCGGGCTCCGGGGGGCTCGTTCATCTGGCCGAAGACCATGGTGACCTGCGACTTCTTGAGCTCCTCCTTGTCCACCAGGTCGAGGTTCCAGCCGCCTTTTTCCATGTCGTGCATGAACTTCTCGCCATAGCGGACGATGTTGGATTCCATCATCTCGCGCAGGAGGTCGTTGCCCTCGCGGCTGCGCTCGCCGACGCCGGCGAATACCGAGAGGCCGTCGTGGCCCTTGGCGATGTTGTTGATGAGCTCCTGTATCAGGACGGTCTTGCCCACGCCGGCGCCGCCGAACAGGCCGATCTTGCCGCCCTTGGCGTAAGGCTCGATCAGGTCGATGACCTTGATGCCCGTCAGGAGCACCTCGGTCTCGGTCGAGAGGTCCTCGTAGCGGGGGGGGTGCTTGTGGATCTGGTAGCCGTTCTTGTTCGAGATGGGGCCGATGCCGTCGATGGTCTGCCCGACCACGTTGAAGAGCCTGCCGCGGATCTGGTCGCCAACGGGCATCATGATCGGGCTGCCGGTGGCTTCCACTGCCATGCCCCGGACCAGTCCGTCCGTGGAGTCCATGGAGATGGTGCGCACGGCGTTTTCGCCGATGTGCTGCTCGCACTCCAGGACCAGCTCGTCGCCGTTGGGTTTGCGGATGACCAGGGCCTCGAGGATCTGCGGCAGTTGGCTGCCTTCGGCCTCGAAGCTCACGTCCACGACTGGGCCGATCACCTGGATGATTTTTCCGACGTTCTTAGACATTGGGAGTTTGCTTTTGTTTGGGTTGGAATTGTTCTTCTGCCCCGCGAAATTAGAACTTTTTGCGTCCGCGGCAATTAAATTCGGACGATAGTTTCGAAAGCCGCCGCCGCCGGGCCCCGGGCCTGCCGGATATGGGGAAATCACGCTGTTCTCGCAAACGGTTTCGGTTTTTTTGGGATGTGCTGTTTTTTCACTTATTTTTGGCCTGGCCAGCAAGGAGGCGCCGCCTGGGCTTCCGCTAACAAGCCTGCCAACCCGCCATGTCCCAACCCTACCAAGTCCACATCATCGAGGATGACTCGGCCCTGGCCAAGAGCATCTCCACCTTCCTCCGGGCCGAAGGCTTCGAGGTCACCGTCTCCGAGGACGGCGCCACGGGCATACAGCGCGCCTTCGCCGCCCCGCCCGACCTGATCATCTGCGACATCGCCATGGAGAAGATCTCGGGCTACGACGTGTTCAGGACCTTCCAGCAGTCCGAGCAGACCTCCGTCATCCCTTTCATCTTCCTGACGGCCAAGGTGGACCGCAAGGACGTCCGCCTGGGCATGCAGCTCGGGGCCGACGACTACATCACCAAGCCCTTCGACTACAAGGACCTGCTCATCTCCATCAACACCCAGCTCAAGAAGCGCAAGAAGATCGTGTCCTTCACCGAGTTCAAGTACCAGAACTTCATCGACAACGCCCCCGTGGGCATTCTCATGCTCGAGGGGCACAAGGTCGTCAACCACAACCCCATCGGGGCCCAGCACTTCGGCTACCCCGACAGGGGGCTGGTGGGCATGTCGCTGCTCGAGATGGTCATCGAGTCGCAGCGCGGAAGCCTCCAGGGCAACCTCGAGCTCTGCGCCGACGGCCTGCAGTCGAGCTTCAAGGCCAGCCTCAACGTCATCCAGAAGGGCTACCGCCTCAAGCGGCTCAACTTCGTCTTCGCTTCCGTCCGCAGCAAGGGCAAGCTCTACACCATCGCCACCATCGCCGCCCAGAGCGAGCAGGCCAAGGGCCTGGCCGACTCGCTGGCCGAGGCCGAGGACCTGAGCAACGCCCTCCAGGCCCTCGAGCAGGAAAAAGAGGGCATCTCGCGCCAGCTCTTCGAGCTGCTCGTGCCCATCTTCCGCGACGACCAGCCGCCGCCCGTGCCCCACGCCGCGCCCGAGGTCCGCTTCACCCGCCGCGAGAAGGAGGTCCTCCAGCTCATCTGCCAGGGCCTCTCCAACCAGGAGATCGCCGACAAGCTCTCCATCAGCCACCGCACCGTCGAGGGCCACCGCACCAACCTCATCGTCAAGACCGACTCCAAGAACATCATCGAGGTCATCATTTTCGCCATCAAGCACAAAATTGTCGATATTTGATGGTCGTTGACATTCATTGGGCATTCATTTGAACCGATTTGGATTACATTCGCGCAGTTTCATAAAAAAAGTTAACCTTCAAAAACTAACGTTCCATGAGAAAAATCCTTTCTGTGGCCAGCACCCTGGTGCTGCTGCTGGCGCTGAGCCTCACCGCCTCCGCCCAATCTGGCCGGGCCGACGTCCTGGGCAAATGGAAGACCATCGACGACGAGACCGGCAAGGCCAGGTCCATCGTCGAGCTGTACCGCAACGGCAACGCCATCGAGGGGCGCGTCGTGGAGCTTTTCCGCGAGCCCAACGAGGAGCAGAACCCCATCTGCGACGAGTGCGACGAGGACGACTCGCGCTACAACAAGCCCGTCCGCGGCATGACCATCATCACCGGCATGGTCTGGGACGCCGACGACGCCGAGTACGACGACGGCGAGATCCTCGACCCCAAGAACGGCAGCATCTATGACTGCGTCCTTTGGCGCGAGGGCGACAAGCTGATGGTCCGCGGCTACCTGGGCTTCATCTACCGCACCCAGACTTGGCAGCGCGTGCAGTGACCTCCGGGCCGACGCCCCCTCCGAATGGCCTGCCCCCGACCGGGGCGGGTTTTCTTTTTTTGCGGGAAAATTCCCTCGAAATCCCAAGCGCGGCGGGGAGGAGCCGCCAGGTGGGCCTTGTTTTTGCGCCTTGTCATGGTTTTTGGCCATCTTCGCGCTATATTTAGCTCCAAGTCTTCGCGCTGGCCCGCCAGAAGGACTCGCGCGGGGGCGCCTGGTCCCTTAACCCTCCCATCCCCAACAGCAACATGACCGCACTAGAATCGTTGGTTATCGTGACCGTAGTCGCCGCCACCGCAGTGACCAAGACAGGCTTGGAAGATGACCGGTTCATGGAGAAGTACAAGTTCGAGGTGGACCGCGTCCTGATCGACAAGGAGTACTACCGGCTGCTCTCCTCGGCCTTCCTGCACGTCAACTGGCCGCACTTCCTGTTCAACTTCCTGTCCCTGTGGGCCTTCGTCGGCGTGTTCGAGCAGGTGCTGGGGCCGGGCCTCTTCGCGCTGCTGCTGCTGGGCAGCGCCATCGGCGGCAGCCTCGTGGCCCTGTACCTCCACCGCATGCACGGCGACTACTCGGCCGTGGGCGCCTCCGGCGGCGTCTCGGGCGTGGTCTTCGCGGCCATCGTCTTGCAGCCCGACGCCCGCCTGGGCTTCATGATGCTGCCCAGCCTCAACCTGCCCGCCTGGCTCTTCGGCGTGGCCCTGACCCTGGCCTCCTTCTTCGCCTTCAAGGCCCAGCGCGACAACGTCGGCCACGAGGCCCACATGGGCGGGGCCATGGTCGGCATCGTCCTGGTCTGCTTCTTCCATCCCCAGGTGCTGACCTACAACTGGTGGGTCGTCCTGGCGCTGCTCCTGCCCTCGGTCGGCCTGCTGGCGCTCATGGTCAAGATCCCCTCGTGGGTCGAGCGCTTCGAGGCCTACGACGAGTCCGAGATCGACGCCATCCGCAAGCAGGCCCGCAAGAAGCTCAGCGAGGCCGAGGAGCTCGACGAGCTGCTCGAGAAGGTCCAGCAGAAAGGCTTCAACAACCTCAGCAAGAAAGAAAAGCGCCGCCTCGAGGAGCTCTCGCGCCGCTGATGCCCGAAACAGGGCGCACAACAACCCACAAACCACGATGGAAATCCAAACGCTTATCGAACAAGCCTGGCTCGACAGGAGCCTGCTCAAGAACGAACCGCACCGGCAGGCCGTCGAGCGCGCCCTGGAGCTGCTCGACGCCGGGGAGCTGCGCGTGGCGCAGCCCCACGACGGCGGCTGGAGGGTCAACGAGTGGGCCAAGAAGGCCGTCCTGCTCTACTTCGCCGTCCGGCAGATGGCCGTCATGGAGGCAGGGCCGCTCGAGTTCCACGACAAGATCCCCCTCAAGCGAGGCTTCAAGGCCCTGGGCGTGCGCGTGGTGCCCCACGCCGTGGCCCGGCATGGCGCCTACCTGGCTCCCGGGGTGGTCATGATGCCCTCCTACGTCAACATCGGCGCCTACGTCGGGGCCAACACCATGGTGGACACCTGGGCCACCGTCGGCTCCTGCGCCCAGGTCGGGGCCAACGTCCACCTGAGCGGCGGAGTCGGCATCGGCGGCGTGCTCGAGCCCGTGCAGGCCGCGCCCGTCATCATCGAGGACGGCTGCTTCATCGGCTCGCGCTGCATCGTGGTCGAGGGCGTCCGCGTCGGGCGGGAGGCCGTCCTGGGCGCGAACGTCGTCCTGACGGCCTCAACGCCCATCATCGACGTTACCGGCCCCGAGCCGGTCGAGTTCCGCGGCTACGTCCCCGAGCGCTCCGTCGTGGTGCCCGGGTCCCGGCCCAAGCAGTTCCCCGCCGGCACCTTCCACCTGCCTTGCGCCCTGATCATCGGCACCCGCAAGCCTTCCACCGACCTGAAGACCTCCCTGAACGACGCCCTGCGCGACTTCGCCGTGGCGGTCTGAGCCCCCGCCTGCCCCAACTCCTCCACCCATCCACCCCACCCCCACCTTTGGACATGGCACGCCGCACATCCGTTTCGACGCAATCACCGGCTCCTTCGAGCTCAGCGGCCGGAGCATACTCGACAACGCCGAGAAGTTCTTCTCCGAGCTGGTCAACCTCTGGCTGGGCCAGTATGTCGAGAACCCGAGGCCCAGCACCATCCTGCTCGTCAACCTCGAGTACTTCAACACGGCGACCTCCATGTGGATCGTCCGCCTGCTCAAGAAGCTGGAGCTGCTCCACCAGCGGGGCCAGTCGGTGCTGGTGCGGTGGCTCTACTCCGACGAGGACATGCTCGAGTCCGGCGAGGACTTCCGCGAGCTGGTGGACCTGCCCTTCGAGTTCTCGCCCGACGAAAGCCCCGAGCTCTGAGGCGCGGCCCCAGGGCTTCGGCCCCTGCCCTCAACAGGCCACGAAAAAGAAAGCCCCGGACGCCATGTCCGGGGCTTTCTTGGCTTTGGTTTGAAGAAAAAGGCGCGGTCCGATCAAAAGAAGAGTGGTTTGAAGAAAAAGGCGCGGTTCGATCAAAAGAAGAGTGGTTTGAAGAAAAAGGCGCGGTCCGATCAAAAAGAAGAGTGGTTTGAAGAAAAAGGCGCGGAAGGCCAGCGCTCCGGAATGTCCCCACAGACCGGAAGCGGCGGGGTCAATCTTCCATGAAGAAGTAGAAGAAGGCGACCATCTGGGTTTTCGAGGCCCCGTCGAAGGTGGCTATCAGCCGGTTGGTTTTGTCGTAGAGCTTTTCGCCGTTGATCTTGCCGATCTGGCGGCCCGAGCCGTCGTAGAGGTTGTTGCCGCTGATCTTGCCGATCAGGTTGTTGCTGCGGTCGTAAACCGCCTCGCTGGTGACGCGGCCGATCTGGCTGTTCGAGCCGTTGTAAACCTTCTCGCCGCTGACCTTGCCGATCTGGCGCCCGCTGGCGTCGTAGATCTTGTCGCTGGAAATCTTGCCAATCAGGCTGTTCGAGCCGCTGCGGACTTCCTGCCCGTTGGCCAGGCCAAAGCTGAGCAGCATCGTCGCCAGGATCAATAGGTGCCTCATGATTTCGTTTTTTTGGTTTCGTGCCTACTCTTCAGGATTTTCGGCTTCCTCCATCGTCGTCTGGCCGGCCGGGGCCGGCCTGTCTTGCTTCCGTTTGCTGTCGGCAGGGAAGCCAATGCCCGCGGCGCGGCCTTGGCGTTCCCCTTTGTCGCAGGCAAAGATGCGCGGCCGGGCGCGGCACCAGCCCCCAAAGTTCACCAAATGCCCGTTTCGGTTTGCCAAATGCCCCGACGGCCCGGCCTGCGCCCCGAAGCGGCGGGCGGCCGCGGCCAGGGGAGCGAGCGCGTTTGGCCAGATTGGCGTATCTTCGGCGCCGAAGATACGTGCTCGGGCACAAGGGAATGCTCGGGCAAATGGCCACCGCCTACTTTTCCCACAAGGGACACCAGGTCCGCGTCCTCGAGGGGCGCTTCGAGGCCCCGCGGCACGAGGACTTCGTCCAGGAGCTGCTCCGCCTGCGCCCGCAAGTGGTGCTCAACGCCATCGGCCGCGTCAAGCAGAAGACCGACGACCTGGCCGACCTGCTCTGGGCCAACGCCATCCTGCCCCTCGAGCTGGCCAACCGCCTGCCCCCCGACGCCAAGCTCATCCAGCCCAGCACCGACTGCGTCTTCGACGGCACCGCCGGAAGGCCCTACGGACCCGCGGCCCAGCCCGACGCCCGCGACCCCTACGGCTGGTCGAAGCGGCTCGGCGAGGTGGCCCTCGAGAACCGGCCCAACGCCCTGGTCGTCCGCGTCTCCATCATCGGCCCCGACAACAGCCCCGGCGCCAAGGGCCTGCTCGCCTGGTTCCTCCGCCAGCCGCCCGGCGCCACCCTCCAAGGCTTCACCAACCACCACTGGAACGGCATCACCACCCTCGAGTGGTGCAAGCGCGTCGAGGAGCTGCTCCGCCTGCAGAGCCTGCCCGACTTCGTCCAGCTCGGCACGCCCGAGCACCACACCAAGGCCGAGATGCTCCGCCTCTTCCAGCGCAAGTTCCGGACCCGCTTCGACATCCTCGACCACCCGACCGCGGAGGCCGTGGACCGCAGGCTCGTGCCCCAGACCCCCTCGCCCAGCCTCGACCAGCAGCTCGACGAGCTCCTGGAGTTCATGCCCATCTTCAACGCCCACAACCCATGAAGGTAGCCGTCGTCATTCCCGCCTACAAGGTCCGCAAGCACATCCTGACCCTGCTCGAGCGCGTCGGGCCAGAGGTCCACTTGGTCGTCGTGGTGGACGACAAGTGCCCCGAGGAGTCCGGTAGGCACGTCCTGGAAAACTGCGCCGACCCCCGCGTCCGCGTGGTCTTCAACGAGCGCAACCTCGGCGTCGGCGGGGCCGTCAAGAACGGCTACCGCGCCGCCATGGCCGATGGCGCCGACATCATGGTCAAGCTCGACGGCGACGGCCAGATGGACCCCGCCCTCATCCCCGACATCGTCCGACCCATCCTCGAGCGCCGGGCCGACTACGTCAAGGGCAACCGATTCGACCGCCTCGAGACCCTGGCCCGCATGCCCACCGTCCGGCTCATCGGCAACAGCGCCCTCTCGCTGGTCAACAAGGTCGTCAGCGGATACTGGCAGGTCATGGACCCCACCAACGGCTTCACGGCCCTGCACCGCGCCGCCGCCGAGCGCCTGCCCCTGGACAAGATCGACAACCGCTACTTCTTCGAAAGCGACATGCTCTTCCGCCTGGGCGTGGCCCGCGCCGTGGTCGAGGACATGACCATGGACGCCTTCTACGGCGACGAGCAGAGCAGCCTCCGCGTCTCGAAGGTGCTGTTCGAGTTCCCGCCCAAGTACTTCGCCCGCTTCTGGAAGCGCCTGTTCTACACCTACCTGCTCCGCGACTTCAACATCGCCTCCGTGGAGATGCTCGCCGGACTGCCCATGCTGCTCTTCGGCCTGGTCTATGGAGCCTTCCGCTGGGTGGCGGGCGTCCATGCGGGGCAGACGGCCAGCGCCGGAACCGTCATGCTGGCGGCCCTGCCCGTCCTGCTCGGCTTCCAGCTCCTGCTCTCGGCCCTGAACTACGACATCCGCAACACGCCCAGCCGCCCCCTGTGCCGCTGAGCGGAGGGGCATCTTATGCCAAGCCGCTTTCGAAAGTCATGGATTGCCTTGAAGCCTCGCCCAACCCCGAAGGGGTGAAATGATTGTAGAAAGCGGACCCAGCCCAAGGAAGAGAACCCCGAAGGGGTGAAATTGTCCTCGTGGGTGATGAAGGGACAGATTCCTGCGCCGCGCCCTTCGCCTTTCGTCCATTTTGCTTTGCAAATTCATGGTTGAAAATAAGGTAATAAGGTTAATTTGGTTTCGTCAATTGATTTGCTACTAAGGTTTTACCCAGGAATAAGGTCTCATGCCAAGCCGCTTTCGAAAGTCATGGATTGCCTTGAAGCCTCGCCCAA
>JFJP01020176.1_pt1 | contig 10637 bp, 10 predicted proteins | sample 431651 | NCBI WGS metagenome assembly JFJP01 (sample SAMN02602958, study PRJNA72255) | Microbial mat metagenome, whole genome shotgun sequencing project. | biome: fresh water; feature: sink hole; material: water; isolation source: purple microbial (photo- and chemosynthetic) mats found in...
GGCAAGGCGGCCCTGGCCAGTGCGATCGTCGCGGATGTGAACAACATCCTGCCCGAAGAGCTCGGTGAAATCCGCAACGTCTACCTCGACAAGTTCATTGTCCAGTAGTGGGGAGTGAGGTAACGCCATGAGCGACATCCTTTCCCAAGAAGAGGTCGACGCACTGCTCTCCGCAGTGTCTGCCACCGAGATCGACCAACCGGAAAAGGTGACCCGGACCCCTGTCCTGATCTCCGAATCCGAGCCGGAACCGATGTCCAACCAGATGGTCGGGCTCTACGACTTCAAGCGCCCCGACCGCGTCTCCAAGGAGCAGATCCGCACCCTGCAGAACCTGCACGAAGGGTTCGCGCGCCTCTTCTCCACGACCCTGACGAGCTACCTGCGCACCCTGGTGGAGATTGAGCTGCTCTCAGTCGACCAGCTGACCTACCAGGAAGTGACGATGTCGATCTCGACCCCCTCCTGCATCTACATCTTCGAGATGGAGCCGCTGGAGGGCAACGCCCTGATGGAGATCAACCCCAGCCTGGTCTATCTCATGCTGGACCGGCTCTTCGGCGGCGTGGGTCGCAATGCCAACCAGAACCGCGAGCTCACCGGCATCGAACGGGCGGTGATCAACAAGATCACCGAGCGCGCCCTATCCGACCTGAAGGAAGTCTGGGAAAACATCGGGATCTTCTCCCCCAAGATCGACTCCTACGAAACCAACCCCCAGTTCGTGCAGATCGCACCACCGGGGGAAACCGTGATCCTGATCTCCCTCCAGATGAACATGAAGAACGGCTCGGGGCTCATGAGCCTCTGCTTCCCCTTCATCATGCTGGAATCGATCATCGAGAAGCTGACCGGCGAGACCTGGATCGCCGCCCAGAAGACCACCACCCAGGAGACGCGGCGGATTGTGGAGCGCGAGTTGAGCGCGACCACCGCCACGGTGGCTTGCCGCATCGGCGAGATGCAGATGTCCGTGCGCGACTTCCTCCAGTTGAGGAAGGGCGACGTGCTGGTCATCGACAAGCAGGCCGACAGCGACCTGACCGTCTACGTGGAAGGGCGTCCCAAGTTCTTGGGTCGTCCAGGCGTAGTGGGCCGCGACAAGTCCGTGCAGATCACGGGCGTCATCGAACGAGAGGTAGGCGACTATGATGAGTGACGACGGACTCCTGAGCCAAGCCGATATCGACGCGCTGACTGCCGGCTTGCTCGGCGGCGGCGGCTCTGATGACATCACCCCCTCGGGTGGTGGCGCTGGGGGAGGCGGGCTCGACCCCGAACTCATGCGCCCCCTGGTCAAGTTGCTCGCAGGTCAGGCGACCAGCGTGGTGACCACGGTGATCAGCAAGAACGCTGAGTTCAAGATCGAAGGGATGCACGTGGGCGACGATGGCGTCCTGCAGGGCTCTACTCCCCCGCAGGCCCTGGCCGTGACCGTGCGCTTCGAGAAGAGCCTGACCGGCGCCGCGATCTTCGTCTTCTCCAAGAAGGACACCGCCATGTTGGCGGACCTGATGATGATGGGCGATGGCAGCGCCGGCTTCGAGGAAGACCACAAGGACGCCCTCTCCGAGATGATCAACCAGATCATGGGCTCGGCAGGTACCTCCCTGGCCGACGACGAATCCCTCCCGGTGTCCCTGTCGCAGGCCGCCGTGACCGACTTCGATCCCACCTCGCTCAGCTTCGCCCCCGAACGCGCGGTTGTGGCGGAGTTGGGCCTTAAGATCGAAGAGGTGCGCGACACTCGCCTGCTGGTGCTGCTCGATGAGGAACTGGTCCGCTCCTGGGGCGAGGCCAAGGGCGGAGCCTCTACCAAGAAGAGTGCGCCCGCCTCCGCCAGCTTCGGAAGTCCGACACCCGAGCACGGGGTGGATCCCTTGGCCATGCTGGACATGATGGGCGACGTGGACGAAGAGCCTGTCGGCGTTCAGGGTGGCGGTGGGGGCCTGTTCGAGTCCACGGGGAATCGCGCGCTCGACATGTTGATGGACGTGCCGCTCAACCTGACCATCGAATTGGGGCGGACCGAGATGAGCATTCGGCGCATCCTCGAGGTGGGGCCGGGATCCCTGCTGGAGATGGATCGCCTCGCCGGCGAACCCGTGGACCTGCTCATCAACGACAAGGTGGTGGCGCGGGGTGAGGTCGTGGTGGTGGATGAGAACTTCGGCATTCGTATCGTCTCCTTGGTGACCCCGGAAGAGCGCATCAAGTTCCTGAAGTAACTGTCGGGCGAATCGGGCTCCTTTGCTAGATTTCCCTATAGGTACAGCTCACGGGGGAACGCATGCGTCTAAAGGCCTTATTGGTCCGTCCATCGGTCCTGCTGCTCCATCCATTGGCATTGCTTGCACCAGTCGCCCTCTTGACCTCCTGGGTAGGTGCGCAAGCGGTCCCACCCCTCTCCTCCTCTGCGGCAGCGCTCTCCTCTGCGGTTGCAGTCGTCGATACCGCCGCCTGGGGTAAGCTCCAGCGGGTCAACGAGCTCGTCGCCGTCACACCCGAAGCGACGACGCAGGTGCGCAGCTTCGGTAGCCTCCTGTTTCAGACGGGACTGGCGCTGGCGTTGGTCCTCGCCCTGCTGGGCGTGGTGGTGTTCCTGCTGAAACGGTTTTCGCAGAGAAACAACCTGCCGGGTTCCCAAGGGGGAATCGAGCTGCTGGAGTCGGTTCAGATCGCGCCGGGTCACCGCATCGCGATACTCCGCATCTACGAGCAGCAGATCGTCGTCTCCATCTCGGCGGAAGGGGTGCGCCACCTGGTGGACCTCTCCACGGCTTCCGAAGGGGCGCGCTTCGAGGCGCCCAAGCCGGCCACCCAGTTCAGCATGACCGTCGACCAGATGCTGCAGCGGTTCCGTCGACCCGGCGCCGTGAAGCCCGTGAACACTCCGGTGGAGGAGAAGCTATGATCCTCCAACGGTTGCGGAGGTTTTTCAGCGGGCCGACCGGATTCCTGAGTCGGCGCGAAGTGCGCTGGGGTGCCTTGGCGGCGGTGCTGCTCCTCTTGGTCGGTGCCGATCCCGTCTCCGCGCAGGTCCTGCCGAAGATCACCGTCGGGGTCGATCAGGCCAAGACCGTCGAGGATGTCGCCGTCACCCTCGAGATCGTTGCACTGCTGACCATCCTCAGCCTCGCGCCCAGCATCATCATGATGATGACCGCCTTCACCCGTATCGTCGTTGTCCTGAACTTCCTCAAGCAGGCACTCGGCACGCAAAATGCACCTCCCAACCAGGTCGTGATGGGGCTGAGCCTGTTCCTGACCTTCTTCGTCATGACGCCGACCATGGATCGCATCAATGCGGAGGCGCTCCAGCCCTACCTGGAGAAGCAGATCGACGTGAAGGAGTTCGGGCAGAAGGCCGTGGTCCCCATTCGGGAGTTCATGTTCCGACAGACCGGCGAGAAGGAGCTTGCGCTCTTCGTGCGCATCTCCAAGCAACCCAACCCCCGAACCCCAGATGACATCGGCCTGACGGTGCTGATCCCGGCCTTCATGCTCAGCGAACTGAAGACGGCCTTCATCATCGGGTTCCTGATCTACATCCCGTTCCTGGTGATCGATATGGCGGTCGCCTCGGTCCTGATGTCCATGGGGATGATGATGCTGCCACCCGTGATGATCTCCATGCCCTTCAAGCTCATTCTCTTTGTCCTCGTCGATGGCTGGAACCTGGTGGTCCAGCAGGTCGTCCTGAGTTTCCGGTAGAGGAGAGACCATGAACGATACGATGGTGATCGAGGTCGGCAGGCGAGCGCTGCTTTTGATGCTCTACATCAGCGGTCCGATGCTGCTGACCGCCCTGGTGGTCGGTCTGGTGATCTCCATCTTCCAGGCCGCCACCCAGATCAACGAGATGACCTTGGCCTTCATCCCCAAGGTGGTCATCACAGGATTCGTCTTGCTCTACACCCTGCCGAACATGATCCATCTCTTCCGGGACTTCTTTGTCCAGGTGATGTCGATGGTTCCGCAGATCCTGCCATGATCCTCGAGCGCGCCTTCAATATGGCCGATCTGGCCGTGGGGCAGGTGGAGCTCTTTTTCCTGGCGTTCTTTCGCGTCTCCTTCGTCATCTTCTTCTGGCCCATCTTCGGCGGCTTTTCCCCCTCTTGTCCCATTCGGATATCATCATCCACCCCGGGCCTGCCCACCTCTTTGTGCTGGTGATCCAGGAGTGCGTCATCGGGGCGTTGATGGGGTTGGTGGGGATGCTCCTCTTCGCCTTCGTCGAGTTGGGGGGCGGGCTGATCTCCCAGGACATCGGCTTGGGTATGGTCAGCCTGATGGACCCCGCCACGGGGGACCAGTCCCAGGCGATCGGCCTCTTCCTGGTGATGGTCTTCTCGCTGATCTTCCTGGTGACCGGGGGACACCTCTACTTCATCCGGGCGATCTCCGACTCTTTCCAATATATCCCTCTGGGGGGGTTCACAGCCCACTGGGATCGCACCGCGATGCTGCTCTCCGCGACCATCAGCCAATGCTTTGTCGCGGGCCTGCGGTTGGCGGCGCCTGTGATGGTCTCCTCGCTCGTGATGATGATCGCCTTGGCCCTGATCACCCGCGCCATGCCGTCGCTGAACGTCTGGGTCATCAGCGTTCCGATCAAGGTGGTCGTCGGCCTGCTCCTGGTCATCTTCGCCCTGCCGCTGCTCTACCAGCTCTTCGAGCAGTACTTCGTCTTCATCCAGGAACAGACGACCGCCATGATGCGGCTGATGGGGCCGGCCCATGTCCGCTGAAGACGAGGGACGCACAGAAGAGCCCACCGGCAAGCGCAAGGGGGAGGCGCGCGAGAAGGGGCAGGTCGTCCGCTCAGCCGACCTCAGCACCGGGGGCCACCTCTTCTTCGGGACCCTGGCGCTGATGTATTTCGGCGAACGTACCTGGATGCTCATGCAGGACAACCTGGTCCGCACCTGGAACCGCATACCGACCTTCGGCAGCAGCGACGGAGAGACCATCTACCTGGCGCGCGAGACGCTGCTGGATCTCCTGTACATGATCTATCCCTTCATGGCGCTGATGCTCGTGGCAGGCGTCGCCGTGAGTCTGGCTCAGACGGGCTGGAACTGGACGCTGCAACCGCTCGAGCCCAAGTTCGGCAAGATCTTCAGCCTGAGCGGCCTGAAAAAGTTCATCGGGCTGAACCCGTGGGTCGAGGCGCTCAAGGGTCTGCTCAAGACCACCGTGGTCGGTTGGGTGGCGTGGACCGTCCTCAAGAAGCACTGGGAAGCCATGATGCTTCTCTCCGACATGGGCGTCCGTCAGATGATGGCGCTCTTTGCCAGCATCGCCTTGGAGTTGGCGTTCAAGATCAGCCTGATGTTCCTGGTGATCGGGATAGCCGACTACTTCTGGCAGCGCCATCAGCACAACGAGGGGCTGAAGATGACCAAGTCCGAGGTGAAGGACGAAGCCAGGATGTCCGAGGGCGACCCCAAGGTCAAGGGCAAGTTGCGCCAGATCCAGATGCAGATGGCCCAGAAGATGATGATGAAACGGGTGCCCGAGGCGACGGTGGTGATCACCAACCCGGTCTTCCTGGCGATCGCCCTGCGCTACCAGCGCGGCCAGGATCAGGCCCCCGAGGTCTTGGCCAAGGGGAAGAGACTGATTGCCGAACGGATCCGCGATTTGGCCCGCGAGGGGAATATTCCTTTGGTGGAGAACCCCCAGTTGGCCCGTGCAATGTACGATGTGGTGGAACCGGGGGAGCAACTCCCGGCGGAATTCTTCGAGGCAGTGGCTGAAGTCTTGGCCTACGTCTACCGGATGGAGGAGACACAGAATGGTTGAATTCCTTTTGAGAGTCTCGGGTCGCAAGTTGGCCCTCCCTCTGCTGCTCGCCGCGGCGACCGTTGCCCTCTTCGCTGCCTGTTCCGACAGCGGTTCCAGCGAGCCGAAGTTTGCCCTGCACGTCGAGAACGACGGCATCTTCCGAGGCCGCTTGATCAAGGCCTGGGTCGATTTGCGCGATGGCCAGTGGGGACGCACGGATGTCGCCTGGCGCACGGGCCGCGGGACAGTCGTTCAGCGCACTCGTCTCTTCGAAGGCGACTCGACGACGGGAGGCCGCCTGCTCGCCGACACCGTCTGGATCGAGTGGAACCGGCTGCCCCCGGTGCTGCTGGATACCCTGGACAACTCGGCGGACACCACGGTCACCAACGTCGACACGCTCTTCATCGACACTCTGGCGGTCGTGGTGGAAGACCAGGAGTCCGCCCCCTTTGTCGTCGAGGTCCGCAACATCCTTCCGCAGATCGACAGCGTGCTGGTCGGGGAGTGGCGGGGAAGTGTGGTCGACTCCTTGGTGCGCCTCTCCGCCCACCCGGGGCAGGTGGTGCAGTTCTCTTTCAAGCTCTCCGATGCCTACAGCGAGGCGGCCAGCCCCGCCTTCACCTTCCCGGAAGGGTATGAGATCCGCGAACTCTTCAGAAGTGACACGATGATGACCTTCACTTGGGCGGCCCCCGACACCCTTGTGAACGACACGGCGCTGCTGGAGTTGAGGGATACGGGTGGACACGGGACCCGCGTCTATCGCCTGCGGTTTATGACCTACTCCGAGACGGGCTCGGTCTGGGTCTCCACCTCGACGGATCTGGTCAAGGTCGCCTCGGACGGGACGGAAATCCTGCGGATCGCCGACGCGTTCACCCAGATCGCCAAGCTCGCCTTGGATGCCAATCGCGAATACCTTTGGGTGGCCGATCGAGGGGCAGGCAGCCTGACGCTCGTTGGAGCCTCCGGGGGCATCCGGATGGTGGACTCGTCGAGTTTCAATCAACCGACAACCCTCGCCGTCGACGTTCAGTCAGGCTTCCTCTGGATCGGCGACCTGGCGACCGGGAACCTGGGACGACTGCGGCGTTACGAACTCGGCACCGGCGACAGCCTCACTCTCACGGCGACCATCCTCGGGGAGGTGGGTCCCGTCACGGCACTTTCGATCGACCAATACGAAGCCGACCGGGCCTGGTACGTTGCCCCCGAGGGCGACTACCTGGCCCGCATCACCGACGGGAGCCGCGACACCCTCTACGGGAGCCTGGGAATCAACCGCCCGGAGTTCCTGGAGTGGGACGCCGCCGCCTCCAGGCTCTGGATGGCCGACAGCAACGCGCTCTACCTGATCGATTCGACAGGTGCCGTCCGCGCCACGGTGCACGGGTTCACCAAGGTCGGCGGTCTCTCTGCAGGCGGCGGCAGCGCCTGCATCTCGGACGTGCGCTCGGGTCGCGTTGTTAGATTCCCCAGTACGATCACGGGAACCCACGACATCGAGGATGGACAGGTGACCACAGGCTTTGCATCGCCCCAGGGCACCGGCATCTTCCTCGCGGACGGCAGCTGTTGGGTCGCCGATACCGAGGCGGGTTCCCTGGTGCGCCTGGATTCCCATGGGACCGAAACGAACCGACTGGGTGGGCTCGACCAGCCGAAGGCGCTGGCAGTCCATCAGGGAGTGGAGTAACCCTTGCCCACCATTCTCGACAAGCCCCTGAAGTTCCTTGAGCAGAACAAGGACATGGCGGTGATCCTCGGGATCGTCGGCATCGTGGTGATGATGATCATCCCGCTGCCGGTGTTCCTGATCGACATCCTGCTGGCGTTGATGATCAGCATCTCGCTCCTGGTGCTGATGACCTCCATGTACCTCGACAATGTGCTGGACTTCTCGGTCTTCCCAGGGTTGCTGCTGGTCGTCTCCCTCTTCCGCATCTCCCTCAACATCGCCACCACGCGCCTCATCCTCTCCGAGGGGCGGGCCGGCGAAGTGGTCAACTCCTTCGGGCGCTTTGTCACCGGCGACAACATCGTCGTCGGGGTGGTCATCTTCGTGATCCTGCTGGTGGTCCAGTTCTCGGTGATCACCAAGGGTTCGGGGCGCATCGCCGAAGTGGCGGCCCGCTTCACCTTGGACGCCATGCCGGGCAAGCAGATGGCGGTGGACGCCGACCTGAACGCAGGCATCATCACCGAGGAGGAGGCCAAGCAGCGCCGTCGCGACATTTCACGTGAGGCGGACTTCTACGGTGCGATGGATGGTGCCAGCAAGTTTGTGCGCGGGGACGCGGTCGCGGGACTCTTCATTACGGTAATCAATATCATCGGCGGGGTGATCGCAGGCAAGTTCCTCATGGGGATGACCGACTATGGCGAGATCGTCGAGCGGTATACCAAGCTGACGATCGGCGACGGCCTGGCCTCGGCGATGCCCTCCCTGATGATCTCGACCGCCTCCGGCATCATCGTCACCCGCGCGGCGAGCAAGAGCAACCTCGGGGACGAGTTGACCGCGCAGTTCACCCAAAGCGTCCCGGCCATGGCCCTCTCGGCAGGCGTGATGGCTTTCCTGGGGGTGGTCCCCGGGATGCCGACGATCCCCTTCCTGGCGCTGGCCTCCATTCTCGGCTACGGCGCCTACGCCATGAGTCGCAAGAGCAAGGCGGATGCGGCGGAGAAGGAGGCGGCAAGCGCCAAGGAAAGCGAGGCCGCTTCACGTCCAGAGGTCCCCGAGGAGAAGCCCGAGGATTACCTCAAGGTGGACCAGATGGAGATGGAGCTCGGCTACGGGCTGATCCCGCTGGTGGACAAGACCCAAGGCGGGGACCTGCTTGAACGGATCACCATGCTGCGTCGGCAGATGGCCGCCGAGCTCGGACTGCTGGTGCCGCCGATTCGCATCCGCGACAACATCCAGCTGCAGCCCAGCGAATACCGCATCAAGATCAAGGGGGTCGAGGTGGGACGCGGGGAGCTCATGGCCGGCTCCTACCTCGCGATGGATCCCGGCGTGGTCTCCCAGCGCATCTCGGGCATTCCGACGGTGGAACCCGCCTTCGGCTTGCCGGCGCTTTGGATCACCGAGTCCCAGAAGGAATCGGCGGAGTTGGCCGGCTATACCGTGGTGGAGCTGCCTGCGGTGGTGGCGACCCACCTCACCGAGCTCATCAAGCGCAGCGCTGCGGAGATCCTCACCCGACAGGACGTCAAGACCCTGGTCGATGCGGTCAAGACCCACAGTCCGGCTGTGGTGGAGGAGCTCATCCCGCACCTGCTGGGGTTGGGCGATGTGCAGTCCATCCTCTCCAACCTCCTGCGCGAGGGGATCAGTATCCGCGACCTGGGGAGCATCCTCGAGTCCATGGCCGACGCTGCGCGCGTCAGCAAGGACACTGTGTATGTCACTGAGCAGTGCCGACTCGGCCTCTCCCGACAGATCTGCAAGGGGGTGCAGGCCTCCGATGGCAAGGTGCACGCGCTGGTGCTCCATCCTGAGCTGGAGCAGGTGCTGGAGGCTTCGGTACAGGCCACCGATCGCGGTCCGCGGTTGGTGCTCCGGCCCGAACTGGTCGGACGGCTGCTCGATGCGGTGACGATACCCCTGGAGAAGTTGCGCAGCCTCGGCAACCCCCCCGCGCTGGTTTGCAGTCCCAACGTGCGGTTCCCCTTGCGCAAGCTCCTCGAGAGCTCCCACCCCAGCCTCCATGTGCTGGCCTACAGCGAGATCGCGACGGGGGTGGACATCCGGTCCGCCGGTACCATCATCCTGGGTGAGGGCGGCAAATGAAGCTGAAAAAGTACGAGGCGCCCAACGTGCGCGAGGCCCTGGAGCAGGTGAAGGCCGAGATGGGCTCCGAGGCGGTCATCATCCGCACCGAGAGGACCAAGGGAGGCTTCACCGTCACCGCCGCTGTGGATGAGGTCCCCAAAGCCTCGCCAGCCGATGCCGATGCGGTTCTCCCCGCTCGCGACCTCTATGGTCCCGACGCGCGCCGGCGCGCAGATCCCACCGACTCCTCGCGAGCCGGGTCCGAGTCGGTTCTCCCCGCCAAGCCTGCAGTGCCGCCCCCAGTTGGGGCCTTGGCCCCGACAGCACCTCCCGCGCCACCGCTCCCTGCCACCCCACCTTTCGCTGCAGCTCCGCTCATGCAGGAGATGGAGGCGATGCGGCGCGAGCTCCGCGAGATGCGCTCCGAACTGGCCAGTCGGCACCTGGAATCCCTGCGTGCAGTCCCGGACGAGTTCCGCGAAGTGGCCGGCGTGCTGCTCGATCGCGGCTTGGCACTGGAGCAGACGGTGGATGTGGTGGCGCAGGTCGCCCTGGAATGCCCGCCGGGCGAGCGCACCTCCGAGGGAATTCGCGCGGCAGTCCGCAATTACCTGGCCAAGCGGCTGCCGGTAGCCAACCTGCTCGAGCTCAAGGGGCGCCGCCCCAAGATCGTCCTCTTCCTCGGTCCGACGGGCGTGGGCAAGAGCACGACCATCGCCAAGGTCGCCGCCCGCTGTCTGCTGGATAACAAGTTGCAGCCGGCGATCCTCAGCACCGACTCCTACCGGATGGGAGCCATGGAGCAGATGACGGCCTTTGCCCAAGCGGCGGGAATTCTCTTCGAGACGGTCTTCCGGCCCGAAGATGCCGATGCCGCGATGGGGCGGTTGGGCGAGGCCGACCTGGTCCTGGTCGATACCGCGGGCCGTGCGCGGGGCCATCAGGAGCACTTGGTCGAGCTGCGCGAGCTGGTCCGACGCCTGATGCCCGACGAGATCCACCTGGTGGTGGCCGCCGGCATGCGCGAACGCGACCTCGCCGACACCTACGATCGGTTCGCCCCCTT
>JFJP01027624.1_pt1 | contig 10637 bp, 9 predicted proteins | sample 431651 | NCBI WGS metagenome assembly JFJP01 (sample SAMN02602958, study PRJNA72255) | Microbial mat metagenome, whole genome shotgun sequencing project. | biome: fresh water; feature: sink hole; material: water; isolation source: purple microbial (photo- and chemosynthetic) mats found in...
GGAAAGAAAAAAGTTTTTTGGCCTTGTTTTCTTGTGAACATAGGGTCTGCACTCATTGTTTAAAGAGCTATTTTAAGAGATTTATGCTCGAGTCTAATGAGAAGAAGATTTTTTGCCCAAAGCCGAGTTGTAAAGTCTTTATACCTTCTGATAATATTGGGAAAATAGAAAAATTCCATGATTTTTTGAAGAAAATTGATGAAAAAAAAATCAAAGAAAAAAACGAAGAAAAAAACGAAAAAAAAATCGAAGAAAAAAAAGAAGAAAAAAACGAAGAAAAAATCGAAGAAAAAAAAGAAGAAACAGAAAAAAAACAGAAAAAATCCTCAGAAATTGAAAAAACTTCGCAAAATTCTTCAATTTTCATTGAAAAACAGTATAAATTGCTTTGTGCGATTTGCAGTAATGAATTCCCCATTGAAGAAGTGCTGACTCTCGAATGCGACCATCGTTTTTGCAAAGGCTGTTTATTGCAGGATTGGCAAATAAAGATCAATGAAGGTTCGATCAGTGAATCTCTTCTGATTTGTCCACATATCGACTGCAAAACACCAATAACTTACCACATTCTTCAGGATAATCTTCCAAAAGAATTCTTTGAGAGATACGACAAGTTACTGTTAAAACACACCCTTTGTCAGCCTCAAGTGCCTTTTAAAATCTTTGAAAATTTCAATGGGAATATCAATGGTAATATCAATGGTAATATCAATCAAAATTTCAATGAGAATTTCAATGAGAATTCCAATGAGAATTCCAATAAGAATTACAATGAAAAACTCAATGAAAAACTCAATGAAAAATTCATAGAATGTCCGACTTGTTCAATAAAATACTTAATATTCAGGTATTCTTTCTATTTTCAATGCGAAAAATGCAAAATTTTCTATTGTTCAAATGAAAAATGCTTGAGAAAATGGGATGAGCATACCGATAAAAAATGTGATTTTTTTCAAAAGGAAGAAGAAAAAAAATTCGAAGAATATATCCAGGTCAATAAGCTTCAAAAATGCCCGGTTTGCTTCGTTTGTGTGGAAAAGATTAAGAATTGCAATTATGTGGTGTGCAGTTCGAACAAATGCCAGAAAAAAACGGTGTTTTGCTATTTGTGCGGCGAGCTTTTAAAAAAAACCGATCTTTCAAGCCATTATATGAATAATTCATCATATTCGAAATGCAAAAAACTCACGGAAAATCAGAATTCCTCAGTTGAAAATGTGATAAATAATCCTGAGAAAATTGAGGCTTTTTCGTTTGAAAATGCATTAAAAAAAAATCAAGAGAATTCTTCCTCTGAAAAGGCACAAATAGAAAATGTGAGAAATAATCCTGAGAAAATTGAGGATTTTTCGTTTAAAAATGATTTAAAAAAAAATCAAGAGAAAATTCAAGATTCTTCCTCTGAAAAGGCACAAATAGAAAATGTGATAAATAATCCTGAGAAAATTAAGGCTTTTTCGTTTGAAAATGCTTTACAAAAAAATCAAGAGAAAATTCAGGATTCTTCCTCTGAAAAGGCACAAATTTCAAATTGCAGGGCATGTGGTGAAACGCTGAAAATTAATCATTTGAAAATTCTGATTGATGGGGATGAATGCTATTTCGTTTGCAATAATCCCAAATCTCCTAAATTTAATGTCTTTTGCAATATTTGTATGACAAATCCTCTAAATCCTGATTATTTTTGCAAGCATTATATGACTCATGGAAAACAATTTGATGTTTACAAGACAAAAATGATGATTTATCCCTATAACGATAATTCGAATTTAAAGCTCATTGATAAAAATATCGAAAATGAAAGTAAATATATTTTTTGTTGCAAAAAATGCTTAAAACCAATTCAAAATCATGGAAAGATTATTTTATGTGGCTTAGTTATCCCAATTTGTGAAAATATAATACAAGCTTTAGTGATATGCATAAAGTGTCGCATTAATGTTTTTTCAGAGAATATTGGCTTTCATCTTGAAAAAAATCATAATTTTTAAATTTTTAAGTTTTATTTTCAAATTTCAACGATTAAAAAACTGATTTTATTTTTCCACAAACAAATCCTCTCTTTTTCACCTTCAATCTCTGAGACTCCTTTATTATAATTGATATCACAACACAACTCTTCTTTACTCAATATTTCCAATATAAAAACAGTTTCCAAATTTTCAATCAAAATTTTTAAAAATTAATATAATATCCAGAATTTCTATTAAAGAAAAACTCCCCTAAGCCTTATTCTCCATATTCTCCTCCCCAAACGGTCTCCTCGCTTCATTATCTTGCTTTATAACCATGTTTTTTGCTTCAGTCGCCAGTATTTCCTGTTCATAATTTTTCGACATATTTTCCAACTGTTTATCCATCCCATCAATATTCTCGCACTTTTTACTCATCCCGAACTTCATGAGCAAAGTGCCTCCCCAGCAAGCTGCTGAACAAATGGTGATAAAGCATACCATTCCAAATCCAACAGAAACAATGATAATATAGGCCAAAACCAGATCATTTAATTGTCCACAACCTTCTTTCTTCCCATAAGAATGGCATAAACCTGCAAAACAAACAAGAGACATAATCCCTATACCCACTCTTATAAGATATAGGAAATATGCGCAGAAAGATAGCATAGATAAAGATTTATTACAGCATTTAGTAAGGATTATCGTGAAAATAGGCATTATTACACCTGATAAAATTGAGGCTAATATGAAGAAAATATGGGTTATAAAGGACCAAGTGTAGGTAGAACTGGAGGTCGTGCATGGTTTGTAATGAGTGGAGTCGGAGGTTAGAGATCCGAAGGCGACTGCTAAAGGTAGGTAGATGATTAGACTTATAATACATTCCAAAAATGCGGATTGAATCTTGTTTTGGGGGGAAGTTTTTTTATTTTCCATTGAAATTAAGAAGAAATACTATTTTTATTTTTTTTGAGTCAGTCACATGTTATTTCATTTATCATTAAATTTGTTCAGAGGCAGTATTTTTTATTTCAACATGCTCTTTTAAATAGGGGCAATTTAATTTTTAATTTAAAAAGTTTTAAAAAAAAATATTTTTTTTTCTAAATTAAAAAAAAGGGGAATTGTTCAAAAAATCTAATTAAAAAACTTTACCTCTAAAAAATGATAAAAAAAATCAAAATTTTTCTATAAAAATACTCTCATTAAACTTTTTTCTCTGCATTTTCATTATTCCCTGCATTATCCTCTCCCAACGAACTTCATTCTCTGCCTTTATAGCCATGTTTTTCGCAGCAGCCTGCATCTCTTGTTTGAAATTCTTCTCAACATTTTGTAGTTCTTTATTCAACCCCAGATTCAAGAAAAAAACGCTCCCAAACAAGCCTCACAACAAATGGTGATCCATCCAACAAAATAAATTATTCCCAATCCAATAGAAACAATGATAATTCAGATCATTTAATTGTCCACAACCTTCATTTCCCTATAAGAATGGCATAAATCTCCAAAACAAACAAGAATGACCCACTCTTATGAAAGTAATGAAAATTTTGCCGAAAGTTAGCATAAAAGAAGATTCATTAGAACATTTCGCTAGGATTATCGTGAAAATTGACACTAATAAACCTGATATAAGTGTTGCTATGACATAGAAAGCATAAGTAATGAAGGACCAATTGTGGAGTTTTTATTTTGCATTTGTAAAATTATATTTTTTATTTTTGATAGTAATTAACAAAATAGTTATGCTTTTTTGATTTTTGTTTGCAAATTTCAAAAATTTAAATTAAAAATACGTGTTTTTTTTCTTTTCTTGGATTTAAATAAAAAAACAATACAAATTTACTTTCCACTTCCCAATGCAAAAAAGCAAAATCCTGATCCCTCTCATCATAATTTACATAATCTCATTGATAATCCTTTATTCCAACAGGTTTCTCGTAAGTAAAACTCCTATCTATATTCAATCCCTTCCTAATTTCTTCCTCAGACTCCCCAAACTCATGAAATAACAGGCGCAATCGACGGTTGTTGTTGTGAAGCAGAAATCCTTCGAGCCACCAACCTTGAAATCGACCCGATTTTAGATGAACTCTCCGTAAAGATCTCCCCTAAAACTAACATATCCAATAATTCTATACTCCTTAAACTCCTTTCCCATTAAACCCCATCAATCCCCATCAATTCCCATAATACCTCTTATAAAACCTATATAGCATACCCTTTTCTTCAAATTATTCCGAGTAAATCTTGATACAGACTGTCCATTCTGGGCTCAACAGCTCCTTTGCATAGAAAAATCGAAATGCCTCGTAAGAAGAAGCAATGATAACGAGATTCCCACCCCTTGGAAAGCCCCGAAAACTGACTTAATATCTCTGAATTCAACTGATATTTCTTCAGTGGTTGACGAGAAATCAGTTCCTAGTGCTGAGGAATGGTTTTTTGAGGAAGAAGATCAAGGAGTTTATGTGAATTTGAAAGAGAATCAAGAAGCTTGGACTGGGTATCAAGGACAGAAAATCTGGTCTGTGATCTATGGGGAAAACTGTTTCAATCAGGAAATGTGCAAAGAGGAGAAGATGTTTAATAATTTGATCAGTGGATTACATACGAGTATCAGCAGTCATTTGACTGAGTACTATTTCGAAGAAGGAAGAAATAAATCAAAACCAAATTTCAGGCTGTTTTTCGAAAAAGTTGGCAATTTTCCCGAAAGAATTAAAAATCTTTATTTTATTTATTCAGTTCTTCTGAGGTAAATATAAGGAAATTTTATGATATTTACAGGAAATGGGATAGGGCGATCAATGTGGCGGGGAATTATGTGAAGGATTATGAAATTAATACAGGAAATTTCCAAAATGATATTAAAACCAAGGAGTTATTAGCGAAAATCATTGAGAAAATAGGGAAATATTGTGATTTTCCGATAAAAGAACAAGAGTTTTTCTCTGATGTTTCTAAGGTTTTTTATTGAAATGATTGTTGTTTTTTTGAAATTTATGGTGTAGATTGAAATCCGCAAGCAATTTCAATCGTATTTCTATAATATAAGCAAAATTATGGATTGTGTGGAGTGTGAAAAATGCAAAGTTTATGGGAAAATGCAAATAGCCGGCATAGGAACTGCTTTGAGAATTCTTTTTTCAGAAAAAGAACAAAATGTTTTATCACAAATACGCCGAAATGAGTTTATTGTAAAATTTTTTTTAAAAATAAAATCAAAATTAATTAAAAAACATTGAAATTTTGTGACAAAAACATAAAAATCTGATAAAAACTATATAATTTATCATAAAATAAAGGCTCTGATGAATACCTTTGCGAAAATAGCTAAATCATTAGTGATTTTAGATCAAATGTTTGAAAGGCGATATAATTCAAAAGATGCAATATTTATGACTATTTTGGCTTGCGGGATGGTGATGATTATATTCCTTTATATAGTGATGAGAGCTTGGGAGGATATGGATGGGAAATTGAAGAGGAAGTTCAGAATGGCTGGGAATATCGAAAAAAAACATTTGAAACAAAATTAAAATAAAATTTAATAAAACAAGTATAAATTAAAACTTTCTTATCAAATTTTTTTTTTTAATTAATTAAGAAATTTTCACAATACTTAAATAGTTTCATAAAAATGAGTAATGAAATGCAAAATCTTAAGGAAGAAATCGATCAAAATAAAGAACAGGAGAATATTTTGGACCAAATAAAAGATGATAAACGGGTTCTTGATAAAAAAAAGCGTTTCATTTCTTTAAAAATCAATTTTTTTTTTCGAATTTGAATTGTTAAGGTCGAGGCTTTAAAGAAATATTTGAAAAAAAATGGATTGAATTTAGCTTTCCAAGCGATATTTAGTGAAATTGTAACTAAGAAAGTAGAAAAAGAGCAGGTTTTTGTTTATACCGCGATGAGATTGAGACAGATTGGGAACGATTTAAACTCAATGCAAAAGGTTTTTTTTCAAATTTTTGAGTTAAACTTTTTGTTTTTGTTTAGAAAGAAGCAAAAGTATAAAGGAAAAAAAATAACTTTCCTTTCTTATTCGGGAAAAAACTAAATTTATCTAAATGTCATAAATAAAATTGAGAAAATTTCATTTGCATAAATTTTTTAAATTCAAGCCTTTTTTTTTCTTATAAATTAAGAATTTTTTTAAAAAAAATTCAAATTGATAATAATTAATCACAAATTTGAGAATCAATGAGTGGTTCGAGAATAAAAATTCTTGAAGAGAACTTAAAAAATGGCCTCATTTGGAAGGAATTGATCAAGGGCGACTACATCGGGGGTGGCAGCTATGGTACTGTTTTCAAATACACCCACTCTCTCACCGCTCAATCCTATGCAATTAAACTCATTCCCTCCACCACAAAATCTAATAACGAAAAGAAAATCAAATCCGAAATCGCTCTTTTGAATCTTTTATCAGAAATCCCAAACTTTTCAAAATATTTCCCAACATTCCATGGTTTTGTTTGTTTCTTCGAAGAGACTGCCGAAGGCAAAAAAACTAAATATTATGCTTTAGTCTCAGAATTAGCTAAAGGAACCCTAAAAGATTATGTAGTTCACAATTGTCTTAATGGTCTATCTTTTCAAGAAAACCTTACTCTTTTAGAGTGTCTTAGTATAGGTTTATCGGCTTTGCAGGAGAAAAAGATCTCACATAGGGATTTAAAACCTGAAAATCTCTTATATTTCAGTAATAAGAATTTAATTTGTTTTAAAATTATTGATTTTGGTGAGGTGAAAATGAATGTTGATCTTAATGGCACTGTGCGAGGAGCTCCTTTGTATTTATCTCCTGAATCGAATTTCGCTTATTTGAATGATATTGATCAAATAAATGAAGATTATAACCCCTTTAAATCCGATGCCTATTCAATTGGCCTAACCTTTTTGTTTGTAAATCTGTTGAAATTGCCATTTAAAAAGGATAAAAATATGCAGAATCCATACATAAAAAGGAAAAATGCACGTCGATACCTCGAAAAGGTTTGTAATCCTTTGAACTGCGATAAAGGTCCTTATGATGAGATAATAAAGGAAAAGATTGATTTGATTTCCAAGAAATTTGAAAATGAAAGAGGCATTGCATCTTTCAAAAAAATACTCGAAAAATGTCTGGAATATAATCCTAAAAAGAGAATTGATTTATTGGAGCTTAATCAGGAATTTGAGGTGTTAATGATAGAAAGGGAAGCTAAGGGCCCAAATGCGATGATTACTACATTGGAGTTATTTAAAGAGATTGAAAAAAGAGATCAACTTATTCAGATTTTGAAGGATAGGAATGAAATTTTGATGAAGGAATTGGATAAAGAGAGAACAGAGAAAGAAAGTGTTCAGAAGAATTATGATGAATTATTAGAATTAACCAGAAGGGAAAAAGTGAGATTTGAAGAAATAAAATCAAATGAAAACATTTGCATAGGTTAATTTTTTTTAATAAAGGCTTTTGATAAATGAGAGAGATTTTTTTTATAGTAAATGAGGAGAATGAAGAGTTTAATGCCAATGGTTTCACGGTTTCTTTGATTTTTTCTAATTATATTTATATGGGTTGTTTTGATAGGCATTTTATTTGGAGGAATTAGTTAATTATAAAAATACTGCAAAAGGAAATGATTTAAAAATGATTGAATTTACGAATGTGCATTGTTCTGATCCGAATTTGTAAGTTTTATTGGGATTTACTAATTGTGAATATATTGTTTGGTCGGTAGGAGTGATCGGTTTATTAAAAACATGGATGATTTAAATGTTTTTGGCAAATTCAGATTATTGCAAAAACTATCTTTAAATTTAGTTAACAGGTAAATATATTTTTATTTATTTTTGCTCATTTTTTAACAAACGAAGTTTTATGAGCAAATCAGAGTTTTTCGATTTTTGCGAAATCATCACAAGGATCAAAACTCTAACAAATCTCCATTTAAGCTTTTACAATGACAAGTAAACTTTTTTTAAAAGAATTTAGAAAAAACTATTTTAGGGCTTTAGTCAGGCAAATTAAAAAAACAAATATGTTTTATTTATGATTTTTATGCAAAAGGGTCAAATACATTGGTCGAAATCTAGAAGAGGCAAAGTAAAATGTCGAATGTTTGTTTAGTCATTATAATTATTTTCATAGGTTTTTAGAATATTCATCGAAGTAATTCATTCAATAAAAATAAAAAAATAAAAATTAAATTTATTTTTAAATATATTTCATCTAATTCATTGAATTTGCTCATAATTTCGTTCCATTTTCAACAGTGAACCGTAAGAAAAACAAAAATTAAAGCTTTTATTGATAACATCTTGTTAAAAAAAAAATAGAGTCTCACAGTATGGAACTTTTGTTCTTTTTCAATAATTTTTATGTTTATAGAATGTAAAATTATTTTTTTAATTGTTTTTATTGGTTTTTTATGATTTTTCTTCAATAAAGTGACAAATTTATTTGTCTGGAAGATGAAGATCTTGCAAAAATGTTTCAAGAAAACAAGTTTTTCGCTGGAATCAAAGACATTTCACTTAGTTTTCAATAGTATTTTTTTTAATTATTATTATTTTTAAATTTCTTTCGAGTAATATGTTTACCATTGATGCAATTTTAGCCAAAGTTTTAATAGTTCTTTCTTTAAAAGAGTTTTACTCCAAATTACGAACTTTCAAGCTTGATATTTCAAAGTTCAGTTTTTAATTAAAAGAAATAAATTTTATTTTATTATATTTCATTACATTAAATTTTCTATTATTAGACGTATTAAGTTTGAGAAAAAACCTAATCCAAACAACGATCCCCTCTCCTTTGCGAAAAGTTTAAAAAACAATTATTTCACCTTTTCGGAAAATCAAAACCTGAAGAAATTCCAAGAGAATTCCAATAGCTTTAGGTTCAGTTTCATCTGTTAAAAAATAAATAGTCATAAAACATAAGAATATTTAAAAAATTAAAAAGAAAATATTTTAACTTTCAAAATATTTTGATATTATCTTAATAAAAACTCATAATTAATCTTTCAAATAATCATTTTTCTTTTCAATTTTTTTCTTTGTCTTTAACACTCCCTAACAAATAACCCCAATGACCGAAAGAAGTCCAACAATATACATCTACCAGAACTCTGACTCTTCTGGTTCTGACAAAGGTCCTTTAAAACCCTTCTTAATGCCTGATCTCATCGATCATGTTCTCCTTATGAATTCCCCAAGCGAGTCCAACCTCCAAGATAGAAGGCTTCTCACTCAAAAGAAGCTCAGTCATTTTTCTGAGATAAAACGATCATCAGAGCCTTCAATAAACCTAAATTCTCTCCATTTAAAAGTTGATGAAACCGATCAATTTACAATAGAGTTCCCCCAGAAAAGTGCTATAACAAAGGGTGATGATATTATGACATCAGATGAGCCAATATTAAAGGAAGAAACCCCAGTGAAAACCTTTAAGAAAACTTTGACGATAAAAGCTCCAAATAATTATTTTGTGAGTGAGAACTCTTTCGAAAATGACATGCTAAATTTCGGAGAGATCATCGAAAATGACCTGAATTTCAATTATAAGGTTTTCTTTGAGTTTTTTATCATGCATGTTCTGTTCTATTTCTTTCTTGGACCTTTATCAGCTTTCCTAATTGCTTTAATATGGGGATGGAATCTGGCTAGAAACCAGTTTTTTTGGGGATTTTCATCAGAGTTTCTCCTTCAAACTGTTGAGTTTTTGATTATTTTTGGCGTTTTGTTTCTTTATTATTTCTATCGTTTCGCGAATATCTATATGATTGAACTATATATGATATTGGCAGCAGTGGTTCTCAGGCTATCGATCATATCAATAAAGTATGCGACAATGAATGATGATAAGATAACACTATTGAAAACTAAAGAAATTTCGCATGCTGATATCACAGCTGAGTTCACTTTAGGACATTTTAGAGAGATTGATGATTTAGAATTGGAGAAAGAACTACAAACGACCATTATTAGGAAGGATATCGATGTGGCTCTACTTTTGTTCAGGTTTTTAGGAGAAGTTGCACCAGAAATCCAGACGCAAATTCAAAGTGATTATAACCCGTTTCAAATAGAAAAGTTGGAGAAAAAAGATACAAAAAAAAAAAAAAGTGAAAAAAATACAAGACGTCAAAAAATCGAAGAAATTGAAAAAATCGAAGAAATTGAAAAAAGTGAAAGAAGTGAAATATTTGAGAAAAATGAAAAAAATGAAACTATCGAAACTAACGAGATCAATCCAACTTTCGAAAAAAATTTATCATCTTCAGTTTTAAATTCTCTTTCATCTTTAAAAAGAATCTCATACCTCAGCGGAACCACTTCCCCTGACAGAAGGAACCCAACGATAAATTCTTCAGCAAATATATTCCTAAACACTTCCAAAGTGAGTAAACGAATGAATTTATTCAATGATTTTATAGAAGATGATCTTAAAACTGAAGTTTTTTCTGGCTATCAATTGGCGAAATTGATAATAAAGAAGGGTTATACAAACGGGATCAGGGCCATTTGGTTTGTGGTTATAGGTCTTTTTATCAGCTTTGTGCACGCAGCGATACCTTCTTGCTTTAGATTCTATTCCAAAGGTTTTTTCTTAGGTGAAAGCTGCCTAGAAAGTTTTATGGTAATAGCTCTTTTCATTTTGAATTTTTTTTTTTTTTT
>JFJP01027625.1_pt2 | contig 10637 bp, 8 predicted proteins | sample 431651 | NCBI WGS metagenome assembly JFJP01 (sample SAMN02602958, study PRJNA72255) | Microbial mat metagenome, whole genome shotgun sequencing project. | biome: fresh water; feature: sink hole; material: water; isolation source: purple microbial (photo- and chemosynthetic) mats found in...
TAAAAACCTCGAGAAAAAAAAAGTATTGAAAAAAATCGAATTTTTTTTAAAAAAACTCATTTTTTCTTAACTAATCAAAAATTATCACTAAAATCTCTAATAATTCAATTATAAAACTTCTAAAAACTCTAACTTCCCTTTAAAACTCCAAATGTTCCAAGAGCGTAAAGCCAAAAAGCTCTTTACCGCCCTGACAAAATTCCAATTGAAATTCCATTTCAAGCGTCTTGCCCGTTTCCGTTCCGAATTGCCTTTCAATAACTTCATGGACTCTGATATCGCTGGCGAGAATTCTCTGAAAAACGAAAGGGTTCGTTTACCCCCTATTTCAATGAAAGGACCTGCTAATCAATTGCAGAGCAGTGGGATTTATAATGGTTTTCATCAGGAAAAAAGAGATGATATTTCAATCGAAAGGATCGAGAGTCCTGGGCTTATGAGGACCAATAACCTCGAGAAATTCCGTAAAGAATATATTGTGAAATTTTATCACATTTTTATCGTATTTTCGTGAAGAAATGCCACCAGAACTGATCAATTTCCTGAAGGCACAGGAAAGCGAGAAAAGAATGATGCTTAAGAAGAATAAAGGCATGCCTATGAAGGTTTTTATCTATATAAAATAACTATTTCTTCTTTAATCATTAATTCCTTTGAATTTCTTCAATAATTCATTACAATAAATCACATTTTCGATATTCATTTGAATTTTCTCTAAAAATTCATTAAAATTTCGCTTTTTTCACTTAGATTGGAGATATAATTTTCTTCAAATTCACTCCGGAAATCAGCCAAATTAACATAAAAAACAGTGTGCAAGGCGTTGTGACAGGCGACGGTATCGCCAGCAACAAGATCGAATGTGTTTCCTGTGAGGCATTTATGAGGAAAAACGCATTAAATATGTTCAGAAAATCGCTATTTCGTATAGAAAACCAGAAGAAATATGGTTATACAAAGAAAGTCTGTCTTTATAAAGAGAAAAAGGAGGAATTAGGCTTAAAAAAAGACAAAGCAATGGAGAAGTTTTTGGATCAAAAAGCCAAGGATGAGAAGGAGGATAATGTTGCAGAGTACAGGAAGATCGAAGGCCAAACCATCATTTATGGACAGTCGATCCAGCTCAAGCATATTTACTCTGATTGCTACCTAACGCTCAAATCAGAGGATTTGGCGAGACAAAACGGATGTGTTGAGGTAAATTCATTGATATTTTTGAAAATTTATTTGTTTTATTTGATTTTTCATGAAATTTTCCAATGAAAAAAACCATTGAAATTTTTCATTTTCCCAAAAAACCCTATAATTTTTCATTTTCCCAAAAAACCCTATAAACCCCCCATTTTCCCCTAGATGACACTCGAAGAAGCCGATACGGACCATTCAAACTTCAAATTCCTTCCAATAAACAATCTCCGCAACGTAGGAGACGTAGTCTCCTACTCCGACATTCTCTCTCTCGTAAACTGTGCCGAAGAGAACTATTACCTCCACATCGCTTCTGAACTTCTCCTAAGCTCAACGAAAGACAAACAAATAGAAGAAGCTCTTTCCAATGGTTTAGAAGTAAACGGCTCCGAAATCCAAACAAATCTCAAAGTCAATTGTTATTTGAATTTCACTGAAAACAAGAAAAACGAAGAAATCGCTGGAAAATTCCTGCTAAATGGCGATATTCTCACGATATTCAACCGTGAGACCTCTTCGGTTTTAACTGTCGCACAAAGGAACGTAAAGGAGTATTTTGATGATAAAAGCGTGCTAATCTCCAATGGCGACGATAAATTCGGCGCTCAGGCACAAAACTCCTTTAAAATACAAGTGTTAACTCCTGAGAAAATCCTCGAATCTGACATAAAACTGCGTGTTTACACTGAGAAAAACTTCTTGGATTCTTCACAAAAAAGCTATAATTCTCTATGGGAAATCCAAAGGAAAAAGACCTTTGATGGCAGTGCTTTAGACTTGGACGAGCCGATTCGTTTGAAGAATGTCGCTACTGGGCTTTTTCTTTGTATTAACTCAAATGGCGAACCGGAACTGGTCAATTCCACGCTTTCAGACTCAAAAGAAGTGAATTGTTACTTCAATTTCGTGAGTAAATACAACTATAAATCTGAAGAAAAACCTATAAAATACAACGAGGCTTTAAAGCTGAAAATCTCTGATTCCAAAGGGTTTTTCCTGGGTTTCGGAGGGGAAATTCCTGAAGAAAAAGGGCGATATTCGGTGTTTTTTAGCGATAAAAAAGGCGATTCCACGAAATTCTTGTTCGAAATGAAGAGTTCTGATCAGAAAAGCAGGAATTTCGCTGATCGGATATCGTCTTTAGTGCCTTATCTGATGAAATTTTACCTATTTCTGCAGAATTTCGGTATGGTTTCTGAGGCGAATAAGCAGAAAAACAATGAGGAAATCTTCAGATATGACTATGAACGAGCTCTTCATCAGGAAAAGGACTTAGAGAATGAGATCCGTCAATTGTTTGAATCTTTACAAAATCTGAATACTTTCCTTAGAATTGACTTAAATCAAGAGGATGAGACAATGTTCAAATTGCGACAAAATATCTTAAATGATCAGAAAATCGTTGAATTATTACTGGCAATTACCCAATTAATTGATCAAATGTGTAGAGGAAATCAGATTTCGATAGAAGAGCGAGAAAAACAGCCAAAATTCAAACATGATCGTCAGAATTCCTCTTATAAAAACCTCGATAAAACCCCGTTCGCTATTGCCAAAAAACACTTGGAAAGACCTATGAAGGCGATAATTGAATTCCTCTATTTATCGATAAAAAGCAATGAGAAAAGTGCACAATTTATACTAGAATATGATGTTTTTCTTAAAACGCAGCTGAAATTTCACTTCAAAGAGATGTCAATCCTTTTGAAAGAGGCGATACGATGTAGCCTTTTATTGAGAAATAACGATGTTTATGGTAATCAGATTTTTGAATGGATAAAATTACTGGACAATCTCAATGAAAATGCGAAGAATATAGAGAGTCAGGGGCTTTATTTAGAACTTATCGCCTGTGCACTGGTCGATAGTAATGATGCACCAGTAGCCATTTATCAGGAAAAATGCCTTGAAGGAATTTTCTCAACACAGGGGAAAAAAGGAAAACTGATAAAATTCCAAACGATTATCGATAATGACAGTAAAAAAGAAAGACCAGTGATTTCTTTCCCAAAAGAAGGTTTTTATCGTTTTTTTTCAATTTTATATCAATTTTTAAATAGGAACTCTCAATGAATTTATCGAGAATAATCCTTCTTTAGGGGGATTGAGCACGGCAAGGGATGTCAAATTAGATGATGAAATGGCGAGCTTTTATATAGATGAATTTGTTGAAGGAAATGAAGGGAATCTAATGCCTTTTATTGATTACATTTGTGCTTATTTAAGGCTTTTATCATATTTAATTAAGGGGAGAAACATGAAATCGATGAAAAAAGTCAGTTTTTTGGTTTTTTCTCGGTTTTATTATTGTTTTATAAGGTGAAAACGCTGGATTTGACGTCCGCTCATGTGATGATGATCATTGAGCACCCTAAGATACATGAGAAGATCAAAGCCAATTATCTACATTTGTTCCAGTATTTGTTTTTGGACAAGGAACCCTTCTCCCATCTCAGCAGATATGAAAATCGATGCATCATGTAAGAATTGATTTTTTCTATAATTTTGCCTATTCTTCAATTTTTATCAAATTTTTTATTAATTTTTGCCAAAATGTATAAAAAATCTGATAAAATCAAACATTTTTTCTTTTCCAGCTGGAACGACCTTGACAAATTCTCGATGTCTAACCAAACCTTTTATTTATTAAACAACATCGAACTCCAGATAAAAAACAGTGAAGACGGCTTCACAGCCCAGAAAGATTTCTCGTTAATCGAAGACCTTCTGAACCGTTTCTGGAGTGAAAAAGGCATATTAGAGTTTCCTTCAGAAGAAACCTTTCAGGATTTATCGAATCATATTGAGTTTTTCTTGAGCTTTTTGAAAATGACTAGAGTTGTTGTTGATTTGGGCTATTCAAATCGACAAATGAACGAGAATATTCTCTATGGAATTGGGCATATTTTCGCGCCTTTTATGGAGGAAAGGATGAATGAAGATACCAGTGTTTCTTCTGCTGAGAAAATCGCAGAGAAAAACGGACTTAATTTGAACTATTGGATCATGAAGTTTATGAAGAGAATTATTGCAAAACTGGATAATTCAACCAATTTCAAAGAAGAAATTGAAGCTATTTTGCATCAAACGACGAAAATCTTCATGATTTTCACGAAAATTCGGATAAATTTACAGATTATTAAGTAAGAATGTGATGTTTTTTTGTTTTAAAAGGGGGGTTTATTGTGAAATTCGGTTGTTATTTTTGTATTAAGCTTCTTGAAAACCTTCAAAAAACACCAGAAGGACGAAAATAAACTAAAAACCTTCAAGGATTTCGAGTTTCTCTTCCATATCTATGATTTCAATATCGAAAAGACCTTTGTGAAAGATGGAACTCCGAAAAATAAAAAACGTAATTTATATCTGTTTAATTTTGTTAAAAATTGAGAAAATTGGCAAAATTGACGAATTTTCTCAATTTTTCTCAATTTTCTTAATTTTGTTAATTTTATGTCAATTAATTCTATTTTTTCTCTTCTCCCCCAAGAGTCTGAGGCCTTCTTCGAGAACTTCCTAAAGAAGCAAGTGGGGCTCTACGAGGACAATTCCTACCAAGGTCTCCACCTGGACACAATCTTCCTCTACTCCCTCTTCTCAACCTCCTTCATGAGTCTCCGTCTCCGCAAGAACCTTCTTCAAATTCTTGTCGATTATTTCAATCAAAGGACTTTTCTTCTCAGTGAACTGATCGAAACTGAGATAATCGATACTGATGAAGAATTGAAGATATATCAGGAATTAGACGGAATATCGCAGATTTTCGACAAGAATATTTCAATAAAAAGGCTAAATTTCCTTACAGAGAAGCTTTTCCATTATATTGAAGTATTGGAATATCTGATGAAAAGTGGTAATAATCAATCAAAAGCCGAGTATTACCTAAAACATAAGCATCAGAAAACCCGCGAAATCATCACAATGGTCGAAATTATCAACCAGAAGTTCAAAGAGCGGAAATTGAATCCTTATTTATTCTTAAAAACCCAAAATATCTTGCGAAACCTACAATATCATTATTTTTTCTTCAGAATTCTGGCAAAACTGCGAGTTTCCGAGCCAGAAGACTATGAGCTAATCTCGAAAATCCTTCATTTTTTTGATTATTTTGCGTTTTTAAACGTGATAAACCAGCAGCAAATCCTTACAAATTCCTTTATTTTCTTCCAATTGATGAATTCTCGTTTTCCGATCAATAAATTATTCTCTTCAGTGCTCGAATGCACAAAGAATTCAAATAAAGTCTTTGAATATATAAACATTATGTTCGATTTGATAGAGAATCTTGTACATTATAACCCTGAAAACCACACATTTGTGATCTCTCAGCTGTTATCAATCCTTCAATCGCTGATCACCAATCAAGAAAAGGCGTTTTTACCTAGAATTCAAAAGAAAATTCTTGCAAGACTGTTGAAAAACAAGAAATTATTGGAATTTACCCAAGAAAAGTCCTATTTGGACTATAAAAGGACTCTAATGAGTGATTTATCGCAAAGTCCTGTGAAATCGCGTGAGATTCTCGAACTTCATTTGAATGTTATTCATTTATTTGGTAATTTATGCAGGGATTTCAAGATGGGGACCTTACAGATGCAGAAGGTCTTGGTTTATGAGCAAATGAAGAATTTGCTTTTTGATGCAAATACACCTTTTCTATTTAAAAAGGTTTATTTGAAAGCGCTTTTCCAGATATATATCACACAAATCTATGAGGTTAATCAGAACATAGCTCCGAACGATTTAGCTGAAATTTTCAATCAATTAGTACTCCCAGATCTCTCGATTTATACCAAATATCTCGAAGGTATCGTAAGATTAGACCAAGGAGAAAAATCAGTGAAAAATGGAGATATTTCAATGAGAAATGGCGATAATTTAATGATTACTGGCGATAATTTAATGGAAAATGGTGATAATTTAATGAAAAAGGGTGAAAATTTCACTAGAAATAGCGATAATTTTTTGAGAAAAACCGGTGAGAACTCATTGAAAACTGAGTTATTTGCAAAGAATAAAGAGATTCGTGAAAAGATCATTGAAAATCGTAATTATTACCAATCTTCTCTCGACGTTTTAACTGAAGAAAAACAGACTCATCCTTCGATATTAAACAAGAAACAGACCAATGGTATTCAGAGTTCTGCCATGATCTTCGATTCCAAGAAGATTATTGATGATCCAAACGAGTATTGGGAGTACTTATTCGGTGGAAAAACATGGGATAATTCCCGAGATGGTCTTCTTTATTTCCTATTAGATTGTTATTATGAAGCTTTTCGGCGTAATTGGCTTGAATTATTCGATTCAAATGACTCTTTAACTGATGCCCTTTCATTGATAAAATCCTGTTTAGTTCGAATGAAAGGGACTTTGCTGAAAATAGAGAAGGATTTCAATTTAGACCTTTCTAATTACTATTTGATGATAATGGAAGCGATAGCCAAGATACCGACAAAGTTAGTAATAAAGGCTGGAAAGGCCCTGAAGATACAGAACGATAGTAAAGGGAATTATAAAATGGAGAAGATCAATATAAAAGAGGATCAGGAGATGAAAATGGTTGAAGACGATAATTTGAATGGGAATTTAAAGGACTTTTCAGATGTTTTATTGGATAAAATCAGGACTTTTCTTATCGTTAGAAGGATGAAAATAGCTGATTTCTTGAATTTATTCAATATTAAGTTAGAAATCATACAAAAGAACACTTTTATTGATAGTTTTATGAAGATTTTCAATGAAGATCCGATAAAAAGTAAGGAGTTTAAAGGTAAAATTGAGAATCTTATCGAGAAATGGAGTGTCGCCAAAAATGGTCCACATTTCGTGAATTTCCGGAAATTCGCTGATAAAATGCGGAAATTTTATATAAAGAAGAAGTTCAATTTCGAAGAAGAAGAGTTAAAACGTGATAAAAAGGAGATAAATCTAGAAGAAACCGAAAATTCCTTTAAAAAAGACTCGCTTCTTCTGAATTTTATCATGACATATTACAATGCATCTTTGAAAGAAAATCGGAATAATGAGATAAAGGATTTGGCGATAAAATTCAAAAGAAATCTCGAAGCAGCCTTTGATGGAGAAAAAGATGAAGAAGTCAAGTTAAGAGGCTATGTAGAGGCGATAAAGAAGCTGATAATGGTCTTTTCATCAGATATCTCTGCGGTTTTTTCTATATTTATCAGTAAAAATTTAATTAAAGGGATTTTCTTTTAGATTTTCTTGATAAAAATGCTGAGAATTTTCTTACAAGAAGCAAAGCCGAAAAAAAGCGATAATAATGATGATAATTTCGAGGAAAATGAAGATGATAAAATGACGAGAATTTTGGAAGAGAAAAAAAAATTCAAATTCCTTCAAAACGCCTTTGAAGCAGCTGGAGTCTGCACTTATGGCTTAACGTTCATTAAAGCTAAAAGTCCTGTGATTTATGTATTAGAAGCTATACGTTTATTGATAAATTGTTTGGAATTTGGCAATAATCACGTATTTTTACTCTTTTTTTTCGTTTTGAAATTTTAGGGTTTTAGATACAAATCAGCATTTTGAACGTTTTTAAAAGAGATATCAGCAGTATTACTGGACCTTTCTTTAATTTTATTAAAGGGTTTCTCATGCATCAGGGAAGAGATGATTTCGATAAGATCATGAATAAGAAGAGGACCAAGATCGAACAGTTCTCACAGGAGGAACTTATCGCGCTAAATGATGATAAACTTATCAATAAGGATAAGGTCGTCATTAAGATCGTGAAGCTCTTGTCGCTATGCTGCGAAAATTGCAATCTGCCTTTTCAGGTTATTTTTTGAGTTTTTGTGTTTTTATTCAATAAAAATTTCAAAGAATTTCCTTCGAGAACAAACATTCGAGCAATTCAAGCAGAACTTCGTTTCTAATAACATCGTTCTCGAAACATCAAACCTCCTAACCTTTTTAAATTCCGATAAAAAGGCCAAAATCGTGGCTGCGACTCTCACAACTCTTACAGAATTTAACCTTGGTCCCTGCAACGAGAACCAAAGCATCCTCTGTAACAACAAAAGGCTAATGACTTATATGAACGAAAACATTCTCAAAATTCCTATTGATTTCACTTTGCAAACCCCCAAGGAAAACGATAAAATTTCAGTTTTTTCGAAAGCAATTGAGGTTGTTTTCTTCACTTTTTTATTAATTTTTTCTCATTTTTATCAAAAAACTAACAATTTCACTAATTAGTTCCTCCTTTCCCTTGTAATCGGTCACTTAGAGAAAGAAAACATCCTAAAGCTAGTGAACAATCTCGAGCTTCCTGAGCTTTTCTCCAAAATGAACCAGATCTTCAAGAAGCGTATCCATCGTTTCATCAAGCCAATCCTTCAAGAGAACCATTCCGAGATATCCTCCGACGCGCTAAACATCATAAAAACCGGTTTTAACATCTTCATTCTCCTCACAATATTCAAAGAAGCCTTCCCATCTCATGCAAGTCTTCACCTTTTAGACCAAAATCTTCCCTTTTCCCGTAAACGATACCAGGAATTAAAACTGCAAAAAAAGAGAGAATTAAGTCAAAATCCTAAGAAAAATACAAAGAAAATTATCCCTCTCTATAGTCCCAAAAACAAAAACCTCAATAATGAGAAGAAAAAGCAGAATGCGACTTTTATAGACTTTACAAAGACAAAAACTGCGAATACCGGATTTAAGAAATTCAATGAAGACGATAAAGTGATTAGCAGTAATATTGATGAAATTGAGTCTTTGAAGCATAATTCTGATGGTTTATCAGAGAATGATGGCATAATTAAGAGTATCGTGGATTTAGATAAGGAATTACTGAAGGAGAAATACAAGGAATATTACGAAATGAACTCAATAAAGAACATGAGAACGAGTCTTTTGTTTTACAAAGGCCTGGTTGGCAGTGTTGAGGTGCAAAGAGCTGGAGAATTATCGAAAATTTACTTCCAAAAACCCTTTGTCAGCGATTTCAAAACGCTGAATATCAAATATGATTTGATTTATAATGCGAATCGAGAAAGTGATCAGGCAAGATTAGAGCATTTGTTCTATAATGTTGATAATTATTATCATGAAATGAAGCATAGACAGTTGATGTATCGCTATAGAGTGCTTAATTTCTTTATGGAGTTTTGGAGAACTTTAAAGGACGTATCATTTGTACTTATAATTATCATTAATATCTTGATTTTGGCTTCCTATAGCAATAATAGTGATACTAGTGACGATAATACACAAGCACTATTAAATGAAACAGCACAGATTTTCACGATAATTCAGCTTTTTATATGTTTTCTTGTGGTTTTGTTCTGTATGATTGAGCGATATCCTGTGTCGATACATGCGCAAATTGGGAATTTCACTGCGATAAAGAAGAATAATCTGAAGAATCAAGCAGGTTTAGAGATATCAAATCGTGGGTTTTTCAAGCAATTTATCATTAATTCGGAGATTGAACTGGAGAAATACTTCAAGAAACTAGAAGAATCGCGATATAAATACTTGAAAATATTTTTTGATCCCGAAAATATCTATAATCTCATTTATTTAGCGATAACGCTTGTTGCGTTTTTCTACCCTTTGGTCTATTGTGTTTTGTTAATGGATCTGATAAAAAGATCAGAAGATTTACAAAATATCATTAAAGCTGTTACTTTGAATGTAGGCTCACTAATTAAAACTGCGATACTAGGAGCTGCTGTTTTGTTCATGTTCTCAGTGGTAGGCTTTCTAGAGTTCTCCGAATTCTATAAAAGTGATGGTAATTCTATTGTGTATGCTGATACGCTACTGCATGCGTATACAAGCACTTTAAATTCAGGACTTAGATCTGGTGGAGGTATTGGGGATTCTTTGAGTGGACCTTTAATCAGTAAATTTTTTAAAAAATTGAATTCCTGATGAGTTTTTCCACTTTTTCATCAAAATTCTTTATTTTTCTAAAAAATTTTGGAAAATTTTCATATTTTTGTTTTTAGCAAATTCAAAATACTGGAATTATTGGGTTTTTACGCTTGCTTTCTATATCATAATAAACATCCTGTTCATTAATATAATTTTCGGTATAATTATTGATACTTTTGGCGAGTTGAGGGATATGAGAAAAGCCTTGATAAAGGATGTGGAGGATAAATGTTTTATTTGTGGTGTCGATAGCTATGATTTTGAAACAAAGTCTTTATTTTTTTTCTAAGAGAAATATCATAAATTTCTTTTGTTTTTTAGGGGAAATGGATGGCTTGATCATATATATTTGGAGCATAATGTTTATCATTATCTTGATTTCTTCATATATATCAATCAAAAGAACATCAATGATTGCAATGGGATTGAGAAATATGTGAAGGAACTCGTGGATAAAAAGTCCATTGATTTCCTACCCATTGGAAAAGCAATGAATTTAGAGAAAAAAAAGAAAGAGGATTGAGTTTTTAAATAAAAAT
>JFJP01024736.1_pt1 | contig 10636 bp, 1 predicted proteins | sample 431651 | NCBI WGS metagenome assembly JFJP01 (sample SAMN02602958, study PRJNA72255) | Microbial mat metagenome, whole genome shotgun sequencing project. | biome: fresh water; feature: sink hole; material: water; isolation source: purple microbial (photo- and chemosynthetic) mats found in...
CCCAAACCCCAAACCCCAAACCCCAAACCCCTCGCAGCTGCAGGAGATTCGGAGGATACAAGTGATTGAGTCGATAATAGATATATTAGTTTAGCAAGATGGGAAACACGATCTGCGATAGACTGTTCCTCAACTTGGCGGAGGGCACGGGCATCACCGGCAAGTGGTCTAACGAAGACCAGGAGAGTGTCGGCACCTGTGCAAACCTCAACAACACCGCGCGGTCGAAGAAGCTGTCGGGCCTGGACAAGTCGATCGCTCCCGAGATGAAGCGGTTCTACGAAGCCGCGCAGAGCCAGCGGTCGATCAACTACGACCTGAACGCCGCCACCGAGATGAACAAGCTGCTGCCGCTCATCAACTCAGAGGCCGCTCACCGCTGGTCGCTCGAGGACTCAGAGACCCAACTAAATCAACTGCGCTTTCTCATCAAGGACGCCTCCAACACTTCCACCATCGTCAACGAGATCAACTACCTGACCCACCTGTACCTGCTCTACCAGAACTACCTAGACCGCAAGCGCGCCGAACTCGACAAGTCTAAGGCTGCCCTGCTCAAAGAAACCCTGGACGCCTCCCACAAAGAAAGAACGAAGAACCTCAACCCGCTCAAGGACGGATTCATCAACTCCTTGATCGCTGTGTCGCTCAAGAGCCTCAACCAGCGAGCCGAGAACCTCAAGAAGACCGTCTCGAAGGCCGAGTTCGTCGAGTTCGCTTTGAGAGTCGCCCAGATCACCTCGGTGTTCACCCCTGCAGACCGCACCGACCCCGAAGACTTCAAGCTCAACCAAGACATCTACACCTTCGTCGATAACGTCATCGACCTGCTCGAAGTCTACAATACCTCTCTGAACGGCAAGCAGCTCGCCCAGCACGTTGCAGGCCTCATCAAGGTGAGCTTCTACCTGGGCAACGTGTCGCTGCACTTCAAGCTCGCCTCCATGATGCTCAGAACGGGGCTGCACAAGTCAGTCGCGACATCAGGGTTCGAGGGCTGCAAAGAGCTGGAGAAGTTTCAGTACTTCACAGTCTACGAGCACCACAAGTCGCAGTTCAAGCTGACCATGTCCGAAGAGCTGAACAGGGAGCAGCCGATGTGGGCCTGCTTCGACCACAAAAAAATGCTCATCTCGACGCCTCAGAAGTTCGCACTCTACTCTTCGAACCCGATATACGGCGAGTACCTCTCCGGGTACGTCGGCTCCTACGAGAGCCACTGCTACTACTACCTCGACGGCAACATCTGGGTCTCCCTGGCGGGCTCGACCAACCACACGACCATGAACTTCATCGAAGTGCGCAACTACTCCTACGAATTCGACCCCGTCAACCTGCTCGCCGCAGACCATCCTCTCAAAGCCGCGGTCTCCCCGAAGTTCAAGCTGGCCAAGCCTTGGTGCACCGCGATCGATCCGTCGATCCTCGTGTTCCTCAGCAAGTACGTCTCGGAAGAAGACCCGACCAAGTGCTACTACCTGATCCTCGCCTCATCGGTCAACAAGTTCGGCCGCCCCGCAGCCGTCCAGTGGGTCACGCCCGTGGTGAACGAAGACGGCACCCTCTTCGACCAGCAGCTCTCAGAAAAGGACCTGCGGGGACAGCTGTACAGCTACGGCGGCCTCCTGGTCTTCCTCAGCCCAGTCGCCCGAACGCTCATCCATCCGAAGACCGGCACACTCCTTCAGACAACCAAAACGGCAGACGCGTTCTCAGGCATCGATTCGGTGAAGGATCGGATCTGCAGGATCCAAAACGACAACTCAGTCATCTTCTACCCCATCGACTGCTTCAACAAGTACGAGTACCAGACAACCTGGTCGAACCTCGAGATGAAGGTCGATCGGAATGGCGAAAACAAAGTAAAGGCTGCCGGGTTCATCGTCGACGAGGACGAGAGCTTCGAAGAGGAAAACCCAGACAAGCCGCCCAAACCCGCGCAGCCCGCAGAGCCTGAAGAAGTCCCGGAAGTCGATACGGAAGAAGCCAAGGCGAACAAGGACAGCTTCCTGCAGTACGTGAAGACCGTCCTGAAGCTGGTGTTCACCTCCAAAATTGGCGCCCTGAACCTAGACCTCATCTCCATCGAAAACCACGAAAAAGCCACCGTGCTCTTCCAGCCCAACAGCATCGACGTGCGGGTGGTCACTTTCGAGGCCCTGGCCGGCATGCTCGGCTCGCTCGAGAAACTCAAAGAGAGCGACTTCAAAAGCACGCTCCTGCTGGCTGTCTTCAAGCTGCTCGACGTCCACCTGAACATCGCCTCGCGGGTCCAGTCCTCCGAAAACAAAAACGAGCCCAAAACACTCACCAGCAAGCTGGTCTACACTCTCAGAAAGCTCGTCTCAAGCCTCAGACTCCCAGCCTCCGCGGTCTCCGAAAACGTGGGCGTGTTCGACAAGCTGAAAGTCAACATCGTGACCAACCTAATCTCACTCACCCAGAAACTGACGCAGCCTCTCAGCTCGGTGAGGACCGTGGTCGAATCGATGCTTTCGCAGCACTGCGTATTGGCGAAGAAAGAGATGTTCCGACTGCTGAGCGAGATCCTGAAGCTGCGGAAGAAAGGCATGAAGGACTTCGAAGCAGTCTTGAACCAGGCGGTCGAGGTGGTGGAGGAGAAGGTGCAGGAAGTGGTGACGAACGAGCTGATCATATTCGAGGGCGGAATGGCCAACCACGAGACCACCACGCACGCCAACCAAAACCTCATCACCAATGTGATCAACTTCTACATCAGCCTGATCGCCGCGAGGACCACCATCCCCGACCACCTGCTCCAGCGGCTCGTCAACTTCGCGGCCAACAGCCTCTCCGTCTCCATGGAGTCCCTCTGCGAGTCGCTCAAGGCCTGCGCGGACAAGCTGGCCAGAGAGGACAGTCTCTTCGACGTCGAGACCATCTTCTTGAACTCCTTCAGCGGCTTCTTCCTCTTCAAGGCAGTCAGCTTCATGTCCTACGCGCCGCTCTGGCCCGAACTCACCGAAACGCTCGACAGCTACTGCAAGCAGTTCACGGTCTCCACCAAGAGCATCGTCTTCCCCAAACCCGCCTCGGAGAACCCCGAGAAACCCGACGAGGACAGCGTGATCGACATCTCCTTCAACATCAACCCCGCCACCCGGAGGGCCCCGATGACCCAGACCGCCTGTCTCCCGCTGTACACCCGGCTCAAGATCTCTGTGGACGAACTCGACTCCGAGCTCTTCCGCGTCTACGTCTTCACCGCCCAAGACTTCGACTCGCACAACCAGGGAAGGAGCGGCAACCTGACCGAGACTATCTTCCTCCCGAATCAACGCGTCATTCCCGGAGTCCCTCTCGAAATCGACACCAACTGGGTCAAGGTCGTCATCGTCAGCGAGAACCCTCCGGTCTACTGGTCCTCCCGCGACCACACCGTCAAGATCCGAGTCTTGGGAAGAGACATCGCGCTAAAGAAAAGCTCCAAGCTCGAGACACTGATCCGAATCTGCTCCAACTTCGTCACGCTCAACCTGCTGAAGGAGATCAAGACGCTCGGCGAGTCGGACAAGACGCTCTCGAGCCTCAGCGAGCAGGCAGTCATCAGTCTGGAGAGCGTGCTCGAGTCTCACCTGTTCGAGAACGGCTTCTCCAGGGTCGAGTTCGACAAGATCTACAAGCTGTTCGAGTCGGCCGGTGCTGGCGAGGACGAAAACCCCCGAGAAGCGCTCTGCGAGAAGTACTTCGACCACATCCTCGCGCTCTTGAACATCACCGGCGACCTGGCCATCAGCTTCAACACGCTCTGCACCAAGCTGCAGTCCGACTCGGTCAAAAAGACGCAGTACGCCAACATCGGCGGCAAGATCGGCTTCGTGCTCGTGAAGTCCGTCTACCTGCTGGCCCTGAGCCACTCCAGCAAGCTCGACGGCGTGCTCTTCGGGCTGGGGAACATGGCCGAGTTCGAGCTAGACGCAGACCTCAAGAAGCTCTGGCTGATCGTGACCAAGATCCGGGCGACTTCTCGCACCTACGAAACCGACCGGCAGTACCAGGAGCTCTTCAAAAAGATCTTCATGCTCTTCGCGATCGAGCCGAGCGCGCGCTGGATGCAGCAGCAAGAGAAGGCGGCACTCCCGAAAGACGACGGCGAGCTGAACGAGGGCGTGGTGAAGATGAAGATGTACATCGAAGAGCTGAGAACCAACGGCCGCAACCCTTCGAAAGGACAAGACCAGAGTCTGGCCGAGATGATCATCAGGTTCCTCGGACTGCAGATCCAGTCGGACCAGATCATCGAGATCATCTCGCAGCGAGGAAAGCAGTTCGAGGTCTTCGGGAAAGCCATCGACATCGTGCTGCAGTACGTCAACCAGAACATCGAAAACATCCACGAGGCACTCCTGATGTTCAACCAAATCTTCAGACAGAACGCGCACCAGGCAGGCTACCTCATGGTCGACCACGCAGGCCTCTCCTCCGAACTCGTCGACCAGCGCATCGCGGCCCTGCGCCAGCTCTTCCAGGCAATCCTCGAGTTCATCTACAAAGAGCGCCCGCAGGACTCGGACTGCACGAACGAGATTCTCCTCGCGGTGGAGAGCCTGAAGTGGCTGTGGAGAGGCAAAGAAATAGACTGCATCCAGCTGATCGACATCAACCGCATCTGGAGCTCGTGCTTCACTCGGCTCGGCACGAACGAGAAGTTCCGACTCAGCATGATCGACCTCTGCCACATCCTGCTCAAGTTCTGCGCGAGGAAAGCCCAGGACATGCAGGAGGACCAGGAAGAGGTCTTGACCCTGAAGCGGCAAGTGAGTCTCATCGACGAGAACTCCATCTCTTCGATCCTGAACCAGAACTTCAACTTCCTGATCGACGTGCTGAACACCGACCTCGAGCAGTTCGAAAAAGTCCCCGTCGCACTCAACGAGCTCGACTACGAGTTCCTGACCATCTACTCCGCCGACGAGCTCAAGGAGAAGTACACGCTCGACTGGATCCTCAAGAACAAAGACAACTCCGAGTCCTACCCCCAGTTCAACGACTTAGACCCCTCCTACCTCGGCTACGACGTCCCGCTGCCCGAAAGCCTGCTCTACAAGCGCCTGCCCCCGATCAACGCCTTCGAAGAAGTCGGCTACCAGAACGGCAGGCGGATCAAACTCACCGAAAACCTGGCAGCCCTCGGCCAGCTCAACAACCTCAAGGTCAGGAGCTGGATCGACGAGTCGAGCAAGGTGCTCTCCATCTTCTACTACTACGTCTACTCAGCCCCGGCCATGGCCAAGCTCTTCTTCGCTCACCGGGACAACCTCAAGCCGGTCGTCAAAATCGCGTTCGGCAGGTTCCCGCAGCAGCTGTCTATCGTGGCCCTCAAGGTCTTGGAGTCGCTATCCGAGCATGTCAACCACATGGTGCTGATGCAGGACGCGCCGCCGCTCGAGAAGGTCGTGGAGGGCCTCCTCCCGAAGTACCAGGCGCTGTTCAGCGGCGAGCAAGAGGCTCTCAGCACGAACGACTTGATCAGCTCGAAGATCAGCTTCCTGCGCAGACTGCTCATGAACGAAGACCACTGCGACTTCGTGATCGAAGCGCTCAGAAAGCTCCTCGTGAAGCAGAGGTCTGCGGAGACCTTGCTGGTGCTCGACCTCCTGGACTACTCTCAGCTCGACCTGATGCCCGGGCTCGTGGTGTACGACAAGCAAGACCCCACTCGAGAGCAGCTCCTCCTGCTCGACAGCAGCCCCAGCCTCTTCTCCAAGGCCTACATCAGAGACGTGCTGCACTACCGCTACGACATCTCCACCAACATGGACGTCTCCAAAGACAGGCTTGACCGAAACAACTTGCTCAGGGGCCAGCACCTGGCTGTCTGTCTGAGGACCAAGAACTACTGCTTCCTGCCCAAGAGCCAGATCGGCTTGTTCGACCCGGTCACCAACAAAGACATGCTCGCCTTCATCGTCGACGATTTGGAGCTCGTCAGCATAGTCGCTCGCACCCAGCTGAACGCCACAGGCATGCTGGCGCGCTTCCACCTGTCTCAAATCCTCAAGCAGACGCACAGCGCCAAGTACCGAGCTCCGATGGAGCAGATTCACAAGTCGGTCGGAGAGTTGGCAGAATTGAACGGCTACACCGAGCAGGAGTGCACCGCAGGCATCCGCGAGCTCTTCGCCTCGGTTTCAGCGAGCCAGACAGACTCTCTCGAGCCTCTCAAGTTCGACACCGACTCGAAGCCCACAGCGATAAGCAGATACATTGAAATGAAGCAGAGGCTTCTGCTCAGTCTGCGGAAGCAAGCGCAGAAAGATAAGTGCAGCACCTCGGATTCCTACTGGACCCGGCAGTTCGGAACTGACGCGCTCTCGAAGAAAGACAATAAAGTAAACTTCAACATCTTCCCTTTCAAGCCGACCCTCAAACTGAACACCGACTTCATCGCCGTGCAGCCCCTCTTCGACCAAGGGCCGGTCACTTCCCGGATCGTGCAGGTGGCCAAAGAGGGAATCCACCAGACCTACCTCAACTACCTGTACTCTCTCCAGAACCCAGACGACCTCGAAACTCTGCTCTTCGGCTTCATGCAGAGACTCTCAGTCCTGCAGTTCAAGCACCACATGCTGGCAGAGGTCGGCAGTCTGAACACCAAAATCGAGGTGCTGCTGGCCAGCCAGAAAGACAAGAACAAGATCATCGACGTGGTCGACCGGATCTTCAGGAGGCCTTTCTCGAAAGACGAGGTCTACTGGCTGCAGAAGATCGCAGACAGAGGCGTCAGAGCCGTCAAGAACCCAGAGCTCGGCAAGCAGTACCTCTACTACATGTACGACCTCGTCGTCACGCTGGCCTTATCTGCAGAAGACCTCCGCAGCAACAACGTCCTGCTCAACTGCCTCGTCGACTCCATCGAAACCACCGTGGCGCTCCTCCAGGCCATGCCCAAGTCTTCGCTCGATATCGATGCCCATCGCATCAACCGCTTCGACCAACTGCTCTCCATCATCCTCTTCCCCAAGATCGTCGACTCCTACTCCTTCAAGCGAACTCACAAACTTGAATACCTCAACTCCATCTTGATTCACTTTGTATCAAACGTGGCGATGCATGCGCTCGTGGACTCCGCCGCGCTGAAACAGGCGGCCTGCTGGTCGCGGGTCGTGCGCCACGTGGCGAAACTGAGGACCGCCGCGAAGAAGCCTGCGGAAATGGGCAACGAGCTCATCAAGGGCATCATGCTGACGAACCTGGCGGACAACGCGGAGCACCGCAAGAAGTTCACCTACTCTTTCAAGGACCGGCCTTTCGTCGAGCTAGACTCCAGCTACGGCAGCTTCTTCGTCACAGAGGGCAGAGACTCGACCAGCAGCTACGCTTTCGGCCTGGCGACAGACCCCCGCTGCGAGCACATGGTCCGCAGCTTCGAGATGTACGACCACGTGGACCGCGACCTCAACATCCTCTGGAAATTCGATATAGATGTGAGAAAGAAGCACTACATCACGTCGAACATGCAGGACAGCTACTGCATCCGCGACTGCAACCTGCAGACCTACTACATGCAGCTGACGTACAAGGAAGACATGAGCTCGCGGATCGACTTCGTGAGCAACGAGTGCATCCTGACCGAGGGCATACTCTACACCACCATGAACACCTCGAGGCCCTACGTGCTCGACGAAGGAGTCGCCTGCGCCACGTCCAACAGCAGCAACTGGGTCGCCTACGTGAAGGCCCAGACCAAAGAGCTCGTCGTGATCTTCTCCGAGTCGATCAGCCGCAAACCAGACCTCCAGGGCGCCTTCTTCCAGATGAACCTGAGCCGCAACTCCGAGGTGTACTTCGTGCTCGACCTCAGCGCCCATGCGCGCATCGTGAAGCTGCGCTACTTCAAGAACCGAGAGCTGCTCTGTCTGGACGAGAAGGGAGGCCTGCTGGTGATCCGAAGCGAAGACGCTCTGCACAGCACGCTCTTCAGGGCGGTGTTCGGCCAGGCCTTCACGGCGGCCTTCGAAGAGTCCAGCAAGTGCTACGTGCAGTCCTACTACCTGCACCCCGAGTGGAGGCTCGTGGACTTCAACGTCTGCTCCGAGTCCAAGATTCTGTTCGTTTTTTCGCACGGAAACGACCTCGTCTGCTACCTCCGCACCGAAGACGACAGTCTGAACAGAATTTACCGGCTGGAAGCCCCGGGCAGACTCAAGAAGTCCGCCTGTCTGCGCGCCCACCCCGAGACGCTGCTGCTGTTCGAGGACGGCCGCGCCTGGGTCGTCAACACCGACGACAAGAGCATCGAGGGTCTGGAGGTCATCGGCGAAGAGAAGCGGTACGGGTGGGTCGACAAGGCCACGAAAATCATAGACTTCCTGCCCGGAGAGAGCGCCTGCCTGACGATCGAGCAGCTGCCCGACGGCAGCGTGGAGTTCGGGACTCTCTCGGACAGAGACGGGAAAGACCACGACTCTCTGAACGACATGCAGGAGTACACGCCGAACCCGAACACCCGCTTCTCGCACCTGCTGGCAGACAACATCTCGCGCATGGCGGCCACAGCCATGGACACGCTGCTCTTCAACAACCTCACAGAAACCTCCCTCACGAAGAAGGACAAACTCAAGCGCAGGCAAACCCAGACCTACCCGCTCTGCTACTACCACACCAACGCCGAGCCAGACGACGAAGCTGGGAGAGAGAACGGCTTCACCTACGCCCCGGCCGACCGCTTCTTCTCGCTGGAGCCAAAACACGTCCTCGCGGAGCCCCACATGCTCCAGACCTCCATCCTCCTCTACTTCTCGAGGCCGCTCTTCCACAACGACTCCAGCGAATTCATCTCGAACCTCGCGCAGGCCGTGCAGGATTACAACGAAAGCGAAGCCTACGAGGACATCAGCGAGGCAGACACCTGGCCGTACCTCTACTGCACGTACAACCTAGTCTTCGAGAAGTCGCGAGAAGTGCGCCCGCTGCTGCCCGAAGGAGACACCATCATGGCCATCAGGCTGATCGGGAGACAGAAGAAGGAGCTCGCCCAGATCACCAGCCTCCTCTCGCACTGCAAGTTCTACTCCGAGGACTGCGCCAAGTCCATCTGCATCGTGCCGAACTTCATAGACATGGACGACGAGACGTTCGAGCGGTTCAAGGCCGAAAACGAGTCGCTCTGGCTCGAAGATTTCCAGGCTCAAAAGGACTCGCTGGTGGCGAGACGCGAAACCATCATGCGCATATTCGACAAGAAGCTCGACGACGAGTCATACGACAGGTCGTTCCTCGAGGCGGTATTCGGCCTGAGCAGAAGCCTCTCGGACCTGCAGGAGTACCAGACCTACAGCAGGGGCACGAACGTGCCCTACGTCGACGACGAGCTGAACTTCATATACGCGGGCATGAAAATCGTGAATCTCGGCTACTACGAGTACTGCACCGTCCTGCCAACTTTCCAGTACGCCGACCTCAACCTGAGCCACCGCGAGCTGTGCGCCCACAACGCCTTCATCAACATCGCCGCCAACAACTGCAGGCGCACCGACTACGAGAACTACTTCAGTCTCACTGTGAACCGCATGCGAGGCATGAAGCACACCAGCCTGAAGCGCCAGAACTTCTCGCTGCTCACCCAGTTCGCCTACGAGGTCGACCAGGAGGCCCAGAGCTTCCTCAAAGGCCGCGGGCTGCTCGAAGGCATCGAAATAAACTTCATGGGCGAGGCGGGCACGGACGCCGGCGGCCCCCGCCGCGAGTACCTGACGAACCTCTGCAAAGAGCTCACCGAGAAGCTCAAGCTGTTCATCAAATCGCCGAACTCGCTGCACAACGTGGGCGAGGAGCGCGAGAAAATGGTCCCGAACCCAAAAGCCAACTCGCAGTCCGACCTGGACAACTACTACAAGGTCGGCATGCTCTTCGCAGTGAGCATCAAGCTGCGCGAGTGCCTCGAACTGGACCTGCCGCAGATCCTCTGGAAGTACATCATGAGTAGGTCTTCTTCACCCAGCCCAAACCCTCACTTGGGAAGACATCAAGACCATCAACATCAACCAGTTCGTCTGCATCGAAAAGATGGAGTCCATGAGCGAAGAAGACCTCGAGTACCTCGAGGAAACCTTCGTCACTTTCCTCTCGGACGGCCAGGAGTGCGAGCTCGAGCCCCACGGCAAGCACAAGAAGCTCGCAGTGCACAACAAGCATGAGTACATCGAGAAAACCAAGCAGGTCCACATCGCGCACCTGGTCAAGCCCTTCGAGGCCATCCGCAGCGGCTTCTGCGACGCGCTCATGCCCTACTGCTACATCAACACCGCACCTCAGGAGCTGGAGAAAGATGTCTGCGGCATGAACTACGTAGGCTCGCGTGACGCAGGTCGACATCACGGTCTTGAAAGAGATCACGACCTACAACAGCTTCCCAGGCGAGGCCTTGCAGCACGACACGGTGGTGTGGTTCTGGTCGATCCTCGGCTCCTTCAGCCAGGAGCAGCTGGCCTCGTACCTGCGCTACGTCTGGGGCAGGTCGCGGCTGAGCCACGCATTCGGCGACTCGCACAAGCTGACCTACGTCGGCGAAAAAGCCATCATCCCCGAAGCGCACACCTGCTTCTTCGAGCTCGACCTGGGCAGCTACCCGGACGAAGCGGACCTGCGCAAGAAGCTGCTCTACGGCATGGAG
>JFJP01014201.1_pt1 | contig 10632 bp, 9 predicted proteins | sample 431651 | NCBI WGS metagenome assembly JFJP01 (sample SAMN02602958, study PRJNA72255) | Microbial mat metagenome, whole genome shotgun sequencing project. | biome: fresh water; feature: sink hole; material: water; isolation source: purple microbial (photo- and chemosynthetic) mats found in...
TAACCAAAGCAGTTAGACCAGATACTTTAATAACTTTACCCTTTACTTTGATGACGGTGGGAGATGCCTTAAGATTGTATGGATTAGGTGATAATTTACGTTTAAAAACCTTTCTGGATTTACAATTAAAGTTATATTCCCAGGTAGATTGTGAAGAAACCGCACTACTTTACGCCGCGACAGCTTTAGGTGTTTCCCAGGAACCCCAAGGATTATATCACCTGCAAGGAAGTATGCAAGTATTAAGCGATTCCCTGGTCGAAGCTATAGAAAAATATGGCGGTAAACTGTTAATGAGGCATACAGTTAAACAGATTAATACAGTTAATGGTCAAGCCAATAGTGTCAGAATAAACTGTTAATGAGGCATACAGTTAAACAGATTAATACAGTTAATGGTCAAGCCAATAGTGTCAGAATTTGTAATCAGAAAACCGGCGAAGTTTGGACAGAAACCGCCGATCATATTGTTGCCAATGTCACCGTACAGAATTTAGTAAAATTGTTAGGAGCAGGTGAAAGATTGACAATCGGGAATAGAGAAAATTTAGCCGAAGAATTATCGGTTAATTTAGAAAGCGATCGCAGCCCAGAAAACTTATCTGTTAAATTCCCCAAATCTATGACTGGCTACAAATATCGTGTAGATAAATTACCACCAGCGTCAGGCGCTTTTGTGATCTATCTAGGAGTAGAGGAAAGTGCAATTCCTGAGAATTGTCCGCCACATCTACAATTTTTATACGACTATGAGAATTGTCCGCCACATCTACAATTTTTATACGACTATAATGGCGAAATTGGCGAGAATAATTCCCTCTTTATTTCCGTCAGTAAACCAGGAGACGGTAGAGCACCGCAAGGCAAGGCAACAATCATAGCATCATCCTTTACTGACACCAGAACATGGTGGAATTGTCAAGATTATGCAGGATTAAAACAAAAATATAGCAACCAAGCGATCGCACGTCTCAGTCAATATTTCCATCTCACCCCCGACCGGATTTTACATCAAGAATCAGCCACACCTCGCACCTTTGCTCATTATACTGGTAGAGATCAAGGAGTAGTGGGCGGTATCGGTCAAAGAATAGCAACTTTTGGACCCTTTGGCTTTGCCAATCGCACACCTATTAAGCATCTTTGGCTAGTCGGTGACTCTACCCATCCAGGAGAAGGAACAGCAGGAGTTTCTTATTCTGCGTTAACAGTAGTAAGACAAATAGTTAACTGTTAACTGTTATTTGTTAACTGTTAACTGTTAACTGTTAACTGTTACCGTCTTGGTCAGAAAATAAACATCAAGACCATTGACAGAATGAGCGCAAAGGATATTTAATATTACCCATGATAAAAAACCCAAACTAATGCCACAATTAATACCCGAAATTAACGTCGAAGAAGTAGGCCGCCGCCTCCAAGAAGAATCAGCAGAGAAAATACAATTGATAGATGTGCGAGAACGTAGAGAAATCGAACTCGCATCCCTACCAGGCTTTGAAATCTTCCCCTTAAGCGAATTTAGCGAATGGGCCAGGGAAATTTCCACCCGTCTTGACCCCCACGCAGAAACCCTTGTCCTGTGCCATCATGGGGTGCGATCGGCTCAAATGTGCCAATGGTTAATCGATCAAGGCTTCACCAACGTCAAAAACATTGTCGGTGGTATAGATTACTACTCAATCAAAATCGATCGCGCCATTCCCCGTTATTAGCCAAACTCTGTTATGGTTAAATTAACAGGTTTAACCTGCTAAAATTAAAAAAGTTTCTGGGTTCAGAGTCGGGACGGGTTTAGCTCAGAAATTTTGCAGATCAGCAATAAAACTGACACAAAACCCGCCCCTTGTTGATATCTTAATTCTGCTTAAATACCTGTGAGCGTAAATCTTACCGATCGCCAACAACGCATACTTTGGGCAACGGTTCGCCACTATATAACCACAGCAGAACCCGTTGGCTCAAAAGCTTTGGTGGACGAATATAACCTCAGCGTTAGTCCCGCTACCATCCGTAATGCGATGGGCGTTTTAGAAAAAGCCGGACTACTCTATCAACCCCATACCTCTGCCGGACGAGTTCCCTCTGACTCAGGCTACCGAATTTATGTTGACCAGTTAATTACTCCCTCAGAGAAATTAGCGGGCCAAGTTGAACAGGTATTAGATCAGCTTAATTGGTCAGATGGTCGCAGATCCGCACTGCTGCGGGGTGCTGCCCAAATTTTAGCCACAGTTAGCGGCTATATTGCTTTAATTACCCTTCCCCAAACTCATACAGGGACTTTACGGCACATCCAATTAGTGCAAATTGACCCCAAACAAATTATGCTGATTGTGGTGACAGATGGCTATGAAACCCAGTCAGTAGTAATGCAGTTACCCCAAGCTAAAAACGGCGAAAATGGGGAAACAATTACTCCAGAAAATACAGAATTACTCGATCGGGAATTGCAAATTTTATCGAATTTTCTCAATAGCCAATTACGAGGGCGATCGCTTTCGGAATTATCAGTCCTCGATCCTGCGGAATTAGGCAAAGAATTTGAACGTTACGCTGAATTATTAAAAACTGTACTTTCAGATTTGAGTCGTCGAGCTCAAACTCCAGCTTACACACGGATTTTAATCAGTGGTTTAGCGGAAGCTTTGCGATTGCCGGAATTTTCCCAACTTCAACAGGTGCAAACAATTATTCACCTATTAGAACAGGAACAAGAGCAACTGTGGCCGCTGATTTTTGCATCAGATAGCTCAGAAAAGCCCGGTAAGCGGGTGAAAGTGCGAATTGGATCAGAAAACCCCTTAGAGCCGATCCGCAGTTGTACGCTGATTTCCTCTACGTACACGCGAGGCTCTGTGCCTGTGGGTAGTGTGGGAGTTTTGGGTCCAACGCGAATGGTTTATGAGAATGCGATCGCAGTGGTAGAAGCTACGGCGGATTATCTTTCAGAAGCGATTACTGGGACTGAAGGATTTGATTGAAACACGAAGACACCAAGACACGAAGAAGGAAGAAGGAAGAGGGTAACAAATGTAATTACTGAAACCTTTGTTTTTACTCTTTTCTTCCTTTGTGTCTTCGTGTCTTTGTGGTTAACTTTTACCTGAATGCTGTTCAATTAATTGATTAATTTCAGGATTATAAATCCTTAAATAATTCCAATAATTTTCAAACACAGACTTTACATAACCCCTAGTTTCATCGTAGGGTATTTGATCGACAAAAGCATCAGGATCATTAAATCCAAATCTTTGTAACCAATCTCCAACCGCGCCAGGGCCAGCATTGTAACTCGCCACTGCTAACATGGAGTTATTTTTGTACTCATCATGGGTGTGATCTAAATACCAAGTGCCGAGTTTAATATTATCATCAACATTTTCTAAAGAATAGTTTTTGAGTTTAATTTGTTTGGCGATCCAATCTCCTGTCTCTGGCATAACTTGCATTAACCCTGTAGCCCCAACTCCCGATCTAATGCTGGGCATAAATCGTGATTCTTGCCGGATTAGGGCGGTAACTAATACCGGATTTAATCGCCTTTCTCCTGACCATTTAACGATGGTTTCTAAATAGGGAAAAGGATATAAGGATTGCCAGTAAGTCGGTTGTTGGCGGATAGATAAATATTGGTTTTTTTCCTCTGCTTCCTCTCGCTGTCTTAAGCTGGAAATCATCCATAGGCCATCTAAGTTATCCCCAATACCGAGACGGATTAAACCATCGGTAAATTGTTCTGGTACTGAGGGTTTACTTACATTTTTAAACTCTACTTGCCAGAGTTTCCAAGCTGCACGATTTTGACCTAATTGATAGAGTTCTTTTAAAGCTTCTGAACCGACAGTTGGTTCTGGCCGCTGAGTTGGTTGTACAACATTGGGAGATAAATTGCGGACTGTGGTAAAATCGCCTACGGGCCAACCGAGAAAGACGGCGGAACGCCAAGCAAAATATGATTCGGGATAACGGGCAACGGTATATTCAAAGGCTTTTTTAGCATCTTCTTGATTACCGATTTTTTGCGCCCATTTGCCGATCCAAAATCCCGCTTCTGGTGCTATTTCGCTGTCTGGATTATTGTTAATTATATCTCTCGCTTGTTGCCAAGCTACTTTTAAATTTCCAGCTTTAGCTGCTTGTTTGGCTATAGTCCAGCGCAATTCGGCAGCAGCATCAGAGTTGCTGTATTTTTGGAGTAAAAATTGACGAGTTTGGGAGGCTGATTTTTCGCTGCCTTGTTGGTCAAGAATTTTGGATTTATCTAATAATGCAGTTGGGGCATTTTCGGGGAATTTATTAATGGCGCGGTCGAGATAAATTAAGGATTCTTTGGGATCGGTTAAGCGGGACAGGCGGATTAAGCCTAAACCTGTATCTTCGCCGCCATCTGGGAATTTAGTTACTAATTGTTGATAGGCAATTCTCGCTGCTGGAATTTTGCCATCTAACCATAAACCTCGGGCTTGACGATAAAGGTTTCTGGGTGTAGGAGTGGCTTTGGCGTAGGCGATTGCCGCTTTGCCATAATCCTGTTTTTCCCAATAGCCAAAAGCCACACTTTCCCATTGTTCAGGTGTTAATTTAGTTGCATATCTTTGGGCTAAATTTTCCACAATTGAGCCGTAATCTTTGAGATACAAGCCATGTTTAGCAATTAGTAATAGTAATTCTGGCTGGTTGGGGTTTGCTTTTAATCGCGATCGCGCTATTTCCATCGTCTGGGGATGGGAGGGGAATTGGGCGATCGCCTGATCCCAATATTCGGGTTTCTCTTTCCCTAAAATATACAAAGCCTCGACCGCTACTGGATCTTGAGGATAACGCTTGAGTAAATCCTGCCAATTTCCCGCCGCTTTGCCCTCATCTCCGGCTAATTGGTAAGCTTGGGCCCGTAACATCACAATGTGAGGTGCTAAAACGGGATAATCGGCCTCTAATCCATCTAACAAAGTGAGAGCCTTCGCCGCCTGACCTTGTTCTATCAAATCCTTTGCCAACAGGTAACGGGCGCGGCTGCGGGTTAAAGATGGCTGTTGTTGGGCGATCGCTTCTAACTGCTGCGATCGCGCTGTTGCCGGTAAAGTCGCTAACATTCTCACCTCTGCCTCACTCTTAGCAGTTTCGGGTGATACTACAGTTGGCTGGGAAGTACCAAAACCTGTCCACTTGGTCATCGATCCCAAAGTGCCGATTGCCAGAGCACAAACCGAAACACCGATTAACAGAGGAATTTTTCGTTTTAACATAGGAAATTAAGAAAAAAGGACTAGAGAGAGTCAAATAGGACTAAACTAAAATTGTAACGCCGCCCTCTGGGGGGTAATTGACTGTCTAAAAGGCGGCGTTACGGAGAGATCGACAACGAACTATCAACAAAGTACAATCTAAAGTCTAAAAATCTCAAGCAAAAAATCGGAACATGGATTTTAAACTAACACAAACACCTCGTTTAGAATGGACAGGAGACGCTTTAGCCATAGGTTTCTTTGAGGATGCCATAGAATTAACTGGCGAACTTGCCCAACTAGATGAAAAACTAACTGGCACGTTAAAAGAATTAATTAATGAGGCCGAATTTAAAGGCGCAACTGGTAATAGTGCCATCACCCGTGTTGGTAGCAGCAGCCAAATTCGTAAGGTTATCATCGTCGGTTTGGGCAAACCAGATCAGCTAAAATTAGAAACATTACGCCGCGCTGCCGCTACCTGCGCGAGATTAGCAAAAAAAGAAAAATGCAAAAGTTTGGGTATCAGTTTTCCTCTCTGTAATACACCCGATGCTACTGCCCAAGTCATCACCGAAGGTATAGAATTAGCCCTCTATCAAGATCAACGATTCAAGTCGGAACCTGACGAAAAAGCGGGGATTTTGCAACAAATAGACTTACTCGGTTTAAGCAACACGGAAGCTGCTATTAGCCGCGCTCGTCAAATATCTGCTGGAGTAATTCTAGCACGGGAATTGGTCGCCGCGCCAGCCAATTCTGTTACGCCAATTACAATGGCGGAAACTGCGATTGCTCTTGCCTCCGAATGTGGTTTAGAATTAGAAATATTAGAACAGGCAGACTGTGAAAAATTAGGGATGGGAGCATTTTTAGGAGTTGCTCAAGCCTCCGATTTACCACCTAAATTTATTCACCTAACTTATAAACCTGCGGGCACTCCTCGGCGGAAATTAGCCATTGTGGGTAAGGGTTTAACTTTCGATTCTGGCGGTTTGAATATTAAGGCTGCTGGTGGGATTGAAATGATGAAGGTAGACATGGGTGGTGCGGCGGCTACTTTAGGTGCTGCTAAAGTTATCGGCCATTTAAAACCCGATGTGGAAGTTCATTTTATCAGTGCTGTAACGGAGAATATGATCAGTGGTAAAGCCATGCACCCTGGTGATATTTTAACGGCTTCTAATGGTAAGACAATTGAAGTAAATAATACTGATGCTGAAGGTCGTTTAACTTTAGCTGATGCTTTAGTATTTGCTGATAAGTTGGGATTAGATGCCATTGTGGATTTAGCCACATTGACTGGTGCTTGTGTGATTGCTTTAGGTGATGACATTGCTGGTTTATGGACTCCTGACGATCAAGTGGCGGCTCAATTTGCGGCCGCCTCGGAAATGGCCGGTGAAAAGTTCTGGAGAATGCCTTTAGAAGAGAAGTATTTTGAAGGTTTGAAAGCTATACACGCCGATATGAAAAATACGGGTCCGCGCCCCGGTGGTTCAATTACCGCCGCACTGTTTTTAAAGCAGTTTGTTAAGGATACTCCTTGGGTACATTTAGACATTGCTGGACCAGTTTGGACTGAGAAAGAAAATGCTTATAACAGTGCCGGTGCAACTGGTTTCGGTGTGCGAACTCTGGTAAATTGGGTTTTAGCTGATGGTTAATTGTTAACGGTTAACTGTTAACGGTTAACTGTTAACGGTTAACTGTTAACTGTTAGTTGGTTGGTAAAACTAACTAACAATGTAAACATCTCTATAAGGAACGACGAACAATAAACCACTAACCACTAATAAAATCAGTCAATAACTCAGGGCTAAAGCCACTGAGCTTGCAAGAGTAACACTCAAAACAAGCTTTATTGACCAGTCTCGGTATTAATTTACTCCGTTATTTGGGTCACGACACCGGGCGAATGCGACGCTAGTTCCCTGCTCTGTCGTTGTCAATTAAACAGTTCTAAAGTCACTGGAACAGTGTTGCCAACCTAACAAGCCCAGATAACATTGACGAAGCGAACTTTACCCCGCAAGGGAGGACTTAAATGTCTAATTTTATTTTCGTTCTTGATGCCAAAAAACGTCCCCTTAATCCAATACGACCAGGATTAGCTCGTAAGTTATTAACTACTGGCAAGGCCTCGGTTTTTAGAAGGTATCCGTTTACCATAATTCTTAAGTTGGAAGTAACAGCAACACCGGAACCAATCACCCTAAAAATAGACCCCGGTTCTCAAACAACTGGTATCGCCTTATTACAAGGAGAAAAAGTTATTTGGGGTGCTGAACTAACCCATAGAGGTCAGGCAATTAAAGCGAGTTTGCAATCTCGTCGCTCACTCCGCAGAGGAAGGAGAAACCGCCATACTCATTATCGTCAAGCCAGATTTCTAAACCGGAAACGCCCTAAAGGTTGGTTAGCTCCTAGCTTGCAGCACCGAGTTGAAACTACCTTAACTTGGGTAAAAAAACTAATCAAACTTGCACCCATTCATTCAATTGTTCAAGAGTTAGTCAGGTTTGACTTGCAACAGTTAGAGAACCCGGAAATTGCCGGCGTTGAATATCAACAAGGTGAGTTACTTGGCTACGAAGTTAGAGAATATTTACTCAATAAGTGGGAGCGGAAATGTGCTTACTGCGGTGGTGAAAATATACCTTTGCTTACTGCGGTGGTGAAAATATACCTTTACAAGTTGAACATATCCATCCCAAAGCTAAGGGCGGTAGTAACAGAATCTCTAACCTTTGCCTTGCTTGTGAAAAATGCAACATCAAGAAAGGGACTCAAAATATTGAGCAATTCCTAGCTAAAAAGCCAGAGATTTTAAAGCGTATTCTTTCTCAAGCAAAACTCCCCCTTAAGGATGCGGCGGCAGTTAATTCAAGTCGCTGGGAATTGTTTAATAGACTCAAAGAAACTGGGTTAACTATCTTTACTGGTAGTGGCGGTTTAACTAAGTTCAACCGAACTCGCTGGAATTTACCTAAAACTCATTGGGTTGACGCGGCTTGTGTGGGACAAATTGACTCGCTTAAACTATTAACAAATCAACCATTGTTAATTAAAGCTACGGGTCACGGGACACGCCAAATGTGCCGCCCTGACAAATTTGGCTTTCCATCTCGTTATGTGCCTAGATTTAAGTTTGTTAAAGGTTTCCAGACTGGTGATATTGTGAAAGCAGTTGTCACTTCTGGAAAGAAAATTGGAATTTATATTGGTCGGGTTGCAGTTAGAACGAGTGGTTCATTTAATATTTCCGCATCAGAATTGGTGTCGGGAATTAGTTACAAATACTGCCAAATCGTTCAGCGCAAAGATGGCTACAGCTACGCATTTTGAAGATTCACGGTGGTTAAAACCACCCGCGTCGTTTCCCTCTCAGGTCTAAAGACTCTGAGTTTCCCACTTACCGAGTTTTTTTATGAACAGCGAAAAAGTCAGTGTTATTATTCCTGCCTACAATGCAGCTGACACCCTAACAGAAGCAGTCTACTCTGTTCTGAATGGAACTTACAAAAATATAGAAATTCTGATTATTGACGACTGTTCTAACGATCATACTGGGAAAGTAGCCGCCCAACTCGCCGCCGAAAACCCTCAAGTTCACTATTTCCAAAATCAGCAAAATTGTGGAGTCTCTAAATCACGGAATTTAATGATTGGAAAAGCCACAGGCAAATTTATAGCTTTTCTTGATAGCGACGATACTTGGGAACCAAATAAGCTAGAAATTTGCTTGAAAATTTTGCAAGAAAATCCTGACATAAAAGCTGTTTCTCACGCCCTATCTTATCTGGATAAGTATGGCAAAAAAAAGAGTTATATTCCCACCTATCCAATTACCAGAGAAGATCTAAATAAGATCAAGAAAAATGGAGAAATTCCTTGGACTTTCCCCTCTGCGGCAGTAATCTATCGGGAAACTTTACTTGAAGAAAAAGGATTTCGGGAAGATTGGCACGTAGGAGAGGATTCAGAACTATTTGATAGAATAGCTCAAAAATATGGTATGCTTGGTTCTCAAGAACCCTTAACAAACTATCGAATTAGAGGAAATTCTTTAACTGATAAAAATTGGTTGCCAAAACGGATAGCGACTGATTGCATCAAAGAAAATCAACGGCGGCGCATTACCGGGGAAAAAGAGTTATTATTACATGAGTATGAGGAGATCTACTTTAATAATTTACCCCTGTTACAAAAACTGAATAAATTGAGGGGAATTTTAGCCCTTCATTACATGAGAAAAGCCGGACAAAATTGGTTGAATCGAGATGTTTTTTTAGCGGTTTTTTTCGGAGGTCTAGTCATTTTGTTAGACCCCCAAGCTATTATCAATAAGCTGAAATGGATGAATCATCAAAAAAAATTGAATAAAGTAAAGTAAACTAAGTGAATTTTCAACTTTTAATTTATGGAATGGCAAGAAATTTCTGGTAACTGGGTATTAATTCCACAGCGACCTAGCGCAATTATCCACTTTCTCGGAGGTGCATTGGTCGCCACCGCACCCCAACTAACCTATCGTTGGTTATTGGAAGAGTTGGCAAAACAAGGATATCTGATAGTAGCTACACCCTTTGTAAATACATTGGATCACATTGAGATTGCCCGTGATGTTCTCAATAAATTTGAAAATAGCCTAGATCGTTTATATACGAATAAAACTCTGAGAAAGTCATACTTTCCTGTTTACGGTATTGGGCACAGCATGGGTTGTAAATTGCACCTCTTAATCGGCAGTTTATTTGACGTAGAAAGAGCCGGAAATATCTTAATTTCTTTTAATAATTATCCAGCCCGTGATGCGATCCCGATGGTAGAGCAACTTTCCTCTGTGATGAGTATCGAGTTTACCCCTTCCCCTGAAGAAACAAACCGCTTAATCAAAGAAAATTATCAAATTCGGCGTAATCTTTTAGTGAAATTTGCTGATGATAACCTTGACCAAAGTATGCTTTTGGCAAACTTACTACAACCACGATTCCCAGGTATGATTGCGCTTCAGAGAATGGCCGGCAACCACCAAACCCCCTTGGGTCAAGATGTCCGTTGGTCTGTCGGTCAAGTTTTCACTCCTCTGGACGCTATTGGTCAGTGGGTGAAACAACAAATTTACCGGGAACTAAATCAGTTAAAGCAAGAAATCCTCCGTTGGCTCAATCCCCTTTCAGTCAGGTGACGGCGGGCAGGAGAGTAGGAGAGTAGGAGAGTAGGAGAAGATTTCCTTCTTCCCTCTTCCCTCTCCTTTCTTCCCTTTTCCCTCTCCCTTCTTCCCTTTTCCCTCTCCCTTCTTCCTTCTTCCTTCTTCCTTCTTCCTTCTTCCTTCTTCCTTCTTCCTTCATTGTTGAGGCCAATAACGTTTCACCATTAACAGACAGTTGCGGTTGTCGTC
>JFJP01029022.1_pt1 | contig 10632 bp, 11 predicted proteins | sample 431651 | NCBI WGS metagenome assembly JFJP01 (sample SAMN02602958, study PRJNA72255) | Microbial mat metagenome, whole genome shotgun sequencing project. | biome: fresh water; feature: sink hole; material: water; isolation source: purple microbial (photo- and chemosynthetic) mats found in...
TTTAAAAAAAAAAATTTTTTTTTTTGAAATTTTTTTGAAATTCTAGAAAACAAACTCAAAATTTGAAATTATTTAAAAAAATAACATTTACATCCCAAAGCCCAAACTCATTTAATGAGCCAAACAAAAGTAAGCACCAAAGATCATTGCATTTATTGTTTCGAAGTTTTACTCTCCCAACTCAAAGAAGAGCCCCTTCCCCCCTTCCCAAAGCATTTGCCAGACTTTGAAGCACCTCTTTTCGTAACATGGAAAAAAAAAGGTGATTTAAGGGGTTGTATCGGTACATTCACTTCAAGTCTGATTTCCAAATCCTTGCCTGATTTTGTTTTGAACAGTGCATTTAACGACCATCGTTTTTTTCCAATAAATGGGAACGAAGTCTCGCAACTATCTTGCTCAGTTTCTTTTTTGATTAATTTCGAAAAAGGGAAAGATGCTTATGATTGGGAAGTTGGAAAACATGGAATAATCATAGAATTTTCAGGTATTTATAGAAAAATCTTAAGGATTATTTAATAAATAATGTGCTAGAGGGGAAAAACTATAATGCAACTTTCTTACCAGAAGTGGCTTTGGAGCATAATTTTACCAAAGATGTTACTTTGCAACATTTGATTAAAAAAGCAGGTCAGTTTTTATTTTTTAAAGAAAGTTTAGGATTTAATTAAATATTCAGGATACCATCAGGACTGGAAAGAAGCGGTGAAGAAGATCAATCTGCAGAGATATCAAAGCACGAAATTCACTATGGAATATTCCGAATATTCGATGTTTGTGAACAATAAATAAAAAAATTATTTTATTGATTGTTTCAACAAAAAACAAACAAGATGAAAAAAACTCCAAAAAATTATATTATCAAAGCTATTTAATAAAACAATTTGAAAGTTCAGTTAATTTTCAAAACTATAAATTTTTATTTTTTCGCTCTCATCATAGAATTTATTAAAAACAAAGAAAATTTTTTTTAATTTCTTTTTAAGTAAAAATAAATTTATTCTTTCCTTTAAAAAATGGAAAAATCCTTAAAAAAAATCTGATTTCCTTTTAATTTTTTATCAATAAAAAAAAATTAAGATCTTGGGAAATATTATATTATAAAAGCTAATTTTTGCAGTTAAAATATAAACTTATTTTTTGACCTTAAATCAAATTATCATAAAATGAATAAATCTGATCAATCCAAAAAAACTCAAAAAAAAGTAAAAGACGATTCAAATCGCAATTCAATTTCAAGTTCTATTACATTCAACACTCCAGTCTTCTTTGAATTTTTTCTATATCATTTTCTTTATTATTTCTGTTTTGGTCCTCTCATGTCTCCTTTTCTGTATATTTTTCGTGGAAAACACATAAATTCAAATTTATCCTTTATAAGTTTAGACAAATACTTTTTTCATCAACTTTTTAATTTCATCTCCACCATCTCATTGCTTTTTATTTATATATATTTTAAACCTTCTTATTTTTACTTGATTGAAATATATATGGTAGTTTCAGCTGCGTTCTTAAAAATATGCATAATTTCGATAAAATACGCGACTATGGATCCAATTAAATTGCAAGAAGTTTATGATATTAGATTAAATTCAAAGATGATCTATAATGAGCTGACATTGGGAGAATGGGCTGAACAAACTGATCAAATTTCAAATACCGAACTCCTTCGATTATTGAAGAAAAACAAGGAAGAAATTCCATTTTTCAAAATTAATTTTATGAGTAATCCCCCAAAAGAAATCGAAGAAGAATTTTCAGGTAAAAAAAAAATAGAAAAATAAGATTACAAAAAACCAAACACGAATAAAAAAAAATTACAATTTTTATATTTAATTTTAATTTTTTTCATAAAAAAAGAATGTTGGTCAAATTTGGAGAAAACAGATAAAGATGACCCTATTGTGAACTATGATAAAAGTCTTTTCAAATCCATAGTTAATCCCAACTTTAAATATAATTGTGGATTCGCGATTTCTAAGTTCATCATAAAGAAAACCAGAGAAAAAGGATTTGACTACAAATGGTGTTTTGTGATAAGTTGGTCAATCAGTGTTATCCGAAGCCTTATTCCTATTATTTCTCACGTCTATGATGATAATGCCATAGATTTGCAGTTAGTTGATATTTTTTTGATCATTTTGGTGACAATATTAAATAACCTTTACTTTGCGAAAAATTTCCAATTTATATTATTTTGCATTTATGAGCTATATCGCCAATGTGAATATCTTTCCCAGCTTTCCAACATGATTTGTTCAAAGAAAAATAACAAATATCACACGAGAAAATATTACCCTACAATAAACTTATTTGATGACTTTTCTTTGAAATCATGGAAGAAAATGCATCAACTTTTCAGACATTATGGTGAGAAAATCAAATTGAGAATAGAAGCTTATTTGACTATATTTTCAATATTTTATATAATAGTGATTACTTTTCTCGTCACATCGTTTTTATTCAATCGACATTTTATTTCCATTCTTTCCTTTCAAGTTCTTTGTTATGAGGTGAGTTTTATGTTGATTTGCATCCTAATGGTTTTGAAAAAAGGCATTGCTATTAATGAACATTTTTCAATTCATCTAGTCTTATTGAGGAATAATAGAGAAATTCTCTTTGATTTAATGAAATTTGGAGAAATTTATTTCGATAAGAGTAAATTCATTCCTGAAAATCTTATATATTTGAAAGGAGTTGAAATTGTCAAAGCTAATATTGAAGATAAATTGAACTATTTTAAGAATTTGAAAGGGTATTTGATCAAAAATAATTTCGCATTGAAATTGAGGAATGAAATTTTAAAAGATCTGCTTAAAACCACTGATGAAGTGATTGAACAGCTGAAGTTTGAGGCGAATAGCCATCCTTTTTCGATTCTGGGAATCGCTTTGACTGATAATGTGCTAACAAGCATTTTGGCAATTTTTGGATCGATTTGCTTCGCATTGTTTAAAAAAGTTATTTCAGATACAGCCTAATTAAAAATGAAAATGTTTTTTATAAAATGTTACCTAAATTTTCAAATTTATCACAAATTTAATTTTCAAAATAAAAAAAAATTAATTATTTTCGTGTATAAATTTTTTTTTTTTATGTTTGTTCGAAATAAGAAAAAAAAATTTATTTTTATTTTTGAAATATAATTTATTTTAATTCATACTTAAACAAGATCTTTGAAATAAAAAAGCAATAAAAAGAACTAATTTTTTTTCAAATTTCTCTAATAATCGCTAAAAAAAATGGCGACAGCTATGCAAAAGGCTAAAAAAATGAAGCTCTCTGATTATGAGATCCATCATACATTGGGAACAGGTGCATAAAAACTCCTTTAACTCCTAAAATATTAAATAAACACCATTAAAATCCTCGACATAAAAGGTTCTTTCGGAAGAGTGAAATTAGCAAGAAACAAAATAACCAACAAATGGGTTGCATTGAAGATTTTGAAAAAAGCAGAAATCATTAGATTGAAGCAAGTGGATCATGTGATAAATGAAAACACTTTGTTATCAAACATAGACCATCCCTTCATCGTAATTTTTACATTAAAATTCATCACAAATTTTTATATTCAAGGTTTCTATGGATGGCTTTTGCCAAGATGATAGATATTTGTATTTGATCTTAGAATATGTTGCAGGAGGAGAACTGTTCACTTATTTGAGAAGCGTCGGACGATTGGAATCACCTCACGCATGGTTTGCAAAAAAAAATCTTTTATTTTTTTCATTTCATTGTTTAATTCGAATTTTTCATATTATTTTCAAGTTTTTATGCAGCCCAAGTCGCTTTGATGTTCGAATATCTACATTCCAAAAACATCATATATAGGTAAATTTTTTATTTTTTTTAATTAAAAAATTGCTAAATTGAATTTTTATTTTTCTTAAACCTATACGAATAATATTATTAATTCAGGGATCTCAAACCAGAAAATCTTTTGATTCATGAATCTGGATATTTAAAATTGACGGATTTTGGGTTTGCGAAAGTAGTTGAAGGAAGAACATATACATTATGTGGAACTCCTGAGTATTTGGCTCCTGAAATTCTGCTTAATAAAGGTTTGAGTCAAAAAAAAAAAAATTAATTTTTTTTTTTTTTTTAAAATGCTTTTTTGTTTTAAATGCTTTTTTTGTTTAAATAACAGGACATGGAAAACCTGTGGATTGGTGGACGTTGGGAATCCTAATTTATGAAATGAACGCAGGCATCGACCCGTTTTCTGATGAAGACCCTATGGCCATTTACCAGAAAATTTTGAAGGGAAAAATAAAATTCCCAAGAAATTTTGACAAGTTTTTATTTTTTCTCTCAATTATTTTCATTTTTTTTTTTATCGTTATATAGAAATGCCAAAAGCATTGTGAAACATTTGTTAGTGGCTGATCTTTCTAAACGCTATGGAAATTTGAAAAACGGTAAAATACACTATAATATACACAAAATGTTTATCTATAATTTAAAATATTTCATTTCTATATTATATTATGAAATTTTTAATTATGTTATTAATACGATATATACATGAATTTTTTGTTTCTAATTTAAAATAAAGGCGTCAATGATATCAAAAATCATAGATGGTTCTCTGATATTGATTGGAATGCAGTTTTACACAAGAAAATTCCTGTTCCTTATAAGCCTACTGTGAAGTAATTTAGAACAAATTGAATGAAATTATAATCTGTTTTTTAGAGCTGCGAATGATACATCCAACTTCTCATCATATCCAGAATCTGATCATTTAAGCCCAGCTTTAAAACCTTCGGAAGATCCATTTTTGGACTGGTAATAAGTATGCTGGTTTTGGAAAAAAAGCGAATTGAGACTTAAAAAAATTATAAATTTAATAATTTTTAGAGAACAAAAAAATTGAACTTTTTTTTTGTTAAAAATTCCTTTAAAGAAAATATCGAAAATATGAAAAAAATTAAAAAAACCTTGTTTTTTTTCACAAAGAAAAAAATGGGAAAAATTCTGTTGATTTTTATACAAAAGTCTTTTAAAATATCAATTTAATCCCATCATTTTTAATTTTTTCGGCTGCTTTTTAAAAAAATCCTTTAGTTTTTCTTCTTCAAGAGCCCCTCAATAGCTTTATCAATATTTTGAGATTCTTTATTAGATCTCACAGCCAGTATTATCCATATCGTGACAGCCACAGCATGGAATATCAGCAGTCCATAAACAAAGGTTTTCAATTTATAATCAATAGAATCTGGCAGAAAATCCATGTTTTTTTAATTTTTTCTTGTAAAATATTAATTTTTTTCGAAAAAAAGAAGATATTTATAATAATTTTAAAAAAACTCAAAAAACTCAAAAACTCACAAAATTCATTATTTCAAAATTTCTCAAACAATTTGATTTTGTAATAAAACTTTCGATTTTTCCAATAATTCAAGAATATTCATCTTTTTCATCATTTTTTCCTCAGTTTCCTTTGCTAATTTCAATTGTTTTATCTCAATTTCATTTTCCTTCAGTTTATTTACCAGTTTTTCCTTCAAATTTCTCAGATCTTTTATCACAATTTTATTCTCTAAATTTTCTGATAAAATCTCTTTTAAAGACCCTTCCTTCACATTTACAAGTGTTAAAAGGAGATTTTCTGGATTAAATTCTTGAATTTTTGCCTTTAATTCACTATTTTCTTCAGTAATTCCTTTGAATTTCATTGATAAATCCAGGAAATTCTCTTTATTCACATGCATTTTATTAAGTAGAAGTTGGTAATCTAAAGAAATTTCTTCGAATTTATGCTTAAAATGCTGAAAAAGCTGGAAATTAACGTCTTCACTATGTATTTTCTTCATGGAAAGGCTTAATAACTCGTTTTCTATCATAAATTCCTTTAGAATTTTCTCTTTTTCCTTTAGTTTTTCCTGATAATTTTCCTCGTTTCTCTTGATTTTCTCTTTTTCTTCATGTAAAATCCTCAGTAATTTCTCTTTTTCTTCAGTAATTTCTTTTTTTTCCTTTGTAATTTTACTTAAATCCTCTAGTAATTCCTTATTCATAAGTATATCCATCTCGTATCTTTCAGCCAATTTTCGGTTAATCTCCACGTTTTTTCCCAATTTATCAGTTAATTCCTCAATTAATCCATAACTTTTCACGAGTTTTTCGCTGGTTTGTTCAGAAATATCGTCTTTTAAACCAAATTCCGCAATATTCAAATCAAATTTCTTGATCTTTTCTATTGCCAAATCCTTGATTTTCTCGATAAATTCATCGATTTTTTTCAGGATATTCTCCTTTATTTCTTCGAATTTCATCACTTCTTTGATAAAATCCTTCATTTTCTGCTTATTTTCCTCTTTTTCTTCCTCTAAATCCTTCGAAAATACCTGTAATTTCTCCTTTAAGCTCTCGTTTTCGATCTTTAGCTTCAAACGCTTGATAGTTTCAGGGAAATAGCGGCAAATTATCTCATTTTCACTATCAGAACTCGTCGTTTCAAAGCCTTCATCAATCAAATCAACAAAGGAATTAACAATAATTTCCTTCAGAGAATTCTCAGATGATTTATTGTGCTTTTCACGATCCTCGAAAAATTTCAACTTGTTTTTTAAGGTTTTTAACTCATTTTCGAGATTTTCGTGAAGAATTCGCTGGTTTTCTTGCTGGGTTTTTAGTCGGAAAAAAGTGGGATTATTCTCGATTTTATCACAAAAAACCGCTTTTTCTGTGTTTAAGAGCTGGAAATCTTGCGATAAAAGCTCAAATTTAGTGTATAAATGATGAAATAGTGGTTTTTGTGATTAATTGGCTCGAAAAGGAGTTTTGTGAAGAAAAGGAGTTTCCAATGAGATTTTGCTGAAAAAACGAGAAATTCGAAGTTTTCGGCTTTATAAACAGGGAATTTTGGCTTGAAAGCTCGCGAATTTGCTGATTTAAAGAAGAAATTTCCTCTTGATTTTTCAGCTTTTCATCAAGGAAATTCTTCTCGATTGTGAAGAATTTCGTTTGAATTGTCTTGAAATTCGTGATAAATTCATACATTTTGGCTTCAGATATGAGAAAAACCTTGTTTTTTTCGTCTATGATCAAAGGAGTTTCCTGCAGCTCTTTCAGAAGCTCATTGAGATTCTTTAGGTCATTGGCTTTGAAGTCTAAAGGGAAATCGGGCTCGCGGAAGCTGAGAATCGACTGTAACGTTGATAATTCATCATCAAAAGTTATTTCTTCTTCCATTTTTATCGATTTTTTTAATTTGGTTTTTTTTTATTTGATTTTTTTTTATTTGATTTTTTTTTAGGGGTTTTTTTTAAAGGCACATTTTTAAAAAAATTCAGGTTTTTATTCATTTTCTTTAAATTTCGCCGTATTTTTCTGTCATTTTCTTCCTTTTAATGATGTTTTGCTGATATTCTTCACATTTTTCCTTGAGTTTAGAGTTTATTGAGTCATAAGGGAAATAAAACTGATATCTATTATATTTTTATTCTATACTTTAAAAATATTGGTATTTTACTCACAAAAGGCGTATTTCCTGTGAGAGATAATCATTTCCTGTTAAACCCAAATACTTATAGTTCAAACGAGTGTTTATAGGGTCCAGCATCAATGATTTTGTCATTAAAAATGCTGAATTATTCAATAAATACTTATAAATTTGGTAAAAAAACCTGAGAAACCCAGACATTTAAAGGTGTATCGCTTGAATTTTATCAGCGAAAATACGCATAAAAGCAGTAAAGTAGCGTTACTTGCAAGGTAAAAATCACTAGGATGAACCTTTATTTCCTTAGATAAACTCCTAAAATCAGAAAATTCGTGATAAATATGGGATTTTTCTTATAAAATGTACGCTTTTAATAATTCAAAACCCATTTTGTTCAGATTTTCCTTTTCCCTCAGAAAGTTGCTGATTCTTTTATAGTGTTTTTATTAAAAAATGGCCTTAATGAAGAAGATTTGGGAGGATGGAAATACTTTAAGATAAAATGCCCGTTGGTTGAGTCATCTTTGGGAAATTCGGTAAGTGTTTTTATCAATTTTAGCGAGTCGTTAGCATCAGATCCAGTAGATGTCATTTATATCAACAAATATCCAGAACTTTTTGTAAAATAAATTAATTTTTTTTTGACTTTTTTATTAAAAAATACAATATTTTAGTTATTAAAGTGTTAATATCATTTGAATTTATTCAAATTATCAAAGCACAAATCACAAACCTTCACTGGCTCTATGTACCCCAGTTTAATAATCGGAATCCGCTTGCTCGAGCAGTTTGCGCAAAACAAATCCCCACAATTCCTGCAATGATTCTTCAACAAAAAAATCAAATTATTTCCCTTAGTTATTTATCAAAAAAACCCACTTTTCTTTTAAAAATAGTGTCCAATCGAACTTTGCAATTCCTGCATTCCCTAGCGAGTTTCTTAAATTCTATTGATTTTTGAAGGATTATCCCTGTATGTGATCCTCCGCAAACTACCATCACCACTCGATTCATACTAAGTTCATTATTCTTTGTTTCTAAAGGAATTTTAGACCCAGAAGTACTCCCATTCCCCAATATGCCATTATTCCCATCTCCCCACATCAAAACTTGTCCATTTCCTTTATAAATTTAAAGAAAAATCGAAGAAAAGATAAAAATAAAAAAAATTCAAATGAAAAGCCACTTGTGACAGCACCCATATGAAACATCCCACAAGAAATTTGAATGATATCTTCTTCACTAAGATTTTCGACAATTTTAGGGTTCATACAGTTTTCAGTGCTTCCGTTCCCCAACTGACCGTTATTATTGCCTCCCCATGTATATAAACTATTCGTATTTTGTTCTCTAACCTTTAAAAAAATTAAGAAAAATTAATCAAAAATTAACAAAACCTCAATTTTCCTTATTTTTCTTATTTTACCAATAGAGCTGAATGAACCATTCCTGCTTCAATTTGTAAAATCTCTCCTCCAACTTCAAAAACCTTATGAATTTCTTCTCTATTCCCCTCTTTATTCTCTCCACATCCCAATTGTCCCATTTGATTCCACCCCCAGCTAAACACATTTTTTTTCTCCTTATCGATCGCCAAGATATGATACCCTCCACACGCGATATTCCCGACATTATTGATATTTTTCACTTTTTCAAATTGTGTATACATTTGTTTATTATGATCAAGTCCCAAAACCCCGAATTTGTTCTTTCCAGTCATATACAAAGAATTCTCCCTTGTGATAATCCCTGTAAAACTTGCCCCACATCGTATTTGTATGATTTTAGCCGTTTTTAACTCGTTTTCATATGAGTTTAAAACCTGCTCTGGCGTAAAACGATCTTGATAAAAATTCACGCCCAATTGCCCTTCATAATTTGAGCCCCAAGCATAAAAACTGCCGAATTCATCGATAGCAGCAGAATGAAAGTCCCCGCAGGAAATAGCCTTGATTTTCATCGAAAAAATTGAGAGTTTAGTCGGTAGAAAACTGTTTTCTGATGAGGTGTTCGCGTCATAATCTTCGAGGCCTAAACGACCGTTTAAAGCACAGCCAAATGAATATAAATCTCCACTGCCTTTAAAAGGAAGAAGTTTGAAAATTATGTGTACTGTATATAATATATACATAAAAAATTATAAAATTATGTATATAATATAACATATATATAAAAACTTAAAATTCATGGTATAAATAATAAAAAAAAAGCGCTTTCTTTACCTAAAAGAACGAGGGAATGGCTGTAACCTAAGGCTAAAGTGATAGGATCTTCATTTTTATTGAGCTGAGTCAATTCTTTAGGCTCCAATCTAAAGGAAAATAAGGAAGTGAGCTATAAATTGTCAATACACTTGCTCTTCGTCACTGAAATCACCACATTGCAAATAATTGTTCAAACCCCAAAAATACATGGTTTTTTGCTCGGAATTGTTTTTTTTTAAGTCTCGAGCTGATTTCAAGGTCATGGCAAAAGACTCCTTTGTCACATTATTTTCATCTTATTTCAATATAATTTATTAAAATTGAAGAAAAAACCTGCTAACAAATTCGATTCCAAAGTGCCTAATTCATAATTGTTCTTTATCGCGAAAATGCATGCTTTTAGCCCATAAAACCAAATTTCAAACTCTTTCAGGTCTTTACAAGTCAAATCAATTGAAGTGGTCTCGAATTTGTTCTTATTCAAGGAGTTAGCGTTCAATAGATATATCACCGAAAAGGAAATATTCTCGTATTCTTCCTCTTTTTTATGCTTTTTGAACGAATCCGTCTGCCTTCCTTTTATCAATTTCACAATATCCTTCAAATTCACTAATTTCCATGCAAAAAATGTCAATTTTTATTTTTCAGTGTTAAAAAAACCTTCGGCACGAAGTTTTTTTGGAGAAACCCAGCATATTTTCTCGTAGTTTTGGGTGATATAGAAGTTTCTGAAGTGAGGAGCTCGTTTTTTACTATATTTCAGAAGCAAAGTGGGCTTCCGCATCTCTAAAAGCGCATGGTAAAAGTTCTCTTCGGTTTTAAAAAATGATAATAACTCCTTGGAAGGATCCAGGTCTTTTATGATTCCCTCAATGTTTTTCTTGCTGGTTATCTCGAAATTCATTTGTATATTTAGTATTTATTTTTTAAAATTAGAATGTTTTTATCGTATTTTGTATAGAAAAACTAAGA
>JFJP01029817.1_pt1 | contig 10629 bp, 10 predicted proteins | sample 431651 | NCBI WGS metagenome assembly JFJP01 (sample SAMN02602958, study PRJNA72255) | Microbial mat metagenome, whole genome shotgun sequencing project. | biome: fresh water; feature: sink hole; material: water; isolation source: purple microbial (photo- and chemosynthetic) mats found in...
GGAGGATTCATCATGCAGGCAAGGAAAAGGGTACTCGATGCACTGAATCACCGACAGCCCGACAGGGTGCCCATTGACTTTGGGGGAACGATGGTTTCCGGCATGCATGTCACCTGCGTCGCCGCGCTGCGTGATTTCTACGGACTGGAGAAGCGCCCTGTCAAAGTCCATGAACCGTATCAGATGCTGGGTCTTCTGGATGAGGACCTGAAAACAGTCATCGGTGTGGATGTGGAAGCGGTAAATGGAAGAAATACGCTGTTCGGATTTCCCTGTGAAAACTGGAAGGAATGGCGGTTGGACAATGGGCTGGAAGTCCTGGTTCCGGGACAGTTCAATCTGACTGAAGACGCCGCGGGAAATCACTTCATCCACCCGGAGGGCGACCTGAGCGTACCGCCAAGCGGCCGGATGCCGAAGGGCGGGTTTTATTTCGACACGATTATCCGGCAAGGGGAAATCGACGACGATGACTTGAATCCGGAAGACAATCTCGAAGAGTTCAAACCTGTCAGTGAGGAGGACATCGCCTATTTCCGAACAGGCCTTGAAAAGGCTTCCGCATCGGGAAGGGCTGTTCTGGCCAGTTTCGGAGGAACCGGCCTGGGAGACATCGCCCTGGTCCCCGGTCCCTTCCTGAAACATCCGAAAGGAATCCGGGATGTCGAGGAATGGTATGTATCCACCGCCATCCGAAAGGATTATCTGCATGCGGTGTTCGCAAGGCAGACCGAAATTGCGATCGACAACCTGACGCGGTTTCATGCGGCGGTCGGCAGCCTGGTGGATGTCGCCTTCGTCTGCGGAACCGATTTCGGCACGCAAAGCGGTACATTCTGCTCCATGGAGACTTTCAGAGAATTGTATCAGCCGTATTATCAGCGGATGAATGGCTGGATCCATGCGAATACAGCCTGGAAAACCTTCAAGCACAGTTGCGGCGCAGTTGAATCACTGATGCAGGGGTTCATCGATTCGGGGTTCGACATCATCAATCCTGTCCAATGTTCTGCCGCGGGGATGGACCCGGCGACGCTGAAGGAGAAGTACGGAACCCGGCTCACCTTCTGGGGCGGCGGAGTGGATACGCAGCAGGTCCTGCCCTTCGGAACGCCGGAGGATGTGCGGAAACAGGTGCTGGAACGCTGCGAGGTATTCTCGAAGGACGGCGGGTTCATCTTCAACGCGATTCACAATGTGCAGGCCAGAACCCCCGTGGAGAACATTGCCGCCATGATTGCGGCCGTCCATGAGTTCAATGGCGGCAGTTGGTAACGAATATCAGGAGGAGGCAAGCATGGCCATTCTGCAAACGACCCTGGGACCCATGGCCCTTTCGGACATCCGGATGATGCTGTCCCACGAACATGTATTCACGGACTTCCAGCTTCATCTGGAAATGGCTGCGCGAGGAGTCTGAATCTCTTACGACAACATCGGAAGCCCTGAAGAAGACGAACTGCATTTGGAACACATCCAGGCCATGATAGCGCACGGCTATGAAAACCAGATTCTCCTGAGCCATGACAGAGGATGGTATGACCCGTCAAAGCCGCATGGCGGAACCCCGGACCCGTTCACCTATCTGCCGGAAACCTTCCTGCCGAAGATGCGGGTTGCCGGAATCGGAGAGCGGGTGATCTGGAAGCTCATGCGGGACAATCCATTCAGCGCTTTTTCAAGGGGCCTGTAACAGGCCCGGTCTTGCTGCACTGTGTGCCGGAAGCGCTTCGAAGCCGTGAGGCGGCAAAGATGGCGCTGAAGCTGATCCTGTTCCTGTTTCGCATCAGGAGCCATTCTGCCGGATATCAATTGTCAAACGGACAAATCGATTGAAGATATTTCATGGTTGGAATTTCAACAACCTGCGAGGTATGCCATGCGATTGGAAGAGAAGCTTGAAAATAGCCTTGTCATGAGAAATATCAGAAGTGATGAGGATGTCGTGAAGTTTGCGAGATTCAACGCGGAATTCAACAATGCTTCTGAGGGAGCAACCTGCGAGCTGCTGCTCAGGGAACATAAAGGCATGACCCAGGAGGACTTCTTTCTGGTGGAAGACACATCTGCAGGGGAATTCCTCGCGACGATCTGCCTGATTCCCTGGGAAATAAGCTTTGAAGGCATACCCATTCATGCGGCAATGCTTGAAATGGTTTTGTCACATCCTGCCCACAGGAAGCAGGGACTCGTAAAGAGGCTTATATTATGCTTTCTTGCCGAGGTGGACAAAAGAGGGTATGAAGTCAGCCTCATCACAGGGATCCCGAACTACTACAGGCAATACGGCTATACATACGCATTTGATCTGGGGACAAGTGAAATACTGCCCGCATTCCTGCTGCCGGACAGCGCCAAGTCGCCTGCTGGAAGGTATGGGTTGAGGAATGCAAATCAAGTGGATCTGGGACAATTGGCGAAATGGCATGAAGAGAATAACCGGCAGAAACAAGTGCATGTGCTGCGGAGTGACGATCACTGGCGTTATCTGTTCGACAAGGCAAAGTTCGACATCCGGATTGTGGAAGACACGTCGACCCATGCGGCTGTCGGATATTGCCTGGTGAACGAATCCGCGGACAGGAAAACCATTCAGATTCCGGAAGCGGTTCTGCCGAATCATGAGGTGGCGCAGGCAACCCTGAATCTTCTGAGAACAGATGTCACGGAGCGGATCATCATTGGCTGCGGCAAACAGGATGTGCTTGCCCAACTGGTTGGGGAATATGGAAGTGTTGCGTCACGGAATACACAATGGCTCATCAGGACGCACGATGTTGTGAAGTTCATGAACCGCATCAAGCCAGTATTTGAGAAGAGGCTGGCATGTGCAGGCTGTTCCTGCATGTCTGCCGAGGTCATCGTGAATCTGTTTCGATATGCAATCAGGCTCCGCATCAAGGAGGGGAAAATCGAGTCCATTCAAAACGTTGGCTTTCTGGATTCTTCCATGGGCGCGGATGGAGGGGACCTTTGCATACCGCATGACGCATTTATCCGATTGCTGTTCGGGTACAGAAATCTCGACGAACTGTGGGATGCGTGGCCGGATATCGTTGTGAAACCCGAAAAAAAGCATATCATTGAAATCCTGTTGCCAAAACTTTGCGGGCATTTATATGCTCCTTACCACTATCAGGGATAAACAGGTCGAATGCTCCACAGAGAGCCTGGACAAAACGAAGCGCAGATATTTCAGACAGGCGGTCAGCATGTGAACGGCACATTTTGTGCAGTCAATGCGTTGTCGAGGTTCAGGATTCAAGTGTGCGGAAGCGATTGCACGAATTTCTCCCGATAGGCTTTCATCGTGATTCCGTACGTTTTTTTGAATACTTTCATGAAGTAGCCGTAGTCTGTAAACCCCACGCGGGCTGAGATCTGTGTAGCGGTCATTTCTGTTGTGGCCAGAAATTCTCTGGCCTTTTCCATCCGTTTTCTGCGGACATATTCTGCAATACCCATCCCAAGCGTATTGTTCATCAGGTCGTACAGAACGGTCCGGCTGATTTGAAAATGCGCGGCGAGGTCCTCGACCGACAGCCTTTCCGGCAGATTCTCGTCGATATACCGGTTCATCAGGTCGATCAGGCGCTCATGCCGGATGGAGACCAGTTCCTTCTGAATGACATAATACGTGCAAGCCTCCAGAATTTTGGCTGCGGCCTGAATCTGCCGATGGGTGCGGTTGGGGACGTTCGCGGCAGCCCGCGTCCATTCTTCCTGCATCTGCCCGTCGCCGGGAAACCGCTCTAGCGCCATGCCGGCGAGTGCTTCCCTGTCTGTTTCCTGGGTGACCTGCCCGAACATGAAATACCCAATCACGACGCCATTCGCCTTGATGGGGGCAGTTGCTTCAATGAGACCCGCATGACACTTGTACATCACGAGTTGTCCGCGTTGCCGGCATTCCTCAAACGCATGCCGGTCGCAGATTTCGCATTGGGCGAGACCGGCCGGATCCCTGCGGATAAGGGAGCACAGCGAACTGTGCTCATTCGGGTAAGTGAGGATTTCCTGATGACGATCGTCAAACAGGACGATGCGGATGCCTGTCAGGACATGGAAATCCTGAAGCAGTTCCAGCAGGTTGTCCTGAAGAATGGCCAATGACATGTGCACGTCACTCCTTCCTGCATTCGGAGGGAACAGGATGACTTGATCATATCAAAAATCCGGACGTTTTTCCCCTTTTCCTTACAATTTGCCCTATCGGGTTCCTATGGGTCATTTTATGCTGTTTGTAAGGGAACCCTCCGCCGGATGGACAAAGGGAACCCGGACATATTTACAGGGAGGTGCTTGCAGGATGAAAAATGCAGAAATGACCTTCGTGCTGTTTTTTGGGAACAGGGGTTTCATGCCCGAAACACTCATTGCCGGAGCGAGAATCGACATGGAACAGGCAGTCCGGCAAGCGGGGTACGCGTGCATGGCCATGGGAGAGGAGGAAACCCCATTCGGTGGGGTCGAAACAAGGGAAGAGGGAAGGAAATATGCGGCATGGCTCAAAACGCAGGAGGGACGATTCGATGGGGTCATCCTCTGCATGCCGAACTTCAGTGATGAAAACGGTGCCGTCGCCGCCCTGCAGGACGCAGGCGTGCCCATACTAATCCAGGCGTATCCGGACGAACTGGATAAGATGGGCTTTGAAAGCCGGCGGGACGCCTATTGCGGGAAATTCAGCATCGAAGATGTGTTCCATCAGTATGGCATTGCATACACGGTGTTTGAACCGCATGTCGTGCACCCGTTGTCCGACGCATTCCGGAAGAATCTTCAGGATTTTGCCGCGGTCTGCCGGGTGGTCAAAGGCATGAAGCGCCTTTCAATAGGCGTTTTCGGGGCCCGGACGACCGCTTTCAAAACGGTGCGGTACGATGAAATCACCCTGCAGAAGAACCGCATCACCATCGAAGCCTTTGATCTTTCCGCCATCATCCATCGGATGGAACAGCTGTCCGATGAAGATGCGGCAGTCCTTGCCAAAATCGCACGACTGAAGGCATACACCAACTTCTCGCTTGTACCGGAAAGAAAGGCATTTCATCTGGCCAAGCTGGGAGTTGTCATCGATGAATACATGCAGACATTCCGGCTGGATGCCCTGGCCCTTCGCTGCTGGGAAGAACTGCAGTCCTACTATGGAATTGCGCCCTGTGTGCTGCTGAGTGAACTGAATGACCGCGGCGTGGTGGCCTCCTGTGAAATCGACGTCTGTTCGGCGGTCAGCATGCAGGCCATGCGGCTGGCATCGGAGCAGCCGGCAGCCTGTGTGGATTGGAACAACAATTATGGCGAGGATCCCGACAAGGTGGTGCTTTTTCATTGCGGGCCGATTGCGGAAAGTCTGATGGCAGCGCAGGGCGTGGTCACGGACCACAAGATGTTCTCAAAGCATGAGCCGGATCAGGGATGGGGCAGCAATGAAGGCCGCATCCGGTCGTTTCCGATGACCTTCTCGAACTGCAAGACCGAGGACGGGAAGCTGACGGTGTACACGGCGGAAGGAGAAATGACCGAAGACGCGATTGCGGATGGGTTTTTCGGATGTGGCGGCGTGGCGCGGATCGACCATCTGCAGGCGAAACTGATCAAGTTGGGCAGAAACGGATTCCGCCATCACACGGCTATCGGGGTCGGGCATATGAAAGGGATTCTGGACGAGGCATTCCGGTACTATCTTGGATACGATTTGTTCGAACTGTAACATTCGGCATACGGTGGCTATCACGTTGTTGACTGCTGCTCGTAATAATCTAGTGATGACATGGATGGAAAATGGCCGCAGAAAGCGGCAACGGGGGGCAATATGCCGATTGTGAGAGAACGCAGCGAGGTGCTGGGCATTTATCGGGAAGCCGCAGACAAGGGATGGGTTCTCCCCTGTTTCTGCACGGAGAACCTGACAACGACGGAAGCCATTCTGGAGGCGGCGCGCAGGCATGGGGAAGCATCGGGCATCTCCGATCTGCCCATCATCGTGGCCATCACAAACCTGTACGACCATCGCGCCCAGTCGTGCTTCTACACGCACACGCGCCGGTGGGACATCGGCATGAAGCTTTTTTTGGCGGACCTTGCCGTGCTGGCCGAGCCGGAGAGCCCTTTCGGAAATCTGCGGATTATGATCCATCTGGATCATGTGCAGCATGATGATGACCAGGAGCTGCTCGGATGGGACATGCGCAGCTTTTCCTCCATCATGTTCGATGCATCGAAAGGGCCTTTCGAGGATAACATCCGTTTGACAAAAGCGTTTGTGGCGGCACAGGGAGATTTGATTGTCATCGAAGGCGCCTGCGATGAGATCATGGATGCGGAAGGCAATCAGAGAAGCGAGCTGACAGACCCTGAGAAAGCGGAACGGTATGCCCTGGAGACCGGTGTCGACCTGGTTGTCGCAAATCTCGGAACCGAGCATCGCGCATCCGGGCAGGAACTGGTTTACCGTGGAGATTATGCGCGGCGCATCTGTGAGAAGATTGGCACGCGGATTGTTCTTCACGGAGCCTCGTCCGTGCCGAACGCCAGGATTGCAGATCTCTTTGCCGACGGAATCTGCAAGGTGAACATCTGGACGGCACTGGAGCGGGACGCTTCCCCGATCCTGCTGAGAGACATGATCGAACATGCGGTGGAAGTGGCGGGAAGCAGCGCTGCTGCCACCATGGAATCCGAGGGATTGCTGGGGTCCGCCTGCAGGGTGGAGGGCAAGTCATCCATCGATTATTTCACGACCGTGTATCGCCAGACAATTGTGTTTCAGGCGATGACGGAAATCGTCGGATCGTACCTGAAACTCTGGTACAGGTGAGGGGGTGCGCGATGAGTCTACTTGGCATCGACATCGGAACGACCGGCTGCAAGGCTACGATTCTGGATGCCGGCGGTACCTTGCTGGCGCAGGCCTATCAGGAATATTTCCTGATATCGGAACATCCGGGCTGGCAGGAGCTTGATCCGGAACAGGTATGGCAGGCCGTCTGCAGGGTCATCCGGCAGGTGGCCGGCACGTATCGGGGCGAACCGGTGCGGGCGATCGGTGTATCCTCTTTTGGTGAGGCTGTCATCCCCATCAACCATGAAGGTCTGCCACTGTGCAACAGCATGATCTATATCGATGTCCGCGGTGGGGACGAAGCGGCCTATCTGCGGGAACAAATCGGGGACAAACGGGCGCTGTCCATCACCGGCACCTACATCCAGCCCATGTACAGCCTGTGCAAGATTCTGTGGTTGAAACGAAATCGTCGTGAGATTTTTGACCGGACATGGAAGTTTCTTCTTTTCGCCGACTACATCCTGTTTCGGCTCGGTGCCGCGGCCGCGACGGATTACACGCTGGCAGCGCGCACCATGGCCTTTGACATCGTGCAGAAGCGCTGGTCGGAGGAAATGCTTGATGCCGCCGGTCTTTCGCCTGATCAGTTTGGGACACCGGTCCAGTCCGGTTCGGCTGTCGGAAAAATCAAACAGACGATGGCGGAAGAACTGGGACTGCCTTTGAACGTCCTGCTGGTTGCCGGCGGACACGATCAGGCATGCGCGGCACTCGGGGCGGGTGTCATTCGCCCCGGACTGGCGGTTGACGGCCTCGGAACAACGGAATGCATCACACCGGCCTTTCCGCATCCGATCCTGACTGATAAAATGGCGGACAATCACTTTGCCTCCGTGCCGCATGTTCTGCCGGACCTGTATGTGACCTATGCGTTCACCTTCACCAGCGGGAGTGTCCTGAAATGGTATCGGGACAATTTTGCCGCGGATTTCCGGATGGAAGCACAGCGGCTTGGTGTGGATGTGTACGAGTTGATGATAAACAGGGCGACAGCGACCCCCGCACCTGTTCTTGTGCTGCCTCATTTCGCCGGAGCGGCAACCCCCTATATGGATGCAGGCGCGAAAGGCGCCATTCTCGGTCTTTCCATCGAAACGCGTCCTGGAGACATCATCAAGGGGATTCTCGAGGGAATCACCTTTGAGATCATGCTTAATCTCGAGCGGCTTGAGACGGCTGGCGTTGTGGTTGATGAATTGCTGGCTGTCGGAGGATTGGCCCGTTCAGCTTCCTTTCTGCAGCTGAAGGCGGACATGATGGGAAAACGGATCACCGTGCTTGACATTCCGGAAGCGGGAACAGTCGGGGTTGCCATGCTGGCGGGCATGGCGTCCGGGGTGTACGGGAACGTGACGGAAGCGGTGGCGGGGCAGGTCCGGAGAAGCAGGTCCTTTTTCCCGGATCCGTACCTTCATGCCCGGTACAGGGAGAGATTCGAGATGTACAAGAATCTGTATGAGGCGTTGAAACGCTTTCGGTGAAGGACGCATATCCATCTCCGCAGCAGGATTCATTGCCATCATGCTTCCCGCAGCAAAAACTCGGTTCTGTTCATGATTTCATCCTGCAGGTTCGGACTCAGACGGCAGAAATAATCGGAGAAGCCGCCCACCCGCACAACAAGGCTGGCAAACCTCTCCGGATCGGTCCTGGCCTGCAGCAATGTTTCACGGTCCATCACATTGATCTGAAGCTGGAAGCCTCCATCTCTGAAATATTGCCTGAACATCTCCATCATGACATCCCGGTTTGCAGACCAGAGGTTTTTCTGGAACGCCATATTCAGGATGCAGCAAGTGCGGCATTCCCGCTGGGGAATCTTCAGCATGGAGTTCAGCAGCGCAGTTGGGCCATGCAGGTCAAGCCCGCTGGAAGCGCCTGCGGAGCTTGCCATCGGCTGCCCCTTCTTTCTGCCGTCCGGTGATGCCGCCGACTTCAACCCATATAGTTCATGGTAGATGAAAACGACCTCTCCCGGCCAATGCACGCCCCCCAGTTCCCCCGGGTACTGCTGCATTTCCCTGTACCATTCACCGGAGATCAGGCCGCGAAGCGCATCGACCTCCCCGGCGTCGTTCCCGAACTTGTCATACTTGTTGCGAAGACGCAGCCTGAGCATTTCATTGCCGTCCCAGTCGCCATCGAGGATTTTCACCAGCTCTGTCAGAGACATGGTCTTTTCCTCATATACGAAATTATCAGTGCGAAGAGCGAATCGGCTGCGTTGGTGATTCCACATGCCTCGTTTCCCACGGCGTAGAACCGTGCCCCACCATGGAAAACCCCCTTTCCCCGTTCGAGGCAATCGTGATTGACAAGAGAGCGCACGCAGGCGCCCTCCCGTTTGCGCAGGCAGATATCCTTGTTGTTGATAGAGGTCCCCACCGCGACCATGTACTTCATCTGCATATCATAAGCGGCTTTGAGCTTTTCATAGCTGTCCAGATCTTCCGTCCTGCCCGAGCGGACCCCGACCTGCTTGCCGAAAAAGCCATCCCTGCCGTCCCGCATGGCGAGTTCCAGTGCCTTCAGCAGGTTATAGCAGCCGATATCGCATGCGAAGTTGCACCGTCCCGGCAGGATTACCTGGGAACAGCCAGCCAGGCAGTAATCCCTGGCTTCCTCCAGCGGATACCCCATTTCCATCAGCATCGGGATGATGACATCGTCGTTGTAAAGCGCCGGCAGCCCCTGACATGCGGCAAGGGAAAGATGTGCCTCATTCCACAGTGCTGCAGGAGAATCCGCTGTCAGGCGCAGAGTCAGGTTCGGGCTGCGGAATCCATTTTCCCTGACCGCGCGCATCATCATCCAGGTCAATTCGTTGGTCGCGCCGCTTCCGTCCTTCAGAACGCCGCCCATTGTCATGTTGAGGATGCCGCCGCACTCTTCGGCCTTGATCAGCATGCACTTGGTCCAGAGCATGGCGTCTTCTTCCGTCATGCCTTCCTCTGGTGTCAAAGGTCTGTCTCTGAATTGGCGGATATCGTCAAGAATGCCGTCCAGTCCCCTGCCCAGCAGATAGTCGAAGGTCGGAACCATATGGCCTTTGAAGAACGTGGAAGGAGCCAGCGCGCACTCGTGTGCCAGCTTCTCCTCCTCGGTCAGGAGGCCCTACCGTATATGTCGAAGCAGAACGGCCGGACCCTTTCCACCATTGCCATGATTCTGTCCTTTTCATCCTGCTGCAGCCCGCCGAGGGTGATGCGCTGCAGCACATCCTCCCTGATATGGGTATTCGCGATGGAGCTGGCCAGCGGTTCGTCCCAGTCAACCTGCCCCACGATTGCTTCACCGGGATGGATGAAGACCGGCATGTTTTGATAGAAATGCCGTCTTGCTTTGGCCTCGCGCACTTCGAACGGGTCATCCAGATGTTCCGCGAAGGATTCAAGAAAGAACCAGTGAGGTTCCGGCGGATGTTCCCTGCGTTCATTCTGTCTGATCGCCATGTCGTCGACACATTCCCTGATCCTGTTCACCATATCGAATCTCCTTTTTCATACATCATTCCTCCCAGAACAAATCGTTCAGTGTTTTTTTCAGAGCTTTGCAAATATCCATGCACAACTTCAATGTCGGGTTATAGTTGCCGGATTCAATCAGACTGATAGTCTGTCGCGTAACACCTGCCATTTCTGCCAACTGTTCCTGTGACACTTCGCACTCAACTCGGTGCTACTTTCATTTTTATGTTTTTCACAAATGCAACACCTCCGATATTGCAAATCCGTGTTTTGAGTATCTGGAGAAATGCGGGTATAATGTCTTTGTCCGTAGTT
>JFJP01045260.1_pt1 | contig 10629 bp, 5 predicted proteins | sample 431651 | NCBI WGS metagenome assembly JFJP01 (sample SAMN02602958, study PRJNA72255) | Microbial mat metagenome, whole genome shotgun sequencing project. | biome: fresh water; feature: sink hole; material: water; isolation source: purple microbial (photo- and chemosynthetic) mats found in...
AAGATGATTTAGAGTTGGGTCAATTACGCCTTTTAGAAGTGGATAATCGAGTGGTTGTACCGGCCAAGAGTCATCTTCGCTTGATTATAACATCCGCAGATGTACTTCATAGTTGGGCAGTACCGTCATTAGGTGTCAAGTGTGATGCGGTGCCTGGTCGTTTAAATCAAACATCTATTTTGATCAAGAGAGAAGGTGTGTATTATGGTCAATGTAGTGAGATTTGTGGCACAAATCACGGGTTTATGCGTGCGCCAACCTTCGAATCGGAAACAAAGGCCGGACTTACGACGGTCCGTTTTCGCCTGCAAGTACCGCCTCCTATGTAACTAACGTATAAGACGTCCGGCACTTTTGGTAGCGACTCTGGGAAGGCAGAAACGGTCCGAGTGCACGCGAGCACTGCAAGGCGAAGCGCTTGCTTGGCCACGGCGCCCCCCGGTCCAAGCCCCGCCGCGGGGCGGGTGGCGAAAAGAGCGAAGCCGAAGCCGAAGCTTGGCGAGCTCTTTGACGCCCCCTATGGGCCCGCACCGCCCTGCGGGGAGGATACGTGGCGACGCAGCGAGCTTCGCTCGCCCCGCCGCCGCGGCCTACAAATGATATGGGAGCGGTGCCCAAAGGGCGAAGCCGCCGCTCCCCCGCTCCTTCGGAGGCGTCGATCAAGTAGCTCCGCGACCTTCGGCCCAGCTTCGCGGCAACCCCGGCGGGCCGAGCGACTCGGTCCACAGCTGCAGCAAAAAGCTGCTTTGCGGTCGAGCCACCAGGTAACAAGGGCCGCGCGCCTTGTGGGCGGCGAAAGGCTTGTGCCGAGTCCGAATACAGAGACACAGACAGACCGGTGCTCTAGTGTCGGGGCCTGCTAGTAGTGCCTAGTCCCATGAAGAAGCCGCCTTCGGCTCTTCGGACCAGAGTCCTCCTCTCTCTCGGAGAACTCGTCCGCTATGCGATCCGTATCGATTCGCTACGTCCGAGTGCCCGCTCCTTCGGAATGACCGGTGAATCTTTGGTGATCCGATCCAAAAGCAAGCCTAAGGATGCGTGCTTGCTAGCAAGCCTTGTTGCGCCGGCGAGCTTGACGGGCACACCAGTAGTAGCTACGACACAGGCGCGCCGTCTACTTAGGCCGACGACACTCTCTGCCCTCACCAGGGCGTTTGGCGGACTACATCTCTCGGACGTGTCCAACCGTAAGTTGGTCTTCTTCCCTAGTTGGCTTGGCGATCGGAGGACTATTTGCGGACGTTAGACGTAACTAAGGCCTCTCTGCGGGCATAAATGAGAGCGTCCTCCGGACCAACTCCGGACTTTGCACATATAGGTCGTCCGGCAGCTTCCTGCCCGGAGTCTTCGACAATCCTTAGCTACGTCAACCGCCTGTCCACAACAAAAAACCGAATCTGCTCCGTTAGGCTCCAATACACAGGCTAGGTTGACGAACTTGAGACGTGGAGCCCGCCGTAAACCCGACAGACACCCGGACACGGGTGGTGGCTAGGCCATTACGATGGCTCAACGTTGCGGCTTATGGCATGATTTGACGTACTCGGAGCCACCGGGCACTATTCTTCGGCAATAGACCGCCTTAGCAATAAGGCCTCCACGCAAGGAACCCTACTCTGGAGCTGTTTCCGATCCGAAATTGGGAAACCCCGCGCAGTAGTGCGCTTCGTCCGTGACTGGCGCCTTGAATGATGCAATGTGCTTGCTCTAAAGAAAAAGACAAGCGTGTATCGGCGGGGCTTTCATCCCGCCGGGAGCTCGTTCGGACCGAAGCAAACGTCCTGGGGTTGGTAGACTAATAACCACTAACAAACCAGCCTCGTAGTCGGGTTCAGAGGTGCCGTAGTAAAATGCCATTTGACTAAGTAAGCACCCCGCACTTAGTGCCGCTGATTTTTGCTGAAGAACTTAGGCTTCGTGGATAGCAAGCTTTCTGTTCGCTCTGGTGGTCTTTGCTCGGATCCGCCGAGTGTTGTGCTTTGGGTTCTTTCTACTTGTCCTAACGGTCTAAGCGGCAAGCGCCGGAAAGTGCTTGCCGCCGCTAGGAGGACGTCGGTTGCCTCGCCATGTCGTCCTCCGCCGGATGGGTCATTGCCTTAGCGCCGCAGCACCGTCGGGTCCGGTCCGGCGGGTACTTCAGAGAGTAGGGGGACACCGACGACCGATCGACACCTCTGTGTGGCACAGTCTGATCGGACGAGGACGTTGCGATGGGTCGAGCTCTGCGGCGAGACGAGGAAGACGAAGCCTTGTAAGTCACCGATGATGCGAGCCTTTGTCGTCGAGCAAATCTGACGAGCCGGGTCGTCCGTCGTAGGGCGGCGAAGAAGCTCGGTCTGGCCGGGTACTAAGTACCTGGGCGAGGACGTACGAGTCTTCTTCGGGTTTGGGATAGAATCGCCGGCTCAAACCGAGATCTAGTCCTCGCTTCGCTCGGACCGATAGCTCGCCGCCGCCCACCTCAAAGCAGTCACCCGACCCTCTGGACGGCGTGGACGGTCCTGAGTGAGCGATTGCGGCGGCTGCGAAGCTTACGAGGTGACTGCGGTGGTCATGGATACCTTACCGGACTTGTAGACGGACACAGTGCCCTTGTCGCTTTCTAACGTAGTAGCCTCCGGTCATGCGACAGCGACCGCAGCTTGCACACCACGGCTATCTTTGCTTACTGTTCCAAACGGCGGCGGCACTATTTATTTTATTGTTCCGGCAGGTCGTCGGAAAGTGAGGCGGTGGCTTGTTTTTGTCGTCCTTTCGGACCGTCCGTTACTGCTTTGAAGGGCACCACTCATCGTTTTAGCACCTGGCAGGTGTTGTATTCACCAAGTAATACGCAAGCACTACATCCAGTAGCGTTTTCTTAAGCACAACGTTTGATTAGCCAATTCTTAAAGGTCGTCGGCCTACTTGGAGCGAAGCGGCTTAAAAGCAAGCAGTGCTTCGCTCCGACCAGCGCTGACCTATCGGCTGCGTTAGCGATACCGGTCTTGGAGGGTGGTGCGAAGCACGGTGGTCATCACATAAAGCGAGCATAAAGGCCTTTGGCACTGGGTGGAAGCGTCCGCCGGGCAAGGTCGGCCGACCAGGCTGCTGCCTTGCCGAGCGTATACATAGGTCCGCTAATCGTTCGTTAGCGACCTATACGACCTTGTCATGGTCCGGGTTAGCACTCACCATCCGGGGTCGGTCCGAGCTTTGCGGCGGGGACTGCTCCTGAGGAAGAAGCGCGGTCCTAGCCCTGTGAAACACTCCGTAGACGGTCCCAGGGAAGTCCGCGCGTGTGTTGTTGCACAGGACACGGACCTGACTTCCAAAGCGCCGCAGCGCGGCGCCCGCCGCCGTCTCGTCTCCTAACGTCGACCCTTTCCGCCCCCCTAAGAGAGGTTGGGGTGTTTGCGTAGAAACAAAAGACCGACTCAGTACATTAACCACCAAAGTGAGTCCGGCCTCTCCAACGACTAAGACGCGTCATAGTGCTTATTATGACCAAGACGGTCGTCGACACAGAGTGAGGCTATGTCTACGGACCGTAGTCAAACGACCGAAGGGCTGTCGAAGAAAGCACGGACTATCCGAAGGAGCGGGCGAGTGTAAGACGGTCCAAACCACGCCTTCCGCTCGGCTTTTTTTTACATACTGTCCCGCCGGCTCCTTCGGGCCCTGTGACTGTGCGCGAGCAAAGCAGCTTCGATAACCCAAATCGTCCGACTGTCCCCTAGAATAGTCGGTCCGATCCCCGCTCCCCCATTATTTATAGGAGTCGCTTCGAGGCAGATCGATATTCTATCCCCTATTTATAATGGTCGGGGAGCCGGCTTTTGTCGGAGATAGCTCTAGGAATGGTCGGAGACAGTCGGACGACCACCAAGGACGGATAGACCAACGGGAGCTTGACTACGTTTTGTCGTAAAGCGCTGGTCTTATGACCGACTGACTCCACAGTGCTAACCGCAAAAGGGCTAAGATGAGGGAGAGCCGTATGACGGGACACTGTCACGTACGGTTCGGAGGGCAGGTTGCAGCGAGAACAAACACTAAGGCAATACACGTGTGTTTCTGGGAGCGACCTTCATCGTCGACCAATAGTGTCCTTCTGAAGGGCAAAAGAAGAGGGTCCGAGCCGAGGACAAACAGACTGTAGACTAGCGTGTCTTGATAAGGTCGTCCTATTGACCCGGTGGACTCCGGAGGTTTCGGACGGTCGGTGTTTTACCGGACCAGACCTCGTCTGTGTTTCTTCGTAAGGCCTAGCGATAACAAGCTTCCGGCGGCCTTGTAAAGTCAAGGTTCCTAGGACGCCTAGTAGTGGACGACAACACACCTATATATAGTGTTGCGATAGCGGCGAGCCTGACGACGTACTTTGACCACTCGTCGGCGGTAAGGTCCGCTACGCCGTCCTCGCTTCGCTCGGACCGTCCTTATACTGTCCTCGTGCCTCGGAGGACTGTCCGTAGCTCTCGCCGATCCGGCCTGGATTACGGACGATGCAGACCTGCCTCTCTATTCTGGTTTGCCTTAGGGGACAGCACTAAGAAAATTCACACAGAAATAACCAAACCTGACCCTCTCAATAGTGGTTGAAGCCGTGTCGTTAGATGATTACGTTTCGTGGGTGTCGCACAAATTAGACTAAAACTTTATGAGTGCCCATAAGCAAAAGCATCCTTTTCACTTAGGTGCGACAAGAAAGTCCGAGCGGTGGCGCTAGTAGTCCCGGGTCTGGCTCCGCTTCAGATTAAGGGTGCGCAGCACAGAGCACGACCTTTGGCTCTACTCTAACTGAGTGTGCCACCGGGGTAACTTGGTGGTATGACGCCTCAGACACGTAGTCACGAAGCCACTGGTACTGGCTAGTACTATATTGAGTAAGGCGTGTACGCACAGCGTAAGCGAACGACGTAGGCCCCGATCCAGGAGCCGGTGACAGTCCCAGCTATGGTGCATTTACACACAACCGGCTGGTCCCGCTAAGGGCCTGTGCTGCCTAAGTGGGCACAGGCAAAGGTCCACAGTTAGCCGGGGTAAAGTTCGGTGCGTAACATTCCGCAATATAAGCCGTCGGGAACTTGGTAATCCCGTATAGCACCAAAAAGGCGAAGCCGCTACAGTAGCGTAGTACAAACAGCGTGTGTCGCCGCCCCTCTATTTAGGAAGGGCACAGCCGACCGGCAACCACAAATGTCCAACTCCGGAAAGTGCTTGCTAGTCTGCGAGCAACCCAACCTCACATGCAAGTGAATCCTGGTCCAAGGCGACGGGCTTGCTGGGTCCGATACGAAGCGAGGAGTGTCCTCACTTCGTTCGGACCACGAGCCGATCTCACGCGATAGCGACGATTCGCAACGAAAGGCGGTCCGTTACTGACTCCTGTCCTGGCGGCGGTCACTGCTTCGCTCCTCCGACCGCGGTTAGGTTGCCGGTCCCTATATTCTAGAGGGTCGTGTCCCCTATAATGGGGGAGCCGGCCCGCCTTTGATCAGGAAAGCAACCCACCGCCGTAGACGGTCGGCGGACTATATGACATACTGTCTTAGACGACGAAGGAAGCACGGTCGGCCTAGCCCTCCGAGCCCTTTGCACTTCCGGCCGTCGCGACACTAACGCCGCCAGCAAACAAGCCATGATGAGGACGTCCGGACATTGCGGTCTAGCAATAGGCCCGAGGAGAGTCCGATCCGCATAGCAACGGCGCGTCAGTCAGCACTCAGACTGGTGGGAAGCACACCAAGAAGCCTGACTAGCTCTGGCTATCCAAGCACTTTGCTTGGCGGATGTGCTAGCAAGCCAGCGTCAGCTTTCCTTGATGTCTAGGACCCAAGCACCGCACTAGAGCGGACCGTCCAAAGTGTTCGCTTCGCTCTGACCGTTTTCTGGTGTCCTCGGATAGAAGCGAGTGATGTCACCAGCAGGGGCGAGCAAGACCAAGAAAAGCTCTTTGTATAGGTCCGGCCATACGGCGTCCTTGTCGACGAAGACACTAGCCAGCAAGCCAAGCACCGCTGCACGCAGTTTCCACCTCTTGCTTTGGATGGAAGCACCACACGTCTAGCTTGGCAACCCGGCCCACAACAACACACGGATAGTACGCACTGTAAGCCTGTGCCCCCTATATGGACGAAAAAGGCACGGACGCGATGATACGTCCCGCCGCACCGGACATCCGTGACCGTCCGCCGCTAGGCCCCGCGCAGCTAGGCGGCTGTATCTCAGACCGGCTCCTTCGCTCTAATAGGGGACGGTAAAAGCGATCCGTCCCAGCCGGCCCTTAGAGGGACAAAGAACAAACACTGTTCGTGTTTGTCGACTTGACAAAGCGAAGCTTGTTGTGCTTCAGGTCGTCTCTGTATGTACCACAGTCGCTATCATCGTGTAGTCCGATAGCTCTTAGTGTCTAGCCAGTCCGGACCACCTGTATCTGGAAGGGTGCGGTTAGGTCCGAATCGTACAGTCCTCACTTCGTTCGGACCATGAAGGCCCCGAGACGAAAGACAGCCCTACCTTATAAGACGGGGCTTGTCCGTAGTCCAGAAGGACACAACGCAGACTCCATTTGTTACGCTATGCGGGTAGAAGAAAGCTCAAAAAGCGAAGGCTCTCGTGTAATGCGAGAGATAGGGCTATATTCCGCCTAAGCCGAAAGGCCGCTGACTTGACGAAGGTGACTCTTAAGCGAAGAACAGCCCCTATTGTCGGTTGCTGAAAGCCACGCTATGTCCGTAACACCAAATGGGGCCTTGGTTAGACCTTCCCACGTGTAGCACTATTCACGCAAGTAAAGCAATAAAGAGGACCACGAAGCCCGACGACCGAAAGACCTAGGACGACCTATATGTCGTCGGAGCGTTAGCGACGACTCCGAACCGAGACTGACAGAACAAGCAAAGTGCGAGCGATCATCCTGGTGGCTTCGCTCCCTCGTTATTAGGCTGCGGCGAAGCTGACCGAAGACCAAGGGAACAAAGCAGCGCGACGCGTCCGCCGATAAGGCTAGGCGTGGATATAACCCCCTTCAAGATGCGTGATAGCACCCCTCTAGAGGTCGCGCGCCTTAGCTTCGCCCGGTCCGAGCACTGCACGTGTAGTCCCATAGGACCTATAAAGCCGTAGCTCTAGACCGGTCCGAAGACGGACTAGCCGCCCCAATCCGGACAAACGGTCGGACGAAGGACGACAGGCCGGTGCGTCTTTGTAGCTCGGACTCAGTCTAAAAGCCTCCAGCCTCCTTCGCTCTAGGACGTGTCCTCTAGCCCTAGGGGACCATATAGATAGGGAGCACTATCGTGTCCTCTAGCACCTCAGGAGGGTCACCAGCCTCGCTAACGCCTCACTGGGGTTAGAAAGGGGTCGTCGTTTGGGTTCGAAAGACACAAAAGTGCGGTGGTCGTCACTATAAGCTAGGACTGGCTAAGCGTAGCTGCTATTTGCTCGCCGCCCCTTTCGGTATCATCTATGGGGGTCGCGGGCCATCCTTCGCTCGCTTCGCTCTAGGACGACCGGCCGAAGCTGCTATGGGCGACCACGCGAGTGTGCTTACGGACCGCCGGATCGGCTCTTGAAGCGCCTAAGCGTTGCTCTTAGTCCTTCCGAAGGACGCGGCGCAGCATAGGGCCGAGCGAAGCGAGGCAAGCATGGAGCTACTTATGGCCCGCTGAAGCCCTTTCGCCCGGGCGAGGAGCTGCCTTAGGCAAAGTAGCTTCGGCCTTGTCCCCCTACCCAAAGGGGCGGAGCGGCCTCTTGGGGGCGTGACCAAAGAGCTCTAGCGCATCTTCGTCTCGCTTCGCTCGACCCTTTTTGTGTTTGTCCTAAATAACGGTCCGTGGTCTGTAAAGAAAGCGCCGCCGTCCTACGTCGGCCCGGACAGACATGTCGCTATGTCCGTCCCTAGCCGCTATGTCGCTTTCTAGGTGTTAAGCTCGTCGCTGCCGTATAGGCGAGCTACTGCGAGCGACTGGTTTTTGACAGTCTCCGCCCGGACGCCTAACCATCCGACGTCGTTAGAACTAGTGTAGCTTCCGGTCCGGCCCCCCCTTTACCCAAAGGGTCTTGGTGGTCCTGGCGCCAAAGTACTCGCTCCGCTTCCTTGTGACCGAGCGTTAGCCAGCGAAAGTCGTCTTTACGGACGCGTTGGGATACGGCAACGAGTGCTATACTCCGGACTAGCGGTCCGGTTGTGGTAAGTCTCTGATGATGCCAGCCGTTGCTTTGGCTCCTACAGTGCAGCCGTTGCCCTACCACAAGGACGGCAGGCTGCCGCCAAGGCAGCGGGCCGGGCTTACAGACTGTCCCTAAGGTCGTGGCGTTACGGCCCTGTGTTTAAAAGTAGCGGTTGCGTACAGCACTGGTGGGTCGCTACTGCGGACGAGAATAACGCACCTTACTAGTCGGCTAGCAACACACTAGGTGTCCACCGTGCCAGCCTTGCTTGGTCCAGGCTGCGCCGTACGGTGCGGACCGAGCCGGAATAACCTACGACAGCCGAAAGCACGGTCGGCGCACTTTTTGTAACACGTGCAGAAGCCCAGCCCTTTGGCTAACCGCGTTGTGCGCTTTTCCAGTGGTCTCCAAGAAATATATAATCATTCAAATATATACACATGAAGGGCGCTCTTTCTTATTAGTATAGACACCTGAGCCGTATGACGGTACACTGTCACGTACGGTTCTTTGGGGGGGGCGTCTACATAAGACCTACCTATCCCAATTAGACCCAAGCCCTTGGCCCCTTTTAGGGTCACTGGGAGCTTTGGCTAGCACCCTAGGTGGTGTTATGTACATGCACTCTTTTACTTACGGTGGCACACTTCTTAGTTTAGGCTTTACCATGCTATTATATACCATGTTTGTCTGGTGGCGTGATGTGATACGCGAATCGACCTACGAAGGACACCATACATCTGTGGTTCAAGTAGGACTTCGCTATGGTATGATATTGTTCATACTGTCAGAGGTTATGTTTTTCGTAGCCTTTTTCTGGGCGTTTTTTCACTCGTCTTTAGCACCAGCGGTCGAAATTGGAGCCATTTGGCCCCCCAAAGGTGTTGCTGTCTTAGATCCATGGGGCATACCGTTGTTAAATACCATAATATTGCTCTCATCAGGAGCTGCGGTCACTTGGGCACATCACGCCATCTTGGCCGGCTTAAAACAACAAGCGGTATCTGGATTACTGGCGACCATTTTGCTTGCAGTAGTCTTCACGGGATGTCAAGGCTTGGAGTACTTGGAAGCGCCTTTCAGCATATCTGATGGTATTTATGGCTCTACGTTTTTCTTAGCAACTGGTTTTCATGGACTTCATGTTATTTTAGGTACGATCTTTTTGAGCATTTGTGCTTTTCGTCAATATAGGGGGCATTTTACGCCAAAGCATCACTTTGGTTTTGAAGCTGCAGCATGGTATTGGCATTTTGTAGACGTGGTGTGGTTGTTTTTGTTTGTTTCTATTTACTGGTGGGGCGGCGCTTAACTTTCTAATATGCTTCCGAGGCTAGCTGTTTACTAAACAGCGTTTCCGTACGCTCTTTGTACGACCGTGCCCCTTTAGAGGGGCACAGGCTGCTTGGTCGAGCGTAGTTACTTAGTATCGCCTTCGCCGACTCAGGTCCGAGCCGCTTAGAGGACTGCATCGCGGCGCAGCGATAGCTTCTTCGGCCCGCCCCCGGGGGCCGCGGCCCTAGAGCCGAAGGCGAGGACTGCATCGCGGCGAAGCGATAGCTTCTTCGCGACGCCCCGGTCCGAGCTTCGGTCGGAAGAGAGTCCTCGCTATGTCTCCTCGGACGGGGCGTCGCGAAGAAGCTGAGGGGTGACCGAAGCTCGCCGCGTAGCTACAAGTAGCCACAACGCGAAGCTCGCCGCCCTTCGCCCTATTATAGAGCGCGAGTCTTTAGCCTCGTGACTTCGTGCCTCAGACCCAGCCAAAACCCCGGTATACTGCACGGTGCGGCACCAAAAGTTCTTGTACCACCGACTAGCCGGGCTCACCTAAACGAAGTTAGGCGCCCTTGCCTTGATTACCGGACGACCGGACACACACGCTCCGACCTAAGCAACTTACCGGACGTTGGCTTGAGCGTTGCGAAACTGTTTGGATATGGCCGTTTGAGCGCACTACAACACGGCGCTATTGGATACATATAATACAGGTTCGTATAGTAGGCACCGGGTCTCGTGGAAAGGTGTTGATGACATCTCAGGGCTTCAGCTTGCACTATAAGTGGTTGGTCCCACGGGTATAGCAGGGCCCGGGGACCAGTGCGGACACTTATAGCCTACAGACAGTCTTGGCCTGTGGTCATGCCCGACGCAGCGACGTCAAAGGGGAATAAACTCGCGAGCAAAGAAAAAAAACGAGGGGAATAAACGAGAAACGACCAAACCTATAATAGGTCCGAGTGAAGCGAGGACGTGCGAGCGAGCGCAGCGAGCGAGGGTCCGAGCGAAGACAAACATAGAACGAGCGAGCGCAGAAACCTAAGAGGGGAATAAACTCGCGAGCTATGCGAGCGAGGGTCCGAGCGAAGACAAACATAGAACGAGCGACCAAACGCGAGGTCCGAGTGAAGATAAACATAGACAAACATAGACAAACATAGTGCGAGCGCAGCTATGCGAGCGAGGGTCTTTCCG
>JFJP01048571.1_pt1 | contig 10629 bp, 6 predicted proteins | sample 431651 | NCBI WGS metagenome assembly JFJP01 (sample SAMN02602958, study PRJNA72255) | Microbial mat metagenome, whole genome shotgun sequencing project. | biome: fresh water; feature: sink hole; material: water; isolation source: purple microbial (photo- and chemosynthetic) mats found in...
AAATATGGAAACTGTATTGAGTGGAATAAGACCTACAGGAGATTTGCATTTAGGAAACTATTTTGGAGCAGTAAAAAACTTCCTAAAAATGCAACACGAAAACAAATGTTTCTTTTTTATTGCTGATTATCATTCGCTTACTACCCATCCAACCCCCGAAAATCTGCACGATAATGTACGAAAGGTTTTATCGCAATATTTGGCTGTTGGCTTAGACCCCGAAGTGGCAACCTTGTACATACAGAGCGATGTCCCCGAAATACCCGAAATGTACTTACTTTTCAATATGAATGCCTATATTGGAGAATTGGAACGCACTACAACTTTCAAAGATAAGATACGCTCTCAGCCCGAAAACGTAAATGCAGGTTTGCTTACGTATCCCGTGTTGATGGCGGTTGACATTATCATTCACAAAGCAGCAAAAGTGCCCGTTGGCAAAGACCAAGAACAAAATTTAGAAATGGCGCGAACCTTTGCCCGCCGATTCAATTATATGTATAAAACGGAATATTTTCCAGAGCCTCAGGCATATAATTTTGGAGAAGCATTGGTGAAAATTCCCGGACTTGACGGAAGTGGAAAAATGGGCAAATCGGAAGGCAACGGAATTTTTTTGGTGGAAGACCCCGCATCTATGAAGAAAAAAATAATGAAAGCAGTTACAGATGAAGGTCCCAAAAGCCAAAATCAACCAGTTTCGGAGCCAATTCAAAATTTATTCGATATTTTAGCCGCTGTTTCAACTCCCGATGTTGTGCAGTTTTACAAAGATAAATATGCAGATTGTAGCATACGTTACGGAGATTTGAAAAAACATTTGGCAGAAGAAACAGTGAAATTTTGTGCACCAATCAGAGAAAAATATCTCGATATTTACAACAATAACGAATATTTGCGCAAAGTTGTAAATATGGGAGCCCAAAAAGCACGCGAAAGTGCGTCGAAAACACTCAGAGATGTACGAGAAATAATCGGTTTCAAGCAGTTTTAACCCATTTGTAGTTTACGCATTCAACGTTTTCATACAAAAACGAAGCAAATACATATCAACATGAAATTCACAAAATTATTATTATTTCTGATTGCAATAGCGCTAATAACCTCCACGGGTTGTCGTTCGAAAAGGGCGCTCAAAAAAGCCGAAGCCTATTTTGAGGTGGGCGAATACTATCAGGCAAAGCAGAAGTATAAAAAGGTATCTACCAAGAAGATGGACAAGCAGCAAAAAACCGAAATTAACTTCAAACTCGGTGAATGCTCGCGTCATATAAACGAACCTGTTGATGCCGAAAGGTATTACCGTTTTGCAGTGAAAGGCAAATTAGATAAGCCCGAAGCCACTCTCTACCTTGCTGATGCCCTTAAGCAAAACGAAAAAATTGACGAAGCTCTCGATTTTTATACCGACTATACCAAGCTTGTTCCTAACGACCCGCGAGGGCAGATTGGCATTGAATCGTGCGAAAAAATGAATGAGTGGAAAAGCAATTCACCCAATATTATTGTCGAAAATGTAAAAGATTTTAATTCAAGGGAAAACGATTTTAGCCTTTGCTATGCAAAAGAGGATTACTCTGTGGTGTATTTCACCTCATCGCGCGAAGAATCGAACGGAAACAAAGTTAACGGAGTTTCGGGAATGAATTTTACCGATATTTTTGTAAGCAGAAAAGACCGTGTTGGAAAATGGAGTATTCCAGTTCCGTTGAGCGATACGCTCAATAGTGTATTTGATGAGGGTGCAACCACCATGAACTCAAAATATTCTACCATGTATTTCACTCGTTGCAAAGTAGAAAAGTATGGAAGCACAGGATGCAAAATCTATAAAGCAAACCGAAACGAAAACGATTGGAGTGCAATTGAGGAGGTAATGATACTGACTGACAGCAGTATAACTGTTGGACACCCAACATTGTCGGACGATGAACTTACTATGTATTTTGTGGCAGACCTTAGCAGCACCGAACGATTCCGCGACAAATCTGTTGGCGGTAACGATATTTGGGTGGTTAAAAGAGACAAGGTTACCTTCCCTTGGGGAGAACCCGAAAATATTGGAAACCAGATAAATACAACAGGACAAGAAATGTATCCATTTTGGTTCAACGACACAACATTGTATTTTTCATCTGATTATCACCTTGGAATGGGTGGACTCGATATTTTTAAAGCCACTAAAGGAGCCGATGGTATTTGGAAAGTAAAAAACATGGGGGCACCAGTCAACTCAACAGCCGACGATTTTGGAATTGTGGTTGAAAAAGAGATAGATGCAGGATATTTTTCTTCATCTCGAAAGGGAGGAAAAGGTGGGGACGACATTTACAGGTTTAGTATGCCTCCGCTCAAATTTACCATAGCCGGTATCGTTAAAAATGAAGAAACAGGAGCCGCAATTGAAGGAGCAAAAGTGAGCATGATTGGTAGCAATGGTACTAATTTTGAAAAAATTACAGAAAAAGACGGAGCCTACAAGTTTGATATTAAGGAGGGTACAGATTATATTTTGACTTCGGAAAAAGAAATGTTTTTTAAAGGAAAAGGCAAAGAAACCACCAAAGGATTGCGCGAAAGTAAAGATATAAAATTAGATATTACCATGAAAGCCATTCCACCTGTAACCGAAGTTACAGAAATTCCGAATATTGAATATGAATTTGGAAAGTGGAATTTAACCGTAGAAGCAATGGTGTCGTTGGATAAATATGTTGTTGATTTACTGAAAGAAAACCCCAATATTGCCGTTGAATTAAGCTCACATACCGACTTCAGAGGTTCTGCACAGTTCAACGATTCGTTATCGCAAAAACGCGCTCAATCAGTGGTTGACTACCTTGCAAAGCGAATGATTGACCCGGGTAGATTGCTTGCACGTGGATTTGGAGAACAACGTCCCAATACGGTAAACCAGAAATTGTCAACCCAATATCCGTTCTTACCACTCAATGCCAACTTAACTGAAGATTTCATAACAAACACGCTAACGACCGATGAACAGCGCGAAGTTGCCCATCAGATTAACCGTAGAACCGAATTTAGAGTCATTACAACAGAATATGCTCCGGGTATGGATTTGCAGAAAAAATTAGATGAAGCACTTCAAAAACAAAATAAGTGATATGAAAAAAAAATTCATTGTACTACTTGCGATGTTTTTTTTGACAGTCGCAGTGCATTCGCAAAGTCCCCTTGTTAAAAAAGGCGATAAGGCGTATGAAAAGGGCAACTATGTTGCAGCACTCAATTATTACAAAAAAGCCGATGAAAAAGGCGATGCCGATGCAGCAACGTTGGCACGAATAGGTGTGTGCTATTTTTATATGAATAATTTTGAGAAGGCTGGCGAATATTTTGGCAAAGTAGGTGATACACAGTTGAATGAGACTCAACTCTTGTTGTATGGTTTAATAGTACAACGTTCGGGAGATTATTCAAAAGCTCAATCGCTTTTTGAGCAGTCGAAGTCAAAAGGAAATTCATCACCAGCTATCGAAAGTTTAATACATTCGTGCAAATGGGCAAGTGTAAATACCAACGAAATTCCCAATTTTAGTGTAACTATCAAAGAATACGCAATAAACGCCCCAGCTATGGGCATTCGCTTTTGGGGAGATAAAGTGGTATTTGCTGCCAATCCAGAAAATAAAGTAGCTGGTACTTCAACTCCAATGGACTTATACTATGCAAGTTACGGTGAAAATACCATCGGAAGAGCATTTATTCTGGCAAACAATTTAGTGTATCCAAACAAAGAGGGAGGCGTTTGCTTTGCTGACAATAACAAAACGATGTATTTCACCAAAGAAGAGTTTGCAGGCGGGGGGAAACTGATATATAAAATATTCAGCACAAAATTCGATGGTTCAAAATGGCGCGATATGGTGGCACTACCTTTCAATAACAGTGCTTATTCATGTGCTTTCCCAACAGTATCAGCCGATGGAAAAATAATGGTTTTCGCCTCTGACGCTCAAGGAGGGAAAGGCGGTTACGACCTTTGGGTTACACAGAAGGTAGGCGATGGGTGGGGGAAAATAATCAATATTTCAGACATAAACACCGACGGAGACGAAACATTTCCCTACATTGATAATAACAATACGCTTTACTTTGCATCGAATGGGCATCCGAATTTTGGAGGTTTAGATATTTTTTACTGTGCCTCTAACAATGGCAAATGGGCAAATCCGCAAAATGCCATGAAACCAATCAATTCATCGTACAACGATTTTGGTTTTGCACTTAATCCCAAAAACGAAAACCAAGGTTTTATATGTTCCAATAGGGCTGGCGATGGTACCTACGACCATTTTTACGAAATTAGTATCAATCCCGATGATTTTCAAAAAGGGTTAACTATCAGCAATGTATCTTCAAATACTACCGACAACAATGCAAGTATATTGGAGCAAGATGAAATAAATGCTGCAAACAATTCTGATAATGAAGACAAGGAATTTGAAGCCAGAAAAAATACATTATTGAAGAAATACAATGTACGAAGTATGTCGGAGTTAAAAAGAGAACAACGTGAGGCTTTCAACGATGAATTGAACAACCCAGAGAAATACAGAGCAAAAGAAGAAGGCAGAGAATCATTGATAAGTAATACTGAAAATACAAATAATAATGTCACATCAACTACAGATGTTATTTTTAAAGTACAATTTCTATCATCGACTCAACCTATTGAAAACGCCCCAACAGTTCAAAGTATGAAACACGAACGATATTTCTATAAAGGTTTATATCGCTATACAGTAGGTACATACAACGAGGTTCCCGAAGCAGACGCAGTGAAAAAAATTGCTCAAAACCAGGGTTATTATGATGCTTTTATTGCCGTTTTTGATAAAAATTCGGGAGAACGCATTCCCGATTACAATGTCTATGGAGGAGATTTCACCTCAATGGGCAATGGTGCAAACTCAAATTATTCGCGTGATGGTGTTATACTGAAAGTTCAACTAATATCTGCACGAAAGCAAATAAAACGAATACCAGAAGTGAATGGTATTTCTGCTGAATATTACGAACACGATGGAATGTACAAATATACTGTGGGTGTGTACGAAGATTTGGCATCTGCCGAACAAATGAGGCAAACAGCCATAAAGAAAGGGTACAAAGAAGCATTTTTAGTAGCATTCGATAAAGCAACCAACAAACGCAAGACCGATTACATTATCTACAATCATTAAAACAAAAACCTCACAAGCGTTTGCTTGTGAGGTTTTTAAATTACTAATACACCCAAAGGTCTTGTTTTGAATAATCGTCAATCAAACGGTTGTTATATGTGTTCGACTCGCGAGTTATGAAACTGTCGAAATGACGGAAGTGAAAAACATCATCAAAAGATGAGTTTTGAGCTTCGTTTTCAGAATTAAATACAAAGTGGTTTGCCAATACTTTTCTAACTTCGGGAAAGTAAACCCAAAATACTCTTTTCTTCTTAAGGTCTTCTCTATCAATATCATTGGGGTCGTAATAGTGTCTTATAGGACATAAGCCAACAATACGAACTTCCATCACTGAGCGTTGCTTATCAAAAAACCACTCTTCCTTAACCATAATTTCTTTGATTTCGGAAGAAACAACCTTTCCCGGAACTTTCTTCTTAATCCATTTTCCGTTTTCTTCTACTTCCACTTCTTGGTCTTGAGCATCCATCTCTTTTTTAATCTGGTCAATAGACATGATTTCTGCAAATTCATCAAAAATATCAGCTTCGGGGTTGTATGCCTTAACACCTTCGTTTTCAATAGAATACAACAACAAATCTGCTAAATTGTATCTACCTTCGGGTATTCCTTGCTTATCCTCTGGATAATACAATTTTAAGTTCATTTTTTGGCGTAAATCAATTATGCGCCAAATAGTTTTCGACCATAATACATCAGATTCTCTCACATACTGATATGGTACTGGCTTACGTTCCGAAATTCTGCTTTTTACATACGTTCCATTTAGTATTCCATCGAGGTCAACCTCTTGTGCCTGAGTGTAACCCGATGATAATATTAGCAGCGAAACCATTAAAATTCCAATTGCCTTTTTCATCTTCGTCGAGTTTAAATTAATTACTACGTGTATTTATTTGCATTTTAGTTTAATTCAAATATTGTACCAAGCAAAAACTTGACTTCATTCAAAAAAAAATGCCACCTTGTTGTTAGATGGCATTTTTTATAATCGAACGGAGTAGCATTATTTCAAACGGAAAACGATATCGTTCAATTTACGACTTTTTCCGTCAGGTCCTACTGCTGTAATATTCTCAAAAGTAACTTTACTTTTACCGGGCAATCCTCTTACTAAATTTGCCTGCCCAGATGTCAAACGACCGCTGTTGCCGTCTTCGTCCACAACATATCCTTGGCGTACAGCTGATACTCTAAAACCAGTTACACGGAAAGTAAGGTCGAAATCGAAGTTATCAAGAGTTGCTTCTACCCTACCTGCTGCGAGCAAATTGCCATCAATAATTGGAGTTGCAACATCTTTTTGTCCAATAAGCACTTTTGCAAATGGGTCAGGTACTGGCTTAACACGAAATTTTTTTGTTCCCATGTTTCTGGAACTACCATCATCCATTTTTGCGGTTACAGAAATGTTTGCTTCCGCACCACCCTGTACTCTTACAATATATCCGCTTGATGCTTTCGATAATTTTCCACCACCAGAAATTGATGCTTGAATTCTGTCTTCAGGAACCCCTGATACAGATATTTCTACGGGGTTGTCAACACCGATGTAGAATACGTTCATTTTTGTTGGAGAAACTACCAATGAGGGTTCACCTACTTGATATTCAGTTTTGAATGGATATTCCAATATTTCACCTGTTGCAGGATGCTCGAGCTTAATTACACCTCCCCAGCTTGAAAATCCAACTGCACCTCCGGTTGCTGTGTATATACCTTTCCCTTCTTTCACTTCTAATTTTCTACCACCAGTTAGTAATATTTCGGGTTCAACGCTTGTATCGGAAGCTGCAATGAAAACTTCCGCTTCGTAATTTTGACCTTTCAAAATATAGTTTGAATTTGATTTTACAATTGCTTCAATCTTATTGAATTTGAAAGAACCTGCGTCTATTTGACCATACAAATAGCCAATAATATCTGCCTCTGTATTTCTAATATCTGTCTGTACTTTTGAAAGCATGGTAACTGCACCAGCCAATGGTAATTGATAGAAGTTGGCAAATTCCCATGTCAACATTTTATCTCCTTCTGAGTTGGGTACTGGGTCGGTATTTAATAAACTTTCGATACCTGCAATAAGAGCCGAGCCTTTTTTCTTATCCTCAATTAAGCCTACTAATAATTTTTTATACTCTTCAATTGCAGTTTTCAGTACAATCCCTTGTCCGTCGCTACCGTCTCCTTTTGAGCCAATCATTACTTGACTGGGGATGTTATTTTCATCTTTCGACTTTATGTGAATAGATTGCAAGCTATCCTTAAATTTAGATTCAGGTCCGTCAGCTGTTAAAACCATCAGCCTCTTCAATGAGTCTATCATACTAACGATTTTTTGACTTTCCACTCTTACCATATCTGCTTTCTTCATAAATGGCTCTACCTTACTTTTGTTCTCTTGGTATGCCAATGAAAATTTGGAATAAACATCTTCATTCTTTTTCATAAAGTTCTTGGCGGTCTTCACAAGACTTGTGTCCACCAATATAAAGGCATTCAAAATCTCGGCTGATACGTTAAGTGCTAACAATGCAGTGAGCACAAGGTACATCATCCCGATCATTTTCTGCCGTGGGGTTTCTTTTCCATGTCCCATATTCAGTTAATTTTTTTTAGATTCAACATTTGTTTCGTTGTTCTTAAATGACATGGGTACTCGCTTAATCGAGCTTAACATTCATTGCAGCCAGCATTTTGCCGTAAACATCGTTAAGTGCAACTATCTTCTTGCTTAATTTGTCAACTTCTGAACGATATACATCTGCTTGTTTTGATGCGCCTTCCATACCACCCATCATTTTGTTAAGAGCACCATAGAATTCCTGCGATTTTTGCAAACTTTCGTTTGTGCTTTGCAATTGCAATTCGTAAACAGCATTAAGAGCTGAAAGATTCTTGTTCAGATTTTCAAGCTGACTGCTGTAATTTGTGTTGCTCTTTGCAACGTGACTGAAATCAATGCTCATTGAATCTATCAGCATTTGGTATGAACTCGAAAGGTCTTTTGAACCTTTAACAACTGCTGTAGTTGATTCTTTAATTGTTGTAGCAGCTGAATTATTTGAAGTCGCAAAATCGGTTAACGATTTTGAAGCATTCTTCATGTTGCCAACAAATTCTCCGGTTGCTACTGTAGCACTTGCTAAGTCTTTCATATTAGTGGTTGTGTCACTAAGACTGTGCAATCCTTTGCTAAGTTTTGTAAACAATTCTGGTCCTAACTTGTTGTCTGAAACAAGTTTGTCAAACTTTTCGATAGCAGATGCTTCTCCATGGGGACGAAGTTGCTTAATTTGCTCGAGCATTTGCTTGTTAAGCTCTAACTGCTCTTGCTTAAATTTAGGATCTTCAACTGCGGCTGTTGGTACAGGACCTGTTACTTCTATTTCATCATCATCGCCTAAACCAGATAACTGTGGGAATACAAGACTCCAATCGTCTTCTTCATGCAATGGCTCGAAAGCCGAAATAAAGAAGATTACAGCTTCTGTAGATAAACCAACGATAAGCATTGGACCTGCGCCAGGCCAGTGCATGATTTTGAACAAAGCTCCAATAATTACTACTGCAGCTCCGATACCATATAACTTGGCCATGAATTGCTTCCAGCCTTTGGATTGGGTTAATTCAGCAAATGTCATAATCAGTGAATTTTAATGTTTATAATTATTGCTTGTTTTTATTTTATCAAAGTCATTTCAAAAGTATGAATAATAAATCAGATAAAAAACAAAAAATCAAAAGAAAAATGCGCAAAATCAACAAATAATTGAATTAGTATTTTAACAGCTCTTTATCTATGTGATATTCAATTATTTGCTGTGCGCATTTAAAAATATCAAACTTTACTTTTTAATAGTCAAAAGTGGTAGTTGACATCAATGCATCATCACGTCCCATGAATGAGCGAACGCAACGAAAGCCAATGTATGATTTTGCTGTATCTTGATATTCGTAAGAGCGTGTACCTGTTTGTAGGTAGTAAGCTATGTCTTTCCATGAACCGCCTCTGATAACTTTACGTTTCAGTGCTGGTGGGTCGTCTTCCAATGCTGTATATCGGTAATCGGGGTTAAGGTCGTGAATAAACATATAGGCTGCTTCATCATAAGCATTGTTTGTCCATTCTGCAACGTTACCCGACATATCGAAAAGTCCGTAGTCGTTTGGTGGATATGAGGCTACTGCTATCGAGCGGTTTGCTCCATCATCTCCGTAGATACCTCTCATGTTTTTAAAGTTGGTGATAAAACAACCTAACTTATTGCGTGTGTAAGGACCGCCCCAAGGATATGGCGACAGAGCCAAACCACCTCTTGCTGCATATTCCCACTCTGCTTCGGTTGGTAATCTGTAGTCTTCAACCCACACTTTGCCTTCTCCCACCAAATAGTTGTTTAACAATTGTGTACGCCAAATTGAAAAGGCATTTGCTTGTACCCAAGTAACACCAGCTACTGGATAATCGTCAAAAGCAGGATGCCAAAAATAGTTCTTTGCCCAAGGTTCGTTGAATGAGTAGGTAAAATCGCTCATCCAGCAAAGTGTATCTGGGTAAATGGGTGTTTGACCTTTCATAATAAACGATGAACGGTCTTTTACTGGGTCTTTTATTCCACTTTCGTTTATAACCCAACCGCCATATTGTTGAGTTTTAAAGTTGTAGCGGTTTTCTTTTAAGGCTGCTTGTTTCAGGTCAATCCAAAAGTACTTGTAAATGAGTTTTCGTGCATCAATTTCTTTTCTGCCGAAAAAACGTTCGTGTTCTGGAAGTGATATTTCTGCCAACGCATCAGCGTATTCTACGTTATCCCACTCAATCTCTTCATCCCAGTTTATATAACCTGGGTCTAATGGGTTGCCTTCTTTGTCTTCCATTATTTTAAATGCTTCCTGTCCAGCATTAAAAAGTAATTCTCTTGCTATAGAATCTCGTACCCAATATACAAATTGACGATATTCGTTATTGGTAATTTCTGTTTCGTCCATCCAAAATGGGTCTATCGAAACAGTCTTTGAAACAGAGTTCATTGCAAATGCAATGTCTTCGGCACTCGGTCCCATGTTGTAACTTCCCATAGGGATAAAGACCATTCCATGTGGCTCAGGATCAAACCATTCTTCGCGCCCGTCCACACCGGTTAATTCGCCGTTAAACGAATTACAACTGCTTATTAAAAGCAATAACATAATCGATGCAACAAGAAGATTTTTCATTTTTCTCAGGTATTTAAATGTGTTGTGTTTTCAATTTGTGTTATTCTACAAAAACCTTACGCTTTTGTACTTTTGAGGTGTTTTGATAATTTCTAAATCAAAACTATAATTAATCATTACCTCGTGTGAGCCTCGCGCTAAGTTTGTAGTTGTTATGTCATAAGCATACCCAAATTTTATGCCATTTTTGAGTTCTACT
>JFJP01011304.1_pt2 | contig 10628 bp, 7 predicted proteins | sample 431651 | NCBI WGS metagenome assembly JFJP01 (sample SAMN02602958, study PRJNA72255) | Microbial mat metagenome, whole genome shotgun sequencing project. | biome: fresh water; feature: sink hole; material: water; isolation source: purple microbial (photo- and chemosynthetic) mats found in...
TACACCGAAACGCAAAAACAGCGAAAGCCAAAAAAATGGTTGCCATAATTAGGAAGGTAGTAACCACGAAAAGCGCAACGAAGATAATCCTCATCATCGCGCCATGAGCCACCACTCACGACCTTAGTATTACTTAGTATTAAGTCATCACGACCATCATCAGCCTGATAAGGATAGGGCCTATAGTCACTTAAAGTCCACTCCCACACATTCCCCGCCATATCCAACACACCATATGGACTCGCCCCCTCAGGATATGCGCCTACCACAGTCGTATAATCTATATTACGATTAAAATTACATAGGTTAGTTGTAGGTTCATTATTCCCCCATGGATATTTATATTTATCAGTGCCGCGCGCCGCTTTCTCCCACTCTGCCTCAGTTGGTAAACGAATACATCTCGCCCCTGCTGCCTCTCCTACCGTAAGTTGTTGTGTCGCCCACTCGCAAAAAGCGAGGCAATCTCGCCAAGTCACACAAACTACAGGATGTTTTTCTTTACCAGGCGGTATCACTAAGCTACTCGCTTTACCCGCCACTTGTATCTTTTCGCCATATTTATCTTGATGAATCCATTGCCACCAATCCGCTAACCCTTTCCAAACATAACCACTATCGCGCAAAAAGGCCACCCACTGTTCATTGGTGGTCGGCACACGGGCAATTTGATATTCAGGCAAATGAATCGTATGCGGCTCTTTCTCATTCTCAACATCATTACTACCCATAAGAAATCGGCCTGCGGGGATGGTGACCCAATCAAACTCAATTTTGGGGCGTTGGATAACAGGCGAGACAACCACTTTCGGCTGCCGTTGCGCCACCATCTCATCCCAAGTTCGTTGCACCTCATCCATAGCAAATGAACCTTCTTCGTAATACGTCAAAACCTCCAATAAATGGGCGATACGGCCATGATTGGCACAAGTTTTAACCAATTCGGTCACGTGAAATTTGGCCGCGGGGTTATCATCAATCTGGCTAGGAATGGGCGAGTCAAGATCAGCGATGAGGGTGCGCCGTTTCTGATAATCACTAATTGTGGCACATAGTAATAAAACGTCAACTAATTTTCGCCTCTCGGCGGGAGTAATTTGCATGGGGAGGTCTCAATGAAGGAGTCCAAATCTTTAGATTTGTTCGCGTCAAATCTAAAGATTTGGACTCCAGCCCATGATAAACAAAGTGAATGAAAATAGCAAAGAATAGTCAGCCATTGCATCATTGTAATGTTAAATAGGGCGTGTTTGTCACTAAGCTACTTTACCGTTATAATTTTACAGTAGATTCGTCATTTTCAAACAAACCACACCCATTAAGGAAGCAACTCCATGCCACACCCACGTTTTACCCTCATTATGACACTTTTCTTTATTTTTTTCATAACGTCCTGTAATAATACTCCACCACCCGCCGCAGAAGTCTACAGCCGTATCAGCCCGACCACCCTCAACGCAGGCGACCCCATCCCCATGCCGAGTGATAAAGCCATCTTAACCGTTTCAGGTAAAATCGGCGCGGCCAATCAAGGCAATGAAATCGTCATGGACATTCCCACGCTGGAGGCCTTAGGCATGTTTGAATACAAAGTCAATGACCCCTTCAAACATGAAGCCATCACCTATCAAGGGCCGCAGATGAATGACCTGCTGGCTTTATGGCAAGTTGATAAAAGTGCCACCAAAATCATCTTGACGGCCTTGAATGATTATAAAGTTGAAGTTAATTTAGATGTATTTCGCCAAACCCCCACTTTATTCGCCCTCAAAGCCAATGGCAGTTATATGCCTGTGGCTGACCGTGGCCCGTCCATGCTTGTTTTTCCATATAATAGTTACGAATTAGACCATAATATTTATGATAGTTACTGGATTTGGCAAATTAAATCCATTGAAGTGCAATAATTTCCCACCTGTAAATTATTGGGGGATACAGGCATGGTTTAAGCCATTATAAGGTTTTGAACCTTATAATGGCTAGCCTTATCCCCCTGAAAATTTACAGCTGGATAATTTCTATGGCGATACCTGTATCGAGTCGTTCGCTTTTTGAACGTTTCACCTTGCAATTTAGGATGCTAGGCGTTATTAGCGTATTACTTTTTATCATGCTCTTAATACTTGGCCTCAAATTGGTCAACGACTTCAACCGCCAAATAGACCTCACCCAACAAAATATTAAACTTTCCGTCCGCCCCGTAACCCAACTCCAACGCCAAGTTTTTCTCCTCTGGTTATTGGTTAAAAATGACCCCGCTGAGTATGACCATGATGCCGTAGAATTACAAAAAGAGTTGATTCAAGCGCAATTTGGCTATGTCTATGACATTGCTTTTGATGTTATTTTAACCGCAGATATTGAGAAAAATTTCAGCCAGGTTGATTTTTTATGGCAAAATATGCAACCAGAGCTACTGAAATGGCAAGCCAACCCGCATGATGAAGTGGCAACAACTCAATTATTAACCAAAATTAAAAGCCTAGAAATTGGTATCAACAACATCATTACCGATTATGTCAATCAACGCCGCCTACAAAATATTGACTATATTGACAACACCCTAACTATTTTTCAATTATTGCAATTTGTTTTGTTTGGCATATTAGCATTAGCCAGCATTGTCGCCATCGCCACCTACTATTTCATTCGTGAACGGCAATACACCTTACAATATCTACAAAGAACCAATGATGACTTAGAATTACGGGTAGTCCAGCGCACCCAAGATTTACAAGCCACCAACGGTCTACTGCAACAAGAAATTAATGAGCGTGAATTAGCCCAAATCAAACTTAATGCCGCTAACGAACAATTACAAGCCGATTTACAAACCGCCCGCCAAATTCAACAAGGGCTTTTACCCGCTATTAGACCCCCGTGGAAACGGTTAGATGTTATCTGTTATAACATGCCCGCGACGGAAGTTGGCGGCGATTTCTACGCTTATCACCGCTTCGACAGCAACAACTTTGCCCTCACCATTGGCGATGTTTCAGGCAAAGGCATGCCCGCCGCGCTCTTAATGGCCGCCAGTTTAGCCCATTTTGACTCCGCCCTAGCCTATAAACTGCCGCCCGCGCACCTCCTAAACCACCTTGACCGCGCCCTGCTTCGCTACACGCAACCAACCCGTCAAAATTGCGCCCTTTGCTATGTAGAACTCTCCAAAGAATTAAGCACCAATCAGGGGCTAATGAAGGTCAACGACCACCCCTGGAAATTAATCTCTGTTAATGCAGGTGGCATTCCGCCCTTCATCAAACGGCAAAATGGCTCCGTTGAATGGCCTGAAATCGGCGGCTTTGCCCTCGGACAAGGGCTTGGCTCAGAAATAGGCTACAAACAATTAGAAACATTACTTAATCCAGGCGACATGGTTATTCTCACCAGTGACGGTGTGGCCGAAGCCACCAACCAACATAATGAATTTTTAGGCTTTGAACGGCTAGAAGCCCTAATTCTGCAAGGCCCCTTAACCTCCGCCCAAGCCATGCTGAATCACATGTTACTTCATATTAATCAATTTGTCGGCCTCGCCGCCCCCCATGATGATTTAACCATTGTGGTGATACAGGTTTAAATTAAAACGGAGTGCAAACCTTCAGGTTTGCTCATTTGTGGTGCGGCAAACCTGAAGGTTTGCACTCCGTTTTACCAAAAAAATAAACCGCCTCAAAATTTGAGGCGGTTTATTTTTATTACGTTCAGACCTCACAGGTCTTGAAGACCTGTAAGGTCTGCATTACAACCTCAGGCCGCTTGCCGTAACGGTTGCTTAACGATTTGCGGCTGCCATTTACGCTGCAAATTCCCCTCAATAATTGCCAAACATTCCTGCGAAAGAGCCACCTGCGGATGACGCGGCCCCAAAGCCGCCTGACGTAAGGTTAAGGCTTGGCGCATTAACGTGGCCGCGGCCTCCCATTGATTGGCATGGGCTTGTAATACCCCTAAATTATGTAAACTGGTGGCCGTGTCAGGATGTTTCGGGCCGAGAATGGCCTCGCGAATGGCTAACGCCGCTTCGTAATACGCCGCCGCCTGAGAATACGCCCCTTGGCTATCAAACAAACTGCCCAAATTATTTAAGGCCGTCGCCGTATCAACATGATTTTCCCCCATGACGCTACGGAAAATTTTCAAGGCCATCTCATACGCCGTTCTCGCCGCCGCAAAATAGCCTTGCGCCTCACACACCGCGCCCAAATTACTCCAGGTGCGGCCTGTTTCGGGATGATTAGCCCCTAAAACTTCCTGATAGATGGTTAAAGCCTGCTCCAAATATTGTTGTGCCGCACCGTAATTTTCCTGTTGATAGCTTAACTCGCCTAAATTATGTAAACTTTGCGCCGTGTCAGGATGGCGTGAGCCTAACACCGTTTGCCGTATAACTAAGGCTTTATCGTAATAACTCTTCGCCTGAGCATAACTGCCCTCCTGCGCCAACAAAGCCCCGTAATTATTAACGCCTGAGCATAACTGCCCTCCTGCGCCAACAAAGCCCCGTAATTATTAAAACTACGGGCGGTATCGGGATGTTGCTCACCCAAAGAGGCCAAACGAATCGCCAAAGCCCGTTCAAAATAAAAACGCGCACTCAGATAATCGGCCTGATAGCTGGCTAAAATGCCCAAATTATCCAAACTTTGCGCCGTATCAGGATGATTTTCGCCCAATAATTGCTCATTGATGGCTAACGCCCGTTCGTAATAAAATCGTTCCCAGGTTTGCCCACTTTGCTCCAACATTTGCTGTCCAAATGGCCCTGGCAAATTAATGTCGTCCTCTTCCCCTGCCAATTCTGAGATAATTCGTAAGTGTGGTTGCCACGCTAATAACGCAGTGGGCGACCCCGCTTGCTTTAACAATTGACTCGTCTCGGCTAACGTTTTCTTCACCATGGACTGCGCCTCAGAACCATCGGCTAAGGAACGTAATAATTGGCTGAGAAATGGATGCAAAAAGAGCGCGCCATCTTGCGCCAATTCCAACAACCCCAATATGACCAACCGCGCTAGGGCATCTTTGGCGCGAGGCAATAAATCGGCTTGATTCATCTCTGGCCCGCCACTGGTGCTTAAAAAACCACGTAACTTACCCCAAAAATCGCGCCGAGGGCGACGCGGTGAGCCATGATGTAAGGTGGCAAGTAATAAATCTCGCGGAATCATGACATTCGGCGCGAAAAAAGCCGCCCGTAACAAAATGACTTGCGCCAATACATCTGTCGGTTCATCGGTGTTCAGTTGTTCATAACTCAACATAAAGGTACGAATCAAATGGTAATCATGCTCCGTCAATTGCGCGGCAAAGGTTTTGAGGACGGGATATTTCGCCAAGTTAAATTTTCGTAATCGCTTACGATACCTAACAGGTGTTACTTCATTACGATAGGTCATTAAAAAACTACCCGCCAAATGGAGAGCTAACGGTAAATGACCTAACTCCGCCGCAATTGCCGCCATGTCACTATCCGCAATCAAGGGGTCAGGCCGATATTGTCGTAATAAAGATACGCTATCCCTATCGGATAACACATCTAATCGTAATTGTTCGATGTTGGGAACATCCGCCCAATCCGCCTGACGACTGGTGACGATAACATGACAGCCTCCTTTAGGCGGTTGCCAACGGTTTAACAATTCAGGGTCTTCACAATTATCAAACACCAATAAACGAGGCAGCGAACTTTGCCAAGCCGATAAGACCAATTGCATCTGCTCTTCTAACAATAAATTTCTAAAATCAGCCCGAATTAGCGAGGCACATGCCCCACCACTCGCCACAATTTCTACGGGAATCGAGTTTGGGTCGGCAAAATTAAGCCAAAATACGCCGCCGCCAAAATATTGCCCATAACGATGAACAAATTCACTGGCAAGGTGCGTTTTGCCAATGCCCCCAAATTCGCTGGTCAATTCGGCTTTGGCCGAGAGCAGCGTTGTTTCCACTTGGTTGATAACCACCGTTTTATGGGCTTTGATAGCTTTAGCAATGGTTCTTAATTCCTGATTACGCCCTAGAAATAAACCATTCGGTTCAACGGGCATCCGTGAACCACGCGGCAAGGGCGTAATTTCAGGGATAACATCTAGCGGCAACTCGGCCAAATCATCTAAGGCCATGTCCAAGATGGTCAAATCAATCGGCGGCGCAGAAGGAATAGTAGCGTAAATATTAGCCAATTTGGGCGCGGCAGATACGTTAACCTCGCCCTTAGCCATCCCCATAAAATCATGGGGACGGGCAGGTTTTACCACTGGCGTGGGTTTAGTGGACTGACGGTGTTGAAAAATAGATTGCAAACTCGAAAGTAAATCATCGTCATCTGCCACCACAATCTCGTCATCGTCCTCCTCACCTGTCACCTCCATATCCAACCATTTCACTACCACCTCCGCCGTCGGCAAAGGTTCTGGCTCATTTTCGGCTGCTTCGGCCTCAATTGCCACCATCGTTTCATTAGATAATGTTTCTAACTCATCGCCTGGCTCAACCGATAAAATTTCCGCACCTTCATCTCTTCCATGCTGTACAACCGACTTATCTAACTCATCACCCGTTTCACCTGATAAAATTTCTGCGCCTCTATGCCTTCCGAGTGGTGCAAAGGCTTGGCTAAATTGCGCCTCACGGTCAACGGGCGCGTCAGGCGGAAGTGTAATATTTTGTGTTATAGGTTGCACTAACTCATCGTTACGCGGGATGAACGCCTCCACAAATTGGCGGGGGCGCTGTTTGGCAACCAATTCTAACTGCATGGCCTCCACCAAACTTAATAATGATTTATCTTGAGTGGCTTGAGTTGCCTGAAGTTCATTCATTAACGCCTCCCGCCGCACAAATGAAGTCGGCCTGGCCTCTAACGCAGACAAGGCATTGACCACTTCACTGCGCGCCCCAAATTTCTGCGTGAGCGTGGTTTTAAATTGTTGGTAGGCCGCTGATGGTATCTCAGCCTCTAAAATTGCCATGATTGCGCGGGTGATAGGGTCCATGTTACACTTCCTTTGTTAAGGTACGGGGTCGCCCTCACCCCTCCCTCTCCCATTGGGAGAGGGCTAGGGTGAGGGCTATTTGTAATAAAAAAAGCCGCATGAGATGATGAGGTGAGTCATCGCCTACATGCGGCTGAGAATAATGAGCCATTATAGAAAATACGATAATGGCTTTTCTTGAAACTGTTTTATCAAGGTTCGATAACTCCTTAACAGTGTACTATGAAATGCCTCCTGAGTAAATGGGATTTTAATGCCATGTGGCTAACACGGAGACAATTCACCTCACCCCAACCCTCTCCTACGTAGGAGAGGGAGTAACTATCTCCCACCGTAGCGGGGGGATTAAGGGGGGTTGGCCTCAATTGCCCAACGCAGGCCGCAGCGCATTAAACCAAATCGTGGTAATGAGGTCGTAACCCGCCGCGTTGGGATGATTGCCGTCACCCGCGAGGGTAACGGGATTAACAAAAATGTCGGTGTGGTAAAAATCAACGGTTGTCGCCCCATGTTGCGTGGCTTTGGCTTGAATGGCCTGATTATAACGATTTATTTGGATTGACATGAGGGCGAGGTCTTGGGCGGTGGTGGCGGGAAAAGTAGGCTCAGTGGGGTTAGGATTAGCCACACATGGCCGCTTGGATTGGTCGTCACCTAGCGCAATGTAGACCTGCGCCCCCGTTGCTCTTAACTGGCTCACTATCGTCTCTAAATTGTTGGTATAATTTTGCAAATCCTCAGCTTCGGCCTGACTGGTCATGGGTTCAGGGCCATATTCATACAAACCCCACAAATCATTGCTACCAATCCACACCAGCGCAACCTTTGCGCCACTGGCTTGATTAAGCAAATTTACGGCAGGGGTGAGTTGGGTGTTAATCAAATCATTCGATGTCCACCCTGATTTACCCAAATTGTTTAAGGTCGAGTTAGGCCGAACCGTTTGTAATTGTGTCAGCAATCGACGGGGATAACCGCCCATTTCAGGCGAGTCGTCACCATCACCTTCCGTTAGACTGTCGCCCAACGTGACCAACGTCACGGGGCCAGGGGGTAAAGGCGTGCCGCTAGTCGGCGCGGTAGCCGTTACGGTGGGCGTGCTTTCAGCCTCTGTTGACCTGATAATCATGGGCAGATAAACCAGTTGATTGCCCGTTGGCGTTTGGCGGATGGGTGGAGTCGGGGTAAGATTGACCACACCAAACAAGGCCAAACTTGGCGGCGATATTACACTCCATAACCCGAATAGCCCCATGAGCCAAATAGTACAAATAATGAGCCACTTCATTGATTTTAACATGACTTAATCTCCTATTGAGTCCAAATCCTTAGATTTGGTAGTCAAATCTGAAGATTTGGACTCCGTCTATAAAATTAAAGTTACTCGTGTTTGTGGATACAACCCATAAGCGTTACAATTTTAAGCAGCCTCAGCTTACAGACCTCACAGGTTTTTGAAACCTGTGAGGTCTAACAACAGGAGACAATGCTTTGGATGAACTGCAAGCCTCGCTGTTTGAGGTCTAACAACAGGAGACAATGCTTTGGATGAACTGCAAGCCTCGCTGTTAGAACGGATTCAACAGCATGACCAAGTGGCGTTAGCGGAAGTGTATGACCGTTATTTCGACCAAATATACCGTTATGTTTACTATCGCTTGAATAATGAACCCGATGTCGCGGCGGATATTGCCTGTGAGGTCTTTTTGGCGTTGGTCTCTAGCCTGAAAAATGGCAAGCCGCCGCGCACCTCCTTAACGGGTTGGCTCTATACGGTGGCGCGCAATTTGGCCGCTGACCACATTAAGAAAAAGGGCAAAACCGTGCCACTGTTAGATGAATTGGTCTCAGATGACCCGCCGTTGAGTGAGCAAGCCCATTGGGTGCAATTATTGCCAAGTTTGAAGGTAGCGTTGCGTCATCTGACGGATGAGCAACAACATGTCATTGCCTTACGGTTTGGCGAGGGCATGAGTTTGGCCGAAACCGCCACATTAATGGATAAAACAGTGGGGGCGGTGAAGGCGTTGCAACATCGCGCCCTGGCCTCGTTAGCGCGGTTGATGCCAACGGAGGGAGAGCATGATTGACCCGTATGAATTGATTTTAGATGAATGTATTTCGGCCTTGCAAGCGGGTGTACCGTTGGAAGAGATTTTAGCCGAAGTGCCAGAATTTGCCCATGAATTGCGCCCTATGCTCTATGCGGCCACCGTTTTGAGCAATCCAAACCCCGTCTTGTTGCCAACGGCGCAGAAAACCGCCCTGCGAAACAAATATATGCAACAAGTTGCAATATTGCCGCCACTGCCCATGCCCACCTGGTCAGATAAACTGCACGCGGCTTATCACATTATGCGACGACGGCTGACCCGTCAGGCCATTTTTAGCGACTTGGCAACCATTAGCATGACCGCGATATTAACTTTGTTAATGTCCCTCGCCATGCTCAATTATGCGGCGAATGGGGCATTGCCAGGTGATTTACTTTATAATTTTAAACGAGTATCTGAGCAAATACAACTTTCTTTAACCTTAACGGAGTCTCAAGCAGTCGCTTTACAAACGCAATTTAATGTCCGCCGTTTGGCGGAATTGGAGCAATTAATTCAATTAAATCGGCTGGCGGTGGTTGAATTTACGGGCGTGTTGGAAAGTCAAGTGGATAATGTGTGGATTGTTGAGGGCTATACGCTGATTTTGCCCGCCGACATTCACATTGAAGGGCAGCCGCAGGAGGGTAGTCGCATCCATGTGGTCGCTTTTTTGCGAGTCAATAAAACATTAGTGGCGGATATGATACAGGTGGTACAATGAAGACAGTCGCTTTTTTTGATTTGGATTATACCTTGCTTAAGGCAAGTTCTAGCATTGCCTATACGAAAGCAGCCATCAAACAACGGCGATTGCCCTTATGGGTCGCAGGGCAGGTGGCGGGGCTATTGGCAACCAAACGGCTTGGCTTTGTGGAAGCGCATCAACAGTTGATGAGCTACATTGGGCGGGCGGGTCAGGCGGATACGGCGCGCTTTTGTGAGGCGGTGGTTAAACAGAGTTTATTACCTCATCTGTCAATTCAAGGGCTGGCGCGGGTGAAATGGCATGAACAAGAAGGGCATCAAGTGGTGCTGTTGTCCGCTTCATTAGAAGAGTTGGTACGCCCAGTGGCTAACCATCTTAATATAGATTACCGTGCTACCTATTTTGCCAAGCAACATGACCGTTATACGGGCGAGTTGGTTGGCCCAGCTTGCTATCAGGCGGGCAAAATTTATTGGGCCAACCATTGGTGCGCCGAGCAAGGCAGCCAATTAGCCGACATGGTGAGCTATTTTTATAGCGATAGCTCCGCCGATTTGCCCCTGTTAGAGTTAGTGCAACACCCGATTGCCGTTAATCCCTCGCGCAAACTCAAGAACATTGCCGCCGCGCGCGGCTGGCAACGGGTGAAGTGGTAAGAGACCCTCACCCCAACCCTCTCCCAGAGGTAGAGGGAGTCGAAATCCCCCTCGCCCTTTGGGAGAGGGTCGGGGTGAGGGGTTATGAACTATACACATAAAAATTAGTCAAATCATATCATTTTATGTCTGATATAACACACGATATTAACACCTGATTTGCTTAAAC
>JFJP01024737.1_pt1 | contig 10628 bp, 11 predicted proteins | sample 431651 | NCBI WGS metagenome assembly JFJP01 (sample SAMN02602958, study PRJNA72255) | Microbial mat metagenome, whole genome shotgun sequencing project. | biome: fresh water; feature: sink hole; material: water; isolation source: purple microbial (photo- and chemosynthetic) mats found in...
CATTCGAGCAGTTGGAAGCACAGGTACTTATGGTTTAGTCTGTCCATGTCGAAGACGTGCAGCTGCTCGTTGCAGCCGCCGAAGCCTCGACTGTGCGGCTTGCGGTAGTAGAGGCGAGCGATGCGCGAGTGCAGCAGCGCCATGGCGCACATGACGCAGGGTTCTTCGAGCATGAAGGCGTACTTGTCCGTGCAGAGGTAGCCGTCCGAGTCGTCGGGCTGTTGCTTGCCCAGCAGACTCTCGTCGGGACAGAAGGTCTGGCCGAGCTGCCGCATGCAGGTCATCACGGCGTGTTCGATGCTGCGGTCGTTGTCGCCGGTCTGGTCTCGACCTTCTGCCAAGACTTGTCTGCTGCGGGGGTCGAAGATGAGGCAGATGTTCTTGCGGTCTCCCGTGGCGGTGCTCGCGTAGGCGTCCATCCGCTGGAACACTTCGGAGAAGTGCGGCAGCTCGGCGAGGGCGGCCTGCAGCAGCTTGTCTCTCTCGAGGTCTTCTCTCACTTTGAGGTGTATCGGCCAGTCCGACGAGTCGAGCACTTCTTGTGTGCGGTGCACGGGGAAGCTCACCGGCACGCGCACCTCGAGCAGGTCTGCGGGTTGGAGGCCGAGCTTCTCTCCGAGGTCTTTCGCAGCGAGCAGTCTTTTCTTTCCGACCAGCAGCCTGTTGTTCGCATCTGCGAGTTTCTTCACGCGCTTGGTGTTCGGCGGCAGCTCGCAGGCGGGGAGCTTGTCGAAGAGCTTGATGAGGCTGGCGGTTTGTTTGCAGTCGCAGAGCATCGAGTAGTAGACTTCGCACTCGACCTGATCGGACGAGTGCGGGTATATCCGAGCGAGTTTCATTAATTAATAATACCGCACTCTCATCGTATCTTTTTATGCAGCGGTGCATGAGGTGCGGCAGTCCACGTTCGTCTATAAGACTACCAATATAGAAAAATGACTCTTCATGAACTTGGTGTACGGCGCATTTAAACCTCCTAGTCATCCTCCGAAACCATCAGCTCATCTAAGGAGTGGAGAGCGAGAGCAGTCTTAGTTAGTTCGAGAGGCTGTCCTTCAGCTCCGATATGTACTTTATGAAGCCCTGCATGCGCTCGAGCAGGCTGTCGTCGTTCTGCGCGAGACTAATGCCGTAGATGTCTTCGAGTTCTTCCTGCAGCAGGTCGAACTTCTCCGAGACGAACTCGACGAGCTTGCGACAGCGGTCTTGCCGGTCTTCGGGGAGATGCTGCTGTCGAGCGGTCTTGGCCAGCAGCAGCCGCTCGCTGGCGTCTTGCACGCAGGTGTGGCGGTGAGCCATCTCTTGCTCGATGTCTCGCAGCGACTGGTCGAGGTGCAGGTTCGTCGCCTGGTGTTCTTCGATGCGTCGCTCGAGGAAAGGCAGGTCGACTTCGAGTCTGGTTCAGTCTGCGCTACCTGTTCTTGAGGTCTTCTCTGGCTCGACGGATCTGGATGCCGATCTTCGCGTTCGATGCGTCGACCTGGTCTTTGAGCTCGAGGAACTCCTTCTGTCTTCTGCGGAGCTCTTCGTGCAGACCTGCTTTCTTGCTGCGGAGCACTTCGGAGGCGGTCACCGAAGTGGCCTGGAGGACCTCGAGGTCGGGGTCTGGCAGCAGCAGGTCTGCCTCGAGTTCTTCTCTGCGTCTTTCGAGCTTGCCGATCTGCTGCTCGAGCTGTTCGGTCTGTCTCTCGTAGTCCTGTGCGATGGCTTCGAGGCGTCTGAACCTGCCGGAGACTTTCTGCTCTCGCTCATCGGCGAGGGCTTTCTTGAGGCTGGTGATTTCTTTGGCCAGCAGCTCGTTCTCGTGGTGGTAGAGGTGGTTGGCCTGCAGCTGGTCGTCGACCTGCTGTTCGAGGTCTGCGCGAGTGCGGTGGAGTGCGCGCTGTTCGCGGGCGACTTCGGGTCTGATGGCGCCGAGGTGCTCGATGTCTGAGATGCGTCTCTGCAGCGAGGCGTTCTTCTTGACGAGCAGCTCGAGTTTCTCTGCGTGTCTGTGGAGCTCGTCGCAGAGGTCTTGCTTGCGCTGGATGCCGATGGGTGCGTAGCGGTGCTTGGACTTGAGTCGGTCAGCGAAGGCTTGGTCTTTGGGGAAGTGGCTGCCGAGGATGGCTTTGCCGATGACCTTCGCGAAGACGCCTTTGGTGTGCTCGTCGGTGCGAGCGATGCTGTGGAGAGGGTTGTGTCTGGCGAAGTCCATGTTCGGTAATCAGCAGTCGAGTGGCAAAATATAATTAGCTTCGAGTCATGGCAGAGTGGTCGGTACAGAAGAAGATAAAAGTGTTCAACTTGATCCTCTCGTAGTCGCCTTTCACCCAGCACCATGATCATCGTCATCGGCATCTGCCAGATCCTCTTCACCAAGAGCGGCCTCTTCAACTACCTCGTCCCCGGCTACCTAATATTTTTCGGCTTCCTCATGATGGCCGGCGACATCGAGATCAAAGCGGTGCTCAGCATCTGCGGCTTCCTGGGCAACTTCTACGGCCGAGCGATCTTCATCATCTACTGCGGAGTGAACATCCTGGTCTTCTCTGCAGTCGACGGCACCAACGCGATCTCCGCTCTCTCGAGCATCTGCGGGTGGGTCTGCATCGTCTTCGGATTCATGCTGGCCAGTATGAAGCTCTGCACGAAGTCGGACAGTCTGATGTCGCAGGAGATGGAGAGCTACATGCAGAAGCAGCGAGCATAAGTGATAACCTAATGATTCAGTCTCGAAGATCGCCGTGGCTCGCTTTCTGTGTACTCCGGCAGACCTGCCGCAGCTCTTTTAATAATTGGTTTAAGACTTTGCAGTGAGCTTTTGAATGGCAGACCGCAACGAAGAGACCGCGTGTGGCATGTTCGACATCGCGCACAAGAGCAAGTAGTCGCGACTCACCAGAGCTGCCAGGTCCGCCGCGCTGCAGGACTTCTACAAAGCGCTCTCGCAGTGTGCACTCGAGAGCAGAGAGATCGAGGCAGACAGCTGGCTGGCCGGCGTGGTCAGCAGCCAAGAGGCCGACCTGCTGCTCTTCAAGCTGCTGGCTGCACGCAGACCCAGCGGCATGTACCTGCAGTACAAGCCCCAGCTGCTGGCCAGTCGCTTCGTCGCAGAGGTCGACCAGCAGGCCTCGGGCCAGAGCCAGACACCCGCACGCAGGATGGAGGAAGATCGGCTGCTCAGCAGACAAGCCGGTGTGGTTCGAGGCGAGGAGAGGTTCATGGACTTCCTCAAGAAGAAGACCATGGAAGAGTTCAGTCTCGCGGCGCACAACCCCTTCGCCCCGAAGCCGCCCAAAGAAGACCTGCAGAAGCAGCTGCCGGGCAGCAGGGCTGCAGCGCCAGCGGAGAACAAGCCCTTCTACGCACCAGTCGCAGCAGTCGAGTCGAAGCCAGCAGAGGCCAGACAAGAAGGCTTCATGACTGCTCGATACCTGCTCGAGAGGAACCTGCGGAACAAAGGCCACTTCACGCAGCAGTGCGAACCGACCAGACAGTCCTCGACTGGAGGCAAGGAAGAGGCGGGGTAGCCACCGGTGACCTGCAGCGAGAACATGGACAGTCTGGCCTACGCGGTGCTGGGGGCAGGCGGGAAAGCCAGCAAGAAGTTCGTGCCTCCGATCAGCGGCATGAGCAAGCCGAGCGGCGCCACCGGGACGAACGGGAAGAAGGGCGAGGAAGAGGAGCGCTACGCAGTAGGCCCAGGTGACGAGACAGGGGCTGGACAACAAGCTGGTCGAAACCATCGAGCGAGAGATCATGCAGGAAGGCTCGCCGATCCTCTGGGAAGACATCGCAGGCCTCGAGTACGCCAAGAAAACCATCAACGAAACCATCGTCTTGCCGCTCAAGAAGCCCGAGCTCTTCCGCGGCCTCCGCAAGCCGCCCAAAGGCCTGCTCTTCTTCGGCCCCCCGGGCACGGGCAAGACCATGATCGGCAAAGCAGTCGCGAGCCAGCTGAAGCACACCTTCTTCAACATGTCTGCCAGCTCGCTCACCAGCAAGTGGGTCGGCGAAGGCGAGAAGCTGGTCAAGACGCTCTTCCAGCTGGCCATCCTCAAACAGCCATCGGTCATCTTCATCGACGAGATCGACTCGCTCCTCTGCAGTCGCAGCGAGAACGACAACGAGTCTTCCCGGAGAATCAAGACTGAGTTCCTCGTGCAGCTCGACGGAGCCAAGAGCGTCGAAGACCACAGCATTCTGCTCATCGGAGCCACCAACAGACCCGACGAACTCGACGAAGCCGCCCGTCGCCGCTTCACCCGCAGACTCTACATCCCTCTGCCCGACTCCAAAGCGCGCAACGACCTCATCAAGCGGAACATCGTGAAAGACGTCGAAATGGGTGGCAACACTTACGAAGTGGCCGACGAAGAGATCCTCGACATCGTCCGCAGAACCAAAGGCTACTCGGCAGCAGACATCCAGAACCTCCTCGTCGAGACGGCCATGGCTCCGCTGCGAGACGTGGACCTCGTGAACATCACTGCAGACCAGCTGCGACCGATCACCTACGCAGACTTCGTGGAGGCGATGAAGACGGTACTCGCGAGTGACGCAGGTGAAGACCAGCGTGAGTAGTGAAGAAGTGGAAAGATACAGGTTATGGAACCAGAAGTTCGGCAGCGCGGAGTTCCAGGAAGAGCAGTAGCGCCTACTCTGCGTCGACCGTCTTGAGGTAGTGCATGAACTCTTCCTCGCTGATCTCGTCATCGCTGTCTACCTTTCCGTCGCTGTTCAGATCCATGCGCTGCAGCAGCAGTGTCCACCGGTCTTCGTCGGCCTCGAGTCCCTCCATCACGTCTTTGAGCTCTTCGCGAGACAGGTAGCCGTCTGCGTCCTGGTGAGCGGAGAGCACCTTGTCGAACATCTTGAAGCAGTTCCGCACGTTCTCTTCCGACAGCAGCTTCTCGCGCTCGATGGTCGCCAGGACGAACTCGGTGAAGTCCACCTGTCCCGACATGTTCGCATCGATGTACTTGAGGATCTTCTCGATCTCCACTTCGGCCGCCTCGTTGTCTGCCCAGACCTTGTGCTTCATGAACTCTTCGACGAGCTCGTCTTTCGCGATGACGCCGTTCTTGTCTTTGTCGATCTCTCGGAAGTAATCCAGCAGCTCTTGCAGCTCGTTGCCTTTCTCGATCTGCGTGACGATGTAGGTCATGATGGCGTGCTGCAGCTTGCACTTGATCTGATGAGAGCAGTCTACGTGAAAATTGTGCAGCCTGTGCAGCACGTCGCTCTGCAGCAAGATGGTCTCTTGGTTGCGCAGAGCGAACCACTCGTGGTTCAGCAGCTCGTTGCCGGGCGGCCGCAGCTCGGGCTTGAAGGTGAGCATTTTGGTGATGAGGTCTTTGACGGAAGCCGAGACGTTCTTCCACTCTTTGTCTGGTGAGCAGCAGGTACCTCGGAAGACGAACTCTCCCTTGCTGATCTTCGAGAGGATCACGTTGTCCGACGAGCCGTTGAAGGGCGGGTAGCCGCAGAGGAGGATGTAGAGGATCACTCCGCAGGACCAGATGTCGCACTTCTCGTCGTAGTTCTTGCGCAGCACTTCGGGCGCGATGTAGTAGGCCTGCTCAGCCGCGCGTACCGTGCCCTGCTTGTCGCTCATCTTGCTGTTGCGCGTGAAGTTGGAAGACACGCCGAAGTCGATGAGCTTGAGCTGGTCGTCTTGGTCTTTGGAGACGAAGAGGATGTTCTCGGGCTTGAGGTCGCGGTGGACGATGTTCCTGGAGTGGCAGTAGACGACTGCGGAGAGGATCTGGTACATGATCTTCGCAGCCATCGACTCGCTGAAGCACTTGGCCTTCTTGATGCGGTCGAACAGCTCGCCGCCTTGGCAGTACTCCGAGATGAGGTAGAAGTTCTTCTCGTCGAGGTACATCTCGAACATGCGCACGATGTTGGGGTGGTCGAGCGTCTTCAAGATCTCGAACTCGTCGAGCATCTGGCTCACGTCGTTCTTGCGAGCGTTCTCTCGCTTGATGACTGGGTGACCTCAGCCTGCCTTTGAGCGCGCGCTTCAAGCCGGTCTTTTTGTGCGTGACCAGCAGCACCCTGCCGTAGGTGCCTTCGCCGAGGAGGCTTTCGATCTGGTAGTTCTCGGTGACCTTGCCTTTCTTAATGTTGATAAATATCATGGGGTCGATCTTCAGCGGCTTCAGCGAGACCTGCTTCAAGACGACTGTGGGCAGCCGGTCTTGGGAGCGTCTGGAGTCTGCCTCGTTGTTGGAGGAACTCATGGCGCGGGTCTTCACTTCGACGTGAGTCTTGAGCTGGTTCTCTTTGAGCGAGGTGAGGGACTGGCAGTGGAAGGGTCGCATGGTGCTGATGCGCAGGCGCTCTTCGCTGACCTCGAGGAAGCCGGCCTCGTCCTCTTGACTGGACTTGAGCGGCACGAAGGTTTTGTCCCTGTGCAGACTCGCGGAGTGTCTCGTGACGCACTCGCAGTTGCCCATCGTCAGCGCTGATTATTATCATGGACGAGCAGTGAACATTCTCTGGTCTAGTTAGTAACAGAAGTTGTATATTTAGCGGTGCTAGACTGCCTTGCTCGACGACCGCAGCTTCGAGACCTGAGGCAGCTTCCGCAGCGAGGCGGCAGGGAGCTTCTGCTTGCTCTTCGGCAGAGTGCTGCCCACGATGCGCATGCGGACGTCTAAGTCGAGCTGGTTGAACTTCTCGATGATCTTCTGGTTGTACTGGTTCTTCCAGTAGGGCACTGCCAGGGTCGCTTCGCTCTTCTGCGCGAGGGCTGGTCACTGCAGGCTACTGGGCAGCGTGGCTGCAGGCTTCTTGAGCGTGAAGGTCGAGGCCTGCAGAGAGGCTTCTCCGATGCGGGTGCGGTCGTCCAGGAAGTTGGGCTGGTCAATCGATGCTACGAGGTGGCTGCCGATCTTGTTCACCAGCAGATCGGCCAGTGCTTCGGCTTCTTCGTGGGTCAGGGACTGCAGGTCTTCGATGTTGCTGCTGACCCGAGACTACCACTCTTCGAAGTTTATCTTGCTCCTGAAGAAGGCGACCAGCTCTGCCTCGTCATCGTCTGCTCGCTGGTTCTTGTCTTGCTGCAGGAGTCCGACCTGTTCGAGCAGCACAGACAGACAGGTGTGTTCGTTCTCGTGGAGAATCTTTATCTTGGCAGATACTCGAGCAGTCTCCTGCTGCAGCTTCTCTTTCCGTTTCTGCAGGTCGATGATGTTTTTGTGGATGTCGTTCAAGCTCTTCTCGAGGTTGTAGACTTTGTCGTCCAGGTCGTGGTTGTTTGCTTGTTCGAACTCCTGCTGGCTCTGCTTGTGTTCCTGCACGAGCGACTCCTTCACTTTCTCGGCTTCTTTGACCCGCTTGGACAGGTCGTTTATTGTGTTCTGGGCTTTCTGGGATTTCTGCGCGAGCTCGAGCTCGACCTTTTTGTGGATTTCGACGTCTCGCTTGAGGATCGAGACGGTCTCCTCGAGCTTTTGGTTTTTGCTGAGCAGCTTTTCGGTTTGCTTCGACTGCGACTCGAGCTCGTCGGTCAGCTGGTTGTTCTGCAGGACGGTCAATCTGGATTAGGCGAACTACCTACGAGTGGTGTCGAGCTGTTCTTTCTTGAGGTCCTGCAGCGCGACTTTGGTTTCTTCGATCTTTTTGGAGATGTTTTGGCTGAGTTCGTGGGTCTCGATGACTTTCTCTTTCTCTCGATCGGCGAGTTCTCTGCGCATCAAAGCGATCTCTGCACTCAACTGCGCGTTGAGCTTTGCTTTCGCAGCCTCGAACTTCTCTTTGTCGATGAACTCGTGGCCGTGCTGCTTGAGGTACTGGTCTGTGCTGTTGTACATGGTCTTGAGGTTCGCTATGTCCGTGAGCTTCATCATCTTGAGGTTGTCCAGCTCTGCTCGTTGGGTTTTCCTGGTGCTTTCAATCTCGACCTGCAGGTGACTCATGAACTGGTTTATCGCCGTTTTCTTGTTGCTTAGACTTTTGAGCTCGTCGTTCACCACTGCTTTCGCAGACTCCAGCTTGTCCTTACTTTCCAGCTCGTCCTTCTCCAGCTTCGCTCTGCGTTCCTTCAGCTGCTCGTATCTTCGCACCCTGGAGTCAGCAGACTGCTACTGCGCGTGGAAGTGTTCGGCTGTGTCCTTGGCCTGCAGGTCGGCAGTCATCTGCCACCTGTTCAGGTCTTCGAACTCCTGGTCTGGAAGCAGCCTGCTCAAAGCAAGACTACTCTGTTTGGTTTTTTTTCGACATTATGCGTCGATGATGTTACAATTAATGATTGTGAGCAGTGCTCAAGGCCGCTTCAGCTTGCTTAGTCGAGCATCTGCAGCCACAGACAATAGCGAGAGACGTTCACAACACTCTGCTCGGCTACACTACTACTGACTAGACATTTAGACCAGTCATCGAGCGGCTGGCTCACCAAGCAGTCGACGGACCTAGAATGTATCTGCCGTCAGCTTAGGATCGGGCAGTTATCTAACCAGCTCATCGAGAAGCAAGCTCTCATGTCGCTGCAGCGAGATCGCATCTATCGACTGGTGGAATCGACGGACCTTCGAATTCGACTGCTGCGGCTGCTCTGATTCGATGCAGTGACAGACCTGTGCTTCAAAAGCCTGCAGCCTGCAGTCCAAGCAGCCGACGAGACTCAGCGGGTGCGAGCAGCACAGCAGCGAGATGATGCGGTAGCGGGAGAGTCGAGAGAAGAGAGAGTGAGAAGGTGGGGTTCGCAGGTCGGTTTGATCGGAGGATTACTTCGTTTTATCTTTCGCAGTGGCCTTCATTTCGTCGTTGTGCTTGTATAGGTAGTCTGCGATGAACTTGATGGGGTCTTTCGGCCTGGTGATCGGGGGAGTACTTTTCTTTGGAGACTTCGATCATGGCTTTGAGGAGGATGGGAGTGACGGTCTGGTCGAGGTAGGACCGGACGGAGAGGTTGGAGAGCTGCTTCTGCTTGTCCTGGTGAGCGCGGGGGTACGTCTTCCATGAGCAGTGATGGCCGGAATATAACTAATTAAGCTCGTTCGAGGGAGTGATAAGCGAACATTAATTAAAGTGCGACTGTGGACAGACGTGGAAGAGCTTCGAGGCGTGCGATGAGTTGTGCTGCATCGTGCGGCAGTTGATGCCGTACCAGCAGGCCGGCCTTCTGCGGTGGCTTTCGGGGAACTCTGCGAGCTTGTCGTTGACGAATGCGAAGACGAACTGGAACCAGACCTCGCGGAAGCAGAAGCTGCAGACCGGCGAGTCTTCGCGGAGCGTCGAGTGCACGCTGGCTGGGTGAAGCGAGGGTACGGAAGATGTTCTGGTAGAGCGAAGGGTCTTTTTTGTAGGAGAAGCCAGCTCTCATCACGTGGGTGTTCATGATGTGTGCGAAGATGTCCAGCGTGGAGAGCGCTTTGCTCGCGAGGAACGACCGCAGAGCCTGGTGAGGCGAGGCTACGGAGAGTTCGAAGAGGTTCGAGCGGAAGATGCCTTCGTTGAGTCTGCTCTCGGGTCTGTGGTCGCGGAGTCGCAGCATGGGGATGTCTCCGTCGCAGCCGCCGAGGTAGAGACTGCAGTAGGCGTTCATGCAGATCTGGCACTTCTGGGCGAAGAGATCGCTGCGGTTGGGGAACATCTTGCGACAGGAGGTGCAGGTGAGGTGCAGGGTGTCCGGCAGGCAGCGGAAGCCGTCGGCCTGGCGCGCAGTGGTGCACTCGGAACAAGGCCGCTCTCGGGTCTGGCTGCCTGCGTCGTCGGAGAGGTCTTCGTCGTCGAGGTACCTGGACTTCCTCTTCTCTCGCTTCAGCACCACTTCCTGGTCCAGTCTGAACCGGTCTTTGCTGTCCATGTCTGCGAGGTCGGTCGCGCTTCTGCGCTTCGAGGCGTCGATTCTGACGACGGACTCTATGAGGCTGTTGATGGTGGCGTTCTTCTTGAGCTTCGTCATCTTCGACTTGCAGAGCGGACAGCTGTCGTTGTCGAGCCAGCCGCTGATGCAGGCGCCGCAGAAGTTGTGCAGACACGGGATGACACTCACGCAGTTGTGGATCAGTTCGAAGCAGATGCCGCAGTTCAGCTCCGAAGTGATGCCTTCATCTTTCATCTGCTGCGGGGCTGGAGCGTCTGAGTCTGCCTCGAGCTGCTGCTGTTCAGGCCGCTCGAGCATCTGCTCGCCGCTGCTGGTCGCCTGCAGCATGTCTCTGGTGATCATGCGGGTGAGGGGCTTGTCCTGCTCGCAGAAGTCCGAGGTGTTTCTCTTGAGTCTGTCGAAGAGCAGTGTGAAGATGTACGAGTGCGACTGTTGAGCGTCGCCGAGAGCCGACTTCGCGAGGATGAGTCTGTCTCCGTTGTACAGGTTGCACTTCTGCTGAGCAGCGAGCAGTGAGTCGTTGAGGACGACCTGTCCGTCGACGTGTGCGGTCAGCAGCGAGGTCAGCTCGTCGACTCTCGAGACGCTGCAGTGCAAGCCGCCGATGCCGTTTCCTGCGAGTCGGATGGAGCAGCCGTCGAGCGAGCCGATCGAGCTGGTCTTGTCCGTGAGGAGGATCGTCGGGGTCGCTGAAGACAGAGGGATGAGCTTCGCCCAGGGAGTTGCCGCGGTCGCTTCCATGCAGCTCGTTTCTTTGTTTGTAATTCGAAGACTGCGCTGGTTCCAAAAAAGTTATATCCTAGCAATC
>JFJP01027626.1_pt1 | contig 10628 bp, 6 predicted proteins | sample 431651 | NCBI WGS metagenome assembly JFJP01 (sample SAMN02602958, study PRJNA72255) | Microbial mat metagenome, whole genome shotgun sequencing project. | biome: fresh water; feature: sink hole; material: water; isolation source: purple microbial (photo- and chemosynthetic) mats found in...
AAAGTGTGATGGCTTATGAGGCTAAATTCAAGAAAATGAAAGAAGAAAACGCTATTTTATTAAAAAATAAAGAAGAATATGGTGTTATTCTGCAAGAAACTGCCCATTTTCAAGAGAAAAAAAATGAAGATTTTCATGAAATTTCAAATGAAATTCCGATTGAAAAAATCGAAGAAATTGATTTGAAAAATGTCGGTTTTTCTTATAAAAATGAGATTTTTGATGAAAAAAAACATATTTTTAAAGAAAAAACTGAAGATTTTGGCCTAAATAAAGAAGAATTTGTGGTTTTCCCTAATAAAAGAAAGAATTCTATTGAGAAAAACAAGGAGATTGACGATGAAAATCCTTTTGATTTATTAGAAAATCAGGTTTTTCCAATAGAAAATTGCGAATTTTCAGAAAAAGCTGAGAAAATCAAAGAAAACTTTCCTTTTATTGAATATAATAACGAAATTCCTTATGAAAAAGAAGATCTTTATTTGAAAGAAATCGAGGATTATGAAGATTCTTTCGAAAATCAAGACTTTTCTCAGAATTCTCATGAAAAATCGAATGAAAATCCTTTGGAAAAATCACTAAATTCTTCAAAAGAAAATTTATCAAAAAAAAACATTGAAGAAAATGGAGAAAAACAGCAAGAAAACTCATTAGTAAATTCTCCAATAATCCACGATAAAATACCATCTGAGATTTTTTCAGAGAAAAAATATGAAGAAAAACCTCGAATTTCCTCAGAAATGTTGAAAAACGCTGATATTTCTGAGAAAATACCTGAAAAAGGGGTTTTTGAAGAGGAAAAAGCCCAGAAAAGTAGCAAATTCATCGTATTTGACATAGATATGATAGAAGATCAGGAGTTAAAAGAGAAAAAACTAAAGCAATTCGAGCTTAAAAAGAAGAAAAAAATCGATGAAATTCTCAAAAAACAATCAGAAAAAAAAGCGATAATTCTGAAAGAAACTGCCAAATTCGGAGGCGAATTAGAAGGAAAAACGCCTCTTTTCCTCATGAAAAACAAAGCCGAAAACGAGGAAAAAATCATGAAAAAACAGGCTTCTTCTATACAAAACCCTTTTGAAAAGCCAGTTTTATCAAGGAAAAGCTCATTTCCTATTCAAATTACCGAAAAAAATAAGACTCCTTCAAGGTTATCAGAAAAAATTCAAGGTGATAAAAATATTGATAAAACTCATGATAAAATCCATGATAAAACTCATGATAAAATACAAGAAAAAACCTCAAAAAATCAAGAAAAAACTCCAAACAATCAAAAACGTCCAATTTCTGGTCAAAAGTTCCTCAAAACTTCCAATTTTCAGCTGATAAAGAACGCGATTATCAACGTTTCTCTCGCTGGGGAAGCCAATAAACGTGATCGCGAAGCTGTTCTCTTAAAAATGGAGGAACTCAAACAAGAAAACCTTAATTTCATCATAATTTTCAAAGGAACTCTCAATCGTCAAGTAAAAAAACCTTTAAAAAACTTATAAAAAAGTGTTTTTTCTAAAGGATTTCAAAGGACTATATGGGTTAAATTTGAATAAAAGCGAGGTTTTTAAGATTTTTGCCAAGAATTTTTTACCGCTTTTTCTGGAGAAAAACATGGTAAAAAGCTTTTTTAGATATGATACAGGCTCGAAAGAGTTCAAGGAAATTGTCGCAAATCGCGATTTTACCTTAGCAATTGATGCGATTTCGCTTAATGATAATTTATTCAAGAATTTCGCGGGGAAAAACTAGAGATTTCTTGAGAAAAAGCACAAAATCTATGTTTATTTAATAAAAAAAGAGAGAAAATTGTTTTTTTATAAAGGGAAAACCATGGTTTTTCAGGTAAATAAAGGAAAAATTCGATGTTTTTTAAAAGAAAAATTACGAAAAATCGGTGTTTTTTTGGCCTTTATAAGGAAAAATGATGTTTTTCAGAGAAAAACTCCAAGTTTTTCTTTAAAAATTTTGAATGTAAAAAACAGCATAAAATGCGATTTATTTTTCCGAGAATTTCGATTTTTTCGAAGCAAGAGCCGCTTTTTCAATGTCTTTTTTTTTCGATTTTTCTGGTTTTTTCTTGATTTTTTTAGGTGTTTCTTTCTTTTCTTTGGCTTTTTTGCTGCTTTTTTCTTTGAATTTCTGCACGAATTCCTTGATATCATCTTTGAATTCCTCTAGTTTCTTTTGTGATTTCCTTCTATTTTCATAGAAATTCTCATCAATTTTCAAATAAATCTTCAAATTTTTACAAAAACCCAACTTTTTTTCAACGATTTTTTTCAGCATTTCTATGAGAAAATCGTAATAATCTTCTTCTTTTAAGCCAAAAACCTTCTCTTCTAGCTCTTTTCCTGCTTTTCCTTTGATATTTTTACTGATAAAGAACTCTATAGCGTTCCCACAGTCAAATTCCTTTGTATTTTTCTCTGATAAACCTTTAAGAATCTCAGTGAAGAATATCGCACTTTTCTCTTTCTCAGCGTTTTTCTCGAATAATGAGAAAAAATCATCGAAAAACGCTGAAATCAAGTTGAAATTCAAATGGGATTTCTCTTTGAAAAACGGGTTTTTCACGATAATTGGGATTAAATACACAAGGCAGTATTCTACAGAGTTTTCTATGCATTTTTCTAAAGAGACTTTTTCTCTCATTTCTTCACGATTTTCTCTCATTTCTTCACGATTTAATGAGACTTTTTCTTTCATTTCTTCACGATTTTCTCGAATTTCTTCACGATTTTCTAGTATTTCTTCAGTTTTAGAGGTTTTTCCTTCAATTTTCGCGTTTTTCTCAAGGATTTTCTTCGTTTTTTTATCGACGATTTCAATGAGTTTTTCAGTGATATTTCTGCATAAAAACGCTAAATTCTTCTCTGAATCTAGTAAAAACATGAAGATTAACGCTAAAAACGGCGTTTCTAAGTATTTTTCTCTTCCCGAAGTGAACTTAATGAGAAAATTGAAAAGAATCTTGCGAATTTCGACGTTTTCATCAAAACAAAGCATCGAAACCCTTACAAAAGTCGAAGCATCGAGTATTTTCCTTTGATTTTTCATTGAAAAAACCTCGAAAAAGCTCGATAAAGCCTGTACTCTGAGAAAATCGTGATTAAAGCTTTTTTCTTTGTTTTTCAGTGTTTTCTTCAATAAAATCGCCAGTAAAAGTTCTTTATAATTCTCGCTTTCTCTTTGATAAAAGTCTTCTAAATTATCTTCTTTTTCCTTTTTAAACAGTAAATAATGAAGAATTTTCAATAAATCGCGTTTTCCTATCGCCAATTCAGAGATAATGAACCCTTTATCGCCATTTTCATCAGTTTTTTCAATGATTTTTGTCGCTATTTCAAACAAATTCTCATGTTTTTTGTTCAGAAAAACCCCGATTTTCTCTTGTGGAAGCGTTTCTTCGATAAAAGTCCTGATAATTCTGAGGTTTTTGCATAGAAAAGCCGAGTTTTCATTGATTTTTTGCAAAGAATCGAGGAAAAATGGCTTTAGATTTTTAGTTGAGGTAATTTCATCAAGTTGATTTATCAGTAAAATCAGCCATTTGCACTGATTCGCTTTCAGGCATTTTTTGAGCTTTTCTATAAAAAAAGCCTTATATTCTTCAGGACTCGATTTGAAAGGAAAATTCTTGTTAATTCTGCAATAAAACAGGATTTTCAGCGTTTTTGTAGTTAAAATATCGAGAAATTCTCTTTTTTTCTTCGCTTCTTCAAGGGTTTTTTCCTCGAAAATCGCATTTATCTCTAATTTCTTCAGAAAATCATAAGAAATCTCTGCTATTCTTGCAGAAAAATTCAATTTAAAGGCTTTTTTTATCGTTAAAAGCAGTTCAAGTCCTGAGAAAATCAAAAGAAAGTCCTTTTCATTGATAAAACTCTTCAATTTTATCGTGATTTCCTCTAAAATCGCTATATTTTCCTCATCTTTTATGGGGAATTCCTGATGAAACCAGGTTTTTAACAGAATTGCAGTGTTTTCTTCTTTGATTTTTTTTACGAGAAAATCTAAGGCGAATTTCCTCTTATTATCGTCATTTTCAGCTAAATCCCTTATAAAATTTCGAGTATTTTCATCAGATTCTAACGCTTTTTCTAAAGAAATAACCACTTTTTTCAATGGAATTTCATCGATATTACTACAGTATTTCTTCAGTTTAAACTCCAAAAAATCACGATTTTCTTTGGTATTTTCTTCTAAAAACCGCTTTTTCGCTAAAAACGAGATTTTTTCTCGTAATTTCAATGCTCTTTCCCAGGCTTTTTTGTAGATAATAGCTTCAAAACTCTGTAAATTCTCATAAAAAACTCGCCATTTTAACCCCAGAATCTTGTAAATGAACTTCTGATAAATTTTCTCATTGGAATCGATCAAAAGACCCTCTGCAAGTGTTTTTTCTTCAATAAAGTACTGAATTCCCCATAAATGTGATAATGAGGAAATTTCAGTTTTTTCATTTGTTTTTTCATTTGATTTTTCATTTGTTTTTTCATTTGATTTTTCATTTGTTTTTTCATTTGTTTTTTCATTTGATTTTTCATTTGATTTTTCTGAAGAAATTATCGAATTTTCTTCAGAATTTATTGGGATTTCTGAGGAAATTCTTAGCTTTTCTTCAGATTTCTTCGGTTTTTCTTTCAAATTAGCTGATTTTTTGCAAAAAAGCAACTCATTAAAGGCTTTTATCAGAAAAACGCTTTCTGATTTCTGTATTCTAAAGGAATTCCTGAAGAATTCCCCTAAAAACCACGCGAATTCTCTCGCAATCTCCTTCTCATTCCCGTTATATTCCCGAATTTCCCCGTTTTCTAACGAGAATTCTGAGCTATTCAGCGAAAAAACGCCTTTTCTAAACAATTTAACCACGAAATTATCATATAATCCACATAAAAACTGATATAAATTTTCTTTTAAAACGGGGTCTTTTACGATTAAAATCGCTGAAAAAAGGCTTTTATAAAAAGTATGAGAAAAAAGCTTAGGAAATTCCTCACAATTTTCTCCAAGTGATTTGAAAATAAAATGCTTATTTGTCCAGTCTTTTTCATATAAAATAAAGGAAATTAAGGCATTTTCCACCAATAAGAGGTTTTCTTTGAATTTTACCTCAGAAAACGATGAATTTATCGCAGAAATCTCGCGCTTTTCATGATGATTTATCAGGTATTTTATCAGTATTTTCAAAAGATCATAGCGAATTTTCATGTATTTTTTATCGTGGAATTGTGATGAAAACTCTTTGAAAAGTCTTGGGAAAATGACCGAAATTCGTGAGTTTTTCTCCTTAAAGAGTTTTCCGATGAAGAGAAAACAGGCGTTTTTGTGATTTTCGCTGATTTTCGCATCAGAAAAGCTCGATTCGACGTATTTTATCGCATCTAAGAGCATTTCTCCATCAAATTTGAAGATTTCTTTCATTATTATGAGGATTTCTTCGAATTTAAGCGTTTTCTTTTGGGAAAAAAGCGAGGTTTTTATCAGTATTTTCCCTTGAAAAGCTTCTAAAATGAATTTACTCAGGTTTTTCTTCGTTTTTTGAGAAATTCGGCTTAATAAAATACCCATATTCTGATAGTTTATCTGATGGTTTTTCTTGCATAATAGCGAAAATAAGAAGTTTTCATAGATTTTTCTGTGTATTTCTTCAGAAAAAGTGTCTTTTATTAGTATTTCTGTGAGAATATCGATGAAAATATTGCTGATTTCTGGTTCTTTTTCTAATAAAACCTCAGATTCGAAAAAAATTCTTATGAAATCCCCTAGGTTTTCTGAGAAAATCGGGTCTTTAAAAAGTTCGAGAATTTCAGCTTTTTCTATGGTTTCGAAGAGGAAATAAAGCTGAGTTATTTGAATTTCCTCACAATTTATGGCATTTCTCAGCGTTTCTTTCAAAAAGTTGAAGATAATAGAGATATTCTCTTTAGCCAGCTTGAGTTCTTTGTTCAAAAGTCTCATTAATTGGATAAAAACATTGGAAAGCAAGAGAGAAATAGAGGTTTCTTGGAGAAATTTGGCTTGGGAAAGGGTTTCGAAGAGAAAATGAAAGGGTTTTTGAGCTTCTAATGAAGAAAATTGCGATTCGTCCACATCGACCAGGTAAAATATCAGCTGTTGAAACTTAAGAGAAAGCTCTTCGGGATTGGAAAGAGAGGAGAGGAAGAAGGATTTTTGAAAGAAAAGCTCAGGATTTGGAGCTTTTTCAGGAGTTTTTGACATTTTTAAAAGTTTTTTTGAATTTTGTGGCAAAATTTTCAATTTTTTCAGCTTTTTTAGTTTTTTTTAATTTTTTAAGAAGAAAATTATAGTTTTTTTGTGAAATTTAAAGTGAACTTTAGTGAAAAAGTGATGGATCCTGTGAAATTACATAATATGGCTGAGCAAAAATGCAAGAAATACGGATGCGCAGTCGCGGTTGGACTTTAGAAGCTGTTCTTTCGTTTTTCTATTTTTCTTTATAATTCAAGCGATGTATGAAACAGGCCACAGAACCTGCCAAATGCATTGAACTCTTTAAAATCCTCACCGAATGCATCAAGACCGAGAAAGACCTCATTCTAAACCCCTCTAAAACCCTATAAAAACCGATTTAATTAAAAAACTCCTCTTTCGCAAATTTTTTCCCACGTTTTTCATATAAAAACCTTTAAAAACTCATATAAATTCATAAAAACTCATATAAACTAATAAAAACTCATAAAAAAACTAATTTTTTCCAAAAAAACCCTTAAATTCACCTAAAATAAATGGTTTTAGCCGAACTCGGTTCTCGAATCTCCAATGCTTTACAAAAGCTCAATCGTGCAGTTGTGATCGACGAGCAAGCTCTTGAGGAATGTCTGAAAGAGATCGCCACCGCCCTTCTTCAATCCGATGTGAACGTCAAATACGTTGCTAAACTTCGAGAAAACATCAGAATCCAATACAAAATGCAAGCCGATTCTGGGACAAATCTTCGTAAATTGATCCAAACGGCCGTCGTGAAAGAACTGACCAAAATGCTTGAATGTGATCGTAAGCCCTATGTTCCTAAAAAAGGCAAATCGAACGTGATAATGTTCGTAGGGCTACAAGGTTCTGGTAAGACGACGACCTGTGCGAAATATGCTCATTTTTATCAGAAAAAAGGCTGGAAAACGGCTCTAATATGTGCTGATACTTTCCGAGCGGGTGCTTTCGATCAATTGAAGCAAAACGCCACAAAGCTTCGTATTCCTTTTTATGGTAGTTATACTGAGACTGATCCAGTGGCGATAGCTGATGAAGCTGTAAATCATTTCAAATCTGAGCGATTTGAAATGATAATTGTTGATACTTCTGGTCGAAATCAACAGGAAAAAGAGTTATTTGATGAGATGAAGCAGGTAGAAGCTCATGTAAAGCCTGACGATATCGTCTTTGTGATGGATAGTTCCATAGGTCAGGCTTGTTATGATCAGGCTTTGGCCTTTAGAAAGGCTGTTAATGTCGGGTCGGTTATTATTACGAAATTAGATGGCCATGCAAAGGGAGGAGGGGCTTTAAGTGCTGTAACAGCAACAGAATCACCGATAATCTTCATTGGTTTAGGTGAAAGATTTGATGATTTCGAGAGTTTTGAAGCAGCGAGTTTTATTCAAAGGATTTTAGGAATGGGCGATATAAAGAAATTGTTCGATATCGTGAAGGATGCAGTGAATTTAGAGGACCAGCCTAAGATTCTCGAGGATATAAAAGCCGGAAAATTCACTTTACGAGACTTGCAATCACAGTTTCATTCGATTTTGAAATTGGGGTCTTTGAATAATTTCATGTCGATGATCCCTGGGCTCGGCACGAGTATTTTGACAAAAGGCAATGAACAAGAGAGTATAGGAAGAATCAAAAGGTTTTTATGCATGTTAGATAGTATGACTACTGATGAATTAGAAGGAAAAGTGGCTTTAATACAGTCGAGATTGATAAGAGTCGCGAAAGGCTCGGGGACGAAATTGAAAGAAGTTAATGATTTAATTGAAGAACATAAGAGATTAGCGAAAATCGTGGAAAAAATGGGGAAAATGAATCTTGGAAAAGGGAATGATATGATGAGTATGACGAGACATCCAGGACAGATGATGAAGAAGATGCAGAATGTAGTGGATCCCAAGATGCTGCAACAGCTGGGAGGAATGGGAAATATCATGAATATGATGAAGGAAATGGGGAAGATGGAAGGGCTGGGAGATATGATGAAACAGTTCAAAAAGAAATAAAATGTAAAATAATAATAAAGGATTTTTTAGATGAAAAAAATAAAGGAAAAAATTAAAATTAAAGAAAAAAAAAAGGATTTTTAAATAAAAATGAAAAAAACCAAGGAAAAACTATCGATTTTCCAGATTCTCCGTCAGAATACTTCTTTTCGAAAGGATAAAAATTCGATTCAACGGAAGATTTCAATGGATTCCCAAACCCAAAGGAAATCCAGTGGGGATTTCTCGAAAGAAGAGGGTAGTTTCCCATTGAATCAAATCAGAATGATAAAAAGTACTCAGAAATTCAATGCAAGTGATTCCGAGTCTATGAGTGATAAAGAGGATCAATTCAAGGATTATGAATCAGCCAAAAGAAGGAGAAAAGGCAGTATGGACTCTTTCCTTCAGCAAGAGAAAGAAATCAAGCGAAAATTGCATTTAAAACAGGAAAAAGTAGAAGATTTGCCAAAAATTCAGTGATTTTTAAAAGGGGTTTTTAGTTGAATAAATTGATGAGAAAAGAGAAAATTATCGTTGAAGGGGATGATTCATTGAAGCCAGTTGATAATTTCACGAAAATGATCAGGAAATTCAATCTTGATGAAAATCTCATCAGAAATCTCCAGGTTTCAGGCTTCACACGACCTACTCCTATACAAATGATTGGAATTCCTGCAATTTTCAAGGTAATTTACTAAAGATTTTATCGTGATTTTATTGATATTTTATGTTATTTTAGAAGAAAAATCTCATTGCTTTAGCTCCGACTGGTAGTGGAAAAACCGCTGCTTTTGCAATACCTTTGATCACAATGCTTGAAATGCATAAGTCTTCTGTCGGCTTAAGAGGTTTTTGAGAAAAATAGGGGTTTTTATTAGATATTGTGATATAGGGCTGATTTTGGCACCGACTTATGAATTGGCGAATCAATTATCGAGGTAATTTTTATGGAGTTTTAAAGGGTTTTTAAAGGCTTTTGGGAAAAGGGAGTTTATTTTTTTGAATAATAAAATTGCGAATAAATTGGAGATAAAATTGATCACGAAAATGAACACAAAGGCGATTTGTTTCAAAGATCAAATACAATTCGTGGATATTCTCGTAGATTTCTTCGAAAATTGGGATATTTTATGCGATTTTTCATTGGGTTTTTATAGGTGACGACTCCTTTGAAATTCCTCAAACTTGTGAATAAAGCGTCTTTGGATCTCGAAAACGTTGAGTTTCTCGTTTTGGATGAAGCTGATAAATATTTCGAACTAGTAAACTATTGAAGAAAACCCCAATAAAATTAACCTTTTTTCTTTTGTTTAGGGCCTAGCGAAACAAATCCGAAGAATTTTGCAGTTATTTAAAGGAAAAAACACAGTTATTAGCATGTTTAGCGCTACAATCCAACACGGAGTTGAGGAATTATTGAATAATTTCCTGATAGACCCGATAAAAATCATGATCGGTGGCAAAAACAACGTTTTGAATACAATCGAGCAGAAATTGATCTATGTTGGGAACGAATACGGCAAGCGAATCGAGATCCAAAACTTGATATCAGTATATAGTTTCATTAAGAAATAATCCTTATTTTATAACGAAAAGCGAGGGGAATTCTATCCCCCAGTCCTGATCTTTGTACAGTCAAAAGAAAGAGCTTCAGACCTTTATGAAGAATTGATCAAAACTTCATTGAAAATCGCATTTATTCATAATGTTTTTTCGCAATGAATTTATTTATTAAAAACGCGTTTTTTTCAATATATATAGGATAAAAGCAAAGAAGAAAGAGATCAAATAATCACAGATTTCCGGATCGGAAAATTATGGGTTCTGATCTGCACTGATTTAATCGGAAGAGGCATTGATTTCAAAGGCGTGAATCTAGTCATAAATTATGATTTCCCCAATACGATGATCAATTATATACATAGAGTGGGAAGAACGGGAAGGGCGAATCGAAAAGGAAAAGCCATTACTCTTTATACTGATATTGATAAACCTTTATTAAGATCTCTTGGAAATATGCTAAAAACATCAGTAAATTTTATCAATTTTCTTGAAATTTTATCTGTTTTATTAAGGGATGTGAGGTGCCAGATTGGATTTTTACAATGAAAAAGATGGATAGAAAGGATAAAAAGCATATGGAGAAATTCCCCATGAAAAGAGAAACGATTTCCACGAAGATTGAGAAGAATATCGATAGGGAATTTGGATGGGAAATGAAGGTCAGAGATAAAATTTTTGCGAAGAAAATGAAGAAGGTTCATAAAGAAAATGAAGAGGGAAAGGAACAGGAACAGGAAGAAGAACAGGGGATGGAGGAAGATGAGTTATAATAGATATTCTTTAAAGTAAAAACATTTTTAGACCATAAAAATAAAAAATTTATGCTTTGATTCAAAATAAAATCTTTTTTTT
>JFJP01034886.1_pt1 | contig 10628 bp, 8 predicted proteins | sample 431651 | NCBI WGS metagenome assembly JFJP01 (sample SAMN02602958, study PRJNA72255) | Microbial mat metagenome, whole genome shotgun sequencing project. | biome: fresh water; feature: sink hole; material: water; isolation source: purple microbial (photo- and chemosynthetic) mats found in...
GTTAGCGAGCGCAAGCGAGCGTCCGAAGTCACTGGTTCAGCGCCTGAGTACAGGCGGCGCCTGGGTACAGGCGATCCCAGTATCGCCCATAGAAAGCATTTTATTGAAAGCACGCTTCGTGAACCTACGCGTTCGTTTACGAACGCGATGCGAATCACCTTAGATTCGCAACACACGGTTGTGCCATTCGCCGAAGGCGAATACTACAATACAATTCCTTGCACACTACGAGCGAAGCGAGTGCTTGAAGTCACTGCTACGCGATTGTACGATTCAATGGTAAGGTACAATCGCGATGCCAAGCGCAGGAAGCGCCTGGCAACTGCGCCTGGGTACAGGCGGCGCCTGGGTACAGGCGGCGCCTGAGTACAGGCGATCCCAGTATCGCCCGGTATCCTGATGGAATGAAATCTAAACCTTGAACTCAAGCACAACCTTCGAGCCGTGGCCTCGCTCGATATGTATTGTGCCAGCCAGTTGCTGGGATAAAGCGTAGACTAGTTGAAGACCAAAACTGGAGGAAATTTCAAAATTGACTGAGGCGGGAATACCGTTTCCGTTATCCTGGACGGTAAGGAGTACCTTATTGTCAGAATTTTTAACTGAAATGGTAATCAGACCTGAATCTTTACCAATGAATGCGTACTTCATGATGTTTGTAAGCAGTTCGTTGATGATTATTCCAAGAGACTGAAGACGTCTGGAATCCAGAATGAAGTCGTCAAGATTTTTCTCGACGTTCACCTTCTTGCGATTTGGAAAATTTGAAAGGATCTCATCGATCATCGGAGCAAGGAAAGTGTTGGCAGGAAGGTTGGTATAGTCAACAGAGCGGTAGAGCTGGTCATAGAGCATAGCCATGCTTCTGACTCGATTTCCCGCTTCTTCCAGGGCGTGTATCGCCGCAGGTTCCGACAGTGAGCCTGCCTGTAGCGAAAGCAGGCTGCTGACGGTATTCATGTTGTTCTTTATGCGGTGATGGACTTCCTTGAGTAGCATCTCTTTTTCAGCAAGCAGTGTCTTGATCTTGTCTTCTGCCCGTTTCTGGTCGGTATTGTTCAAAAGAAAGCAGGTCAAACCTATAATTTCACCGGCACCGTTTTTTATGGGGGACCAATAGTCAAGCCAGCTCTGTCTTGATAATGCTTCATTGCCAAATTCTTCCACAATGACAAAACTTTCACCATGCAGGGCCCTGTCAAAGTTCTCCTTGGCCTTTATTGCATCCTCGTGACTGCCGATGACATCGAGCATATTGACTCCGATATCGATGTTCCTGCCCCATATCTGCTTGATGACATCCCTGTGCCTTGAGTTGAAAGCAAGGTATCGATACTCTGTATCCAGAGCAAAAACGATTACATTTGGAGAGCTTTCCAGCATCGAAGTCATGAGGTTCCTGGCATCCGAGATGGCATCCACGGCACGCTTGTGTTCAGTGATGTCTCTGGCAGTTCCCTCAAACCCGATGACTTTTCCGGATTCATCATGCAACGGAACAGCACTTGAAGTATGCCAAAACCATGCTCCATTGATATGCCGTACGCGGTATTCAATGCCTTCCTGGCGTTCACCTGTCTGGATGACATGTTCAAGCCAGACCAGACATGCAGGGATATCATCAGGATGAACAAATTTCTGGAATGATGAACCTATGACTTGATCCTCTGGATAACCGAGCAATTTTGTCCAGGCCCTGGAAACAAAAATGAATATTCCTGCTGCGGTCAGTGTGTAGATGATATCGTGATTGTTATCCACCAGCAATCGATGTTTTTTTTCGCTTTCTTCAAGTGCTTCTTCAATTTTTTTCCGCGCGGTTATATCAGTTGCAACAGCGAGAATACCGGAGACTTTACCATGTGGATCGAAAAGGGGGATTTTACAGGTGTCGAGATATAGTAGCTCTCCATTTGCAACATGTTCCATCTCTTCTATATGGAATTTGGGCTTTCTGGTCTGCATGACGAACCGGTCATCAGCGAGGAATGATGCAACTTCGTCTTTCAGGAACGGAAGGTCATTGTCAAATTTCCCTATTATGCTTGCCGGTGACGGTTCGCCGCATTTCATGGCAAAATTGTTGTTGCATCCGAGGATCTTTGACTCGGGATCTTTCCAGATTATGAAGCCCGGGAACTGTTCTATGATGTTTTCAAGCAATTGGGCATGCTGGCTGACTTCCGCATTTCCTTTCCTTAGCTCTTGTCTGGATTCAAACAGTTTGAATGCCATTTTAATGGAAGCATCAAGAACAGTAATGGATGAATTTTTTATTACATACCCATATGAAGTAATCCGCTCGGTTTTTTCTACGATTTCCCGGTCGCTGTGGGAAGACAGGAACAGTAGGGGAATTTCATTATCCTTGAGGATGAGCTCAGCGGCTCGAGTGCCATCGATACCTGGTCCCAGATTGATGTCCATGAGGATGAGATCCATTCCATGGGTGACCTTGACTGCTTCAATGGCTTTCTCCCCCGAGTTCACAATCATCACTGTGTAGCCATACTGTTCCAGGGCTGTCTTTTCCGACATGGCGATGAGTGCTTCATCTTCTACAAGAAGGATAGTCTTCTTTCCACTGGGCATTTCTGGCCTCTGCGAATCAAGGATTCGGAAAAGTAATGATGCTTGGTGCAGCTCCTGCTATTTCCTCGGGTACGCCAGTTCGGCTGGTATGATCCGGTACAAGCCCAGGTCTATGCCCCTGAGCGGGTGCAGGACGAAGTCGAGGTTCAGGAATCCGAGGTTTTTTGATTCAGAGCGCAGCATTGTCTGCTGGTCCCGGGCCAGCGAGTCGAACAGCCGGGCTGATTCGGTGAACTGGACCATGGCCTCGGCTCGGCGCCTGGTGTCGCCCATGCGTTCGGAGACACGGTAGAACGCCACGCCCAGATTGTTCCGCGCCATCATGAGCAGCTCCACGACTTCGTTATGCGATGGCTTGGTCTGCGGGCTCGGCAACGCAATCGTGTCCAGTTCAAACTGAAGACGGTTCACGAGCATCGAGTAGTAGCCCTGGGCGGCAAAGAAGTCATCCCTGGTAAAAAGTGCATTGGCAGTGGCCCACTGCAAGTACGGTGAAGGATTTGTATCGAGGGCCGCACGATAGAAGAAGGCCAGCGCGGATGAGCCATCATCGGCAGGTTGCATGTAATGGATATAACCGCGGCGGTAGTCGGTTTCCGGAGTTGTAAAACCGTTTTTCTCTGCTTCGGAATACAGGATCAGGGCACCCCTGAAATCCATGCGCTCCGCATAGTAGATATCTGCAAGCAGGGCGTAGGCCTTGCCGTAAGCGGCTTCCCGTTTGAACTGGCGGCCTTCCAGGGCTTGTTCGTAGCGGTTGATGGCCGTATTGAAGGCGTCCTCTGCATCCAGACTTCTGCCGTCATCACGGCGCAGTTCGCCAAGGCGGATCAATGACTCGATGTAGCGCTTGTTGCGTTTTGGTGTTAGTCCCGTCTTGGCATCGGCTTCTGCGTAGAAGCGTGCCGCGTATTCCATGGCCATGAGTTCGTCGGCCTGGAATCCGGACCGGCGATTCCAGCGTGCCAGGGCTACGTGTGCCTCTGGAAGTGTTCCGTCCTTGTCGACGGCTGCCAGCAATATGGTATTGACGCTGCCGGTTTCGTCCCGGTCCAGCAGGTATTCTCCCAGTTCCGACAGTGTCGAGGCTGACCAACCGCTTTTCTTGTTGCCTGTAAAATATGTGGTGAGCGGCAGTATTTCCTTGAGGTTGTCCTTGTTGCTGAAACGTTCTGTCCTTATGAAGTACAGGAGCATGAGTTCCAGGTAGGGATCTGATTTTCCATGGCGCTCCATGAGCGTTGCCATTTGTAAACGGGCTTTCTCGTAGAGCTTGTCTATCGCCGGCAGGTCAGGTTCTCTGTACTGCTGCTCTTCGAAATCAGCCCAGGCTAGGAAATTCTCGGCAGACATGATGAGGGCTTTCTTGTTGAAGTAGTCGCTGCCCAGTATGTACTTCTGGAGTACCGACTCCGCCTTTGAGAAGGCAAGCAGTTCACGTTCCATCCCGGCGTAGTCCAGAGCCGCTTGTGTCTCCTTGGGCCAGCTTGCCAGGAGCCTGTCGTACATCGACTCCGCACGGGGATATTGTCCATTCCTGGCGAAGCTTTCGGCATAGCGGTAATGCCAGCCCTTCATCGACCAGAGCGTATCGGCACGGTCGAATAATTCTATCGACTCGCCATACTTTGTGAGCTCAAGCTGCCTCAGTCCTTCGGCATACAGGGAATTGGCTTTCAGTGGCTTGTAGGCAAACGAGTATCCCAGGTAGAAGACAGCGCCGGCCCCGGCAGCGACCAATATCAGCACCTGGAGTACCGGCAGTATCGAGTGGATGAAAATATAACGAAAACTGCCCTTTTCTGCCTCGAAGGCAGCACCGGTCCGTTTGGCAAAGCTCGCCGGTACCTCGATGTAGCGTTTGAGGACACGGCCTGCCAGCTTTGCTGAATCCTTGGCTGATGCTCCTTCTGCAAGCATCCACAGCAGGTCTGATTGCTGTGCCTCCGAACCCTTGTTGTTGGCTACTATATCTTCTATGGCGAGGCGCAGGTTGAGCGGATAGGACAGGAGCGTATCCTGGAGGGCGTCAGCCTGCTCGTCGGTGAATTCGACCAGCCTTGCTTTTTTTTCTACGTACGGTCTGGGTGCCGCGGCTCCGAAGGCTCCCGCCAGTTGTCCGCCCGGTGCCGGTTTTGATGTTTTTTGAGCCTTGGACACAGGCGCCGCGGATTCGCCTCCCATCTCGAATCCGGGGATGGTGAAGTCTCCTCCCCAGCCCGCATCGAGGGAGAAGTTGTCCGCCGTAGCCACTTCTCCGTCAAGGGAAGCTATCTGGGCTTCTATGTCGTCCTGTCCCAGCCCCGTGGCAAAGTCATCGGATCCCAGTTCTGGCAACATGGAGTCCTGCGACGGGCCACCCAGATCGAACTGATCAAAAGCATCGCCTTCCATCGATTCAGCGCCAAGATCGAATGCCGGCTCCTGGGGAGGTTCTTCTACCGGCGCTGCACGTGGAGTCGCGGGTTCAAGGTCGCCAAGGTCATCAAGACCCGGCATGGAGAATTCGTCCGGTTCGGCCTGGTTCCCGGATTCCGGCTCTTCATTGAATGATCCCAGGTCATCGAGGCCGAACGTATCGGGCAGATCCATTCCGGTGTCGGCCACTGCTTCTGGCTCCGGTTCTGGATCCGGTTCCTGGTCCAGGCCGGTGAATTCTTCCGGCATGGATTCCTGCAACGGTTCTGACGGCTCATCGAGCGCCTCGAGGTCCTCAAAAATTTCAGGTATCTCGGTGGCTTCCGGGAATGCTTCTTCCGCATCCTCGAATGCTTCTACCTCTGCCTCTGCCTCTGTTTCTGATTCTAACTCTGCCAATGGCTCCAGTTCCGGCTCTTCCAGCTGGCTGTCGGTTTCAGGCAATTCTGCATCTTCGTCCGCAAATGATTCCAGCCCTTCAAGCAACGAAGCGGGTACCGAGAACTCGTCTTCGGCAGGCTCGCCGGTTTCCTCCTGGAAGGCTCCGGGCAACTCGAAATCATCGGGAGGTGTTTCTTCAGGGGGACCGGCTTCTCCGAGCGGCAGGTCATCGAGGAACGAGGTGAAATCCTGTTCATCCATAGAACTTTCGGGTGTTTCCTCGGCGGTGGGTTCTTCCTCGCCGGTCTCGAGCAGGCTGGCGATATCATCGGGAACCCCCTGGGGAGGCGCTTCCAGATCGTGCCAGCTCTCACCCCAGTGCTCGAGCACCTCGGATTCTCTGCCGAGGGTCTTCAATGAGGCCTTGAACTGTTCGATATCCTGTAGTTTTGGCATCTTCGGTCCTTATATTAACGGAATAAATTCATGGATGTATAGGATTAAATGCCGGGACCAGCCGAAGCATCGTGAGCAGGGATCATTGCTTCAAGAAGCAGGCGCGACTCGCCGATATTCGAGAGGTACCCTTATGATGGAGCATCGATGAGAATCCGGAATATCATTGTCCTCGCGTGCCTCGTGTGCGCCGGGGCATTGCGTGGCGTTTACGCCTTCGATGTGACTTCGGTCAACCTGCACCTCTACCTGTCCGGGCTCAAGCAAGCCCGTGCTCCCGTCGTGCTCGAGGGGCATCTGATCCTCAGCGCGGCAGGCTCCTACCGTTTCGTGGGAGCGGCGTTCTCCTATGAGGACTGGCGTTCTGTCCACGCGTTCGAGATGAACCGCTACGGTGTATTCGTACTGGCTGTTCCGCTGCCATACGGAGAGGCTACCGCCGTACGGTACCGGCTTGTGCTGGATGGATTGTGGGCCGCCGACCCAGCCAATCCCGCGACCGAACGGGATTTGTCCACGGGAGCAGCCATGTCCCTGGTAGCATTGCCCCGCAGGCCCAGGACGGTGCTCGGGGTGTGGGATCCCGTGGGTGAGGGCGGCGCGTCGTTCTTTTTCAGGGGTGCTCCGGGACAGCGCATTACGGTGGCCGGGACGTTCAATGGCTGGGATCCCTTCATCCACGAACTTGAGGAGCGGTCGCCTGGCGAATACGAACTCTGGCTTGATCTGCCTGCCGGCGAACACCAGTACGTCTTCATGTATCGTGGTGAGCGAATTGCTGATCCGTTGAATACCAAGTTGCTGTACGGCAAGGACGGGCGGCCCGTTTCGGCCCTTACGATAGCAGCCGCTGACTAGCGATTTACTTCAACTGCTGATTATAAACCGCGAAGATTGTCTCCGCTGTGCAATCGTTGCCGGTTCTGGTGATGTCCACCTTTACCGAACCTGGCCAGCGCTCTATAAGCCTGGCCGCAATGTCTGGCCTGGCGACGACCAGGAACATCCCGTCGGCCTCAGGTAGCCTGGCTGCCTTGTCGAGCATGGCGAGTGTTTGTCTCAGGCCGGTACCCCTGTCGAGTTCCAGTGGACCTATCTCATCCACTATGATTATCGGTGGACGCTGACCGGTATTACCGCCGGAGTCTGGGCCGCAGTGTGTGCCGGTGTAGCTGACGATGGCATTGTCGGCCTCTTCGAGGGCCAGTTTGCTGAATTCCCACATGCCGTAGCGCAGTACGTGCGGGTCTGAATCGTCGAATGCGGGGCTCGTCTGCCCCGGCTTGCGTCCGGCAAGGCCAGCTCTGACCCTGGCCAGCGGTACAGGCAGGGTGCCTGAGCCGGCTGCCAGGTCTGCCCATTGGATGCCGGTCTTGAGTCCCAGCTCGAACACAGCACCACACACGATGCCGCCGGTCGGGATGCCACCAGCCTGGGCAGTCTCTGCTACAGCTTTGCAGACGGTTGTCTTGCCCGAACCGCTCACTCCCGACAGTAGTGCAATCATCCTGGGCCTCAGTCTTCTACAGGCGCGAACGAGACGTCTATCTGCTGGAGGGGGAATCCGGCGTTCACGGCAAATGCGCTGGCCATGGACTCGATGCCGGCAACGGCTTTGGCCCGCAGGTCTGGATCATCGAGCATGCCCGATGCGGCCTCGATGAATCGGGCTGAAAGGCCACGCAAGGCAGCATCCTCAAGCCGCTGCTCGTCGAGGAATATGGACCTGTCAATGGTACGTATCTCTATGGTGTCGGTGTGTATTGCCGGCGTGAGCATCGCGATTGGTGGTGCAGCAATGGCCAGGCTGCCGCCATCGGCTGGATTGTAGCGTACCGACCAGGTTTCAGTGGCGTACAGGTCTACAACGAAGGCAATATCCGCCCAGGCGGAAGCCTCGATCGTCGCGTCGGAGCGGATTCCCAGAAACCGGCCTACTGTCGTGTTGCCGAAAAGCAGCCCCGGGGTTGTCTGCGAAATCACGATGCGTTCCCTGGCTTCCACGAGCACGATCTTGCCGGCTATGGCTATGCCTTCTACATAGGAGCGGAAGGATGTTTCCACAACCAGTGGCTCGGGTGGCCTTGTTGCCTGGATGCCGAGGTAGGCGCCTGCAGCTATGAGGGCTGCCGCGACCAGCAGTCCGGTGACGAGCAGGACCCTGCGAAACGTGTGCGGCTTTTTTTTGGCTTCCATACAGGTACTATCAACCCTTCGGGCGGGAGGTGCAAGACTTCAGAAGCGGATTGCCTTGAGCCGCGGAGCCGATCTGGAGCCAAGCAGTTCGTACAATTTTACGTCCAGGCAATTAGATGACAGCGGCGCTTCTACTATGGCCAGACTCGGTCCCCAGGGGCCGCGTGGCCGCGAAAGGCTGCCGGGGTTGAGGATGACGACGCCACCGCGTTCTTCGTAGTACGGAATATGTGTATGACCGTAGAAAAAGGCGCGGGCGCCTTGGTCGCGGGCCGCGCTTGAAAGGCAGGCTGTACCTTCTCCGAGCGGGTAGCGATGGCCATGTGCGACCATGACGACCCTGCCGTCCGCATCAAAGTGGCGGAGGAGGGGCACGGACGAGTCGTTGTCGACATTGCCCCGCACGCCGTAGGCTGGTGGCATGGGCACCCCCGAGCGGGAGGCTGACCTGACATCGCTCGAGCCGTCACCGAGGTGCAGGAGGGCCTGGACCGAGCGCCCGAGCAGACCGAGCACCGTGGCAAGGGTTTGCCAGTCACCATGGGTATCGGAGACGACCAGCAGCCTCATGGCTGTTCTATCCGCGACAGCCTGTCGTTGTTGGCCTTGAGCCGGGCTGCCAGCATACCTACCAGCCTGCGCGAGGCGTCGGCATCCTGTGCAAGGAAGCGCTCGAACAAATCGGGGGGTAAAATGAAGACAGTGCATTCGGTTTTTGCCCGGGCGAGAGCGGAACGTGGTTCCTCGAGTATCCAGGCCATTTCACCGAAAAAATCACCCTCGCTGACTGTGGACAGGAGGTTTCCGGGTGTTTTACCATGTGAAAGGTAAATTTCTACGGAACCGTGGTACAGGTACAATGCACTCCTGTCTTCGTCGCCCTGGGCAAAGATGACTTCTCCTGCCTGGTAGGTGCGGGCATAGCGTTTCATGAGCCTGTTTGGTTCGGCGAACAGCGAGCGTTCGATTTTTCCGGCTGGCTTTTCGGCTGAATTTACCTTGTGAAAGCGGGCAAACAGGAGCGTGTCAAAGTATTCAAGCGTATAGCAGAGTTCCGCAAAGAAAAAATAAAGCCAGAAAAAGAAATATACCTTGATGAGGCCGACGATGAGGTTTCCGAGGATGCCGTAGAGCAAGCCGTATCGAGTGGTATTGAGCGTCAATCCGAGTATTGCGCCGAATGCCGAATAGGCCACGACGCACAGCGCGGCGCTGAATGCGGCATTGAATAGGTTCGGCCTTTTTGGAGGGACGTTTTTGAACGTGAGGAATACGAATATCCACAGCAGGACTACCGGAAGCACGAGGAGTCCCGCCTTTACCGCCAGGCCAAAGAACTCGGCTGCTGGTGCCCATTTCATTGCGGCTATCGTAGCCCGTGCTACCTGACTTACCAGGATGATCAGAACGACAGCCACGATGACAATCAATTCAACGGCAAAGGTAAGCACGTTCTCGCGCACGGGGTTTGACTTCGCGGCGTCGGAGTAGATGACCCGTATGCCCCGCTGCAGTGAAACTATGAAGAGCCGGGCCGCCCATATCAGGTTTATAAAACCAACAGCACCGGCAAACCCGGCCAGCGGTTTCGAGACCAGGGTCTCGAGCGCGTCTCGTCCACCGAAGGCTTCAATGAAGGGATTGAGCGTGGCCAGGATCAATTCGGCATCGAATGAAACAAGGGCCATCGAGGAGATGTACAGTATGACGAGGACCGCGGGTATGGCCGACAGCAGGAACGAGTACGCCCCTGCCGCGGCGTGATTGGCCATCTCGTGCCGGGAGAATTGCTCGAACGAGAAAAGCGCCCGCTGCGTTATTGATTTAAGGTACCGTGAAGCGGTTCTGGGCATGTTACTGCATCATTGCCGCGATGATCTCCGGATCGAGTCTGAAGGGACTGCCCGTACCCTGGCAGAAGCGGTGGGTCCGCAGGAGATGGATGGAGAGATCGGAGTACACCAGCCGTGCTCCTGTCCTTTCATCGACTACCTCGATGGAATTCTTGTGGAACGTGCCGTCGTGGAACGGGCAGGGCAGGAGGCCCCGGGCATCGCCTGCCGTAACCACCCAGCGGCCATCCACCCCGGTGGGTTCACCCAGGCCTTTCTGCCCGAGATCCCTCAGTTTCTCGAGGAAATCCGCCGCGGTATCGGGATCCGTGCCTCCCCTGCGCCATGCCTCCAGGTCGGCTTCGACGATGTCGGCCAGGCTCCGGATGTCGGTGCCAAGGAAGCCTTGTGCCGTGATGGCTCCGGGCTTCATCTGCTCGTACGCATCCCGCTCAGCTTGCGTGTTCTTCATATATCCTCCGATAGCCGTATATACGTATTTAGCACAGAGACACAGAGAAGATGAGGAAGATAGAATAGAGTAAGAAGATATGGGAGTTTTGAATTCCTTTTCTTTCCAAATCTCTCTTCTCCACTCGTCTTCTCTGTGGCTCTTTGCAAAATTCCTGTTCTGGGCTGTACATGATTTTAGGCGAATTTGTCGAAGTAGATGTTGGACTGGTCTATGCCGTTGTTGGTCATCACGGTTATGCAGGCGTTGATCATGCCGGGGCTGCCGCACAGGTAGCCTTC
>JFJP01040810.1_pt1 | contig 10628 bp, 10 predicted proteins | sample 431651 | NCBI WGS metagenome assembly JFJP01 (sample SAMN02602958, study PRJNA72255) | Microbial mat metagenome, whole genome shotgun sequencing project. | biome: fresh water; feature: sink hole; material: water; isolation source: purple microbial (photo- and chemosynthetic) mats found in...
GAGTGTGTAAAGTACTGTCTGCCTCTATAGTAGCAGCTACCATACCTTTTAATGCACCTGCCACCATATAGATAGAGGAATAAACACTTGCATATTCTAAAGCTCTTTTAGCCATTCCTGTCATCCACCCTAAAGAGCCCGGCAAATGTTTTAAAGAATTTGTAGCGGCTGTAGAGGTTGCTTCAAGCATTTTTAATTCTTTTTCAAGTACCCGTGTTTCAGCTACGACCTTGGAGAGTTCTGGTGAGGTAGATGATAAGGTATCCCTCAACGCTTTTTGAGCAGCGATTGTTCTCTCTAATTGGTGCGCGGGAGAAATCATTTCGTTATTGAGAGAAAATTCTTTTTTAAAAGTGTCCGTTCCTAGTTTATTTGATAAAGTCCTTTCGTTAAACCCTTTCGTATCCATTCTTAGAGTAAGGCTGTTGGCTCTTTCAATTGCTTGTTGAAATCTTAACAAGTCTTTTGTATTTGTGTCCACACCTGTTGTTATACTCTTAAAAAAATCTTTAACAGCATTATTGGTATCCTTTAAACCCTCTGTTCTAGTTTTTAAAACTGATAAAGTTTTTATATAGGCGTTTAAATTAGATATATCCGTATCAGGAATTAAGGTCTTAGTAGGCATACTCCTAATATCGCCAAGTATTTTTTTAAGTCTATTCATCTCGCTAATCACAGAGTTAACAAGTTTAGGGTCTCTCTCTTTCATTACTGAAAGGTCATAACTTTGTAAGTTTTTTAACTCTTTAACAAGAACTCTAACCTCTTCCCCTCTTTTTCTGTAAGCGTCGGTTAGAAGCTGTTGGGCTTTTGCCTCTTTACTCAGCTCTTTATTATCCACTAACTTATCTCTATCAGCTCCTATTAAAGCCTTTGCGTTTGCTTTATGAAAGTTTTCAACTTCTTTTGTGATACTTGCAAAGTGTTTGGTAATACTGGCAGGAGTAAATTTACCAAGGTCGTTAAGAGCGTTTTTTATTGTCAAAAAATCTTTAGTAGGGTCTCCTACTATTTTTACACTTCCTGTTAAAGAATTTAACCTACTTTGTAGCGCTAGTCTAGCTTCTAGTACTTTATTTAATAAATTCTCATCACTTATATGACCTTTATTTAAAGTGTCAAAATCCTTTAATGTTTGATTTATTTTTAACTGAATATTCTCTTCTGCTGTTTTTATTTTTAACAAGCCCTCAGCGTTTTTTATAGAGTCTGCGTATTCTTTTTGAAAATTAGAGGAACTTAGTTTAGAAAAATCAGTAGATACTTTAGCAATATTGCGGGTATCTTGTTTAGGTTCACCTGTCAAGTATGGCTGAGAAGCAAGTACCCCTGCTCTCTGAATAATGCCAGCTCTAGCTCTTGCTAAGTCTAATGAAGTTTTCTCATCTTTAATACCGCTTTCCATCAAAGTATTAATTCTTGTAAGCAAACTAGCAACATTATTTAAGGACTTCTCTCTAGCACCCTCTAGCTTTTGTAGAGCGTCAGTGTTTTTAATATTGTTTTGAACCATATTGTTTTGGTCTCTAAATGATTTATTGGCTAAGTTAACCATTTGAGTTATCTTAGCCCAATGTGCTGAAAACTCCGCTAAGTTGGTTAAAGAGGGAGCGTTTCTAAAGTCTAGTAGCGCTTTATTATACTTAGAAAGCTCCTCCATAGCTTTAACAGTCAGATGTCCTACTTTACCTAAAGAATTAATAGTACCTGCCATAAACTTATCACCTGAATTTGAGAGGTTAAGTATATTGTTAAGAGATTTTAAATTGCGGTGTACGTCATCAAAGGTTTTTGACGTATGTGCGCCAGCCGCGTCTATATCCTTTAAACCTTTTATAGCCGAAGCTACTCCTTTTACCTCTGTGTCTACTACTACGCCTAACACTCTGTTAGTTTCATTCATCCTAGGTCTCCTATAAGTCTTTAGTTTATACTATATGTATAATATATTATTAAATAAAGACTTAGACTGGTTTCACCCAGTCTAAAACCTTAACCTTATTTAGAGGGAATTTTGATAGCGTCGACATCCATTTGAGCTTTCTTTTGTTTAACCATTAATGAAGCCTTAACAAAAAACTCAGTCTGACTATAAATAGTACCTTCCTCCGGTAAAAACCCAGAGGAGTAAAACTCGTAAGCCTCAAAAGCTTGTTGCAGTATTACGTTATCCACTAAACCTATTGGGCATTCCGTGTACACTTCCTCATCCAGTATCATACGGAAGAAGGGGTCTTTTTTACCTTCTTTAGGCAAAAGGGGACAGTTCCTAGAATATTGGAGGTGTCTAGCTTTACACACCTCGCACGTCCAGTTAGACCCCTTTAAACTTTCGTGAAGGGTAATTGTTAAAGCTTTCCCAACAACTCCTGAGCGGTATCAGGAAACCTAGAAGCTGAAACTATAAATGCGGATAATTCCATTCTAATATTTGAAGGCAACATTTCTAAAGCCACGTCAGAAACTGTACCATCTTTATCTTTGCCCATCGGCACAGCTTGGTCATCTTGACCTACTATATTCTTCCAATCTGTAAGGGATAACTTTAATGCCTTTAGAGAGTGTGAACCCGTTGATAAAGAAATTAAAGCGTCCGCTGATACTTTTGTTAAAGCGTCGTCCAACTCCGCTAAACCTCTTATTGATAATGTTTTCATATAAAAGACTGGGGGTGTATCAGAGTCTCTAAACTCAACTGGGACATACTCCAGAACTTTTTTTATATTTGATACTGTATTTACTTTTAACATTGGAAAATCCTCTTTGAAAAATTAAGTGATTAAAAACCACTCTGAGGTACGCTTAGATAGAGGCATAAACTAAGCGCACCTCAGAGTGGTTACATTATTTTTGTAACCATCTGTCAAATTAAATAAGGTAAAAAGTAATAAATGCCTCTTTTACTTTTTACTTTTCCTTATCTACCTTATCTACCTATTCCCATCATAATAGCGTCCGTGTACTCTACTTCTCCAGACTCTAACATTTCTAGCTCGATACTTTCTGTAATAACCATTGAGTCATCACCTTTAGTTACGTTAGTTCTTTTTACTCTTGGCGCGTAAAATACTAAAGCTTTACCGTCTTGATTTACCATAGAAATCCACATCTCGCCTGTATCACCTTTTTGAAATGCTAAAAAGTTGTCCATATTTGTGTAATCTAAAGTACCACTAAGTTTAAGCGTTGGTTTACTAACAACCGTACGTCCACTAATACCATCAGAACAAATACCTTTACTATCGTAAACTTCACTTCCTACATCTATCTTAACGTCTCTCATACAATAAACAACACCGCCTACTGTTACCGTAGCATTTTTACCTATAAAAGGTATTTGGGAGAAGCTAGGAGTTGTATCAACAGCAGTGTTTAAACCGCCTGAAAAGCCCGCGCCAGTTACGCTAAAAGTTGATATAGGGATATTAGCTGTTGGAATAGATATAGAAACGCTATTTGATATAACGCCACTGTATACATAATCATAAGTATTACCTATATGCTCTCTAACGCTAAGGGTATATTGAGGGTCGTTAACACCTGCTAAAATGTATGTATGAAGCGCAGATACTACTGCTAAATCCGCAGGAGCTAATACTAATGCAGGTCTAACAACCATTTCAGTAGCGTTTGTAATTGTTTTAATAGTGGTATACTCACTACCTACTTTAATTACTTGACCTGCTGTAAAAGTAGTTGTATCTAGTACCACTAAGTTAGTAGGCGTAGAAGTTAAGCCATCAATAGTAGTAGTTTTTGGTATTAGAACTGTATCACCTGTAAAAACTTTTCCAAAGGTGTTCTCATACAATATACCGCCATTTATTCCTGCTATGTCACTTTCTAGCGGAGTAACTTCAAGAGCTATTGAGCCACTAGATGTTTTTTCACCTACCAAAGACTCTAAGCTAACAAAAGATTGTCTAATTACGTTTCTAGTAATATTAGCAACCTGAGGAGTTATGTTAAACTCTGTTAATTCAAGGAATTTAGTTTTATCACCTATTTTTAGTACTGTGCCTTGAACTTCCCAAGAAGTGTTAGCTACAAGTCCTGCATTTCCTAAAGTGTTGTTACTATCGTCAACAGTGACGCTAACACCTGCGGCGACGGCTACAACCCTAGCTGTGTACTTAACATTTTGATTTACTTTATCAAAAGCATAAACTATGTCACCTACGGCAATGCCTGTGATATTTGCCGAAAGAACCGCGGTACTTGTTCCAAGACCTACAGCAGAAGTAATTAGTTTTGATAAACCAGACGCTGCGGAGCCAAAGGTTTGTTCTTGTACTATTGAATAAGTACTACTACGTTTTGTGAAATGCATAAAAATCTCCTAGTTAAATTATTGGGGAACGCACCCTCTCTAAGAACCTTACATTTGTTGTAAGCTCCACCATATAGTGAGGGTGTAGGCTCCCCATATCCCTAAGGATGTTTGAAACCACACAGTCTAAGGTCACCGCCTTAACACCCTCGTCTACTTCTACGACATAAATAACTTCCTCTATTAATCCTGATAAAACATCTTCGTATTCTTCTGATTTGTTATAAATGTAAATCATAATTGTAGCGTCATTATCAAATCTGTTTGTACACATAGCCGAACGTGCTCTGGACTCCTCAGCGTATGCTATAGCTATTGCAGGGTGTTCCATAATTTCTGTCCAAACGGGTACGGTATTTTTGTAAACCTTGGCAAACAACGGGGCGTTATTCTCATCAACTAAGCCCTCAATGGCTATAACAATAGCTTCAAATATCTCTACTCTCATTTTATACCTTCTTTTGGGTGGATAGTCGTTCTGTAATTATGTCAAAAATGCCTTTAACGGACTGAGTTTGACCTGCTATTCCTTTGCCAGTAAAAACATTTTCAACCCAAGCAATCCACTTTGGGAGGATACCATCCTTTCGCTGGGCATACCCTAGAGTTGTATAAACAGCTTGGGGTGTTCCTATGGAAACAGATAGCGCAATGCCGTAGCTGGACTTCACGCCCTTACTTCTAGGGACAGCCCACATATTAGCGTGAGCTTTTATACTGTCTTTCAGTCTAGGAGAACCACCATTACCCCTCATATTAGAGTTTGTATATGGGAAAAACCTGCCAGAAGGTCTAGCTCTTTTGTAGTACTTTAAAGGTATAGGGGTGGAGAGTCTATCCTCTACGGCTGCCCTCCACTTATCTAACAATTGGTCAGTATCTTTTAAAGTCTTTGTCACCTTTTGTTTAACACCCCTACCAATAGCCGCCTGAATATCCTTTTCAAGGTTGGGGCGACCCCGTACACCCTCTCTGAAAAGTCTTCTAATTTCATTTAAAGTTTCCATATCCATATTCTACACCTGTGGGATGGAATATCCAGAGAGGTACGACATCAATTCTTTAGATATTAATCTATCAATTACCTCAAAGGATACTTTACCAAAATCATTAGACGCTGCGGACATATTCGTAGCGGCGTTAACATTTTTCTTATAAATTTTCTCACATAAAATGCAGTACAAAGTTTGTAAATTGCTTGGTATTTTAGAAAACCCTGACTCGTAGACAATTTGAACATTGTAAATACTTTTTGTAAAAGTATTGTCAGACATTAGAACAAATCTATTCCCCATATATGTTTTTGTCAAGTCCAGAATTAACAAACCATCAATAGTTAAAGAATGTAAAGATACAAGAGGCATTTTTGGAATAGTTATATAATTTAAACCATTTCCACTAACTGTCTCCGTAAGTACCTCTGGCTGTACCACAATACCGTGAGACTCCTTTAAAACCTCATCTATAGCCTCTAAAATAAGGTTTAGCTTTTGGTTATGGGTGTCTACTGTTATGTTCAGCCAAGGCTTAACAACACATAGCAAAGGGTGAACAGCCATTTTTTACTCCTTTAAGTAGTTGTACGTCTTTTTTTAGATGTTGACTCCTTGGAAACTTGTTCCGCAGGAGTCTCATCTTCTTTTACATTATCTGAGGCTCCTTCAAAAGAGTCTTTAAAGTTTTCAGTAAGATACTTAAAAGTACTTTCATCCACCTCTACCTCTGCTCCACCTGACGTAAAGGTATGTCCGGCTGTATTCATTGAGCCTTCACCTTTAAACAAAATTTTAACCATTTTTTTATAGCTCCTTTATTTTTTAGTAAATCCTCTTTATGCAGAACTTACAAAAAGATAAAGGGGATGTAAACATCCCCCAAAACTTAGAATGCGATGTTGATACCATAAGAAATAACAGTATTACTAGGGTAAAGTCTGTTAAAGTCAAGGTCTCTATAGCCAACAAAAGCGTCAACAGATGATTTAATATCTCTGTCTTGTTCAAGGGTAATTCCACCTCTTTCAGCTTTTGCAAAATACTCAGTACAAACAAGTAGAGCCGATGTTCTATTATGTGTACCTGCGTCTGCATATTTACCAGTAGTCTCTAGGTTATCAAAAAGATACTCAGAAACAACAATAGGTATACCCATAAACTTGCCTACTTCGCCTGTTAATATTGTAGCGCTAACGCCGTATTTATCAACAGTAACAACCTCTGCAAGAGCTAGTACTTGGAATAAAACAGAAGCAGGGATTAAGTAAACAAGACCCGCAACATTAACTCCATTAACTCCTAAAGCTTTTCTCATCTTTAAAAGGTTAGCAGTAGTAACAGCCACACCTGTAAAGTCAACCGTATTTAAAAGACCAAAACTTCTAAGACCTGCAAACGCTCTTGTAACGTTATTACCGTCTGCGCCAACAGTTGCGCCATTTATATTAGCAGCACCCGCAGTTGCGTCGCCATTAATAAGGGCATTTTCTGTAGCTCTTGCAAGAGACTTAGAAATATCAGACTTAACGATGTCTAGGAAACCGCCTATAGCTTCTTGCGTAGCTTGGTCAGCAACTGTTACTAAAGTTTTAAGTCTTTTTGTAGTATAGTTTACTTTACCTGCTGTAATTGCAGACTCTATAGCCGCGATTGAAGGAGCTATTAAGTAAGCAGAAGCATTTGTAAGCTTTTGTGGAATTGAAATAGAACTCATATTGGTAGGAATAGTAAAAGCTGGGAAAAGTCTTTCAACTTTCATTTCTAATTCCATTTTTTCTTTAATCTCGTTTGTAAACTGTTCCGCAAGAAAGTTAGTAATGTCAGCTGGTTTCATAACTTTTTCTACCATACCTGCAAAATCGCCATAACCTTTCATATCTCTTGGGCTTGTTTTAAGAATAGCAGACTTTAGATAAAAGTTAGAAGCGTCTGTTCTTAGACCTTTTATAATAGCTACATCATCAGTTTTAACTTCAAAAGTTTTTTTTCTTTCAACCTCAGCCAAAGAGTCGCCCATTGTTTTAACAGCTTCTGTAAGCGCCTTTACTTCCGTTTCGGACTTAACAGCTTCCGCTTTTAGTGACGCGATTTCGTCACCCATTTGTTTAATTATTTCTAAAGACATAAAAATTTCTCCTGTATTTAAGTTTAAGAACGCATAGCGTTATTTATTGTTGTATTTAAAGCTGTTCCTAGTTTGTCATAAAAACTATAGACAGCCTCAAAAGTATCTGGGCTTACGTTGGTGAGTATAGACTGAAAATGTGTTTCTATTACAGGAACTACAGGAGCCTCCGTAACTATTGTTGGAAGCGTTGTGGGTGCGAGCGTAACTACTCCTGTATCTGTTATTGGTATAACGATAGGTATATCTGTAATAGATAAAGTAGGCGGTGTAACAGGGGCTACAACTGTGGTAACTGGAACTGTAACAGGTACTTCTTGACTTTGAGACTCAGTCTTCATAGCCATATAAGATTTTCCGTCCGCTGATTTTGCCACACTAAACTGACTGTGTGCATTAGCTGGAATAGAGACTACACTACATTCATAAAGCTCCGTAGAAGTAAGGAGCCAAATGTCTCTATTAGGGTCGTACGAATCCCTAAGAACCTTAAACCCTATTGAAAAAGAGTTTACAACGCCTAACTTAGCGGCCGCATAAGCTACTGGATGAAGTTCTTTAAATATTTCACACTTTATATAAAGACCCTCAGGGGCTGTTTTAACCTCTATAGCTCTACCTATAGGAGATTTTTTATCGTGTTGAAACAAAATTATTGGGTTCTTTAGATAGGTAGATATATCAATGCCTAAGGCAAAAACTGACTCCCCGTCTCTATCCTTTATAATATTACCCTCTTCGTCAGTAAACTTATTAGCCCACCCTTCTAAAACAATTGACTCATCTGTAAAAGACACTTGTTTGGTATTTATATCAATGGAAAAGTCCTTATTCACTTTTTCCTCCTATGTTAATTTATCGTTTGACCCCGTCCGCTGCGCCTCCGGTAGCATTTGTAGAACCTACAGGGGCGGGTTGCTCATTTGCAGGGGCTATTTCCTGTCCTACTACTAAATCCTCAATAGTTGTAGGCATTGTGCCAACAAGGTAAGAGGCTATAAAGTGTTTATCTGCATTTTCGTGGTCTATTCTTGGCATATCTATCATTTCTCTAGCTTCATTGTGCGACAATAAACCAGATGAGAACAAATCTTTAGCTACTTTAGCGCGTATATCCAACGACTCCTGTAACTCAGGTATTTTTCCTAGGTCAAAATAACACACTATGTTTTTATTTTTCATTGCGCGTTTAAAAAACTGGGAGAAAGAAGCTTCAATTTTCCTTAAAATAGGTCTTATTGCACTGTTAAACACCACCCTCTGAACTAACTCAGGGTGAGTCGTATAAGACTCTAAACGTCCTCCTAGCACTATACTATTAAGTCCAAAACTTAATAATACTCTATGCTCAGAAATTGCAAAAGAGTCTAATAACATTGACTCTTTTGGACTAAGTTTTATAGATTTATATTCTAAACCATTTGATAAAACTACAGTGGAGTATCTTTCACCCTTAGCGGCGTATTTACTCTTAAATTCTCTTGAAAGAACCTCGAGTTGGTCTCGGCTCATTGGATTAGGCGTAGTCAAAACGCCTTGACCAACGCTTGCATTTTGGTAAAAATGCTTTAAATCCTCTACGCCATAACCCTCAACTAATAGATAATCTACTAATCTTTCGATTGCAGACTTTCCGTAGTATTCATTCCCTAAATTTGTGTTCTTAATGTGAAACATTTCCTCAGATGAGTAAGCAATTTTTTTATTATATAGATAACCCTCTATATAGTCTGTCTCAGAAGGTACAACTTCCATTTTTGAGGGTGGAAGATGTACCCACATTTCATAACCTTTTGACAACTTCTCTAAAGAAATGTATGCATTTCCGCTAACTAGGTAGCTTTGTACTACTAATTCTTTAAAATCAAACCAAGTGTAGCCATTATTAGGGGCGTAGTTAAACATCTCTAGTAATTTTTTATCCTTTACCTCACCTATTTTACCTGTGGAGTCTACTTCTCCAATGCGCAATTCAGCCTGAGCCGCTGTTTTTGCTATAAAATCAACACATCTATAAATCAAATCTGAGGTTGCAAAGGTGGTTTCGTGAGCTGAATCCGCGTCTTTTCGTTGTCCGTTATTGTAAAGTTTAGCTATTTCAGGGGTATCCTTAGAAGCTTTAGTGACTACATCATCCACAATTGCGCTACTAAGTGAAAAATCCGCTCTAGGTTCCGTACTAAAAACGTCTTTTATATAGGTTAAAAACCCCATTTTACACCCCTTCCATAAATTATTTTGATAGTTGGGTAACTACTGCGGTAATACTCTAATCAGGTTGGGCAAAACTTGGTTAGAATATTAAAGCTGTGTAGTACTTCCCTCTAATAACCTTATCTGCAAAAAATCAAAATTATTGTCATTTTTCAGAATTTCTTTAAAAATTTTTTTTTATTTTTTAAAAATGCCTTGGAAGCCTTATTCCATAGGGTGTGATAGCATTTACGTAGTCTCCATTAATGTGCAAAAACATTGAAGATTAAGCTATTTTTAAGCATAAGTAGTCGTCATTTCTCAAAAAAGAGGTCGTCATTTCTCAAAAAAGAGGTTAACATTTCTCAAAAAAGAGGTTAACATTGAGTGAAATATCTTGAATGATTTTGATAGTTTAAGTAATCAAAAAACTAAAGTTGTTATACTATAGAATAAAAAGATACGCAAGTATAGTATAAATCTATTTCTTGGCACCTAGTTTCAACGCTGTTAATTAATAAAAATAAAGTAGACTAAGGATTAAGGTTTAACTATTTAATAGCTTAAAATCGCTTGTACTAGAGTGTATAGTATTTTTATAACTGCTCTAATCTGAATAATCAATTTGGAAAAATTCCCTGCGCATATTTATTCTATAATTTATATTAAAAAATACTCTACAAATTTTATATAAATTTATTCTAAAAAATAATAATAAAATATAAATAGATAATAATAACCCTACTGATATGGTTTCATCCCAAAGGAAGCCCTATTCTATAGGGGTCGCCATTTATCAGGGTTTTATGGGTTCTTAAACGCTTATAACAATTTGAAAACATTTAAGCAAGTTGTTATAACATCTTAACAACTTGTAAGGCTGGTTAAAACGCGTTTAAAGGCGCCTAGCTTCAACGCTATGAGTTAATAAAAATAAACTAAACTAAGGATTAGGGTTTAATTATTTAATTGCTTAAAATTG
>JFJP01029818.1_pt1 | contig 10627 bp, 7 predicted proteins | sample 431651 | NCBI WGS metagenome assembly JFJP01 (sample SAMN02602958, study PRJNA72255) | Microbial mat metagenome, whole genome shotgun sequencing project. | biome: fresh water; feature: sink hole; material: water; isolation source: purple microbial (photo- and chemosynthetic) mats found in...
TATCGGGCAGTCAGTATTTTTGTCAATGAAAGCAATCTGCTTTCCATGCAGCTTATGACAGGTGATTACGTGGATGTCATAGCAAGCTGGACGGTAGAACCCAAAAAAGGAAGTCCGATCCAGTTGACGAAGATAGTCATGCAGAATATTCTGGTTCTGTCTCTGGGACCCAATCGGGTATTGGGTGAAAATGCAGGTGACCCGAATCGAGGCGCCAGCAACTTGGATGATGTCCCGAAGACAGTTACTTTGGCTGTAACGCCGGAAGACGCGGAACGACTGATCTTCAATACGAACAACAGTGCCTATACCCTGGCGTTGCGTGGCAAGCATGACGACAAAATCATCGATACGAAGGGCACAATTGTGACAGATATGGTTCCGCAGCGACTTCTGCCTTACGCGGCAATGCCGGGAGATATAATTTCGAGCGGTGTCACAGGCTCATCGGATGGAACTACTATCGGAACCGTTGATGCGGCAGGAACATCCGGTTCACCCCCTTGACAGGATGTGTTGCAGGATGTGAGTCATTTCTAACCGGTGACTGAGTTCCAGGATGGAGGACCTTGCATGGAGGACGGGAAAATCAAAGTTGTCGTGGTCGATGATTCCAGGGATACGGTGGACAACATCGTAACCCTGCTTTCGATCGGAGGAAGAAACATCGAAGTGGTCGGCACGGCCAACGGCGGGCGGGACGGTGTGAAGATCGTTCAGAAGCTGCAGCCGGATATCGTGCTGATGGACATCAACATGCCCGATCTGGACGGCTTGACCGCGACTAGCATCATCACCGCTTCCAATCCGGATGTGGGGGTCATCATCATGTCCGTCCAGGGCGAACATGAGTACCTGAAGAAGGCCATGTCGGCCGGTGCGAGGGAATATCTCGTCAAGCCCTTCACCTCGGATGATCTGACATCCTCCATCGAGAAGACCTTTGAACTGCAGAACAAGCGCAAACATGGTTCCCGCTCCCCGGATCAGGTTATCCAGACCCGTGTCTTCACAGTCTTCAGCACCAAAGGCGGTGTCGGAAAGACCACCATTGCCTGCAACCTGGCAGTGGCGCTGGCACGGACAACCAAGAAGCGCGTCGCCCTGGTGGATTTGGACCTGCAGTTCGGGGATGTGGCCGTCATGATGAATCTGTCCGTGAAAAACACCTTGTACGACTTGGTCCGCGATTTGAAAAATGTGGATACGGATATTGTCAATGACTATCTCACCACCCATTTCACCGGTGTCCATGTGCTGCCCGCACCCCTGAAGCCGGAATATTCGGAATTCATCGATGCAAAACAGGTGGAAAAAGTCGTCGGACTGCTCAATGGGAATTTCCATTACATTATCATCGACCTGCCGGCAGCGTTGAACGAAATCGTTCTGACCGCCCTGGACATGTCCGAGCGGATCCTTGTGGTATCCACATTGGATCTTCCGACCATCAAGAATGTGAAGGTGGGTCTCGACCTCATGGAATCCATCAAGTACCCGAGAGAAAAAATGCACGTCGTCCTGAACAAGGCATCCGAACTATTCGGCATCAAATACCGGGAATTCGAGGATGCCGTCGGCCATCCGATCTGGTCGCTGATGCCGGAAGACAGCAATACTGTCATTACTTCGGCCAACAAAGGCATCCCGTTTGTGATGACCCGCGAGGATACAAAGGTCGCAAAAGCCATCTTCGGCATGTCCGACATGCTGGATAATCCTGAAGGATCCGGGCCGAGGGATGACAAACCTGTTAAGAAGAAATGGTTCGGTTGAGGATGAATCGGGATCCGATGTCGGGAATAGAGGATAGAGGTGTGGAAAATGGGTCTTTTGGAACGTCTCCAGATGGAAAAGGACGATGATTCGAAGAAGAGCGGTGCCAAGCCGGGTGCTGTCACCCGTGACGAAGTCCGCGAAGACCCATATAAGGAACTGAAAAAGAAGATTTTCGACCGCGTTGTGGAGGAAGTGCATATCACCGAAGATCCGGCCGATGCAAAAAATCCGACCGATGTCGAGGAAACCATCCGGAATATTGTGAACGAGGTCATAGAAAAGGAAGCCCCCTACATTACGCGCAACGAGCGTGGCGGAATTGCCCAGAGCATCATCAACGAGACGATCGGGTTCGGTCCCATCACACAGCTGCTGAACAATCCGGATGTCAGCGAGGTGATGGTCAACGGCTGGAATATGGTCTATGTTGAAAAAAAAGGAAGACTGACCCTCACGGATGTGAAGTTTACCGACAATGAGCATGTCATGCATATCGTGGAACGCATCGTGGCGCCAATCGGACGCCGCATCGATGAAAGCTCCCCGATGGTCGATGCCCGCCTGCCGAACGGGTCCCGCGTGAACATCATCATCCCGCCACTCGCCTTGAATGGCCCGGTCATCACCATTCGGAAATTTTCTGAAAAACCTTACACGGTCAATGACCTCATCCGCTTCGGGACATTTACGCCGGAAGTCGCGCAGTTCCTAAAAGCTTGCGTGGAAGCCCGACTGAACATTGTCGTCTCTGGTGGTACCGGTTCAGGAAAGACAACCACGCTGAATGTCATCTCTTCCTTCATCCCGGAGGATGAACGCATTGTCACCATTGAGGATGCGGCGGAGCTTCAATTGAAACAGGAGCACATTGTCCGGCTTGAAACCAGACCACCCAATGTCGAAGGGAAAGGTGCCGTCACCATCCGGGATCTGGTACGCAATTCCCTCCGCATGCGCCCCGACCGCATCGTGGTCGGCGAGGTCCGAAGCGGGGAAGCCCTGGACATGCTGCAGGCCATGAACACCGGTCATGACGGCTCTTTGACCACCGGTCATGCCAATACGCCGCGAGACATGCTTGCCCGTCTGGAAACCATGGTGCTGATGTCCGGGATGGATTTGCCGATCCGGGCCATCCGCGAGCAGATTGCATCCGCCGTGGACCTGATCGTGCAGCAGTCCCGTCTGAAGGATGGTACGCGCAGACTCACTTATCTGACGGAAGTCGTCGGCATGGAAGGGGATGTGGTCACCCTGCAGGACATCTTCGTGTTCAAGGAAGAGGGACGTGACAACATGGGGCATGTCACGGGCGGCATTGTACCGACAGGCATCAAGCCGAAATTCATGGACAAGCTGCTGAAGACCGGTGTGGTTTTGCCGGCAGACCTGTTTACCGCCAAATTCTGAAAAAACTATCGGAGCGATTTGGACAGGGAGTCCCGTTTTTTTGGTCATGAATGGGGATGCCAATGACAGGCACGGCTGGCATACAGTCGATGTGGGAGGTTGAAATGGAGTGGATTATCCTTCTGATTGCCGCCGGCATCGGATTCACCGTTTTCCAGCTGCTGAATCCTTTGACAGACAGGGAAACACCCATGAATCGCCTTGACAACTTCGTGAATCCAGTCGAAGGAGCGGGTGAGGTTGTCAAGGTCAGAAAGCAGGAGTATCGTCAGGGAATCGGCGTACTGGCCCGCGGCATTGAACGAAGCGGAATGTTCGCGAATTACAGGAAGAATCTGCGTAAGACGCTGGTCAAGGCAAATATTCTGATGAAGCCCGAAGAATTCATTGCCTTTCAGGCGATTGCCTCTCTGGCGGGGCTGCTCGTTGGCATGATGGGGTTCGGTTTCAAGCTGCCTGTTGTCTTCACAGCACTGGCAGGCCTGGCAATCCCTTCCTTTCTGGTGAGAAGTCGCATCAAGAAACGGTTGAAAACTGTCAATTCTCAGCTGGGGGATACCATTGCCATCCTCTCGAATGCCCTGAAGGCAGGGCACAGCTTTTTTCAGGCGGTTGATTCCGTTTCCCGAGAGACCACCGGTCCGATTTCAGAGGAATTCATCAAACTGCAGAAAGAAATCAATTTCGGCGTGAACACGGAAACCGCGCTGGAAAACATGGTCAATCGCGTCGGCAGTGATGACCTGGAACTGATGGTCACCGCAGTGCTCATTCAGCGCCAGATCGGCGGAAATCTGGCTGAAATTCTCGACAATATTTCCTCCACCATCCGACAGCGGGTGAAAATGAAAGGTGAGATCAGAGCGCTCACTGCGCAAGGACGCTTGTCCGGATATATCATTGCCGGTCTGCCATTGCTTCTGGGCGGCATGATGGCTGTCATCAGTCCTGACCAGATTAAGCTTCTGTTCAGTGAACCGCTGGGATGGGTGATGATCGGTGCGGCTATTGTTTCGGAGTCCATCGGCATCCTGGTCGTCAGCAAGATTGTGAATGTGGAGGTATGAAATGAGCCCGGTTGTGATGATTCCCCTTTTCATTCCCTTGTGCTTCCTTCTGTATACCATTTTCAACGGGAATTCGGACAAACAGGGAGATGTTCGTTCGCGCCTCAGCAGCATTCGAAACGACGTGGGCAGCATGCCCGATGAAATATACAACCGAACGTTCTCTGAGCGTGTCGTCAAGCCGGCCCTTGATGCCGTCGGCAAGTTTCTGATGCGCATGGCTCCTGCCGAAATGGTCGGCAATCTCGAAAAAAAGATCATCATGGCCGGACGGCCCTATAATCTCAGCGCAAAGAACTGGTTCGGCATCCAGACAGTCGCGACAATCGCGATGCCGGTCCTCATCCTGCTTCTGATGCTGCAGGCGAAGGCCGATTTGGGTAAAACCGTCCTCATGGTGGTTTCTGTCGGCATGATGGGGGTCATGATCCCGAATCTCATCTTGAACGGGAAAATTCGCGAGCGTCAGAAAAGCGTGCTCAAGGCTTTGCCAGATGTGATGGATCTCCTTACTGTCAGTGTCGAGGCCGGTTTGGGATTTGATTCGGCACTGTCAAAAGTGACGGAGAAAATGCCGGGAACGCTTTCGGAGGAATTCAAAATTCTACTTCAGGAGGTCAAGATCGGAAAATCCAGGAAGGATGCCATGTACCAGATGACGGAACGCGTCGGTGTGCCGGATTTCAGAAGCTTCATCAGTGCGATTGTCCAGGCGGACCAGCTGGGCGTGAGTCTTGGGCGCGTTCTGCGCATACAGTCGGAACAAATCCGCGTCAACAGAAAACAGATGATTCAGGAGAAAGCCATGAAAGCGCCGATCAAGATGCTGATCCCGATGATTATCTTCATTTTTCCCGTCATATTCATCGTGCTGCTTGGACCGACAGCCATCAATCTGATGCATATGTTTGCAAAGTGATCCGGTGTTTTGTCACTTTATCGACAAAATGACAGGGTAAACCTTGTGACGCCGTTCCCGCATGTGGTATCATGTTTTCATTCCCACACGGGGCGCAACGCGGGGAGAAGCATGAGAATCCAGGGAGCGGGAAACAACCGGAAATTCGATGCCGTCGGATGGCGTTATTTTTACGCGACCATTGTGTGCAGTATCCTTGTCACCTTCCTCAGCACCAGACTTGATGTTCTGGCTGTACAGGGACGGATTCCCTTCATCAGTTTCAACATTCCCTTTCATTTTTTCGTGGAAATGGCCTGTATCCTCGTCTGTGTATCCGTGTTCCTGATAGCCTTCTATTCCTATCGGTTCATATTCAATACGAAGCTCCTTGCGGCAGGCTATACATTTTTTGCGGTCGGCATTCTTGATGTAAGCCATTTATCCGGCTTCACAGGGTATTCCGTTTTTCCAAAACCTGAAGAACTCGGGCTTCGAACGGTATTGTTCATTTCGGTCTCGCACCTCATCTGCGCGTTCGGTCTTGTTTTTGTCTGCGGTGTCGCCGAATACCGCAAAATGAAGGTCAACACGCTTTTCTGGTTCCTGTTCGAAATGGGTTTTCTCATAGCCGCAACCTGGTTCATCGTATGGAATCCACTTGGCATTGTCTGGATGAATGCCGGAGTGTCAGCATTGCCGCTGCTTCTGATTCAAGGGACAACTGTGCTGCTGTTTGTTCTCGGCATGGTGTTGACCTTTCGCAATTACCTCATTCACCCGGACCGCCTGCAGATCAAAATGGCGGCGTCTTTTGTTCTGATGATATCCGGAGAAATGCTGCTCATCGCGAATGGCCGATCGGCCTCCTATTCGGAATCACTGACGCACTTCCTCACCCTGACAGGACTTGCCCTGCTGTTTGATGTCTTCTACATCCATGGCATCCGGCGTCCGTATATCATGCTTTCGGAAGCGAAGGACACGCTGAACCATTATGTGAATGAATTGGACAAGCAGGTGGAAGCCCGAACCTCGGAGCTGACCCAGGCAAACAACCGATTGCTGGCCGATGTGGAACTGGCCAGGGACGTGCAGCGTTCCATGCTGCCGGATGTGCTGCCGCATGGGGAAACCGTCCGGTTTTCAGCCGGCTATGTGCCTGCGGAGAAACTCAGCGGAGATTTCTACAATGTCTTCCGCATCGACGCGAGCCGTTTCGGCATCTGCATCGGCGATGTCGCAGGCCACGGCGTTTCGGCGGCCATGCTGACGGTATTCGCCTTCCAGAGCGTTCAGTCACTACAGGAGGAATCCCACGGTGCTGGCGTCATTCTGCCATCCTTCGTGCTGAAACACCTGTACGAAGGATTCAATGCGGCCAATTTCCAGGATGAGCACTACATGGTCCTTCTCTATGGTGTCTACAATATGGAGACGGGTATTCTGTCCTATGCCAGCGGTGGGTTGAACACGACTCCTGTCCGTGTCCGTCCGGACGGGTCCATCCAAATGCTGGAATCCGAAGGGATCGCCATCTGCAAGATGGGCGATTTCATCAAACCCCAGTATCAGAACAAGCAGCTTCTGCTCTTCCCGGGAGACAAGCTCGTTCTGTATACGGATGGGCTGGTTGAAGCGCGCTCTCCCTCCCGGGATGCATACACCCAGGAAAGACTGGCTGCCTTGCTTCGAACAGGTGCACGCATGGACTCCGATGCAATGGTGGAGATGGTCCTGGCGGACGTGAAGGCGTTCACCGGTCTCGATGCGCCTGCGGATGACATCACCATGCTGGTGATGGAAGTGACCTTGCCGTTCTGATTTTTCTGCGGCTGGCTGATGGCCACGCTGCACACGCAAGTCCCGGGAGGAGGGAAACACATGTTGAAAAATCACGGCCGTCGCGGGCTGTGGATATCCAATCTGCTGCTGGTCGGCGGATTGGTGCTCGTGGCGGTTTTTGCTACCCTGTATGAGAATCTGGCAGGTCCTGCGGCAGTGCCTGAGGTTCGCCTGGCTGTATCGGTGCTGGTGGCGCTTCTCCCACCATTGCTTTGGCTGCTGCTTTTTTATGGGCTCGATCGGGTGGAACCGGAACCAAAAGAGCATATTCTGAAGATGGCTTTTCTGGGCGCACTGGTGCAGGCAGCTGTTCATGCTCCGCTGACGGAACTGCTTCCGGTTCTCGGAACGGCGAACGCACTTCCGTCATCCAGTCAGTCGCTCTTCGGCATTCTGATTGCTTCGGCTCTGCGAGAAAGCTTGAAACTGATGACACTTCGGTATGGCATGATGCGTCATGAATCTTTCAATGAGAAGACGGATGGCATCCTGTACGGTTCCGCCATCGGTCTCGGGTTTTCCGCGACGATGAATCTCACCTATGCCTTTCAAACTGGTGGAGCCCTGTTATCCGCCGCTGCGCCGCAGATGGTGATTACTTCCCTGATTCAGGCGAGTCTGGGCGGTCTCGGCGGATATTGGCTAGGACTGTCAGTTTTCAAAAAACAGGCGCGCTGGTGCCTGCCGGTCAATCTGCTGGTTCTGGTCGGTCTGAGCAGTGGTCTTCAGATACTGACCGGGTTGTTCGTACGCCAGGGATTTCGCGTGAACTACCTGACAGGCCTCATTCCGTCCGCGCTTGCCGCATTGGGCATATTCCTGGTCCTGATCCTGCTGATGCGGCGGCATGGTCCGGCGGCAGATGCTTCCGCGGACCGGGTCACGCGATATGACGGTCGTGTGCTGACAATTCTGGCAACCGGCACGATGATTGGTGCGGTCATGCTGCAGGGATGGTCGACCCGGCTTTTGCCTGCCGTGCCTTTTCCAGGCGTGACCATGTCGGTTCCTTCAGGTTGGCAGACTGTTCGGGAAGAAGGTGCTGCATATGCTTCCGGAGCCAGATATGCCGGTTCCGGCAATGCCGGCTATGTTCATGCGATGACGTTCGAGAGCAGCATGCCTGATGAAAACGCCGCAACGGAGGGTGAGGCTGCCATTTACGGACTGGCAGCCAGGTGGACGATCAGGGCTTCCCGTGAAACAGCCTGGTACAACCCGATCCGGACTGAATTTCTGTATCGGGATGGACGTTGGATCGCGGTCATGGAAGCATACCGTCTTGATACGGGGGTCGGAGAAGCAAAAACCGGCCAGCCGGTTGTCCGGGAATGGCGGGATGTCCTGTGGTCTGAAGGAGGTTCTGTTTTCGTCATATCCCTGTATGGGATGGATGCGAAGGGGGATGCCGATCAGCGGCTCATGGACGGAATGGTTGCCTCGGTGCGGTTCGAGCGTATCCTTCAGGAAGAGGGGGGTGCGGAATGATGAACATGGTATTCGACAGGTCCATCGTGCGTACGACCCTGCATCGTGCTTTGCCTGCAGGAACGTGCCGCGCCGCACGTGCTGTCCTGCTTGCCGCCCTGCTGGGTTTCCTTCTTTTCCTGCCTGTCGGTCTGACAGGATGCGGAAGTCTTGCAATCGACACGACTGCACCCTCCAGTCCGCTCCTGACTGTCGGAAATGCGTCCGGAGAAGGGATCCGACTTATCTGGAGCGGTTCATACGACGATACAGGCGTTGTGTCCTATCATCTCTTCAGGGACGGAAAACGGATTGCCATTGCAGGAAAGACGGAATATGTCGACAAAGGGATAACCGAAGGTGCGAAATACGCCTACGAAGTTGTGGCACTGGATGCGGCAGGCAATGAGTCCGATCGAAGCGCCGCCCAGTACGTCACGGTGCCCGATGCATCCGGACGAACGGACGGGAATTCTGATGCCGGTGGAAATGCAGGAGCGGAGGCAGTGGGTGGTCCCCTGAACATTCAGGAGATTTCAAAATCGACCGTCAAGATCTATATCATCGACAATGACTACAACATCGTCGGGACTGGTTCCGGAACCGTTCTCGACCGTGACGGGTTCATTCTCACGAATGCGCATTGCGTGGAGGATGAAAACGGCCTCTTCAACGCGGACGGGTATGTCGGCATTGCGCTGACGGACGATGTCCGGAGTTATTCACAGCCTCAATATCTGGCCAGGGTGATGTCACGGGACAGCGATCTGGACCTGGCTGTCGTGAAACTGGCTGCAAATCTGGATGGATCCGCACTGCGTGCGATGCCGGCATTGGTTCCCGCAGCCATCGGCGATGCCGATTCGCTTCTGCTTGGCGAAGATGTCAATGTGCTTGGATTTCCGGGCGTGGGGGGGGAAACCATCACCTTCACATCCGGAAAAGTGTCCGGATTCATTGATGAAGACCAGGATGGACGCACCGACTGGATCAAGACCGACGCACTCGTCAATCACGGAAACAGCGGGGGCACGGCCGTCAACGGAAAAGGACGGATGATTGGGGTCCCCACGGCAAAAATCGGTGGGGAGGACAATGATCAGATGTTTTTTCTGCGGCCTGTCAATCTGGCGGCAGATGTGATAGCCGATGCCGGCAGATTTTTTGCCTCGGGAGGAACAGGCGAAGGGAATGATGCAGCAACCCGTCCCGCGCAAACGGCAGCACCCTCTCCGGGAGCGTCGAGGGGGAATGCGGTTGCGGTATCCGGCACCATTCTGGATGCTGATACCGGAAAACCGCTTCCGGGTGCCGTGTTCATCGTATTGGAACCGCAGATCGGAACGGATGCCTGGCTTGAAAATCAGGATGACGGGCAGGTGGCCTCTGTCGGGGAGGCAGACAGGGACGGCTGGTTCGAAACGGCACCGGAATTTGCGGCAGGCGGCAGTCACGGTGTGATTGTCTGGCTGGAAGGCTATGAAATGATAGCCATTGATGAAGGAATCAGTTTCAAGGAAGATGAGTCCGGGATCTATGACATCGGCGAGGTGTTTCTGACGGGGTCTCCGTAACACGAGGCTAGGGCCGCAATGAAACACGGCACCCCGAATTGGTCTCGGCAAAAGGATTTGAAGGTGCATCTGCGTGATTTTTCATGCTTTACAGGAGGTTCCGGCCATGCTATAATAACATTCGTTCGGGGGCGATTAGCTCAGCTGGTTAGAGTACCACGTTGACATCGTGGGGGTCGATGGTTCGAGCCCATTATCGCCCACCAGCACAAAAAGGCTTGTTTCTTCGGAAGCAAGCCTTTTTGCAACATATCCCCCTTTTTTTTGCAGACGTGTCTGATACAGGTTTTTCTCGATGATTGCCGGGTAAATCATAGAAAGCGAGTAACTGGTTCTTTTTCTGTGGAGGTACGCATGAGATCGGATCATTATCAGGAAATCCTGCTCGGGCGCAGTCTGAAATGGGCAAACTATGTCATCATCTTCATCTATGTCCTTGCATTGGTTGCTCTTCTGGCATCCAAGGCGCGTGGTTCGGACATCATCACGCCAACCTCCATCCTCACAAGCTCTCTCAGCGCAATCCCCATCGGTCTTTCCCTTTTCGTTTCCATCAAAGTTCCCCGCATGTTCATGGCTTATGTGAC
>JFJP01042793.1_pt1 | contig 10627 bp, 7 predicted proteins | sample 431651 | NCBI WGS metagenome assembly JFJP01 (sample SAMN02602958, study PRJNA72255) | Microbial mat metagenome, whole genome shotgun sequencing project. | biome: fresh water; feature: sink hole; material: water; isolation source: purple microbial (photo- and chemosynthetic) mats found in...
GTAAGTGATAGCATCACCTACTGTACTGATTTTTTCAGCCTGATCGTCAGGAATAGCAATGTTGAATTCTTTTTCGAATTCCATAATCAGTTCAACGGTGTCCAGTGAATCGGCACCCAGGTCGTTGGTGAAACTTGCTGCAGGGTTTACTTCTTTTTCGTCTACTCCCAGCTTATCAACGATGATAGCTTTTACTCTTGTTGCAATGTCGGACATTGTTGTACGCTTTAATTGGTTTAAGCCTGCAAAGAAATAACAAATTCACCGATAAAACAATAATAACTAATATTATTTTAAGGATACATTGATTAATGGCCTCAATAGCAGTGATATACATGACTTGTTAAGTTTGATTTCCGTTGTCGAGACTTGTTTATCCGGTTTTTTTTAACACCAATATGCATATTAATCAGCTCTATGTCGTGCGGTTTTTGTTATTTTGAGGCTGCAAAGGATCATCCGTTTTTCTGTTAATCATCTGGTTTATGGAAAAGTGATCTCAAAGCTAAAATTAACTAATTCTTCAGATGAAAACTATTCCCAGGATTGCAGTTTTTGCTTCGGGCAGCGGAAGTAATGCTCAGCGAATTGCTGAATATTTTGCAGGCAAAGGATTATTGAAAATTACTGCGGTATACTGCAATAATTCCGGGGCCTATGTTCTGGAAAGAGCAAAATTGCTTGGTATTCCTTCGGTGGTGTTTAACCGGAATGATTTTTATAATTCCTCTTTTGTATTGGATGATCTGAAGAGCAGAGAAATTGACTGGATCGTGCTTGCCGGGTTTTTATGGCTCATTCCTGACCCTATTCTGAAAGCTTATCCGCAAAAGATAATAAATATTCATCCGGCTTTATTACCGGCTTATGGAGGTAAGGGAATGTTTGGGATGAAAGTTCACGAATCGGTTATCGCAGCAGGTGAGAAGCAAAGCGGCATCACTATTCATCATGTTAATGAACTGTATGATGAAGGGGATATTATTTTCCAGGCCACCTGCAAGGTTCATACTGGTGATACGCCCGAAATGCTTGCTGCAAAAATCCATGAACTGGAATATGAGTATTTCCCGGTTGTGATTGAGAAGTTGGTTTGTGAGATAGATTAAGGAAGATAGAAAATGGGAAATAGGAAATACTCTCTTTTCGGGAATTTAATAAATAAAAGAAAATGGGAAATAGTATTCCCCACTATTTCCCATTCACCATTTTCCATTCACCATTTCTTTCACACATATTCCTTCACTTCCACTTCCCCCTTCAGCACCATCAGGCCATTCATAGCCAGTGCCCGCATTTCATCTTCGCCGGGATAGATATAAACTGGTGCAAATTTGTATACTCTTTCAATAATCAGGTTGGTGATCCATTTGCTGTGAGCAACACCTCCGGTAAGTAATATGGCATCTACTTCTCCTTTGAGCACAGGAACCATGGAGCCTATACTTTTAGCAACCTGGTAGGCCAGTGCTTCAAGTATAAACTTAGCCTTCTCGTCACCATTCTGGGCGCGTTGTTCAGCTTCGTAAGCGCTGTTGGTGCCAAGATGAGCTACTATACCTCCATTTCCAACCACCATTTTAATCACCTCTTTTTCTTCATATTGACCGCTGAAGCAAAAACGTACCAGGTCGCCGGTAGGCAAAGTGCCGCTGCGCTCAGGCGAAAAAGGGCCCTCCCCGTCGAGACCCTGGTTCACATCAATTACTTTTCCTTTGTAATGAGCTCCAATTGTGATGCCACCGCCCATATGAACAACAATAAGGTTCATATCCTCGTACTGTTTCATTATGCTTTTTGCATGCTGACGGGCAATTGATTTTTGATTAAGCGCATGAAAAATAGAAATACGTTTAAAAAGCGGGTGACCGGCAACGCGGGCAATTTCGTCTAATTCGTCTACAACAACCGGATCAGCAATATATGCCCTGGCATCAGGTAATGAACGGGCAATATCATCGGCAATAAGGCCTCCAAGATTGCTGGCATGCTCTTTAATAGGATGATCATACAAATCTGATTTCATTGCATCGTTCACCAGGTAAACACCTGATGAAATAGGCTTTAACATTCCGCCACGGCCAACTACAGCCTGGATTTTATCAAGCTGTATGTCTGCCTCTTCCAATTCTTTGTAAATGATTTCCTTACGGAAATGGAACTGATCAGCCACATGCTCAAATTGTGCGAGTTCCTCACTGGGGTGCGTAATATTCTTAACAAAAACCGGGTTCATATTCTGATATACCGCAATTTTTGTTGAAGTTGATCCCGGATTTATCGCAAGTATGCGGAAATCTTCCATGTTTTAGGTTAGTTAATGGTTAATAGCAAATGGGAAATAGTGATTAATATCAGAAAAATTCAGGTTATGATCATTACCATTTTCTATTAACCATTTTCTATGAACTTATCACTGTAGCATTCAAGCAGGAGGTAAGAACGCAAGGCACACGTGCTCCGGCGACATAAGCTGCTAATTCGGCCCCGGCTAATTTGGTGCCACCTTTAAAAAATACATTGCCTGATTCTATATTTGGGAATAAAAGACAATCTGCATCTCCGGCAACAGGTCCGGTAATTTTTTTAATCTGAACGGATTCCATATCGATGGCAGCATCAAGTGAAAGAGGTCCATCAACAATGCAACCTGCTATTTGGCCTCGGTCACTCATTTTTGCAAGTATTGCGCCTTCAACACATGCCGGCATACCAGCAAGCATTTGTTCGGTAGCGGCAATGGCAGCAACTTTAGGCTTTTCAACACCAATCGCTTTTGCAACATTTACGAGGTAGCCAATCATTTTAATTTTTTGTTTCAGATCTGGTTGCGGAATAATAGCTACATCAGCAATGGTTAGCAGTTTATGATAAGCAGGGAATTCCATAACGGTAACATGCGAGAGAACAGCTCCTTCGTTCGTAATTCCTGCTGTTTTATTTAAGATAGCACGCATGTATTTGTCGGTACTCAGCGATCCTTTCATAAGCAAGCCGGCTTTGCCTTCAATAATCAGTTTAACGGCAAGAGCTGCTGCTTTTAATTCGTTAGGCTCGTTAAGAATTTCAAATTTGGATGCATCCATATGATGCTCCGCGCAAATTTCCCTGATAAAAGTTTCGTTCCCGGTTAAAGTAGCCTCCACTATACCTTTTTCAACAGCCGAATATACAGCTTCGATGGTGTGCGGGTCGTTTGCGAAAGCGACTGAAATACGTTTCTTAGGTTTGCTTTTCAGCAAATCAAACATCTGTTCTAATTTTGTAATGGCCATATGCCCTCCTGTATTAAGTATTGTTATCGTGATAACACGTAAAAGAAATAAAAATTCAACTTTTTCGGGCTGCAAAATTAGTTATTTTCTGCTCATTTCCGAATGATAACTTCTAGTTTTATTGCTATTTAGAATATATATAAGTAAGAGGAATTTAAATTTCTGAAATTTAAAATTTCTGAAACTTATAGTATCAAAAAGATAAATATTAGGTTCTGTTAAGCAATTTTATTAGCAGGTAAACAAACCTATAAGTTATAATTTAATTAAATAAAATATAGACTTTATCTGGTATAGAAATCAATCATTTTCTGAATTGCAGAAGTACATACCGGGCAGAATTTCTCACCCCTGAAAGTACGCATCAGGCAATCAGGCGTTGGGCGATAAATTCCTTTGGCTACATAGCCTGCACCTTCGTAAACACCCAGTTTCATGCCTGAGTTGTTTTCAACCGGTGTTGGAACCGGTGTATTTGCCGGAAGCATTCCTTTCCATTTGGTTTCAAATTTAACTAAAGTGGTGATATTGGGTTCCCAGGGTTCGAGATTAAGCGGATACATATCATTGAAGGATGTGGAGCCGTCGTCGTATTCATCGGCAAGAGCCGCAAAACCATGTCCGAATTCGTGAACAAATATTTTAGCTGACGACGAATTGCTGTTAACCGAAGTGCTGTAATAGTTATAAATAGCCCCACCGCCATATTTGTCGGAATTCACCAGAATATAGATCTGGTCGTATGGTGCATTGGCTGCCAGGTCACGGACGGATTTGTTGTCGTATGTCATCAGGTAACGCTCGGAATCGAAGGTGTAAAAAGAAGAGTTCATTATGGTGTTTCTCCAGACTTTTTCACCTGGGATATCAGTGCCACTTTCAGCGGATGGTGCCAGCACAGCACGGATATTGAATTTATCCCGGTTTTGTGCATAGGGTTCGAAAGTGAAAAGCCCGGCAGCAAATTTGTCACAATCTTTTTTAAACCTGTCCATTTCACTTGCAGTATAGCCTTCGGGTAAAATCACTATATCAATTTTTTTAGCCGCATCGCCAGATAGCAGGGCATCATAAACCGGAAAAACCAGTTGCCTCTCATCAGAAATGAAATAACTTTTAACCTCAACTTTATATTCAAACTTCTTTTCGTAAACTCCCATAAAATTCCGGCTGTAAAGTTCGATCCGGATGTCATTTTTGGGAAATGGCATCACTACAGTTTCTGTAAATGTCCGTGAAGTTTGCTTTGCTTCTTCGGTAAACCGCCATTCATCAAACAAAGCACAAAATCCATGGCTGAAAATCAGCTTGTTGGTGCTCAAATCGTATGCTTTAAAATAATATTCTCCGTAGTTTAAGGTATCAATCAAGGTTGTACGGGAACCTCCCCAGAAAGGTTCGGATTTTACCTGGTCGATAGAGTAAAGTTCACTCTTGTTATCACCGGTATGATAGTAATCAATCCGCAAGGTTTTACTGATAAACCATTCGTCGAACGATGCGAACGACTGAAAGGAGGCAAAAAGAAACAAGAATGGAAGGATTATTATTTTCATGGTAAAATAAGTTTTTCGAAAGGCAAAAGTATTAAATGGCAATCACATATTTTGTCGTAAATTTGCAAAATAAATACCATAATCAATCAGGTTTGAATTCAGCGCAAAAATTATTGGGAACAAGCAATAAATTCAGCATAAATTTGATACCTATCCTTCAAAAAAACCGAACAATCTTCTTGCTGAATTGTTTTGAATAAAAAATGGTTGCAATTTAATAATACAGTTAACGATTTTTGTCATTCGTTTCAGGCAATGTAAAAATCATTATCTCCGTTCTTACAGTTGGCGGATTATTTCATAACGGGATTTCAAATTTTTACTGATATCTTTTCTGTTTAAACAGTAAACAGCAATATAATAGTGCATATGTACGCTTAATGATTACTTAAATGTCAGGTCAGAATACAATAAATGAAAGTTCCGAAAGCAAGTGGGTTAAAATAATTGCCCCTTATCGTAATGGAGACAATCTTCATAGTTGGTGGCAGATTATTAACACTTTTGTTCCATATGTAATTTTGTGGGTACTGATGGTCATCAGTTTATCCTATAGTTATTGGATTACATTACCGTTAATACTGATTTCTGCCGGTTTCCTTGTCAGGTTGTTTATTATCTTTCACGATTGCGGTCACGGCTCCTTCTTTAATTCAAAACGACTGAGCGAAGTTGTAGGAATTATAATTGGAATTCTTGCTTTTACACCTTATCACCGCTGGCACCACTCTCACCTGATACATCACCGTACAGTGGGAAACCTTGATAAAAGAGGCGCAGGCGATGTATGGACTCTTACAGTAGATGAATACCTGGCTTTGCCCAGAAGAAAGCAACTGGCATACCGGATTTTCCGTAACGCGTTTGTAATGTTCGGACTGGGAGCAGGTTTACTATTCCTTGTCGGGAACCGGTTTACACACAAAAACTTTTCGCGCAAGGAGAAGTTGAGTGTTTATCTTACCAATGCAGGTATTGCTGTATTAGCAACTACTCTGTGTTTAACAATAGGTTGGAAAGCTTATTTGCTCATACAGTTACCAGTTATGTATTTTGCTGCAATCGGCGGTGTATATCTTTTTTATCTGCAACACCAGTTTGACGGTACGCATTGGTATAAAGATCAGGAATGGGATTTTAAAACGGTGGCGTTGTATGGCAGTTCGTACTATAAGCTTCCTAAGGTCTTGCAGTGGTTTTCTGGCAATATCGGGTTTCATCACATTCATCACCTGAGTTCAAAAATCCCGAACTATCGGCTTGAAAAATGCCACCGCGAAAACGAACTTTTCAGCAGTATTAAACCAATTCCTTTCCTGCAAGGATTCAAATCAGTTCACTTAAAACTGTGGGATAGCAAAGCCGGCAGGCTTGTATCATTCAGGAATCTGAAAACGGTATGAGGTTTCTCTTTCTCAGAATCACTTCACTCTTTTAGCATGAACATTTGATTGGTATTTCAAAAGAATTATCCGTTCCTTCGGTTGCATAGCCATCAAATTTCCACCATTCAATTCCACCGATCAGCTCTTTAACTTTAAAACCGAGCTTTGTCATATTTAATGCACCTTTTGTTGATGCATTACAGCCTATTCCATCGCAATAACAAATGTAAGTTTTACTTCTGTCTAAAAGCTTTGTGCTGTTTTCATCCATAGTTCTGTGCGGAATATTTATGGCGCCGGGTATATGTTCTTTCTCAAACCCCAATGGCTGTCGTGTATCTAATGGAACTATATTTTCTCCATTTTCAAGAGCGTTGAACAAGTCGGAAGCATCCATTTCGAAATCCAGTTTATGCTGATAATATTCTATTTGTTTTTCCATATTTTTTATTCTTTTAAACCAAACAGATGGTGAATGATATTTGTTTTTAATCTTCAATTTATACGTGTTCAGAATTAAAATAGTCCTGATCCATTTAATTGCGGCACAGAATCAGGATTCGATACAGTTTAAACTATAACAAGCTTTAAAAAATATTTTAAAAAGATTCTTATTTCCTGTTCTTGAATGAAAGCAATTTATACCTTTATGCTTTCAATTTCATTGATAAAATTTTCCTTTTATGAAACAAATATCTCTGCTGATCCTGCAAGCTTTTATTGCAGTTTCGATTTCATTTGCTGGTCCTTATGATGATCTGATCAAAAAAGCCGGCGACAAAAAAACATTCCCGGGATCAAATGTGGTTATTGTTTTCGACAGCACACGGGTCGAAATGATGGAAACCGGTTTGAGCCACAATTTTATTCACCGGTTGTACAAAGTGCTCACACCTGAAGGTGCTAAAAGTTTGTCAGTCATCAAATTCGATTACGATCCGCTCTCGGCATGGTCGGAGATAAGGGGAGTTACAATTTATCATGCCGACGGAACTCAAACGGTTCTTGATACTTCGCAGGTACTCGATTATCCGCAGCCTGCCCGTGCCATTTACTGGGGAGCACGCGAAAAAATGATTGATGTCGGACGCCTGGAACCCGGTGATGCTGTTGATGTTCACCTGTTCCGGAAAGGATTTACTTACGCTCTGCTGGGTGGAGGTGATGATGACGAAAGATACATTCCACCAATGAAAGGACATTTCTATGATATTGTTCCGTTCTACAGCAGCGATCCGATCCTGGTTAAAGTTTACCAGATTAATGTTCCTGATACCAAGGTGCTTCAGTACGAAGTATATAATGGAGAAGTTGCCTCAAAAATGTGGCGCAAAGACGGAAAGTTCGTGTATACATTTTCGAGAAAGGACATCTCTCCATTTAAGGGAGAACCCCGTTCGGTTGATGCTTCGGATGTAGCTCCAAAATTACTGATGAGTACCAGCCCCGACTGGAAATCGAAGAGCACCTGGTTTTACGGCGTAAATGAAGATTATAAGAGTTTTGAAGCCAATGACGAAATTAGGAAGAAAGTAAATGAATTGCTGCGCGATGCCCGCGATGAAAATGATTCAATAACCATACTTACTCACTGGGCAGGCGACGAAATCCGTTACCTTGGTGTTAGTATGGGCAAAGGCGAAGGGTACACGCTTCACAGCGGCGAAATGAATTTTACCGATCGTTGCGGTGTTTGTAAAGATAAGGCCGGAATGCTGATCACTATGCTACGAGCAGCCGGTTTCGAAGCATATCCTGCAATGACCATGGCCGGTTCGCGTATCGATTATATTCCTGCCGATCAGTTTAACCATTGTGTAACCGTTGTAAAAAGCCGTAAAGACGGGAAGTATCAACTTCTTGATCCAACCTGGGTTCCTTTTGTCCGCGAGCTTTGGTCGAGTGCCGAGCAGCAGCAGAATTATCTTATGGGCGTTCCCGAAGGTGCTGACCTGGGTGAAACACCAATCTCAAATCCGGAAAATCATTACCTTAAGATGACTGGTAAAACAACCATTTTAGCTGACGGAACACTTGAAGGTGAGTATGACGTAACTGCTGAAGGGCAAACAGATGCTTCAATACGTGGAATGTTTACACGTGCCTATTTAGCTGACTGGGCTTCCAATGTCGAAAAAGAAGTACTTCGAATTTCACCCTTAGCGCAGCTGGTAAAAGTAACTTACGATGATCCGTATAATTACCTGGCAGGGCCGATACTGATGCATTTTAAAATCCGTATCCCTGAATATGCCACAGTTGCCGGCGATGAACTGATTTTTACACCTATGCTTGCATCAGGTTTTATGAGAAGAGCGATGCCTCATACTGGTTTCGACACTGGGCTTGAAGAGCGTAAATTCCCTTTCCGCGACCGTACATCACATACTGTAGAAATGAATGAGGATATTGCATTACCGGGAATCAAAGAAATTATTTACAAGCCTGAAGCCGGATCAGGTGAAGGCAGTGGTGCAAAATTTCAGGGGATGATAAAGAGGGAAAATGCCAGTTTAAAATTTACATTCAGTGCATCCTTTCCAAAGCGGATTTATCAGCCGGAAGACTGGGATTCGTTCAGAAAAGCAGTAGCCTATCAGAATATGCTTGCTGCAGAACCTGTGATTGTAAAAGTGAAATAAATATTTACGATTTACGAATGACGAAGTACGAATGGGGAAGTATTTGCCTTTAATCGTAAATCGTACCTCGTAAATCGTACCTAGTAAATCCATCAATCTGTTAATAATAAAATTGAGCAATATTGTAATTACCACACCATGATACATAAACTAATACTTCTTGCATTAAGCCTTTTTGCAGGCATCACAGTTATAGCCCAGGAGGGAAAATCCGATGCCGTATACCAGGATCAGACCAAAGAATATACACTTAACAAGGATGGAAGCTGGACGTATCATTACAGCCATAAGCTGCTGATAAATACATACCTGGCATTTCACAACCTGTATGGAGAAGATTTTATTGTGTATGATCCGGCTTTTCAGAAATTGAAAGTCAACCGCTCAGTAACTACTATGGCTGATGGCAAACAAGTGGATTCACCTGAAAATGCATACAACGAATTATTGCCGGGCTTTGCAGCCAATGTTCCAACATGGAACCGACTACGCGAAATGGTTGTAACTCACACTGCGCTTGAACGTGGTGCTAGCATCGACTTCGATTATACGCTTACAACGGCTAAAGGCTATACACAGTCTATGATGGGGAATGAGCAACTCTGGATGAATTCGCCTGTGAAGAAACTTACCTTTATTATCCATGTTCCTTCCGGTGCTTCTTTTAATTACGAGCAGTTTGGTTTTCAAACAAAACCTTCAATTGTAAAAGGAGGTGGTAAAACAACCTACACATGGATACTTAACGATCTGCCGGCAGCTATGCGGGAGGATTTCCGGCCAAAGGAACTACAAAACAGATCGAGAATCGTGTTTGTTGCCAGCGTAAAAAAGGCAGATGCAGTTGCCATATTTGCAACACAGGAAGCATTTAAGTGTGAAATTCCTGCAGATGTTAAAGCCGAAGTAACAAACGCTATATCCGGAATTGAAAAACCATTGCTGAAAGTTCTGAAACTGCAGGAAAAAGTAGCTAACGAACTGAATACCTGGCAGGTTCCGTTGCAGTATTCTGCTTATAAACTGAGAAATGTTGCCTCAATATGGCAGAGTAATGGTGGTACCGAAGCAGAAAAAGCTGTGTTGCTTACCGCGATCCTCCGTTCACTGAATATACAGGCTGAACCGGTGGCAGTTGTTGCCGATAGATTTTACAGCAAAAAAGTTGCAAGTCCAGCAATAATTGAACGATTCCTTGTAAAAGTAAGTTTACCTGGAATGGAACCGGTTTTTCTTTCACCAACACAATCCGATCAGCAGGATTTGAAGTATACATTAGTCGGGAGGAGAATTATTTTACTGGTTCCGGGGAAAATCCAACCTTCAGAAGTCATAACTGAACCGAAAAACTTGCTGGCACTTTCAGGAAACCTCGCACTTACTGAAGATCTTAGCCTGAATGGTAAACTTAGCCTTGAATTGGGCGGACGATTAAACCCCTGGCTTAAATTACAGAAAGACAGTACTTCTGCATCAACCATGCTCTCGGGTGCGTTAGGAAACGGCAAAATCACCAATATTGTAAAAGGTAAAACGGATATCGATTTATCTTCTTTCAGTTTCCAGGTAACTTCAGGCACGTTCGCCACCGAAAAAGCAGATCACATATTTTTAAAACTTCCGGCTATGCCGAACGGTTCTGATAGCTGGCATATGACTGAACTAGTGAGCAGTCGCACCGAGCCTTTGGAAATTCCTTTCACCCTTAATGAATCGTATGATCTTTTCATAACTATTCCTGAAGGAATGGCTTTGGTTTCACCTGCTGC